>Ga0308159_1001541_pt1 | contig 32371 bp, 34 predicted proteins | sample PhyCR1_FD_201040 | JGI IMG/M metagenome (GOLD analysis project Ga0308159, IMG submission 201040) | Phyllosphere microbial communities from UC Gill Tract Community Farm, Albany, California, United States - DLSLC.R1 | ecosystem: Host-associated > Plants > Phyllosphere > Unclassified | place: USA...
CCGCTCGACTTGCATGTGTTAGGCCTGCCGCCAGCGTTCAATCTGAGCCATGATCAAACTCTTCAGTTCAAACATCTTTGGGTTTTTAAGAAACCCTAAACTTGGCTCAGCAATCGTTGGTTACATCTTTGATTTCTCGCGGAGTAACTTGTGATGCTGATAATCTTGTTGACTATCAGTCTGACTCCACAAGCACCCACACGAATTGCTTGATTCAGTTGTTAAAGAGCGGTTGGTTAAGATCTTTCGTCTCAACCGAGGCGCGTATTCTACAGCAGCCTCATTTGCTGTCAAGTGATTATTTCAACAATTTCAATCACTTGCGTTAACTGCAACTTCGCGTTGCTCGTTAGCGGGAGGCGAATAGTACAGTATTAAAATTCAGGGTCAACCCCTGTCTTGAAATTCTTTTCCCAAGGTAATCAACACCCCGCAGCACTGCGGGGCCTCAGAATTTCGCGCGCAGCGCCATGTTGAAATTGCGCGGCTCGCCATAGAAGTTCCAGTAGTTGGGGTTACCCAGGGTCTGGTAGTACTTCTTGTCGAACACGTTATCCAGGTTGTACTGCAGCTCAAGGTGCTTGTTGACCTCGTAGACCGCGTGCAGGTTGGTCAGGTGGTAAGCGTCCTGCTGGATCTTATAGTCCTCGCCATATTCGCTCTGCACCATGGTGCTCTGCGCATAGAAGCTGCCGCCCACCCGCATGTGATTGAGCGCACCGGGCAGGCGATAGTCCGTGGCGAGCTTGAATAGATGACGCGGCGCTGCACTGTTGAAGTTCTCGCCCTTCTGTTCGCCGCCAACGTATTTGGATTGGTTGTAGGTATAGCCCGCCGACAGGTTCCAGTCCGAGGTGATCTCGCCGTTCAGCTCCAGCTCGAAACCACGATTGCGCACTTTGTCGGAAGCGCGATAGCACGCCCAGTCCCGATCGCAGGTCACCAGTTCGGGGCGCCCGGTCTGGTCGGCCTGGTACACGGCGATAGAACCCTGCAGGCGCTTGTCGAAGAATTCACCCTTGAGCCCGATCTCATAGTTGCTGCCGGTCATGGGCTCCAGCACCGAACCACTGTCATCCTGGTTGTTCTGCGGCTTGAAAATCTCGGTGTAACTGGCGTACGCGGTCAGGTAGTCGTTCAGGTCCTGGACCAGCCCCGCGTACGGGGTGAGCTCGCCACTTTTGGAGTAATGGGTTTTCACCGGCTTGCTGACCACATCCAGGTTGTCGTAGCTGACCCAGCTCAAGCGGCTGCCGAGGATGAACCTGGTGGAGTCGGTGAGGCTGAAGCGGCCTGCTATATAGATGCCCTTCTGTTCCTGTGTGCGGTTGTAACTCCACTGGTTAACGTTCAAGGCATTCGGCTTGGGCGGATCGAAGGCACCGACGTTGTTCATGTCGACCACATAACGGTACGTGGCATCGCGGCCGCCGTGATAGTCGAAGTCGTCCTTGCGCCAGTTGCCGCCGATGATCAGCTCATGCTGACGGCCCAGCAGTTGGAACGGGCCGGACGCGTAGCCGTCAATGCTGGTCTGCGTGTCGTCGTAGCGGAAGTGACGCGGGTTCAAGGTGAACTGGTCGGTAGTGCCCGCCGGCCAGGTGTAGTTACCGAGGAAATCCGACTTGGACCACATCTGGTTGACGGCCACCACTGCCTTCCAATCATTGGCGAAGGTGTGCTGGATGTCGGTGAACACCGTGGTGTTGCGCTTGTCGAGGTGGTTCCAGTCGCCGGTCAACGAGGTTGAGCGCGACAGCGGGTAGAACGCGCCGTTGGTGTGGATCGGCAGGCCGGACCAGTCGTAGCCCGAATTACGCTCCTTCTGATAACTGTAGCCGAGCGTCACCAGGGTCGACTCGCTCACATCCGCTTCGAGGATGCCGTAGAACAGCTGGTTTTCCTTTTGCGCGGTGTCGAGGTAACTGTTGGCATTGTTATAGGAAATGACCGAACGCCCGCGCAACGTGCCCTCCTCGTTCAGCGGCGAGGACAGGTCAACCATCGTCTTATAGTCATCCCAGGAACCCAGCGAGGTTTCGATCAACGCCTGCGGCTCGGCCGTGGGGCGCTTGCGGACCAGGTTGATGGACGCAGACGGCGTGCCCGCTCCCTCCATCAAACCGGTGGCACCGCGCACGATCTCGACCCGGTCGTAAATATCGGTGGTGGGTTTGGAAATGGCATCCATCGAATACGCATTGCTGATGTTGGTCGGTACGCCGTCGATCTGCAGGCTGTCGACCAACTGGCCGCGCGCCTGGTACAGGGAGCGCTCGCCGCCGTTCTTGACCACCATGATGCCCGTGGCGTTCTGCATCACGTCATCGAGGTTCTTCATGCTCTGGTCGTCCATGCGCTGGCGGGTGACGACGGTCACCGACTGCGGCGTTTCGCGCAGGGACATTGCCAGCTTGGTGGCGGTCGCGGAACGCCCGGTTGCATACGACCCGCTGCCCTCGGTGACTGCACCCAGACCTTGCCCGGTGATGGTCGTCGCGCCCAAGGTCAAGCCCGACGCAGCTTGGGCGACCAGTTGAAACTCGCGCTCACCGGTTTGCACCGCCTGCACGCCGGTGCCCGCCAGCATTTGCGCCAGCGCCTGCTCCACGCTTGGGGCATGCACCGCCTGGCTCTGCTTGTTGGCCGTGAGCGTCGCATCTCCACCGATCAGGATGCCCGCCTGGCTCGCCAGCAGGTTCAGTTGGCGGGCCAGTGGGCCGGCGGGGATTTCCAGGCTCTGCTGCTGAGGCGTGTCGGGGCTGGCGGCCTGAACAACTGCGGCGTCGGCGGCAAAGGCCATGACGAACGCCAGGGCAAGTGGATGGCGGCGCGAGAAAACGGTAGCGCGAACAAGCATGAATGAATCCTTTCGCAGGTCGAATGGAGGAGCGTTATCCAACCAAGCGAGCGAGCCGCGCAAAACCGGAAAAAGATTGTTGGATTATTTCAGCGCGCCTCGATCGAGACCCACCACGGCAACGTGCGCACCACCTTTATAGGTAACGCGCGCTCCAGCATCGCCAGGGCCCGATCAGTGTCGAGCAGCGGATAAGTACCCACCGCCCGCAAGCCGGCAAGCGCCGGGTCAATACCGAGATGACCCTGGCGATAGTCTCCAAGAATCCGTACCACCTCGCCGAGCGGCATTGCCTCAGCCACCAGCACGCCCCGGCTCCAATCCTGGCGCTGGGCGTGTGCCGGCAACAGCGCGCCGTTGCCCTGCGCATCGAAGACCATCGACTGCCCCGCCTCGACCCGCGCCTGTCGGCCACTCTGCGCACAAGTTGCCTGCACGGCGCCGCCGAATACGCTCAAGGTGGTTTGCAGCCCCTCGGCACGTGCGCTGAACACGGTGCCCAGCGGCTGCATGCGCCCGGCGCGCGTCACCACCTGCAAGGGGCGTGAGTCTGCGCCGGTTTCGATGAGCAACTCGCCGCGATACAAGCGCAACTGCCGTAGCCCTTGATCAAACTGCACGTCCAGCGCCGTGGCGCCGTTCAGCCATACCTGGCTGCCATCCGCCAGCCGTACCGGGCGCACCTCGCCCAGCCCGGTACGGTAGGTGGCGAACCAGGCGCGCGGCGAATCCACCCAGCCGTGGCGCCAGCTCGCCGACGCCAACAGGCCGCCGACACCGGCCACACACAAACCGCCGAGCAGGGTACGGCGCGAAAGTGGATTGCGGCGCAAGGTGGTGAGTACCTGATGCGCCTGGTCTGCGTGGCCGCCGAGGTTGCCGAAGCGCTGGTTGATGCCTTCGACGTACTGCCAGGCCAGGCGGTGCTGGGCGTCTTCTGCCAGCCAGGCAGCCCACTGGTTGCGGGTGGCCATGTCATCCGGCACGGCATGCAAACGTGCAAACCAATGCGCGGCTGCCTGCAACACACGGTGATCGGGGGCGGGCTGACTCATGTCAGCGACTGCGCCAGTTCGACTTCCAGCAACAGGCACTGATACATCGCCTGGGCCAGGTAGCCATTGACACTGCGCTCACTGACCCCCAGCCGCAGCGCCGTTTCGCGCTGGGTCAGGCCTTGCAACTGGATCAGCAGAAACGCCTCGGCGACCCGCTTGGGCATGCGCTCGAGCATCGCCTGCAACTGCCCCAGGGTTTCCAGGATGATCGCCTGATACTCCAGCGACGGCACCTGATGCTCAGGCTGGGCCGCCAGCACGTCCAGGTAAGCCCGCTCGATGCGCCGACGGCGCCAGAAGTCCACGCACATATGCCGCGACATGCGCCCCAGGTAGGCGCGCGCATGCTCGTCATCATTGAACGCCCGCGGCGTCGCGAGCAACCGCACGAACACGTCATGCGCCAGCTCCGCCGCATCACTGGCATTGCCCAGCTGGCGCTGCAACCACTGCTGCATCCAGCCGTGGTGCGAGCGGTACAGAGACTCCAGGTTGGAACTGGGCACAGGGGCACCCGGCGGAACGTTCATGGAGAGCCGGCCTTGCTTGCTAATAAGAATGATTAGCAAGTGTAGCGTTGATGCGGTGCGCCTCGCAATTGGTAGGCCGCTGCTTATAAGGCGTCATTTAAAGACAGCCCTCTGCCCCGCGTTGGGATGCGCGCAGCGTGCTGCGCTACCTGCAAGCCAACGGCATCCACCCCCTCGTGGACAACAGCACAGCGCAAGGCCGCGCCCGCAACCACCGCGCGGAGCTGATCCTAGAGCGCTGACGGCTGGGGTCTTTTTTTTCTGCGACAGAACAGTGATCATCGCCCTCCCCCAAAAAGCCCCGAGGACCCGAGACCATGGAACTGACGCTGGAAGCGGTTGCGCTGTTTGCACTGAAACTGGTGCACGAAACCGATGACGGCAGCCCGCTTTTGCGCGACGACCTGGTGATGGATGGGTATGAGCGGGAGGTGTTTGGGTTGTTGGTGCGGCAGGGGGATTTGGCGGAGATTCAGCTCAAGCTGGGTGAGTGTGTGGGGCAAGCGCTAGGGGCGCTGGGTGGGGTTGAAACGGTGTTGGGGCGGGAGTTGTGGCGGCTGACGGTTGAGGTACAAAACGTCCGGCAACTGGGTGGGCTGCTGGCGCCGTTAAGTGATCTTGAGGGCTACTTGAAAGATATTCAGTGAGTCCTCACCGCCGCCCTTCCACCGCCATGCGCACCGCCAACCCCATCAGCACCGAGCCCATCAACCAGCGCTGCGCCACCTGCCAACCGGGTCGGGTCACAAAGAACACCGCAATCGAGCCCGCAGCCAGGGCAATCACCGAATTGACGCTGACGCTGATGAGAATCTGCGTAAAGCCCAGCACCAGGGATTGCGCCAGCACACTGCCGTGGCCGTTCGGGTCGATAAACTGGGGCAGCAACGACAAGTACATCACGGCCACTTTGGGGTTCAGCAGGTTGGTCACAAAGCCCATCATGAACAACTTGCGCGGGCTGTCCCGGGGCAGGTCTTTAACCTGGAAAGGTGACCGGCCGCCCGGCTTGACCGCCTGCCAGGCCAGGTACACAAGGTACAACGCACCGCCCAGACGCAGCGCGTCGTAGGCAAACGGCACCGCCATCACCAACGCGGTAATACCCAATGCCGCACACAGCATGTACACCAGGAAACCCAAGGCAACGCCGCCGAGGGAAATCAGACCGGCCGTGCGCCCCTGGCATATCGAGCGGGAAATGAGGTAAATCATGTTTGGCCCGGGCGTGAGCACCATGCCAAGTGAGATCAGGCCGTAGGCAAGCCAGTTGGACAGTTCGGGCATTGGGGGCGCTCCTCGATGGGCCGGTTGGCTGCCATGGTAGAGCGCGCAGCCCCCGGGCGTTAGATACAGATCCGCGAGCAAAACCTCATACACCGGCGCACGCGTGGCGCGCCATTCATCCAAGGAAAGGCACATGATCGACTTCAACAACAAAGGCTTCTTCAAACTCAAACAAAACAACGAATACGCCGAACGCGTCTCGGCCCTGCTGCTGGACGGCGAAGAAGTCATCGACGCCTACAAAGCCATGCGCGACGGCGTGGTCTTCACCACCAAACGCATCATCGCCGTGAACGTGCAGGGGATTACCGGCAGCAAGAAAGACTTCACCTCGCTGCCGTACAAAAACATCGTCGCGTACTCGGTGGAAACGTCCGGGACGTTTGATCTGGACTCGGAGCTGGAGATTTACTTTTCGTCGCTGGGGAAAGTGAAGTTTGAATTTACGGGGAAGACGTCGATTGTTGAGATTTCGCGGATCATCTCCAAGCATCTGCTGACCTAATCTGCGGACAAAAAAGACCTTGGCGCCCCGAGGTCTTTCTTACTGCCTAAACGATCCATCAGATATATACGGGATCAAAATGTGGGAGGGGGCTTGCCCCCGATAGCGTCCTCCCCCACACCATCAAACCACAGCCTTAAACACTGGCCTCTTCGGTCACCCCATTCGGCAACATCCCCTTCGCCAAATCATCCACCACCGCCTTCGCCATCTCGCCCAAATAATGCGCGGCCCAGGCGTAGCGATCCGCGCCCTTTTCCATGGCTGCATCCAGGGCCAGCATTTTTGAGCAATGCAACAGCTCGGAGGCATGCTCCAGGGCATCGCGGATGGGTACGCCGGAATTGACGCGGAATAGACGGTGGAGGTTGGGCTGTTTGCCGCAGGTGGAGAAGGTGATGACGCCGAGGGTTTTGTTGAGGGGTGGGTTGATCATTGGGCACCTCCGGCGTGGGCCGAAAGTTCATCACTGAGAAAAACAAACAACGTGAGATTGTTCATCGGTGCATCTCCATACCTAATTTGGAGCTGCCACGTTCGTTTCCAAGCGAATGGGTGGCAGCCGTACGCAGGTTGGAAAACCGGGGGTATAGGTCCCGGCAGGACCGGAGCCCTCCCACGCACAGCCACCATTACACAAAATTGCAGGCGAAAAAATAGCGCCTGCAATCGTGTTTGGGGCGCTGGTGCGCCTATACCTAATCGGGTTTCCAAGCCCGGCCGCTGAATTTGCAGCGACTCGCCAATCCTAGCCTTAACGAATGCAAATCACAAGCTACGTGTCGATGCGTTGAAATATGCCCGCGTGCGCGCAAACGAGCCTAGACATAATGATGGCAAATTAGTATCGTTCAGTCCAAATCGAACTGTAAAAGGATTTAAAGTTGAAAATAACTCGAATATCAGTAGAAAAACTTTTTGGCGTATTTGACCACAATATAGAACTCACCAAAAATAACAGCATAACTATCATCATTGGCGAAAACGGATTAGGAAAAACAGTAATATTAGAATCAATAAATGCTTTTTTCGGAAAAAACTTTAAGTTCTTTTTTGAGCTAAAGTTCCAACAATTTTCTTTTCACTTTGACACCAAAGAAACCTGGCATTTAACCAAAGAAATCAAAGAGGGAACTATAACCCTTTTTATTTCAAGGGATGACCACGGCGCGAAATCAACCAGCAAGACCAAACCCGTTAAACTTGCTCAAGAAATCACAAACCCAAGAAACTTGCATTATCGAGAAATGCATATTCGAGACCGCGACCTTTTGGAACGCATGGAGTATGAAAACATACGAGCTCATGAGTTGCACGAACAACAAATGGAGCGCTTATTATGGATGCAACAACGGAGAATACACGAGCGTTATAGATATGGAGAATTTTATGACCAAAAGGATATCACCCCTCCAAAATGGTACCTTGACGGCATTCAAAAAGTTAACATTCGCCTTATCGAAACACAAAGGATAATAACGGTAAAAGAAATCGGTGGAGATGCGTACGTCAACACAGTCTCCAACTGCTCCAACGAACTGAAAAACATAATCACGAGGGCCGTACAAGAGGCCGCAGATGTCACATCTTCTTTGGACAGCTCATACCCAAACCGACTGATCAAAAAATTTAAACAGTCAACACAAGAAACATTTGACCAGCTCAACGACGAACTATTAAAACTAGACAATCGTCGAAAGCTATTATCCTCAGCCGGACTAGTAATTGACAATCAAGACTCTGACTTAGCAAAAATCAATGAGGGCCAAGAAGGGCTTATCGCGCTTCTTAAGCTCTACATAGAGGATAGTTATAAAAAGCTAGACCCATACGAAGAGCTCTCAAAGAAAATCCAGTTGTTCAGAGGAATTGTCAACAAACGATTCAAACATAAAACACTGGAAGTAAACAAAGATACCGGCCTAACGTTCAGATCTAAAATCACCAAGGATGAGCTTGGAAAGTTTGCAGAGTTCCCCTCCTCAAAACTATCCTCCGGCGAACAACACGAGTTAGTACTATTTTACAAGTTAATTTTCAACTCCAAAGCCGGTGACATGATACTCATTGATGAGCCAGAACTTTCACTACATATATCGTGGCAAAACAAGTTCATTAGAGACTTAAAAGAAGTAACCTCGATGAATGATGTATCTATCATAATAGCCACACACTCACCAGATATCATTGATGACAACTGGGACTTACGAGTTGAATTAGTAGGCGTTGAATAATGGAAGCCTACATGACGCCACAAAGAGTGGCAAACTCAATATTGCTAGACAAGAGCTTTGCAGGTTACTACCTGCTGGTAGAGGGCAAAAAAGACATTAAAGTTTATAGAAAATTCATCAACGAAAATGAAGGAAAACTAAAACCCACGTTCGGAAAATACAACTTAAGAGAGGTTTATTCGAGACTATCCTCAGCTGGCTTTCAGAAAAAAATCGGCATCCGTGACGCGGACTTTTTAAGAACCAAAGGTAATATAAAATTCGATCATTCTTACTCTGACTGGATTTTCCCTACAGATCATCATGACTCAGAAGTCATGATGATAAACACTGACGCACTGAACAACTTACTTAGAACTGTATCCACCGAAGAAAAAATAGCCAGCTTCGAAGAAAAACATAAAACATCGATCAGAAATCTTGCTTATTCTTTAGCTTATCCTATCGGCTGCTTAAAACTGGCAAACAAAAAACACAACCTTGGATTATCGTTTAAGCCTGAACGCCCTGAAGGCAACAGAATAAAATTTAAAAGACTAATATGTGACACCCGATTTACTACACTCGGCAATATAACAATGGTCAACGCCATTCATGAATATTCAAAAAACAGAGACACAGTTCTAGCTGACAAAGTAAAGATATTAGAAAAGCTTCAGGAGACAATGGAGGAAAATCACAACATAACTGAAGTTGTCAATGGTCATGATTTAGCAGAGGTGCTATACCTAATAATTAAAAAGGGCTTAAGCAGCACCAGCAAAATCCTGCAAGATGCAGATTGTATTGAGGATGCCTTAGCAATGACATTCGATATAACTCACTTCTCAAAAACAAATCTCTTTAGCACGTTAAAAAACTGGGAAACTTCAAACAATATGATACTAATTTAACTTTACTTCTTTACAAGTAAGCAGATTGGGGCGTTCTTTTAGAAGAACGTCCCTTTTTCAATTCTCCTCCAAGTCCTTCGCATACAAAGTAAATACGTCGACAAATTTCCAGATCTTCAATCTCCCACAATGTCCTCCACATAATCAGACGAGCAAAACTAACTGCGGATCTTGCTTGCCCCTAAAAATTGAATCGGCATATTACTAAATATTCTTTCATCTCCGCAAAAACCTGCAATACCACCGTAGGCCGCAAACTATAGCCCCAAAAACCACCACCCCATTCCCCACCAACCAAATCCCAAAATTGCGACTCTGGTCCGCATCACTCTCATAAAACGGCCCAAAGTACGCCGACACCGCCATCACCACCCCGTTAAAAACTCCAACGGCCACCACAACCACCAAAGCCACAAACACCACACCTTTAACCACCGTCAAAAGATTCTCCAAAACCAAATCTCCCTGGAGTCGTGATAATCCGAGAACGTCCCCTCAATCGAGAACCCCCACTGAATTCGCGGGTAACTCAGCCAGTCCGTCAATCGTCGCCCGTTCCATAGGTCGATATGGTCACCGCTGCGATTGCCGAACGTCTCACCGCCTCTGCGCCAGAAGTCCTTGAGGAAGATAATGCCCTGCTGCCCGATCAACTCTTCTTCGAATTCCTGGGGTTTTATCTTCTTCATGCTCCGTAATCCGGGAATCATGGTACGACTCAATGCCTTGGCCATTTCCTCGGCCGCTAGCACATGGCCCTCACTCTTGGGATGCTGCCAACAATAGCGCACACCAAACAATCCGTTCAGGTTGGCGCCGGATCTACGCAGTGCAACACCCAGGTTGATCGCGCATTGATCGCTGAAATTCTTGGTGCCTTGGGTTCGGCAGGGGGCATCGTCTCCGAATATTTTCGGATGGTTGTTCCATAAGGTATTGAACGTCAGCATTCAGCATTTCCATAGAGTATTTACCGGCGACCGACCGTAGCAAAAGCTTTACCGCCGCCGAGTAATCCAGATGGAAATCAGAATCGTCCTACCCACCTACAAGCTTTTGTTGCAGGTCAAAACGTACACGACTGCCACTTGCAGGTGATAGGCCTTCAGCAGCTGCTTTTCGAGGCCGTCACCAACCCGTAGCCTTTTCCCACAAACACCATCGAACAATGCCAATTCCATCCCCCTGATCCCTCCCCGTAGCCTCACTCCTTCGCACAAGGAAGTGAGCCCCTCATGTCAGAACGCTTTTACCCTCCCACCGAGGAACAACTACGCAAGCAGCGCATTCTGACGCCGCAGCCGAAGCGCGCCGCCTATTCACCGTTTATCGACTCATTCGTCCCACCCCCTGCAGTGCCCACGCCCGCCAAACCGCCCGGCTGCACCTTCATCAAACCCTGCCAACTGCCCGACGGCCACACTCACTACTCAGACCCCACCGGCTACGTACCGCTTGAGCTAATCAAGGAGTACGGCCATTTCAGCCTGTTGGGCGGTCGTGAAGTGGACAGCCGGGGGGCTTTTGCCCTGCGCAAGATCAGCGGTAGCGTCTTGCCCGTCGGCTTGGGGCAGTTGGCGTTGCGTACGGCGGTGGTGGAGTCGACCGCTGCCGCAATCGGTTCGGTGGCAGCGCCTCTGTTAGGCGGGTTGGTAGCGCTGGTGTGGCCAGCAGAGCTGGGCGATAGCGCGCTGTATAGCGAGGAGCAATTACGCTCGATGCAGCAGGCGCGTTCGCAGATGCGTTTACATATCGAGCAGCGGGAAGACGGCACGCTCAGGGGCTATGGTTTTTACACCGGGGACAATCCCGCGTGGCAAATGATTGATGTGGTGCAGTTCCAAACCCGTGGCGATCAGGTCGTCGCGGATTTGGGTGAGGGTGCGGAGCTGATCTGGACGCCCGCCGTCGACCCAGGTGACACGCTGGGGATTCCGGCGTTGCAGGCTGCGCCACAGGCGCCGGTGATCTGGATTTACCCGTCGACGGAGAAGGCGGCGCAGATTCTGGTGAACCCGATTTATCCGCCGGAGTATCGGGATTTTATTCTGGTGTTCCCCGTGGGGTCTGGGGTTCGGCCGCTGTATGTGGTGGTGAGTGAGCCGCGGAAGGGGCTGAGGAATCCGGATCATGATTACTTTCCAGCCCCCAGAACAGAAGACATAACGGGCTTTCCTGGCCTGATCCCCCAAAGGCCTGTAACACCAAGGAAAGGCGGGAGTGGCTTACGCGAGCGCTGGATAGATGCAAAAGGCAGGAAATTATTCGAATGGGATGCCAAGAAAGGCGAGCTGGAAGTTTATCGAAACAGTGATTTGGAACACCTCGGCGCATTTGACCCATATACAGCTGAACGCCGAGGACCTGCGAAACCAGAACGCCGAATTTACAGATAAACAGGAATTCAAATAATGGTTATGAAAATCAGATTGCGCTGGTACGAAAAGCACAGCAACGACTTGAAAGCGGATGAGTATTCAGCCGATGTCGATGATGCAGACAGTGTTTTTGAAGCGTTGGATCTAGCCGAAGAAACCGCGCTATATGCCGACGTTTTCAATCTGCTGCATAGCTGGATACCGATCATTCAGCCGCACTTTCAGCACGTGATTGACCCCGCCAATCTCGACTACCAAATCTCCTTCCGCTACCAAGGCGCTTGGCCGCCACCTCCCAAACAACCCAAGGAAGCGTCATGAGAGCCACAGCGAAAAAGCCCCTCCTCTACCGCTCCGTCAACACCCGAACCCATGGCGTGCGCCACGGCAGTGGTGGCGCTTACCGCTACGAACGGAACACCAAGACCGAAAAAAACACGCTCGCCACCCGAGGCTCAATGTACAGCCATCAACGACACGGCTTTGATTACACAGCACTGTATCGCTTCCTACTGTCCAAGGTCGGTCAGCCATGGCACGCGGTTTTCAGCGAAGCCAACGCACGCCTGGGTCGGCCGAACCCGGTGTTCTGGATGGTTGCGCTTCATGAAAGCGAGAAACAGGATTACGTGAGAACGGATGAAAACAGCTACTACAGCGGCCTATACGTCGACGACGCAGGCCTGCTGCAAAAGGTAGAACCACAACTGGCACCCGAAAACATGAAACCTTATTGCGACTGCTGCACCCACACCTTCAACGGGGTGGTCGTCACGCAAGCGGTGGGCTATACCCACCGCTGAATAACCGCTCAACCCGCCTTCGTCTCACCCCCCGCCCCACCAATCAGCACCCGATTCGCCGGGTCGGTAATATCAAACACCTGCTGCATGCACGCCGAACGACTCGGCGAGAACTGGAACTCCACCAGATACACTTTGGCCTTCTCCGGAGTGAAAGTGCTCACCGGCGGCACGCAGCTGTAAAAATCCCCATTGCCGATGCTGCCAGCGCTGCCGAATACGGTGAGTTTCTTGCCCGGGTCGGCCTGGGTTTCCAGCTGTGGAAAACGCCGGAAACCGGCGCTGGTGACTGTTTGGATAGTTTTGGCGATCCAGTTGAAGACTTGGCCTTCGCCGTTGTACACCACGGTGCCGAGGGTTTCCGGGCGTTGGTCGGGGTCGCCTTCGCGGCTGATGGCGAATTTGACGGGGTTGTTGCCGCCGACGGCTTTCATGATGACTTTGGCGTGTTCGGCGTCGACGGTTACGATTTTCTGGCGAAACTGGATGCCGTCTTTAAGCAGGGTCGGCGAGGAGTCGCGTTGGTTGGATTGGCAGGCGCACAGGGCGAGGGTGAGGGAAAGCAGCGCAATTCGCTTCACAGGGGGATGTCCTTATCGGTGTGAGTTAAGTGTGAGGACTGGACCCGTGTTTACACGGAATGTTCCGCAGATCGCAAGGCGGATAGCAGGATGTTGAGTGCCATGACCTGTTAACTCTGACAGTAGATCTGTGCGCAATCCGCGTGGACTATGGCTGCACGCCCCAGCCTGTCGGGTGCCAAGGAAGGAGTTCAGACCATGAGAGCCGCCTTTCGCCTGCTCTGCTGCATCGCCCTGATCGTCTCGAGCGCTGCTTGGGCATTGGATAACAATGAAGAAATCACCCCCAGCGACGCGGGCTACCAATACTGGGTCTACTCCGTTACGTGGCAGCCGAGTTTCTGTGTATTGAAACCCGAGACCGCCGGCTGCGAAGCGCCTCCGGAAAAATTCCTCACCCATGGGATATGGCCGTACAACCGCAGCACGCCGGAAAAAACCAATCGCCATCCAGCCTTCTGCAATACAGCGCCGGGCTGTGAGCAAGGTAAAGAATGCGAGATCAGCCCCGGCAACCTGGAGCAAATTGCCCATGAGCCGGCCATCGCGGAGCTGGTCACGGTGAATCCTGAGGGCATGTTTAAACACGAATGGAAGAAACACGGCACATGTTCAGGCAAGGCGCAGCAGGCCTATTTCAACGACATCGTGAGGCTCCGACCAGTCGTCCAGTATGACCAGGCAAAGTTTGCCGCGTGGGTGGGCGCCAGCGTGATGTTTGAAGAGCTGACCACCGCGTTCCCCGCCAATGCGTCCTATCGCTGCTTTGTAAAAGACGAAAAACAGTACCTGCATGAGGTGTTCTACAGAGTCTCGCCCGACGGCACCGCTTATGAAGGGGATGCAGCGTTGCAAATCGGCATCCCTTGTAAAGACGAGGAAACCTTTATCCCCGCAGGGAAGTGAAGCGGCGTCCTTTGCGGTTTATCCACGCGCACCTTGGCTAAACACCAACCGCGCGCACAACCCGCCCTGCGCCAGGTTATGCAACGCCAACCGACAGCCGATCTTGCCGACGATCATCTGCACAATCGCCAACCCCAAACCGGCGCCATTGGCGTTGTCGCGGCTGTAGAAGCGTTCGAACAAGCGTCCCATATGCGCCTCATCAATCCCCGGCCCCTGGTCTTGCACGCTCAGGCAATGGGCGCCGATTACCACGGTGACTTCACTGCCCGGCGGAGAAAAATTGAGGGCGTTGGTCACCAGGTTCTGCAACGCGATGGCCAGCGCCACCGGTTCGGTTTCTACCCAGCATTCCTCTTCCCCTTCCAGCACCAGTTCCACGCCTTTTTCCATGGCCAGCGGCGTGAGTTCGGCGAGTTCTTCGCGCACCAGTTCAGTGAGTTGCACGCGACTGCGCTTGGGGTTGTTGAGTTGCGGTTCGATACGCGCCATGGTCAGCAATTGGCTGCCGATGCGGGTGGCGCGGTCGACGCCACTGACCAGGAATTCCAAAGCCTCACGGCGTTGCTCGGGGGTCACGGCGCTCTGCGCGTTTTGCGCGTGAATGCGCAGGATCGCCAACGGCGTGCGCAGTTCGTGGGCGGCGTCGGCGATAAAGCGCCGCTCGCGTTCAAGCAGGTCATCGACTTGCACCAGCAGCCGGTTGAGGGCGGTTTGCATGGGTTCGAGGTCGCTGGGCAGGGGCTTGAGATGCAGTGGCTGCAAGGTTTCGGCGCTGCGCCCGCGAATGGATTGGGCCATGGCGCGCAGGGGCTTGAGGCCCCAGCCGATCAACAGCCAGATCAGCACGGTGAGCAGCGGCACGCCGACGAGGGTGGGCCAGAGGGTGTGGCGCACGATGCGCTGGATCACGTCCTGGCGAATGTCGTCGCGCTCGCCTACCCAAATCAGCAGGCCTTGTTGCGCGTCCGCCAGCAGGAAGGCGCACCAGTCGTTGCCGTTGTCCATCAGGTCATGGGAGCCGAGGGTGGCCGGCGGTGCGGCCAACACGGGGGCTTCGGCCGAGCGCATGAGCAACTCCCCATCGCTGCGCCACACCTGGAAGGTCAGGCGGGTTTCGTAGGGGTGAGCGACGCCCTCCTCGCCCACGCGGCTCATGGCCTGGTCGAAGGCCTGATACAAGCGGCTCCAATCCGCGTCGCCGGGGTCGCGTTGGCGCAGCACGCCTTGCAGCAGGCGCGCGCTCTGGGCCAGTTGGGCGTCGTAGACTTCTTCGATTTCGTGGTGGCTGTCGCGCAGCACCAGCCAGCAGATCAGCGCGTCGCCCAGCAGCACCAGCACCAGCACGGGGATGAGGATGCGCGTGCGAACCGAAGTCATGGCTTAACCGCCAGCACGTAGCCCACGCCGCGCACGGTGCGGATCAGTTCGGTGCAGAGTTTTTTGCGCAGGTTGTGGATAAGTACTTCAAGGGTGTTGCTCTCGACCCGGTCCTGCCAGCCGTACAGCGTGCGGGCCAGGCGTTCACGGGTGACGACTTTGCCGGGGCGCACCATCAGTTGGTGCAGCAGTTGGTATTCCATGGGGGTGACGATGACTTCGGTGTCCTGGTAGCGCACCTGTTGGGTGGCCGGGTCGAGGCTGACGCCGGCGTGTTCCAGCAGCGGTTGCGCACGGCCCTGGCTGCGGCGCAACAGGGCGCGCACGCGGGCCTTGAGTTCTTCGACATCGAAAGGTTTGACCAGGTAATCGTCGGCGCCAGCGTCCAGCCCGGCGATGCGATCAACCGTGCCGTCGCGGGCGGTGAGGATCAGCACCGGCAGGTCGTGCTGCTCGGCGCGCAGTTGCTGCAACAGATCCAGACCGTCGAGGCGCGGCAGGCCAAGGTCGAGCAGCAACAGGTCGAAGTTTTCCGTGCGCAGGGCATGCAGTGCCGCAACGCCATCCTGCAGCCAGTCGAGGGTGTAGCCCTCGGCGCCGAGGGCCACGCGTATTCCCTGGCCGAGGGCTCGGTCATCTTCGACAAGGAGTAGGCGCATAGCAGAATCTCTGTAGGAATCGGCGGCATCATGCCGGGTTCTGACCGAGGGTATTTCGCCAAAGATGTTACGGCTCGTTGCCAACTAAGGTTGCGCTAAGGTTGGTTTTGCACTGTGAAAACTCCCACACCTGCTGAGAGCTTTTCCATGCGCAAACTTCTCCTGCTGTCCCTGATTCTCGCCAGCCCCCTGGCCCTCGCCGGCCCGCAGTGCACCACCGCCGAGCGCTCGCAATGGCAAGACGAAAAAGCCTTTCAGGACAAGCTCAAGGCTGAGGGTTACACCATCAGCAAGTTCAAGGTCACCGACGGCAACTGCTACGAAATCTACGGCTTCGACAAAGACAAACGCAAGGTCGAGATTTACCACGATCCGGTCACCGGCAAGGCCGTGAAGACTGAGATCAAGGGCTGATGCCAGGGCAAACCCTGCGCCTGTGGGACCCTGTGGTGAGGCTGTTTCACGTGTCCATCGCCGGGGTCTTTGTCGCCAATTACTTCTTTAATGAAGCGGGTGACGACTGGCATGTCTGGCTGGGCTACTACGCCATGGCCTGGCTGCTGGTCAGGACAGTGTGGGGGTTTGTCGGGCCGCGCAGTGCGCGCTGGGCGGACTTTTGGCCTACGCCAAAAAAGCTCAGTGCCCACGCACGGTCGCTGCTCAACGGTAAGCCGCAACATCGCCTGGGCCATTCGCCGATTGGCGCGCTGGTGATGCTGTTGATGTTGCTGGCGCTGCTGACCCTCGGTCTCAGCGGCTTCCTGATGCAGGAAGTCGATGCCCTGTGGGGCGCCGATTGGCCGTTGCAACTCCACGAAACCGCCGCCGATATGCTGCTGGCCCTGGTCTGCGTGCATGTGCTGGCCGCCGTGTTTGAAAGTATCCAGGTGCGGGACAACCTGCCGTTATCCATGCTGACCGGTCGCAGGAAGCGTCTGCCGGATGAGCTTGAGCAGTAATCCCTATGCGCTCTGCCCTATTGATTTTCAGCCTGTTGGCGGTGTTTTTCGCCGCCTGGCAAAGCCACCCGCCCCATGTGCTGGCGCCGTTTGCCCAGGCAAGCCCAAACAACGCCAAAGTGCCGGCGCCGGCGCAGTACACCAGCCGGTTAGTGTCTACGCAGCTGACGGACTTTGTGCATTCCTCATCCGTCACCGCGCTGCCCGGCGGCGACCTGATGGCCGTGTGGTTCGCCGGGTCTCGCGAAGGCGCGGCCGACGTGCAGGTGCGCACCGCACGCTTTGACGCGAACAGCGGCGAATGGGGCGCCGAGCAGGTGCTGGCCACGCGGGAAAGCACCCGCGACGGCACCGGGCGTTACATCCGCAAGCTGGGCAACCCGGTGATTGCCCTGGCGCCGGATCAGCGCCTGTGGATGTTTTACGTGTCGGTGTCGGTCGGCGGCTGGGCCACCAGTGCGATCAATGTGATGGTGTCTGAAGACCTCGGCGCCAACTGGTCGGCGCCGCGGCAACTGGTGACGTCGCCGTTCTTCAACATCAGCACCCTGGTGCGCGCAGCACCGGTGTTCCACGCCGACGGCTCCATCGGCCTGCCGGTGTACCACGAGTTCATGGGCAAGTTTGCCGAATACCTGTACCTGAACGCCGACGGCGCGGTGATAGACAAATTCCGCATCAGCCGCGGCAAGAATTCCCTGCAACCGACCATCGTGCCGCTGGATGGCCAGCGCGCCGTGGCGATGCTGCGCTACGCCGGCAACACCCATAACCGGGTGCTGGCCAGCCGCACCGAAGACGCGGGGCAGACGTGGAGCGAGCCGTACCCGCTGGAGCCGGCCAACCCCAATTCCTCACTGGCAGCGGTGAGCACCCAGGGCGATGGCCTGCTGGTAGCCCTCAACGACCTGCAGGACGGCCGCTTCAAGCTCAGCCTCTACGGCACCGACGCCCAGCTCAGCCAGTGGCGTACCGTGGTGCAGTTGGACGAGTCACCCGACCCGCTCGGCCAGCCGTTCTCCCCCGAGGCTTATAAAGAAATCATCGGCGAAGGTTTCCGCGCCTCCAGCGGCGCACGTCGCTTGCCTTTGGAAGAACGTTTTCTCAGCAACCTCGACTACCGCGTCTGCAAGCCCGAGGGCTGTGATTTCGAATACGAGTACCCGTACTTCAGCCGCAGCCCGGACGGCATGTACCACTTGGTCTACTCGTGGAATAACACCTTTATCAAACATGTCAGCTTCAACGAAGCCTGGCTGGCGGAGCGTCTGTGATGGCTTCTCTATGGCAGGCGCATTTGAGTTTTGTGTTGCTGGGGTTTGTGGCACTCAGCGCGTTGCGCGTTACCGCGCCCTGGCGGCCGTGGTTGCTGCCGGTGCTGGTGGCGGTGAGTTTTATCCCGGTCAATGAGCTGCCGTTGGCGGCGTACGTACGCAGTTTTACCGATGACCTGGCCATCAGCACCTTGGTGTTATTGGCGTGGGTGGGGCTGAGTCGCCTGGGGGTGGTGCAATCGCTCGGCAGGCAACATCAGGTGCAGCTGTTGCTGCTGTTTGGCCTGCTGAGCCTGATGCTGTACCCGGCCACGATGGGCCTGACGTATTTCGACCCCTACCGCTGGGGCTTCAACCCACGGCCGATGATTGTGCTGGTGGGTGCGGCGGCGCTGGTGCTGTTGTGGCTGCGTAATGCGCTGGCGGTGTGGATGCTGGTGCTGGGCACGTTGGCGTTTGCGTTGCGGCTGAAGGCATCCGAGAACTATTGGGATTATCTGGTGGACCCGCTACTGGCGGGTTACTGCCTGGTCGCAGGATTAATGCAATTCAAAATGTGGGAGGGAGCTTGCTCCCGATGGCGGCGTGTCAGGCACCGGATGCAGTGACTGACACACAGCTATCGGGGGCAAGCTCCCTCACACATTGGATATAAGGTGTGCTTAAGGATGGGGATGATGATGAGTGCGTTGCAATCACGCCGCCTGCGCTACGGCGTGGGCGCGATCGGGTTGGTGTTTGCCTTGCTGGCGGCGCTGCGGCTGGTGTTTGTGCTGGGGTTTTCGGGTCTGGAACCAACCACCCCGGCGCTGCTGGAAACGCTGGGCATCGGCCTGCGTTTTGACCTGCGCCTGGCGGTGTTGCTCCTGCTGCCGCTGGCCGTGCTGGCGTGGCTGCCGCGCTGGAACCTCACCACCCTGCCGGCCCTGCGCTGGCTGGCGCGCGGGTATCTGGTGGTGGCGCTGGCGGTGGTAGGCCTGGTGTACATCATCGACTTCGGCCACTACGCCTACCTCGGCGTGCGCATCAATGCGACGGTGCTGCGTTACCTGCAAGACGCGCAGATTTCTCAGCAGATGGTGTGGGAAACCTACCCGGTGCTGTGGATAACTGCCTGCTGGCTGGCGGCGGTGGCGCTGTGGGTATGGGCGCTGGTGTGCCTGGAGCGCTTGACCCTGGATCGCGCGCCCAAGGCTATCGGCAAACTGACGCTGGCGTCGGTGTCCGTGATCGGCATCGTCGCCGTGCTGCTGGCGCTGCTCGGCCGCGTCGCCAACCTCAACCTGGAAAACCCGGTGCCGCTGCGCTGGAGCGATGCGTTCTTTTCCGGCAACAGCCAGGTGGCCGCCGTGGGCTTGAACCCGGTGCTGTTTTTGTATGACACGCTCAAAGTCGGCCAATCGCAATTTGATGAACAACAGGTGCGCGAGCATTACCCGCAAATCGCCGAGTACCTGGGGGTCGACCAACCCGACGCGCAGTCACTGAACTTCACCCGCGAGCAAGGCGTGCAGCCGTATCGACTGGCCGGCGCGCGCCCGCCCAATGTGATTTTCGTGATGCTCGAGTCCCTCGGCACCAGCGCCGTCGGGGCCTATGGCAACCCGCTCAACCCCACGCCGAACCTGGACGCCCTGGCCACGCAAAGCTGGTTCTTCAAGCACTTCTACGTGCCCGTGACCGGCACCGCTAAAACCGTGTGGGCCAGCATCACTGGCGTGCCGGATGTAACCCGCCAGGAAACCGCTACGCGCAACCCGCTGATCACCCGGCAACACACGCTGATCAACGCGTTCACGGGCTACCAGAAGTTCTACATGATCGGCGGCAATGCCGGCTGGGCGAATATCAACGCGCTGATTCGCCAGAGCATCGACGGCGTGCAGCTCTATGACGAAAGCCACTGGCGCTCGCCCCGGGTGGATGTGTGGGGGATCTCCGATCTGGACCTGTTCAAGGAAGGTGACACGCTGCTGCGCGCGCTGCCCAAAGACCAGCCCTTCTTCGCCTATGTGCAAACCTCCGGCAACCATCGCCCGTTCACCATCCCCAAACTCAACGATGGTTTCCAACTGAACGACGTGACCCTGGCGCAAGCCCAGGCCGCCGGCTCGCGCAGCGTCGAGCAATACCAGGCGGTGCGACTGCTGGACTACAACATCGGGCGCCTGATGCAGATCGCCAAGGCCGGCGGTTATTACGACAACAGCATTTTTGTGTTCTTCGGCGACCACAACACACGCATCAGCCAGATCCCGCACATGGCGCCGGCCTTCGAGCAACTGGGCCTGGAAAGCAACAACGTGCCGCTGCTGATCCACGCTCCCGGCCTGGCGCCGCGAGTGATCGAGGAGGCCGTAGGCCTGGCCGACCTGCTGCCCACGGTGGCCGGCATGGCGGGCGTGCCGTTTCGCAACGGCGCCATGGGCCGCGATATCCAGCAACCGGCGCCGGAAGGCGAGCGCGTGGTGCCGCTGGTATTGCGTGAAGGCACCTTCCCGATCATCGGCGGCGTGACCCAGGACTTCCTGCTGCAGATGCAACACGACGGCAGCTCGCCGACCCTGCACGACCTGGCATCACCCACACCGCGCGACGATGTAGCCGCGCAGCATCCCGAGGAGTTTCAGCGCTTGCAGGGGCTGACCCGAGGGCTGCACGAAAGTGCGCGGCTGATGCTGTTTCGCAACGTGCGGGAGTGATTATTTGTCTTGGAATGTTTCGAGGTACGCCAGGATATTTTCGATCTTCTCCGGGTCACTGATGCCCCAGAAGATCATCCGCGTGCCGCTCACCACTTTTTTCGGGTCCTCGATATAGGCAGCGAGTTTGTCGCGGGTCCAGACCACGCCGGAATTTTTCATCGCGTCGGAATACTGGTAATCGGCGGTGATGCCGGCGGGGCGGCCGATGATGCCATTGAGTTCCGGGCCAAAGCCGCCGCGCGCACCTTCGCCGATGCTGTGACAGCCGCCGCAGGTCTTGCTGAAGAGCTTGCCACCCGCCTCGGCATCGCCGGCGGCATCGGCGGAGCCGGTGTTGAGGACCAGGGCGAGGGCGAACAAGGCGTACTTCATGATGGGCTCCACAGCGGGTAATGCCGGCAATTATGCCTGTTTGTCAGGAGCGCATGCCCATCCAGATCACCGCTTCGGTCCAAGCGGTGACCACCGGCGTCAGCACTTTGAACCAGGGGTCGTTCACATCGATCTGCGCCGCCGACTGGTCATGGTGGTGCTGTTCTTCATCCACAATCGAGGCAATGGCCGCCACCGCCTGTGGGTCGATGTCGCGCAGCGCGTGCAACTGATGGGCAAGGTGCCTGAGCACCACGCTTTCCACCGCCACGGTGGTGGTCATGATCGCCTTGCGCCCGCATAGGCCGGTGAGCAAGCCCAGCGCCAGGCCACCAAGCCCGCACAGCCAATAGCTGCGGCAACGCGGGTAACCCCGGCGCTGCAATTCGGCCTTGAACACCGCGCGATGCCGGCGCTCGTCACCGAGAAACTCGCGCAGTTCGCCCACCAGGCTGGGGTTGAATAGCCGCGCCATGAACAATTGGCCGCTGTAGATGCAGATCGCGCCATGCTCACCGGCGTGGTCGACTTTTATCATGCGGTTGCCCAGTTCCGGGTCGATCAAGGGGGCAGCGGGAGCATTCACGGTGGATGGCCTTGTGCGAGGGGTGCAAAGCGCAGTTATCGTGCCGTATCTGTCGACGGCTGTGCAAACCCAACCCTCTAAACGACCACCCATCGCCCTGACCATATCCAATCGAACCTAACTACCCATGCCCGACTCCACCTTACTGAACCCTGATGGTGGAGTAAGGATCATGGCTCAGCCATCGATTTTGGTATTGGAAGACGACGAGATCATTCGCTCGTTGATGGTGGATGTACTGGAAGATTTCGGGGCTGTAGTCACCTCTTTTCCTTCGGCGGATGAAGGGATGATTTACCTGGAGCGCGGCGATGACCCGGTCGATCTGATTGTCAGTGACGTGCAGATGCCGGGGCTGCTTAACGGCTATGACCTGAGCCGAGTGGTGGCGCATCGTTGGCCCGGCGTGCCAGTGCTGCTGACCTCGGGCAACGCGCGGCTGGCAGAGCAATTGGGCGGTTCGGTTCGATTCCTGCCCAAGCCATGGAGCACCGAAAATTTATTGGAGTGCGTGCAAACAGCACTGACCCAGCAAGGTTCATCGCTGCATTGATAGCGTTGCAATATCACTTTACCGAACTTAGGCACCGCCCCGAGGGTCACTATGCAGGCAAGGAGCGATTTTTCTGATCCGCCGGTCAGCATATTCGCCTTGGGCGTAAGCTGACGGCTATGAGTTGTGTAGAATTGCCGCCCATTTCTACGCGTCATTCATGGTCGAAAGACCCCTAGTTCGAGCTCACTGAATGCATTCAAAGGCCCCTGAAGCGGGTGCGCCCTCATTGCTGGAAGCGTTGCGCACAGGCACTGCCCTGCTGCACATCGCGCTGGAGAAACGCTTGCCGTTTTTCTCCGAGCGCCTGGATGCCGGTTGGTATCAGCGCTTGCTCCAGGCGTATTACGGGTTTTATCAGCCGATGGAAGCGGCGCTGTACGACAGTGGCTTGATCCCCGAGGGATTCGACCAGGCGCTGCGTGTGAAAACCCCGACGCTGGTCAGTGACCTGCATGCCCTTGGCCTGGACGCCGCCGCCATCCAAGCCCTGCCCCGCTGTGCCCACCTGCCGAGCATCGACTCGCCCGCTGCCTGTCTTGGCGTTCTCTATGTGCTGGAAGGCGCGACCCTGGGCGGCCAGGTGCTGCGTCGGGAAATGATCCAGCGCCTGGCCATCAACGCCGACAACGGCGGCGCGTTTCTCAACGTGTACGGGGCCGAAACCGGGCGACGCTGGAAGGATTTTCTCTATTACCTGAGCCGCCAGCCACTGGACACCCCCGCCAAACAGCGCGCGGTAGAGGCTGCCCGCTCGACATTCAGCTGCTTTGAGCAATGGCTCGACAGCCAGGAGGTACTGCTATGAAACCCGACGATTTTGAAGAGCTGCTTGCCAACTGTGCCGACGAGCCCATCCGCTTCCCCGGCGCGATCCAGCCCCACGGCGTGCTGCTGACGCTGTCGGAGCCCGAGCTGAATATCATCCAGGTCAGCGCCAACGTCGGCACCTTGTTCGGCCACGCGCCCGAGACGCTGCTGGGCCAGCCGCTGCACAGCCTGATCGGCGCCGAGCACGCCCAGGCGGTGCAGGCCATGGCCGAACACAACACCTTTTTCGACGCGCCGCCGCTGCACGTCAGCCTCAACGGCGCTGAGTTCGAAGGCCTGTTGCACCGCCATCAGGACGTGCTGGTGCTGGAGTTCGAACCACGGCTTAAAGACTTTCAGCCACGCGCGTTGAAAGGTCGCACGAGCGACCTGGGCAAGATGCTGCAACGCTTGCAGGCCGCGAAAACCCTGCAGGCGCTGTACGAAATCAGCGTGACCGAAATCCAGGCCATGACCGGCTACGACCGCGTGCTGATCTATCGCTTTGAAGACGAAGGCCACGGCCAGGTGATCGCCGAAGCGTCGGCGCCGTGCATGGAACTGTTCAACGGGCTGTTCTTCCCCGCGTCCGACATCCCCGAGCAGGCCCGTGAGCTGTATCGCACCAACTGGCTACGCATCATCCCGAACGCCGCCTACGAGCCGGTGCCGCTGCTGCCCAAGTTGCGCCCGGACACCGGCCAGCCGCTGGACTTGAGCTTCGCCACCTTGCGCAGCGTGTCGCCGATTCACTGCCAGTACATGCAAAACATGGGCGTGTTGTCGTCCATGAGCATCTCGCTGATGAAAGGCGACAAATTGTGGGGCCTGATCAGCTGCGGCAACCGCGAGCCGCTGCTGGTGCCCAATGACCTGCGCACCGCCTGCCAGACCATCGGCCAGGTGTTGTCGTTGCAGATCAGCGCGATGGAAGCCCTGGACCTGAGCCGCCAGCGCGAGGAAAAAGTCGAGGCCCTGGCGCTGTTGGCCCAGGCGATGAAAGCGTCGGACGCCAATGTGTTCGACGGCCTGGCCCAGCAAGGCCAGTTGCTGATGGACCTGACCCTGTCCGGCGGCGTGGCGATCATCGAAGACAAACAGCTGCACCGCTACGGCAACTGCCCGGAACCGGCGCAGATCCGCGCACTGCACAAGTGGCTGCAAGACGGCGGCGAGCCGGTGTTTTCCAGCCATAACCTGGCGGCGGTGTACCCGCCGGCCGCCGAGTTCCAGCAGGTGGCCAGCGGGGTCCTGGCCATGAGCCTGCCCAAGCCGGTGGACAACGGCGTGCTGTGGTTCCGCCCGGAAGTCAAAGAGAACATCAACTGGAGCGGCGACCCGAACAAGCCGCTCAACCTGGAAACTTCCGACACCGGCCTGCGCCTTCGCCCACGCACGTCGTTTGAAATCTGGAAAGTCGAAATGGCCGGCATCTCGACCAAGTGGAGCCATGGTGACCGGTTTGCCGCCAACGACCTGCGCCGCTCCGCCCTGGAAAACGACCTGGCCCGCCAGGTGCTGCGCGAGCAACAAGCCGTGCGCGCCCGCGATGAGCTGGTGGCGGTGGTGTCCCACGACCTGCGCAACCCGATGACCGTCATCTCCATGCTCTGCGGCATGATGCAAAAAGCCTTCAGCTCGGACGGGCCACACACCTCGCGGCGCATCTCCTCGGCCATCGACACCATGCAACAGGCGGCCGGGCGCATGAACGTGCTGCTGGAAGACTTGCTCGACACCTCGAAAATCGAGGCCGGCCGGTATGTGGTCAAGCCGGTGGCGCTGGATGTCAGCCAGATGTTCGAGGAGGCCTACTCCCTGCTCGCACCGTTGGCGATGGAGAAAGGCATTGACCTGTCGTTCAACGCCGAGCCCGGCCTGCAGATCAATGGCGACCCGGAGCGCCTGTTCCAGGTGCTGTCGAACCTGATCGGCAACGCCATCAAGTTCACCCCGCGCCAGGGCAATATCGGCATCAGCGCCATGAGCAATGGCGAAGAGATCGTGTTTTCGGTGCGTGATTCCGGCGAAGGCATTGCTGCGGATCAATTGCCGCATGTGTTCGATCGCTACTGGACCCAGACCGAAAACAACCCCACCGGCAGCGGCCTGGGGCTGTACATCACCCAGGGGATCGTCCAGGCCCATGGCGGGCGGATCGAAGCCCAGAGTGAGTTGGGCCGCGGCAGCGAGTTCAAATTCACCGTACCCAAGCCGATCTGACAGACCCTGGCCCCGAACGCTTGACCCTGCCAGGGCCACCAAACCAGTACGCAGCGCGTGGAGCTGCGTACTGTTGACGAAACGCTGACATCCTCTGCGCTACCCTTTGCGGTCCTACCTTGCTTGAGCCGCGCCCTTCATGCCGCAACCCGACACCCTGCCCGCCGTGATTGCCGGCCCGATGCTACGGCGCCTGGAACCACAGCGCCTGGTCATCTGGTTGGTAGGCAGCCGCGCCCTGACCTTGACCCTGAAACTGCAACCGCCCCAGGGCGAGACGCAGGCCATCGACCTCGACGCACAGCACCTCCAGGTCGTGCCCGTGGGGCGCCACGCCTTTATTCACCTGATCGACGTAGCACTGTTCCATGCGCTGCCCCAGGACGTCGCCATCGGCTACGACCTGCTGGTCGACGGCGCCGGCATCGGCGAGTGGGCACCGCACCTGTTGTATACCGACGCGCCTGTTCCGACGTTCATCTTGCATAGCCGCATCCATCAGTTGGTCCACGGTTCGTGCCGCAAGCCCCATCACCCTGCCAACGAAGGCTTGCTGTGCGTGGACCGCCTGCTGGCCAGCGCCCACCTGCCCGAGCATCGCCCGGCCTTGCTGATGATGAGCGGCGACCAGGTGTACGCCGACGATGTGGCCGGGCCCATGCTGCGGGCGATTCATGCACTGATCGCCCGCCTGGGCCTGTTCGACGAATACCTGGAAGGCGCAGTGGTGGACGACAGCGCCAGCCTCTATGGGCATCGCGCCAGCTACTACCATCGCGCCGACCTGCTGCCCGCGCTGGACAGCAACGAGACCCTGCGCGAGCGTTTTTTTGGCGGGGTGAAAAAGCCGATCTTCACCAGCAGCACGGCCGACAACCACCTGGTGACCTTTGCCGAAGTGATCGCGATGTACCTGCTGGTGTGGTCGCCAGCGCCGTGGACGCTGATTGCGCCGCAACCGCCGCAACTGAGCGGCGACGAGCACGCGCGGTATGCCCGCGAGCAGGTGCAGATCGAGCGTTTTTGCGACGGCCTGCCGGGCGTGGCGCGGGTGTTCGCGCACCTGTCGACCTTGATGATCTTTGACGATCACGACATCACCGATGACTGGAACCTCAGCGCCCAATGGGAAGAAACCGCCTACGGCCACCCCTTCTCCAAGCGCATCATCGGCAACGCGCTGCTGGCTTATATGCTGTGCCAGGGCTGGGGTAATCAGCCGGACGTGTTTGGCGAACCGCTCACGCACACTCAGGCCCTGGTCAGCCAGACGCACGACAACCACCTGAGCGCGGCCGCGCAGGATGAACTGCTGCAAACGCTGCTGAAATTCCAGCAATGGCACTACGTACTGCCCACCACTCCCGCCCTGGTGGTGCTCGACACCCGTACCCGGCGCTGGCGCAGTGAGTTCACCCTCAAGCAACCTTCCGGCCTGCTGGACTGGGAAGCCTTGAGCGAACTGCAACAGGAACTGCTTGACCACCCCTCGGCCATCATCGTTTCGCCCGCGCCGATCTTCGGCGTGAAGCTGATCGAGACGGTGCAGAAGGTATTCAGCTGGTGCGGCTACCCGCTGCTGGTCGACGCCGAAAACTGGATGGCCCATCGCGGCGCCGCCCAGGTGATCCTCAACATTTTTCGCCACTCGCGCACGCCAGGGAACTACGTGATCCTGTCGGGCGATGTGCACTATTCGTTTGTCTACGAAGTGTTGATCCGCCATCGCAACGCCGGCCCCAGGATCTGGCAGATCACCAGCAGCGGCATCAAGAACGAATTCCCGCCGCGCTTGCTGGAGTGGTTCGACCGCCTCAACCGCTGGCTCTATTCGCCACGCTCGCCCCTCAACTGGTTCACCCGCCGGCGCACCATGCAGGTGGTGCCGCATATTCCAGAGCACGCCGAGGCCGGCGAACGGCTATGGAATTCGGCAGGAATAGGCCAGGTGTTTTTCAACGATCAGGGCCAGCCGGAAGGCATTTACCAGCACAACGCAGATGGGAAGGTTCGGACGCGGATGGTGGCGCCGAAGCAATAGCCCATCGCCACTTCCTGCAACCGTACATCTGCTCTATTCAAACCACCCACGCCGCGTTGTACAGTAGCGTCAGCCACGGAGTATCGGCGTCAACATCGGCTGGTTTCAGCGCCAGCCCACGCAAGGAGCGCACAGATGGACGATATCTCCGGCAACACCTCGCCTATAAGTGATTTTTCTCACTTCAACGCCGACATGCTGCACACCGTGCTGGAACTGGTCAGCGACGGGATCTGGGATTGGAACGCCAACACCGGGTTCGTCTACCGCAGCCCCGGTTGGTACGAAATGCTTGGCTACCCACGCCACTCTCTGGAGAACAGCGTATTCACCTGGGAAAGCGTGATTCACCCGGAGGATTACCCCCAGGTGATGACGCTGTTCGATGACTACATCCACCGCCGTGCCCCCCACTACCAGGCCGAATACCGTTGCCGCAAAAAAGATGGCAGCTACCTGTGGATCGAAGACCGCGGGTACGTGATTGCGCGAAACGACGATGCCTCAGTGGCGCGGATGGTGGGCGCACACCGTGACATCCATGCGCGCAAAAGCTCCGTCGAGCAATTGGAGCAGCGCAATCAATCCCTTGAAGCCTTGGTGGCCGAGCGCACACGTGAGCTGTCACGGGTCAACCAGCAGCTGCAATTGCAGCTCGATGAAAACCGCTCCCTGGCCGAACGGGACGCCCTGACCCTGGTTGCCAACCGCTATCGCCTGGAAAAAGCCCTGCTGGAAGAATGCGACCGCGCCCAGCGCTTTCGCGTGCCCATGGCTCTGATCGCGATGGACATTGATGACTTCAAGACGATCAATGATCGCCACGGTCACGGCGTGGGCGACCAGGTCCTGGTCCAGGTCGTGGAGTGCCTGGAGCGCTGCATTCGCCCGGATGACCTGCTGGCTCGCTGGGGTGGCGACGAATTTATGCTGGTGTTGCCCAAAAGCTCGCTGGAGGATGCCAGGGCCGTGGCCGAGCGTATCTGCCAGACGGTGAGGGACAACCCGCTCAGAAGCGACGTAAAGATAACCCTCAGTGTCGGCGTGGCAGCGCGCCAACCCGGTGAGTCCCCCGCCGCCCTGATGGCGCGTGCCGACCAGGCGCTCTATCGCGCCAAGGCAGCAGGGAAGGATGGCGTGCGCGAATAACCCAGGTCGGCAGCTCCTTCCGATTTGGAATGACCCGAGCACTTTATTTCGTTTGCGGCAGGGCCCGGCGCACGGCTTAGATAAAAGCCAGCACGCCACCGTCGAGTCCGAGATTCATGAGCCGTGAAACCATCAGCCAGTCGATTTCCATCGTGCACCCCATCAGCCTCAGCCACGGCAAAAACGCTGAGGTCTGGGACACCACGGGCAAACGCTACATCGACTTTGTCGGCGGTATCGGCGTGCTCAACCTCGGTCATTGCCACCCCGGCGTGGTCGAGGCGATTCGTGAACAGGCCACCCGCCTGACCCATTACGCCTTCAACGCCGCCCCGCATACGCCCTACATCGAACTAATGGATCGCCTGACGGCCTTTATCCCGGTGGACTACCCGGTGAGCGGCATGCTCACCAACAGCGGCGCGGAGGCGGCGGAAAACGCGTTGAAGATCGTGCGCGGCGCCACCGGCCGCACGGCGGTGATCGCCTTTGATGGCGCCTTTCACGGCCGCACCCTGGCCACCTTGAACCTCAACGGCAAGGTCGCGCCCTACAAGCAAAAGGTCGGCGTACTGCCCGGCCCGGTGTATCACCTGCCCTACCCCAGTGCCGACAACGGCGTCACCTGTGCCGAAGCGCTGAAGGCCATGGACCGCCTGTTCAGCGTGGAAATCGACATCAACGACGTGGCCTGTTTCATTATCGAGCCGGTGCAGGGCGAAGGCGGCTTCCTGGCGCTGGATATCGAGTTCGCCCAGGCCCTGCGGCGTTTTTGCGATGAGCACAATATTCTGCTGATCGCCGATGAAATCCAGTCGGGCTTCGGGCGTACCGGCCAGCGCTTTGCCTTCTCGCGCCTGGGCATTGAGCCGGACCTGATCCTGCTCGGCAAAAGCATCGCCGGCGGCGTGCCACTGGGTGCGGTGGTCGGGCGCAAGGCGCTGATGGACAACCTGCCCAAGGGCGGCCTCGGCGGTACTTACTCGGGTAACCCGATTGCCTGCGCGGCGGCGCTGGCCACCCTGGATGCGATGACCGATGCGCACTTGCACGCGTGGGGCGCGCAACAGGAGGAAGCCATTGTGAGTCGGTATGCCACGTGGCGCGCGCAGCCGCTGTCGCCCTACCTTGGCCGCCTCACTGGCGTCGGCGCCATGCGCGGCATCGAACTGGCCCACGCCGACGGCACTCCCGCGCCGAAACAGCTTGCTCAATTATTGAGCCTGGCGCGCGACGCCGGCCTGCTGCTGATGCCCAGCGGCAAGTCGCGGCATATCATCCGCCTGCTCGCGCCGCTGACCACTGAGCCGGCGGTGCTGGAGGAAGGCCTGGATATCCTCGAAGCCTGCCTCAAGCAACTGGGCGAATAGCGCGCATCCGCTGGCCGGCAGCCTTGCACCGCGATAAGGGCAATGTGCTGCCTTGACCTGATCCCCCTCCCCGCTGAAAATGCCCGACGCTTTTTTGTCTCCGTTTACTGAAGTAGTGAAATTTCAATGTCCGATTCTTACACCGAACAATCCGCCCCCGAAGAATCCGTAGTCGCCTTGCAGTCCAAAGCCGAATACGAAAACGCCATCAATCTTTCACAGCATGTGCCTGCGGCCAAGATCATCAGCGAGATGGTGCTGGACGCCTTCCACACTTCCAAGGAAAGCGACCAGATCCGCGAGCTGCGCGTGGCCATTCGCCAGGCTCACGACGCCTTCGACGACGACAAGGCCTACGACCTGATGGGCCAGCTCAAGCAGCTCAAGGACGCCGAGGCGGCCGACAACATCGCCCTGGAAGACCTGAGCAGCAAGTTTTCGATCAGCCGCATCCTGTCCAGCTTCAAGGATGACCCCGAGTTTCAGGAACTGGTCTACGGCCTGGCGCTTAAGGTGCTCAACCAGAGCCACCAGGCCATCAGCAACCCAAGCGCCGGCAAAGGCAAGGCCGCACGCCCGAAGAAAGAAGCCGAAGTGTTTGTAATCAGCAAGGACGGCATCAGCGTGACCCTGCCGCTGCGCACGCCGCGTTCGAAGCTGAACGTCGACCGCGAGGCGTTCGAGTTCCTGGGGTTCAACTTTGTGGGCGAAGGTGATGAGGCCGAACTTGAGGTGGAGAGCTTTGTGGATAACGCCGGGGCTGAACAGCCACTGAGCCGCAAGAGCGTGATTACGGCACTGCAGCAGCAGACCGCGTTTGATGGGTACAGCATCGCGCAGCAGTGATAGCAACACTGAACTAAATGTGGGAGGGGGCTTGCCCCCTGCCTGTGTTGTGTCAGCTGACCTGCGCCGCAAACACCTCGCGAAACCGCGCCATGTCCTGCTTGTTGCCCACCGTCACCCGCACCCACTGTGGCCAGTTCTTCCATACCCGCCCGATCAGTACGCCGTGTGCGGCAAGCTTGTCGATGACCTGCTCGGCCGGCTGCTTCACGTCGATCATGAAACAGTTGGCCCGGGATACCGTGCAGGTAAAACCCCGGGCCTTGAGCCAGGTAATGGTTTCGTCGCGCAGTTGGGCGTTGAGGGCCTTGCGTTGCCCCAACAGCTTGACGTCGTCCAGGCTGGCACGCGCCCCGAGCAGGCTGGACGTGGCGGGCACGTTGTCGCCGCCAAATACCGCCAACCGCTCCAGCAGCGTCGGATGGCCGATCGCCAAGCCAATGCGCGCGCCGGCCATGCCGTAGATTTTCGAGAAGGTACGCAGCACCAGGAGGTCGTCGTGGTCCTTGACCCAGCTCACGACGCTGGGCGCGTCGGAAAAGTCGATGTAGGCCTCGTCCACCACCAGCACGCTGCCCTTGGGTTTGTTCGCCAGGGCCTGGCGGATGGCGTCGGTGGGCGTCAGCGTGCCGGTGGGGTTGTTGGGGTTGCACAGGTAGAGCATGCCGGCCTGGAGGTCGGCGGCGAGCATGGCGGGGATGTCGTGGGCGTGGTCGGCGTTGAGCCCCACTTCCTTCACTGGCGCCTTGTTCGATTCAGCCGCCTGACGCGGGACTTCGTAAGACGGCGTGGCCATCACCAGGCCACGGGTTTCGCTGGTAAAGGCCAGCACCGCATAACGCAGGGCCGCCATGGAGCCGGCAAACACCGCGACCTGATCCTCGCCAATACCCTGCTGCTGGGCAAACTGTGCGGCCAAGGCGTACATGTGGCCGTAGGGGTAAAGCCCGGAAGTGGCGATACCTCGCTGCATGGCCTCGCGGGCAGCCGCAGCAGGGCCATAGGGGCTTTCGTTGTAGTTGAGCCGCACCTTGTCAGCCTTTGCCGGTGGCGGCGCGGCAGCCGCCCAATCCAGGCGCCCCAGCAACGGCAGGGCGGCGCCAATGGCGAGAAGGGATCGACGACTGACGCTGACCATGGTGACTATTCCTTGTAGGCGAGGGATGGATTCTCACAGCTCATACAGAGGGATATGACGAGGCAAGCACCGGCGAATTTAAACCCGCGCCCAATAAAAAGCCCCGCGCTTCTCTCGAAGGCGGGGCTTTTCACTGCTTGGACACTCAGTGAGCGTAGGTCAGCAACAGCTCTTTCGGCACTTGGAAATCCAGGGACATCATCACGCTGAGCGCGGTGATGGTGAAGATCGAGAACACAAACAGCTTGCGCGCCCAGACGGTGTCGTCCAC
>Ga0308159_1001542_pt1 | contig 32355 bp, 27 predicted proteins | sample PhyCR1_FD_201040 | JGI IMG/M metagenome (GOLD analysis project Ga0308159, IMG submission 201040) | Phyllosphere microbial communities from UC Gill Tract Community Farm, Albany, California, United States - DLSLC.R1 | ecosystem: Host-associated > Plants > Phyllosphere > Unclassified | place: USA...
CCGCTCAGGTCGCCGGTGAAGGTGTCCTCGTCGTCGAGCACGGTCTCGTCCGGGCCGCCGGGCCAGGCCTCGGCAGTGACGACGCCGGCGAACCGGTTCGCCGCACCCTTCGTGGGTGCTGCCGTCTCGGCGAAGTCGCCGGTGCCGTCGGGGTTGCGGCCGTACGTGGTGGCGGCGTGCGCCGTCCACGAGGTCGAGTCGACGACCGCACCGCGGGCGTCGAACAGCCGCACGGAGTCCGCCTTGCCGAGTCCGAAGCCGAACGCCGTCTCGTCGAGGACGGTGAAGCCCCCGGCCGCGACGGTCGTGCCCGCGGGGATCGTGTACGCGTGGTCGTCCTCGCTGTCGCGCAGCACGTACCCGCCCAGGTCGACGGTGGTGCTGCCGGTGTTGGTCAGCTCCACCCAGTCGCCGGGGGTGCCGTCCTGCGACTCGACCTCGTTGATCCGCACGGGCGAGGAGCAGTCGTTCGCAGCCCCCTTGGTCGAGGCCGTGGTGTCCACGAGCGGCCCGACGCCGTCGGCGCAGCGACCGTAGGTGACACCCGCGTGGGTCGTCCAGGCGTACCGGAGCACCAGGTCGCCCGCGGGGTCGTACAGGCGCGCGGTGTCGGCACCACCGAGTCCGAAGTCGAAGCCGGGGGCGGTCGCGGACAGCTGGTCGACGACGAAGTACCCGCCGGCGGCGATCGTCGAGCCGCTGGGCAGCACGTACGCGTCGTGCGAGTTGTCGGAGTCGAGGAACGCGTACCCGGCCAGGTCGATCGCGGTGCCCGAGGTGTTCTTGAGCTCGACCCAGTCGGTGTCGTCAGCGTTCGACTCGACCTCGTTGACGACGAGGCCGTTCGCCGCGACGGCGCCGACTGCCGGGTCGTCGTCACCGACGGCCGCGAGGGCCGGGCTGGCGGTGACGACACCGACGGCGATAACCAGGGCGGTCGCGACGGCGGCGCCGATGCGCAGGGTGGGCGGGCGCAGGGCGGGAGCACGCATGCAGGGTCCTTCTCGGGGGAGAGAGCGGGCGAAGACCTGCACGACTGTTCAGCATCCACGCGACCGGCCGGTGGCCGCGGGGTGAACGCACGGTGTCCCGGGTCGCGCCCGGCGCCCTGGACCCGCCGCGTGCGGACGGGAGGCGCGGTGCGGGCCCGCACCGCGCCTCCCGTCCGCCCTGCGGTCGCGCTCACCGCATCCGGTGCGCAGAAGACGTCGGGTCCGCACTGCGAAACCGACGTCTTCTGCACACTCGTTGCTCGAGGTGTCAGCGCTCGGTGACCTCCGAGAAGTCCGGCGTCCCGTCGGGCAGCGCGGGCAGGGGCGTGCCGTCGACGTAGCGGGGCCAGGCCAGGGCGCGGGAGGCCGACGGACGGGACGCGTAGCGACGCCCGTCGGCCGCGACGACCGTTCCGGGGGCGGGATCGGAGGCGGGAGCGGGAGCAGGTGCGGGAGCAGGCGGCAGCGGCACCTCGGGAGCAGGTGCGGGAGCGGCGGGCGTCGGCGTCGCGCTCCACGCCGCCTGCTGCTCGGGCACCGGCCACGTCGCCGACGGCAGGGTGGTGGCTCGCGGACGGAACAGGGCGTTGCTCAGGGGCACCACGACGGTCCCGAGCAGGTCGAGGATCACCACCACCCAGACGAGCCGCCAGTAGCCCCGCGCGTAGTCGACGTCCGGCGCGAGCAGCGGGATCGAGAGCAGCAGTGCGAGCAGGGCGATGACGCCGACGGTGGCCTTCGCGACGACCTGCAGGACGGGCGTCGGGTAGCGCCGGTGGATCACGAGGAGCAGGTGGACGTGCAGGAGCGCCACCCGGGCGACGCCGACGAGCCAGATCCAGTGCCAGAAGTGCTCCAGGACGAACCAGATGCCGTCACCGGAGATGCCTGTCGGGACGATCCACACCTTGTACAGTCCGGCGACGAGCAGGTACATCGACGTGGCGATGCTCGCGAACGCGAAGATCCCCGACCGCCTGGACGAGACATCGGCGTCGTACCAGGACAGCAGCGCGAACACGACGACCACGACGATCGTCAGGAGCAGCTGGACCGCGACCATGCCGAAGTCGCCGAGGAGCACCGCGGCGATGCCGACCAGGCCCGCGGCGACGACCGCGCCGATGATCGTCCGGAACACGAGCGGGCGTACCCTCGCCCACCGCGGGTCCATCGTGCCGTCCGTGTCGTTCGCGCTGTCCGTGCTGTCCGTGCTGACCGTGCTGTCCGTGCTGTCCGTCATGTGTCCCCCGTCGATCCCGCACACCTGGCGGATCGTCGTTCGGCAGCGTAGCGGGCCGGGGCGGAGTGCTCCGGCCGGGCAGGCCGCCGAGCGACGGCGCCCGTGCCGTCAGCGCCGGATGAGCAGGGTGCTGGCCCGCGGCGAGAGCGCGGCGTCGAGCACCAGGCAGGCGGCACCCACGGCGGCGACGTCGGCACCGCGGTCGCTCTCCACCACCTGCACGGCGTGCTTCGGCACGAGCAGCGGTGACCCGACGATGGCGGTCCGCGCAGCCGGCAGGGCAGCGCTCGCGATGCGTGACCAGAACGGGCCGCCGAACACCACGCGGTCGATGTCGAGCAGGTTCACGATGAGGACGACGGCGTTGCCCATGACGGTGCCCGCATCGGCCGCGAGCGTGACGGCGGTGTCGTCCCCGTCCGCGATGGCCGAGGCGAGCTCGTCCCACGCGGCGTTCACGGCGTCGACATCGGCGGCATCGGTGGCGTCGGTGGCGTCGGTGGCGTCTGTGGCAGCGGCGGCGTCTGCACCAGCATCTGCCTCGGCGACCGCGCGGCCGCCCGACAACGCGAGCCCCCGCGACCGCGCGACCCGCACCAGCCGGTCCGGCGCGACGGCTGCACCGACCTCGCCGCGCGTGCCCGAGCCGTCCGGGGTGCCCGCGAGGGACCCCTGGTCGACCATGATGTGCCCGGCGTCACCAGCGTTCGACCCCACCCCGCGCACGGGTTCGTGGTCGACGACGAGCCCGACGCCGAACCCGGTGCCGAAGTACACGAACGCGAAGTTCCGGGCCGAGGACTCCCCCGCCAGGAACATCTCGCCGACCGCGGCGGCCGTGACGTCCTTCTCGAGCAGGACCGGGTAGCCGGTGGCCTCGGCGAGCGCATCGCGCAGCGGCACGTCCCGCCACCGGGGCAGGAACGGCGGGTCGACCACGATGCCGGCCTCGACGTCGATGGGTCCGGGGCTCGCGATCCCGACGCCGAGCACGCTGTCGACGGCCACCCCGGCGTCGGCGACGAGCCCGTCGACGGCCGAGGCGATGGTGCGCACCACCTCGGACGGGTCGTCGGCGGTGGGGGTCGAGGTGGTGGACGCGGCGACGACGGTGCCGGCGAGGTCGAGCAGCACGTAGGTGACGACGGCCGGGTCGACGTGCACGCCGACCGCGTACCGGCTGCCCGGTTCGAGCCGCAGGATGGTGCGGGGCTTGCCGCGGCCCGAGACGACGGTGCCGGACTCGACGATCATGCCGGCCTCGATCAGGAACCGGGTGACGTTCGACACGGTCTGCGCGCTCAGGCCGGTGCGGGCGGCGAGTTCGACGCGGCTCAGGCCGTCGGGCGAGCGGCGGACGGCGTCGAGGACCACGGTGCGGTTGAACCCGCCGATCGACGGGAGGTTCGCTCCGCGTCGATGCTCTGCCATGCCGCGACCATACCGCGACGCCGCTCGGGCACCCGCTCGCGCGGTCCGGTCAGAGCGCCCCGTCCTGGATCAGCCCGCCGGACGTCCGGTCGACGACCGCACCACGAGCGAGACCGGGAGCGTCGCTCCATGCAGTGCCCCGTCGCCGATCGCCGCGAGCAGCCGCTCCACGGCCACGGTGCCCATCAGGGCGGTCGGTGAGTGCACGGTCGTCATGGGCGTGGGCAGCTGCGCCACGACCGAGATGTCGTTGTAGCCGACGATCGACAGGTCGTCGGGCACGCGGAGGCCGCGTTGCCGCGCGGCGCCCATCACGCCGATCGCCGCGGTGTCGTTGACGGCGAAGATCGCGGTCGGCGGGTCCGACAGCGAGAGCAGCGTGTGCGCGCCGACCACGCCTCCCTCGACCTCGAAGTCGCTGTGGACGACGAGCGCGTCGTCGACGCCGAGGTCCCGCTGCTCGTGCGCCAGGCGGAACCCGGCCACCCGCTCCACGGCGGTGCTGGCGTGGCGCGGACCGGCGATGACACCGATGCGGCGGTGCCCCAGCGCGAGCAGGTGTTCCGTCGCCATCCGGCCGCCCTCGACGTCGTCACCGACCACGGCGGGCATCCAGTCCCCGGGGTGACGGTTCGTCGCGATCACCGGCACGGGGAGGTCCGTCAGCCGAGGGTTCGGGGACGACAGGTGGAGCGAGCTGACGATGAGGCCGTCGACCTGTCGGGAGAGCAGGAAGTCGACCGCGTCCAGTTGCGCGCCCATGTCGTCCGGGGGCGTCGTGAGCAACAGCTGGTACCCGGCAGATCGGGCGGCCGACTCGACGGACTGGCAGATCGTCGCGATGACCGTGTCGGCGAGCCGTGGCATCACGACGCCGATGGTGTTCGACCGCCGGGTCCGGAGCGATGCTGCGAGTCGGTTGGGGCGGTACCCGAGCTCGGCCGCCGCCGCGATCACCCGCTGCGCCGAGGCGCTCCACCCCTTGGTCGGCTCCGCCTGTCGGAGCACGCGCGACGCCGTCGAGATGTGCACGCCGGCGAGCGCGGCGATGGCCTGGAGGTTCACGTCACCACGACGATCCTGCTGACCGTGTCCGGCCGGGTCGTCGCTCGTACTGCCCATCCGTCGAGTCTAGGTGACAGATCGTCGTCACACCGGACGGCGCGAACGTTTGCGGGCGCCTCGCCCGACGACAGCCCGGACGAGCCGAAACACACTGGTTACACGGTTGGACGTCGATCGAAACAGTCGACTGTCAGGATTCCGGTCAATGCAAACGATTGCACGAATTGCAGCAACGACGAGAGACGGTGTCCCATGGTGAAAGAGATCTTCGTGTCCTTCGGCGTCGACATCGACGCGGTCGCAGGCTGGCTCGGCTCCTACGGAGGGGCGGATTCCCCCTCGGACATCCAGCGCGGGATCTTCGCGGGACGGACCGGCGTCCCCCGTCTGCAGAAGGTGTTCGACCGCGCCGACATCGCAGCGACCTGGTTCATCCCCGGCCACTCGCTCGAGACCTTCCCGGACCAGTGCAAGGCCCTGTTCGACGCCGGCCACGAGATCGGTGCGCACGGGTACAGCCACGAGAACCCCGTCGCGATGACCGAGGCACAGGAGGACGCGGTGATGGAGCGCTCGGTCGAGCTGATCACGCGCCTCACGGGTCAGCAGCCGACGGGCTACGTCGCTCCGTGGTGGGAACTGAGCAGCTACACGCCCACGCTCCTGGAGAAGTTCGGGTTCAGCTACGACCACAGTCAGCAGCACAAGGACTTCGTCCCCTACTACTCGATCGTCGGCGACCAGTGGACACCGATCGACTACTCGCAGGACCCACACACGTGGATGACGCCGCTCGTCCACGGGAGCGAGATCGACCTCGTCGAGATCGCGGCGAACTGGTACGTCGACGACCTGCCCCCGATGATGTTCATCAAGTCGAGCCCGAACAGCCACGGCTTCGTCAACCCGCGCGACGTCGAGCAGATGTGGAAGGACCAGTTCGACTGGGTGTACCGCGAACTCGACTACGCCGTCTTCCCGATCACGATCCACCCCGACGTCTCCGGACGACCGCAGGTCCTGCTCATGATCGAGCGGCTCATCGAGTACATCGGGGGCCACGAGGGCGTCCGGTTCGTCACGATGAACGAGATCGCCGACGACTTCCGCGTCCGCTTCCCGTTCGCGCAGCCCGAGCGTCCACGCGAGTACTGATGTGCGGCGGATGTGGCGGCAACGGCGGGCACCGTGACTGGTACGCCGCCGGTGTCGAGGACACCCCCGCGGCGCGCAAGCGGGCGCAGCTCCGGCTGGCCGCCTGGGCGACCCGGCTCTTCGCGGACGATCGGATCCGCGTCCACGAGGTCCCGGGCACCGTGCGGCTCGTGATCGTCGGGCCGACCGGCAAGCGCGTCGTGGCCCAGGGCGTCGACGGGGTCCTGGACGCGGTCGAACAGGTCGGCGCCGGGCGCACGGACTGGTCGGCCGTCGCCACCCGCGTCCGCAGGGCCGACCCGCGTGACGACACCGACTGGGAACACCGCAGCCTCGCCCGCGCGGTCGATCGACGAAGGGACACCCTGCCGTGACGGACCCCACGCTCCCCCGGATCGTGTACCTCGCCCTCGGCGGGACCATCGCGAGCGTCACCTCGGGCGATCCGCGCGACTGCGGCGCCGTGCCGCGGATCGCAGCCCGCGACCTCCTCGCCGGTGTGCCGGCCATCGCGCAGGTCGCACGGGTCGAGGCCCGCCAGCTCGGCATGGTGCCCTCGCCCTCGCTCGACTTCGACGACGTGCAGCGGGCGCTCGACGCCGCGCGGGACGCCGTCGGCTCCGGAGCCTCGGGCGTCGTGCTGTCGCAGGGCACGGACACCATCGAGGAGACCGCGTACCTGCTCGACCTCGCCTGGGACCGCCCCGAGCCCCTCGTGGTGACCGGAGCGATGCGCCACGCCTCCTCGCCCGGCGCGGACGGTCCGGCGAACCTGTTGGCGGCCGTGTGCGTGGCCGCGGCACCGGCAGCAATGGGACGTGGCGTCCTCGTCGTGCTCGACGACGAGGTGCACGCCGCTGGGACGGTCCGCAAGACGCACACCTCGTCGACCGGTGCCTTCGCCTCACCGGGTTCCGGTCCGCTCGGACGGGTCACCGAGGGCTCGCCCGTCTTCCACGCTCCGGCGTCCCGAGCGCCCGCGCTCACCACACGCGTCGCACCGCTGCCTCCGGTGGCCCTGCACCGGGTCACCCTCGCCGACGACGGCCGGGTCCTGTCGACCCTGGACGGACTCGGGTACCGCGGCGCGGTCATCGAGGGCTTCGGCGGCGGGCACGTCGCCGAGCGCACGGTCGACGCCGTCCGCGCCCTCGCCGCGCAGATGCCGGTCGTGCTGGCGTCGCGGACCGGCGCCGGTGCGACGCTCACGACGACGTACGGCTTCGCGGGCGGCGAGATCGACCTGCTCGGCGCCGGACTCGTCCCCGCCGGCAACCTCGACGGCCTCAAGGCGCGTCTCCTGCTGGCTGCCCTGCTCGCCCTCGACGCCCCGGACGACCGCATCCACGCGGCGTTCGCCGCCCACGGCTGGGGCTCTCCCCCGACCGGCCACCCCTGACCGCACCCACGCTCCGCCTCCGCCCGTCAGCCCGCGCCGCGACACCGTCGCAGCGCCGCACCGCCGTACCGAGAGGAAGACCATGTCCACCACGACCATCCACGAGCCCGAGGACCTCGAGCTCGCCACCGGGACGTTCCCGACGATCGGGCCGAAGGAGACCAAGCGCGGCGCGACCCTGGCGTTCTTCGCCTGGACGCTCGCCGTCTACGACTTCATCATGTTCGGCACGCTCCTCCCCCGCATCGCCGAGGACTTCGGGTGGAACGAACAGACCGCCCTGCTCGCGAACACCCTCGTGAGCGTCGGTGTCTTCGTCGTCGTCGTCCTCGTCGGTCTGTTCGTGGACCGACTCGGCCGGCGCCGCGGCATGATGATCACGATCGGCGGCGCGGCCCTGTCGTCGCTGCTGACGGCGGCGTCGACGGGGGTCGCCTCGCTCGTCGGCTTCCGGGCCCTGAGCGGCTTCGGGATGGCCGAGCAGTCGGTGAACTCCACCTACCTCAACGAGGTCTTCGCGCTCACCGAGCTCGAGGGCGTCAAGAAGCGTCGCGGCTTCTTCTACAGCCTCGTCCAGACCGGGTGGCCGATCGGCGCGCTCCTCGCGGCCGCGTTCATCGCCGGCATCAACGGGCTGTTCGGACAGGAGTCCTGGCGGCTCGCGTTCCTCATCGCCACCGTTCCGGCGCTGTTCGTGCTGTTCCTGCGCAAGGGCATCAAGGAGACGCCGCAGCACCGTCTGAACACGTACCTGCGGCAGCTGCGGAAGTCCGGTCGCACCGAGGAAGCCACCGAGGTCGCCGCCCGCTTCGGCATCGTCGACGAGGGTCCGAACCCGCTGCGGGCGATCTTCGGCCGACGGTACGCACGCAACACCGTCGTGCTCTCGATCGCGTGGATCGTGAACTACTTCGGCATCACCACCACGAGCGTGCTCGGGACGACGATGCTCGAGGGCGTCAAGGGTGTCGACGCGAGCATGTCGCTGCTCATCATCGTGCTGTCGAACGTGGTCGGCGCCGCCGGCTACCTGTTCCACGGCTGGCTCGGCGACATCATCGGCCGCAAGACCACGATCGTCGTGGGCTGGGTGCTCGCCGGTGTCTGCTGGACCCTCTTCGTGCTCGGTCCGGACGACTTCGGCTACGTCCTGGTCACGTACATGCTGACGCTGTTCTTCCTGCTCGGACCGTACGCGTCGCTGCTCTTCCTGCAGGCGGAGTGCTTCGACTCGAGCTGCCGCGCCACCGGGTCCGCGTTCGTCACCGCGATGGGCCAGCCCGGCACCATCATCGGCTCGGCTGTGCTGACGGCCCTCGTCGCCGGGAGCATCGGGCTCGGCCCGGCCGCCCTCATCGTCGGTGCGGGCGGCATGGTCCTCTCGGGTCTGATCATGCTCGGGACGAAGCGCGTGGCGGTGATCGACCATTGAGCGCCACGACACCGACCGGCGTGTACTCCGAGTTCTCGGGGAGCGTGGTCGTCATCACCGGCGCCGCGAGCGGGATCGGCGCGGCGCTCGCGGTGCAGCTCGCCGAGTACGGCGCGAACATCGTCATCCCCGTGTTCGCGGGTGACCCGCACGATCCCGCACCCGTCGTCGACGCCGTCGAGGCGACCGGGGGCAGTGCGCTGACGGTCACCGCGGACGTCCGCAGCACCGAGGACGTCGACGCCGTGTTCCAGGCGGCCGTCGACCGCTGGGGTCGCGTCGACCACGTGGTGGCGGGAGCGGGGGTCCTCCGTCGGCAGCCGCTCGACACCATGACCGACGCGGCGTGGGACGACATCCTCCAGGTGGACCTGCACGGTGTGATGCGCACGCTCCGGGCCGGTGCCCGGCACCTCGACCGGGGCGGGTCGATGGTGGCCGTGTCGTCGATCGCGGGCGGCGTGTACGGCTGGGTCGCACACAGCCACTACGCCGCGTGCAAGGCGGCGGTGATCGGCCTCGCCCGGAGTGCGGCAGCCGAGCTGGCACCGCGCGGGATCCGGGTGAACACCATCGTCCCGGGGCTCATCGAGACCCCGCAGTCCGCGGACGCCCAGAACTCGCTCGGCCCGGCAGGCCTCGCCGCCGCGGGTGCGCGGATCCCGTGGGGTCGTGTCGGCCACGCCGACGAAGCAGCCGCGGCCATCCGGTTCCTGCTCAGCCACGAGGCGCGCTACGTCACCGGGCAGGAACTCGTCGTCGACGGCGGCCTGACCATCCTGATGGCCGACTGATGCCCGACGGGACGGTGTTCGACCTCACCGGGACGACCGCCCTGGTGACGGGTGGCGCGAGCGGCATCGGTCGAGCGATCGTGGAGACCTTCGTCGCCGCCGGAGCGCGGGTCGTCGCCGCGGACCTCGACGCCGACGGCCTGGCGGACCTCGCCGAGCGGCTGGGCGTCCGGACCATCGTGCTCGACGTCACCGACGAGGACCGGGTCGAGGCCGCCGTGGCGTCGGTCGACGAGGAGTCCGGCGGGATCCAGGTCCTGGTGAACGCCGCCGGCGTCCTCACGCAGGCCCCGCTCGAGGAGCTCCCCACGGCGGACTGGGCGCGCGTCATCGCGATCGACCTGACCGGGGTCTTCCTGGTGATGCGAGCAGTCGGTCGGCGGATGCTCCGCGACGGGCACGGGCGCATCATCAACCTCGCCTCCCAGCTGGCGATCAAGGGAGGCTCCGAGGTCGCGCACTACGCGGCCGCGAAGGCCGGCGTCATCGCGCTGACGAAGAGCGCCGCGATCGAGTGGAGCGGACGAGGCGTGCTCGTCAACGCGATCGCACCCGGCCCGATCGTGTCCCCGATGACGGACCGGATGACGGCGCAGTGGCGGACGGACAAGGCCGCCGAGCTCCCGATCGGACGTTTCGGGGTCCCCGCCGAGGTCGCTCCGACCGCCCTGCTGCTCGCGTCGTCGCCAGCGGGTGACCTGTACACCGGGCAGACGCTCGGCCCGAACTCGGGTGACGTCATGCCGTGAGCACCACACGCCGGTCGGCCGCCCGGTTCCGCCGCGGCAACGGTGCGGTCTCGGTCTGCCGTCGTCACTGGCTTCCGCAGGGTCTGCACCGTTACCCTGGCCGCATGTCCGACCTGCGCCTGGAAGAACTCTCCGCGAAGACCGCTGCCGCGGCGAACTCCCTGACGCTCAAGCCGGGCCAGGAACAGTTCGTGCAGCCGACCACCTACGGGGTCGCCGAGTCCGACGTCAAGCCGAGCTCCGCGTGGACCCGTGTCGTCCTCGACGACGACGAGGTCCTCGGCCTGATCATCGGTTCGTTCGACGCCGACAACGCGCAGGAAGAGCTGCGCAGCTGCATCTGGCGCGTCAACGTGGCGGCGAGCGCACAGGGCCGGGGCGTCGGTCGCTTCGCCGTGCACGGGCTGGCGGACGAGGCACGTAGCCGTGGGTTCGAGCGACTGACGGTCGTGTACGAGCCGGGCGGCGACGACAGCCCCGAGGCGTTCTTCCGCGCCGTGGGCTTCGAGGTCGTGCGCGAGACCCAGTACGGCGACCACTTCGCGGTCCTGACGCTCTAGCGTTCCCCGACGACGTACGCTCCGACGCCGTGCCCTCCGACGCCGTACCGTCCGACGACGCGGCCGTCGACTTCGGCGCCGCCGTCGCCGAGGTGGTGCGGATGATCCCGCCGGGTCACGTCATGACGTACGGCGACGTCGCCGCAGCCCTCGGGTCGCGGGCGTCACGTGCCGTCGGCAAGGTGATGGCGCACGAGGGCGCCGACCTGCCGTGGTGGCGTGTGGTGCGCGCGGGTGGGCACCCGCCGCTCCACCACGAGGCCCGGGCGCTCGAGCACTACCGCGCCGAGGGGACGCCGCTCGTGCAGGGGACGACGGCCTGGAGGCTCGACATGCGTCGTGCGCGCTGGTCACCCGCCACGGACGCGGACGACCCGTTCTGATCCCCGGCCGCGCAGGTCGGCCCGCCGGGGCCCGCACCGGATCGGCCGTCAGCGGTCGAAGCGCGCACCCTTCGGGTTCGCGGGCAGCAGGCACAGCACGTACACGATGAGCGAGCCGAGGCCCGGCAGCACGTGCAGGAACTGCCAGAAGCCGGACAGGTTCGCGTCGTGCAGCCGTCGGGCGCCGAGCGCGAGCGACCCGATGAGCGTCGCGAGCACCCACAGCATGAACAGGTACGAGCCGACGGGGTTCTCGAGCACCGGGGTGTCCGGCGTGAACACCTGCGGCACGAGCTGCAGCACGAGCCCGATCGCGAACGACGTCAGCCACCACCACCAGAACTCGGCGCGCGATGCCCGTCCGGTGAACACGGTGTACTTCCGCCAGAACCGTCGGACGGCCTCGGTGAAGGGGGCACCGTAGAAGGGGTCGTGCAGGGCGACGCCGCCGGGCTGCACCACGCTGTCGTTGCTCATGGAGCAAGCCAACCACGTGGTGCAGCCCGACCGGGGCCTAGACGAGCGAGTCGCGCCAGGCCGCGTGCAGCTGGGCGAACCGCCCGGTGCCGGCGATGAGGTCGGCCGGGGTGCCGTCCTCGACGATCCGGCCGTGTTCCATCACGAGCACCCGGTGAGCGATCGCGACGGTGGACAGCCGGTGCGCGATGATCACCGCGGTACGGTCGGCGAGCAGGGTCTCCAGGCCCTCCTGCACGAGTCGCTCCGAGGGGATGTCGAGCGACGCCGTGGCCTCGTCGAGGATGAGCACCTTCGGGTCCGCGATGAACGCCCGCGCGAACGAGAGCAGCTGCCGCTGACCCGCCGAGACACGACCGCCGCGCTTGTTCACGTCGGTGTCGTACCCGTCGGGCAGCGCCATGATGAACTCGTGCGCGCCGACGGCCTTGGCCGACGCCTCGATCTCCTCACGGGACGCACCGGGCTTGCCGAGCGCGATGTTGTCCGCAACGGTGCCGGAGAACAGGTAGGCCTCCTGCGTGACCATGACGATCGCGCGGCGCATGTCCTTCGTGTCGAGGTCGCGCAGGTCCACACCGTCGAGCTTGACCGAGCCCTGGGTCGGGTCGTAGAAGCGCGCCATGAGCTTGGCGAGCGTCGACTTGCCGGCACCGGTGGACCCGACGAGGGCGATGGTCTGCCCCGCCGGGATGTGCAGGTCGAACTCCGGCAGCACGACCTTGCCCTTGTTGTAGGCGAAGACCACGTCGTCGAAGTCCATCTTCCCGGTGGCGTCCGCCAGGCGGGTGGGCTTCACGGGGTCCGGCACGCTCGGCCGTTCCTCGAGGACACCGGAGATCTTCTCCATCGCCGCCGAGGCCGACTGGTACCCGTTGTAGAACATCGCGAGTTCCTGCGCCGGGTCGAAGAAGCGCTTGGCGTACAGCGCGACCGCGAGCAGCGCACCGACCTCGAGCGTCCCGCCGACGATCCGGAAGCCACCGACGATGACGACCGCGGCGAGCGTGGCGTTGCCGATGAGCACGAGCACGGGGTCGAAGGTCCCGAACAGGTTGAACACCTTCGTGTTCGCCACCCGGTAGTCCTCGACGTAGCCCCCGTACTCGTCCCGGTTGCGGGACTCCTTGCGGAACGCCTGCACCGCGCGGATGCCCGTCATCGTCTCGACGAAGTGCACGATGACACGCGCCGAGGTGACACGGGTGGAACGGAACAGCGTCTGCGAGTTCGTCTGGAACCAGCGGATCAGGAACCAGAGCGGCACGAGCGACACCGCGAGCACGAGCCCGGACGTCGGGTCGAGCAGCACCAGGGCCACGGCGGTGAACGCCATGTACAGCACGCCCTGGATGAGCTGGTTCAGCCCGGAGTCGAGCAGCTCGCGGATCGAGTCGAGGTCACTCGTCTGGCGCGAGATGATCCGGCCCGACGTGTAGGTCTCGTGGAACTCGAGCGAGAGCCGCTGCGTGTGCAGGAACACCCGCTTGCGCAGGTCGAACAGGATCGCCTGGCTGATCCGTGCCGCGAGCACCGTGTACCAGGCGGTGAGCACCGCGCCGAGGACGGCCACGACGATGTACGTCGCGACGACGCCGAACGCCGGCACCCAGTCGTTCTGGTCCATCACCGCGGGCAGGGCGTTGTCGATGCCCCACGCGATGAGCGCCGGACCCGCGACGGTGCCGGCGGTCGAGACCACGACCACGACCCCGAGCAGCACCAGCCGGAGCTTCAGCGGTGCGGCGAGGGATCCGAGCAGGGCGAGGGACCGGCGCCGCAGGCGCTTGCTCTCGGCCTTCGTGAAGTCCTCACGCTCCTCGCCGCGCACGCCCATGGTGGTGATCGAGGCGGTGACGGGGGCGGCAGCCTGCTCGTCCGGAGCTTCCTGCGGGACGGACGCCGTGCCTCCCGGCAGGTTCTGGTCGGTCTGCTGGCTCATGCCATCGCCTCCTGTCGTGCGGTCGCGTCGTCGTCGTCGAGCGACGAGATGACGTAGCGGTAGTGCTCGTTGGTGGCCATCAGGTCGTGGTGGGTCCCGACGGCCGTGACGACGCCGTTCTCCATCAGGGCGACCCGGTCGGCCAGCGTCACCGTCGACGGACGGTGCGCCACGATGAGCGACGTGGTGTCGGCGAGCACGCGTCGAAGGCCGGCCTCGACCCGCGCCTCGGTGTCGACGTCGAGCGCCGACAGCGGGTCGTCGAGCACCAGCACCGACGGCCGCGCGGCGATCGCGCGGGCGAGCGCCAGGCGCTGGCGCTGCCCACCGGACAGCGACAGCCCCTCTTCGCCGACCCGGGTGTCGACGCCGTCGGGCAGGTCGTCCACGAAGGACGCCTGCGCGATGTCGAGCGCCTCGCGCATGAGCGCTTCGGCCTCGGCACCCTGCACGTCCGGTCGACCGAGCAGCACGTTCTCACGCACGGTCGACGAGAACAGGGTGGCGTCCTCGAAGGCGACGCCGACGTGCCGGCGCAGCTCTTCGCGGGTGAGGTCGCGGATGTCGACCCCGTCGATCGTCACCGAACCGCCGGTCACGTCGTACAGACGCGGCACGAGCGAGAGCAGCGTCGTCTTGCCGCAGCCGGTGAGCCCGACGAGCGCCATGGTCTCGCCCGGCTGCAGCTGCAGTTCGACGCCGTTGATCAGGTCCGGGTACTGCGGTGCGGAGTCCTGGTACCGGAAGTGCACGCCGTTGAACGACAGCGCACCGTGCGGCTCCGCGATCGTCTGCGGGTGCTCCGGGTCCGTGATGGTGTTCTCGGAGTCCATGACCTCGAAGAAGCGGTCGACCGCCGTGCGGGTGTCGAACGTCATCGAGAGCAGGAAGCCGATCGACTCGATCGGGAACCGCAGCACCGTCGCCGTCGCGAAGAACGCGAACAGCTGGCCGACGCTGAGCTGCCCCTGCGACGCCAGCCAGATGCCGGCGAGCAGGCACAGCGCGAACGCGACGTCCGGCACGAGCAGCAGCCACAGCCAGATGCCCGCGATGGCCTTCGCCTTCTTGATCTCGGTGCCGCGCAGGGCCTCGGCCTGCTCGCTGAACTCCTCGAGCTTCGCCCCGCCGCGACCGAACGCCTTGAGCACGCGGATGCCGTGCACCGACTGCTCGACGCTCGTGGCGAGGTCACCGACCTGGTCCTGGCTGCGGCGTGCGACGGCGGAGTACCGGCGCTCGAACAGCAGGCCGTTGATCCACAGCGGGATCGATGCGATCAGGAAGATGAGCCCGAGGATCCACCCGAAAGTGAACAGCACGACGAAGCCGACGACGATCGTCACGATGTTCACGACGAGCAGGACGACGCCGAAGGCCAGCCAACGCCGGATCAGCGACAGGTCCGACACGGAACGGGACAGCAGCTGCCCGGACTCCCAGCGGTCGTGGAACGCGACCGGCAGGTCCTGCAGCTTCGCGTAGAGCGAGTTGCGCATGCTGGTCTCGATGCGGGTCGAGGGGCGCATCACCAGCCGGCGGCGCGAGGCGATGAAGAACGCCTCGAGCACACCGAGGGCGAGCACCCCGAGCCCGGCGGGCCAGATCTGTGCCGAGTCGCGCGACGACAGCGGACCGTCGACGAGCCACTGCAGCACGTAGGGGATTGCGAGCGCCACCAGGGAGGCTCCCATCGCTGCGGCCATGCCGCCGATGAGGCGCCCCTGGTAGGGCTTCACGTAGGGGTAGATCCGCGCGATCGCGCGGAAGGTGGACGGGCGCGCCGTGGTGGGCGACTTGGACATGCGTTGCGTCCTCATGCGTCTGCCGGGTCCCCGGGTCGCGCTGCGCGGTGCGTGCTCGCTGCTTGCTTGCTGCTTGCTTGCTTGCTTGCTTGCTCGCGTCGCGCGGCTTCGGCCTGGAGGCTCGGTGTGGCGTTGCGTGGTGATCATCGGCCGGGCGCGTGGTCGCGTCTCCGCCGTCACTCGCGTGACGTCGGTCGGGCCGGAGGCACCGAGGGACAGTCGTCCCCCGGGTTCAGGCGGGTGGTTCGCGGACGCCGGTGGTGCTGCGTCGCGGGGCCGTGGGAACGGCCCGACTAGACGGCGGCCGCGGCGCGGGGCCGCGGTGCGATCAGGGATCGCCGTGCGGGAGTGGTCCCCACGACGGACACGAGACCTGCACGGGCGGCCGTCGCCACGGTTCCGGTCATGTTGTCCATCGTCACTCCAGTCGTCGTCTTCGTCACCGTTGTGTCCGCGGTGCCGCCGGTCCCGAGGGATCGTCGGCTGCCTGCCGCGGAGCCTTACAGACTATTCACAGTGACTCACGGCGCGCAATGGTTCGCCACCGATTGTTCACATCAGTGGAAGAAGTGGCGCTCGCTCGTGAAGTACATCGTGACGCCGGCGGCCTTCGCCGCGGCGATGACCTCGTCGTCGCGGACACTGCCGCCGGGCTGCGCCACCGCACGGACACCGGCGTCGAGCAGCACCTGCAGGCCGTCGGCGAACGGGAAGAACGCGTCCGACGCCGCGACGCTGCCGGTCGCACGGTCACCGGCACGGTTCACCGCGAGGTGGCAGGAGTCGACCCGGTTGACCTGGCCCATGCCGACACCGACGCTCGCGCCCTGGTTCGCCAGCAGGATGGCGTTCGACTTGACCGAACGGCTCGCCTTCCACGCGAAGGCCAGGTCGGCGAGGGTCTGCTCGTCGGCGGGCTCGCCGGCGACGAGGGTCCACGTGGACTGGTCGAAGCCCGTGAAGCGGTCGGCGTCCTGCACCAGGAAGCCGCCGGAGATCTGCTTGACCTCGCGGTCGGCGAGCGCGAAGTCGGCCGGCAGCGTGAGCAGGCGGATGTTCTTCTTGCGCGACAGGATCTCGAGCGCCTCGGGGTCGAACCCGGGGGCGACGACGACCTCGGTGAAGATGTCCTTCACGGTCTCGGCCATGGCCACGGTGACCGGGCGGTTCGCGGCGATGACCCCGCCGAACGCCGAGAGCGGGTCGCAGGCGTGCGCGGCGGCGTGGGCCGAGGCGATCGGGTCGGCGGATTCGGCCGGGGCGATCGCGATGCCGCACGGGTTGGCGTGCTTGATGATCGCGACGGCGGGCTCGTCGAAGTCGAACGCTGCACGGACCGCTGCGTCGGCGTCGACGTAGTTGTTGTACGACATCTCCTTGCCGTGCAACTGCGTCGCCTGCGCGATGCCGGTGCCGTCCGACGTCGTGTAGAGCGCCGCGGCCTGGTGCGCGTTCTCGCCGTAGCGCAGGGTCGCCGACAGCTCGGCCTCGACCGCCAGGTGCTCGTCGAACGCACCGGGGGTCCGGATGTCGCCGGCGGTCGTCGGGGCTGCAGCGGCCGTGACGACGTCGCTCGCGAAGTAGGACGCCACCGCGGTGTCGTAGGCGGCGGTGTGCGCGAAGGCCTGGGCGGCGAGGCGCTTCCGGAGCTCGAGCGTGGTTCCGCCGGCACGGACGGCCTCTACGACCTCGGGGTAGGACGCCGGGGACACGACGATCGCCACGTTCGGGTGGTTCTTCGCCGAGGCGCGGACCATCGCGGGGCCGCCGATGTCGACGTTCTCGACCACGGTCGCGGTGTCGGCACCCGACGCCACGGTCTCGACGAACGGGTAGAGGTTCACGACGACGAGCTCGAACGGCGCGATGTCGAGGTCGGCGAGCTGCTGCTCGTGCGACTCGAGCCGCAGGTCGGCGAGCAGGCCGGCGTGCACCGACGGGTGCAGCGTCTTCACGCGGCCGTCGAGGGACTCGGGGAACCCGGTGACGCTCGCGACGTCGGTGACGGCGTACCCGGCGTCACGGATGGTCTGGGCGGTGGAGCCGGTCGACACGATCTCCACCCCGGAGTCGGCCAGTGCTCCGGCGAGCTCGAGCAGGCCGGACTTGTCGCTCACCGAGATGAGTGCACGGCGGACCGGGACCACGTCACGGTCGCGGTAGAGGCTGGGGTCGGCTGCGTGCACGCTCATGCGCTCGGGGTGCCCTTCAGGTCGGTGGTGCCGTTGGCGATGTCGAGGATGGTCTGGATGAGCAGGCGGCGCTCGACCGGCTTGATGCGGTCGTGCAGCGTCGACTCGGTGTCCCCCGGCAGCACCGGGATGCGCTCCTGCGCGAGGATCGGCCCCGTGTCGACGCCGTCGTCGACCGCGATGACGCTCGCTCCGGTCTCGGTGACCCCGGCGGCCAGGGCGTCCCGCACGCCGTGGGCGCCGGGGAACTCCGGCAGGTACGCCGGGTGGGTGTTGATGATCCCCGGGGCGAACTCGGACACCACGGCCGGGGGCAGCAGGCGCATCAGGCCGGAGAGCACGAGCAGGTCGGGCGACCACGGGCGGATCTGCTCCGCCAGGGCCTGGCCCCACTCGGCGCGGGAGTCGTAGCGGGTGAACGGCACCGTAAAGGTCGGGATCGAGAACTCCTCGCCCAGGCCGAGACCCTCGGCGTCACGGTCGGCACCGATGGCGACGACACGGGCGGGGTACTCGGCGTCGAAGGTCGCTTCGAGCAGGGCTCGGAGGTTCGACCCGGTACCGGAGATCAGGACGACCAGTTCGAGCACGGCACCAACCCTACCGGCAGGCACGCACGCGACGGGCGCTGTTACCGGTCGTCCTTCGGCTGCCGCCACCAGGGCAGCTCGTCCTCGGGGATCTGGTCGGTGACGTCCCACTTCGCCGGGCGGGACGGCTCCGCCGGCTTCGAGGCGGGCGCTCGGGTGCCGGGCTCGACGTCCACGCGGTCCGCCTCGGCCGTCTCGTCGACGTCATCGCGGCCGGCCACGAACTCCTCGGTGCTCCACGGGAACGCCGGCTGGGCGTCGGTCGGCACCGGGGCGGGTGCGGGGCGGGACGCGGCTGTCTGGGCTGCAGGCCGCTCGGAGCCGGGCTGCTCCGGCTCGGCGTCGGAGCCGGTCACGCGGTCGCGGAGTGCACCGGCTCGTCCCCGGACGCCCTCGGCCGCACCGGCCAGGCGGTCGCGGAGGCCACCCAGGGCTGCTCGTCCGGCACTGCGGCGCTCCGGTTCGGGCTCGGCGGCCAGGCGGTCGGCGGCCACCGCGTCGGTCTTCGCCCAGTCGGGGAGCTCGACGTCGTGGTCGGTGTCGCCGGCGCGCGGTGCGACGGGCGCGGGTGTGACGGGCGTGGGTGCGGAGGCGGGCTCGCTGCCGATCGGCGCGCTGCTGACCGGCTCACTGCTGACCGGCTCGGTCACGTGTTCGGTCGTCGCACGGGGCCGTGCAGCGGTCGACCCGTCGTGGGACTCCTCGACCACGAAGCGGTGCACGTCGGTGGTGCGCCCGGCGCCGGCCTGGTCGAGCGCGGCGAGCAGGGACCCCTCGCTGACGCCGACACCGGCGCGCGCCGTGTCGTGGGCATCGTCGGGTTCGTCGGCCTCGGTCCAGCGCTCCCGCGTCCACCCGCGGTCCGGCAGCCGGACCAGGTCACTGCCCGCGGCGAGGGCGATGATCGCCGGCAGGCCGATCTCGAGTGCGGCGAACCCGCCGACCGCGAGGGCGTTCGGGCCGACGTCGGCAAGGCGCCCGGGGCCGAACGAACCGGAGGACACCCAGGCGATGAGCCCCGTGAGCACTCCGGCCACGAGTCCTGCGACGACACCGCCGAGCGCACGGTGCAGCGCGGAGTCGGCGGCGCCCAGGGCCCGCACCAACCGCGGCCGCATCGAGCCGCCGATCGCGAACCCGGCGATGACCGGCACGAGGATCCAGACGAGCCCGAAGGTGTGCCCAGAGGTCGGCAGCGCGCCGAAGACCGGCAGGCCGGGGATCGGGCCCAGGGTCGTGGCGATCGGGGAGACGCTCGACCCGGTGCCGATCGCGAACCCGGGGCCGATCAGCCACGAGGTGGCCCACCCGACGAAGTCCGGCAGGAAGGCGAGCTGCCCGACGGTGAGTGCGACGCCGCCGATGACCCCGGCGTGCGACTGTTCGTACAGGGTGATGACCTCGGCGAAGGACGTGAAGAGGAGCAGGCCGACCAGTACCGCGGCCACGCCGACGACCACGGCGGTCGCGGCGGTCCCGGCGCGCAGGCCGAACCCGGCGACGGACCGCCAGACGGCGGGGATGCGGTCGACCAGGTCGATGATGCGCTGGGTGCCGGCGTCGGCGGGCAGGTCCCGGCGACGACGGCAGACCTCGGAGGCGGCGAGTGCGGGGATCCCGAACCAGAGCGCCGGCAGCACCACGGCCTGCCAGAGCGTGGGGCGGGTGGCAGCCGAGGTCGACGACAGGGCGACGGCCAGACCGAGGAGCGCGACGACGGCGGTCCCGACCAGCAGCCCGGTGGTGCGGTGCTCGGTCTCCGCGAACCGACGTCCGGCGCGGGCGCTGAGCCAGGCCGTCACGACCGCGAACCCGAGGGCCGCCAGGGTCACGTGGATGGGGTCGGCTGCGCCGCTGACCCCGGTGCTCTTGGCGAGTGCGGACCCGAGCAGGAACGAGACGTCGACGCCGTGCCCGACGAGCCAGACGCTGCCGGTGGCCTTCCAGAACACGTCCCAGTCGACCTGCAGGCCGTACTCGAACCCCCAGAGCAGCGTCAGGGGCACGAGGGCGATCCCGATGCCGACGCCGACCGTCACGACCGCCTCGATCGCGGCGAGCAGAGCGGTTCCCAGGCGGTTCATCGCAGCGAGGATACGTGAGCCGCAGCCGGAACGACGGGAGGCTCGGCGCGGAACCCGCACCGAGCCTCCCGGCTTCGTCCCGACCGTCTGCCGGGCGCTGGTCGCTAGCGAGCGGCGACGACCTCGCGCAGCAGCGCGGCGGTCTCGGACGGCGTCTTGCCGACCTTGACGCCGGCGGCCTCGAGCGCCTGCTTCTTCGCCTCGGCGGTACCGGCCGAACCGGACACGATCGCGCCGGCGTGCCCCATCGTCTTGCCCTCGGGAGCGGTGAAGCCCGCGACGTAGCCGACGACCGGTTTCGTGACGTGCGCCTTGATGAACTCGGCGGCACGCTCTTCGGCGTCGCCACCGATCTCACCGATCATCACGATGGCCTCGGTCTCGGGGTCGGCCTCGAACGCGGCGAGCGCGTCGATGTGCGTGGTGCCGATGACCGGGTCGCCGCCGATGCCGATGGCGGTCGAGAAGCCGAGGTCCCGGAGCTCGTACATCATCTGGTAGGTCAGGGTGCCGGACTTCGAGACGAGCCCGATCGGGCCCTTGCCGGTGATCGTCGCCGGGGTGATGCCGACGAGGGACTCCCCCGGGGTGATGATGCCGGGGCAGTTCGGCCCGATGATCCGGGTCGTGCCGCCCTTCGCCTTGGCGTGCGCCCAGAACTCGGCCGAGTCCTGCACGGGGATGCCCTCGGTGATGACGACGACGAGCGGGATCTCGGCGTCGATGGCCTCCATCACCGCGTCCTTCGCGAACGCCGGCGGGACGAAGACGATCGAGACGTCGGCACCGGTGGTGTCGATGGCCTCGCGCACCGAGCCGAAGACCGGCAGCGACACGTTGCCGTGGGTGACGGTGGTGCCGGCCTTGCGGGCGTTCACGCCGCCGACGACGTTCGTGCCGGCCTTGAGCATCAGGGCGGTGTGCTTCGTGCCCTCGCCACCGGTGATGCCCTGGACGATGACCTTGGAGTCCTTGTTGAGGAAGATCGACATGGTCAGTCCCTTCAGGCCGCTGCGGCGGCGAGTTCGGCGGCCTTCTCGGCCGCATCGTCCATGGTCGCGGCGACGGTGACGAGCGGGTGCGCTGCCTCCGCCAGGATCCGGCGACCCTCTTCCACGTTGTTGCCGTCGAGGCGCACGACGAGCGGCTTGGTGGCCGCGTCGCCGAGGATGCCGAGGGCGGCGACGATGCCGTTCGCGACGGCGTCGCAGGCGGTGATGCCGCCGAAGACGTTCACGAACACGCTCTTCACCTGCGGGTCGCCGAGGATGACGTCGAGGCCGTTGGCCATGACCTCGGCCGAGGCGCCGCCGCCGATGTCGAGGAAGTTGGCGGGCTTCACGCCGCCGTGGCGCTCACCGGCGTAGGCGACGACGTCGAGCGTCGACATGACGAGCCCCGCGCCGTTGCCGATGACGCCGACCTGGCCGTCGAGCTTGACGTAGTTCAGCCCGTGGGCCTTCGCCTTGGCCTCGAGCGGGTCCTCGCTGGCGGTGTCCTCGAGGTCCTTGTGGCCCTCGTGGCGGAAGTCGGCGTTCTCGTCGAGCGAGACCTTGCCGTCGAGTGCCAGGATCTGGCCGTCGCCGGTGCGGACGAGGGGGTTCACCTCGACGAGGGTCGCGTCCTCGCCCTTGTAGACGTCGTAGAGCTTGACGAAGACGTCGGCGACGGCGTCCTGCAGCTCCGAGGGGAAGTTCGCCTGCCGAGCGATCTCGAGCGCGGCGGCCTTGTCGATGCCCGTCAGCGGGTCGACCTCGACCCGGGCGAGCGCCTCGGGCTTCTCGACGGCGAGCTGCTCGATCTCCATGCCGCCCTCGACGCTGGTGAGCGAGAGGTAGGAGCGGTTGGCCCGGTCGAGCAGCACGGAGAAGTAGAATTCCTCGGCGATGTCGGCACCCTGGGCGACCATGACGCGCTGGACGGTGTGGCCCTTGATGTCGAGGCCGAGGATGGCCTGCGCGTGCTCGAACGCCTCGTCCGGGGTCTTCGCGACCTTCACACCGCCGGCCTTGCCGCGACCGCCGACCTTCACCTGCGCCTTGACGACCACGACGCCACCGATCTTCTCGGCCGCCGCCTTCGCCTGCTCGGGGGTGTCGGCGATGATCCCCTGCAACACGGGGACGCCGTAGGACTCGAAGAGGTCCCTGGCCTGATACTCGAAAAGATCCACGCTGTTCTTCTTCCCGCACGGTTCGTGCGATCGGCATCGGTTTCCCGGTCGCGCACTCCACATCGAGGGTCGCTCGATGTCGAGACAACGGCCGCCACGCAGCCTAGCGCTGCTCGGTGGACGGCCGGTGCACGGATGCCGGGCCCCGGTCCGCTCCGACGCGCGTGAGCCGCTGCGCGCACCGCTGGGACCGGCCCGAGCTGGCGCTCGGCACTGTGGATCGGTGCAACCCGAACTCCGTACCCGCGCCACCGAGGTCTTCGGCTGGAAGCTCCGCCCCGACCAGGAGTCCGTCATCGACGCGGTGCTCGAACACCGCGACGCCCTGGCGGTCATGCCCACCGGATCGGGGAAGTCCGCGATCTACCAGGTCGCCGGCCTCGGGCTGGACGGCCTGGTCGTGGTCGTCTCCCCGCTCGTGGCGCTGCAGGAGGACCAGGTGGTCGGGCTCGAGCACCATCCCGACGCACCCCGCGCCGTCGCCCTGAACGCCACGAAGAAGGCGCGGGACGTCGCCGACGCGTGGGACGCCGTCGCCGCGGGCGAGATCGGCTACGTGTTCCTCGCCCCCGAGCAGCTGGTGAAGGACGACGTGCTCGAGCGCCTCTGCGATGCCGGGGTCGCACTGGTCGCCGTCGACGAGGCGCACTGCATCTCGTCGTGGGGCCACGACTTCCGACCGGACTACCTGGCGCTCGGCGAGGTCGCGGAGCGCCTGGGCCGCCCGCCGGTGCTCGCCCTGACCGCGACGGGGTCCGCTCCGGTCCGGGACGACATCGTCGAGCGACTCGGCATGCGCGACCCGTTCGTGCTCGCCTCGGGGTTCGACCGTCCCGGCATCCGGCTCGAGGTGGTCCGGCACGCCGAGGACGCCGAGAAGCGCCAGGCCGTGGTCGACCAGGTCGCCGAGCTCGACGGTCCCACGGTCGTCTACGTCGCCACCCGCGCGGCGACGACGGAGTACGCCGACGCCCTCGCCGCCCGCGGTCGTCGTGCGCAGCCGTACCACGCCGGCATGCGGGTGGCGGAGCGCGAGGCCGTGCACACCGGGTTCCTGGACGGCGACGTCGACGTGGTGGTCGCGACGAGTGCCTTCGGCATGGGCATCGACAAGCCCGACGTCCGGTACGTCGTGCACGCCGACGTCCCCGAGTCGATCGACGCCTACTACCAGGAGATCGGGCGGGCCGGGCGGGATGCCGAACCGGCCGGCGCCACCCTGCACTACCGCGCCGAGGACTTCGGCCTGCGTACGTTCTTCGCGTCCGGCTCGCCGCGGCCCGCCTCGGTCCGGGCCGTGTTCGACGCCGTCCCGGCGACCGGTTCGATCGCCCGCTCCGCACTGGTGGAGGCATCTGGCCTGTCGGCCCGCACCGCCGGTCGAGCACTCAACGCCCTGCTCGACGCCGGCGCCCTGCGCGACGACGTCGACGGTGTCTCCCGGGTGCCGGACGGCCCGCAGGACGCCGACCGTGCCGCACGTGCGACAGCCGACCGTGCCGCCGAACGGGAACGGGTCGAGGAGTCCCGCATCGCGATGATGCGCCAGCTCGCCGAGACGACCGGGTGCCGCCGGCAGTTCCTGCTCGGCTACTTCGGCGACGAGCTGCCGGAGCCGTGCGGGAACTGCGACACCTGCTCGTCCGGCACGGCCCGCGAGGCCTCCGCCCACGTCGCCGACGGCGCGAACGACGCCGACTGGCCGCCGGATGCCCGCGTCGAGCACGCCGAGTGGGGCACGGGCGTGGTGATGAGCACGGAAGAGGACCGCATCACGGTGTTCTTCGAGTCCGCCGGGTACCGCACCCTCGCACTCGCCGACGTCGAGGAACGCGACCTGCTCGAACGCGTCTGACAGGGGCCCGGACGGCCCGGGCGGGGAAGGCGCGGTCGCTCGACCACCCGTCGGCGACCGCGCTCCACTCCCCCGAGCATCGGCGATGCTGCCGTGGCGGTGTGACCGGAAGGTGACGCCCGGGTGAACACGACACGAAACCGGACAGCCACCAAGCACCGGCGGGTAGGCAGGAAGCCCGCAACGGAAAGGAACCACCATGAGCGACCCCGGCATCAGCCCCGTCGACGACTTCGAGTCCCAGCAGCGTCGCGACGACGACATCGACCGTGAGCACGTCGGCCCGTACGAGGTGGACGAGGCCGAGGAGTCCCTCGAGACGGTCACGAACGACGCGGTCGCCGGTGAGACGGTGGAGCCGCAGCCCGGTGACGGCTCCGACGACGGTCCGACCGGTGGCTCCCCGCGCGAGGGCTCGCCCGACCTGTGGGAGCACGAGAACGAGCAGGACGAGGACCGAGCCGACCTCGGCAACGACCTCGGCACGAAGCCGCTCTGAGCTCTGAGCTGATCAGGCTCCCACGGAACACGGCTCGGTAGCATCGGGCCGTGTTCCGACGAGTCCGTGCCAGCGTCCGCAGCATGCCCTCGGCAGCGCGGCTGCTGGCGGTCGCGGCGATGCTCCTGGTCGCCGCATCGGCGCACTTCGCCGCGCGCTCGGAACCCGGTGGCCGCTGGGTCCCGCTCCTCGTCGTCGGCGTCGTCGGTGCGGTCGTCACCGGATCACCGACCCGCCTCTGGCCGCTCCCCGCGATCTGGCTCGTCGCGACGCTCCTCGCCCTGACCGGTGATGCACCCGTCGACACCTCGTACGCACTGGTCGCCCTGGTCGTCGGCGCGGTCGCGCTCCTGGCGGCGATCGCCGTGGATCTGCGCCCCGTCCTGCGGGCGCGACGCCGACGGGGTGCGGCGTGACCACCCCACGGCCTGGAGGCGCGACACACGACCCGCACCGTGCCTCCCGTCCGCCTGCTGGTCGCGCGCACGACCGTCACCTGCGTCGGTTCCTCGCCGACAGCACCCCCGTGGCCGCGGGCGGCCGCGCCATCCTGCTGCAGATCGCCGACCCGGTCGTCGCGGCCGGTGTCCGGCGGCACTCGGACTTCGCCCGGCGACCCCAGCAGCGGCTCGCCCACACCCTGATGTTCGTCTACGCCGTCGTCATCGGCACGGAGACCGACTCGGCGACCGCAGCGGGCTTCGTCAACCGTGCGCACCGGCCCGTCGCCGGCGCCGACGACGTCGACCGGCAGCTCTGGGTGGCCGCGACCCTGTTCGACTCCGCCCGCCGGGCGCACGACCTGTTCGGCACACGCGTCTCCGCGGCCCGAGCCGAGCAGGTCCTCGCCGCCTACGCCCCGATCGCGACCGCGCTGCGGGTGCCGCCGGAGCGTTGGCCGACCTCGGTGGCGGCGTTCGACCGGTACTGGCAGCAGACGCTCGACGGACTCGAGGTCACCGACGACGCCCGCGGGGTCGTCCGTGACCTGCTGCACCCGCGGTTCGCGCCGCTGTGGGTGCGGGCGGCGATGCCCCTCGTCCGCATCGTGACCGTGGGGATGCTGCCGGAACGGGTGCGCACGGCGTACGGCTTCGCGTGGGGGCCGCGGGAGGAACGGCGCTTCCGGCGCACCGTCCGGGTGGTGGCCGGGGTGCGGGCGCTGGTGCCGGGGGCGCTGCTGCGCCTGCCGGGGCCGCTGCTGCTGCGGGCGATGCGGCGGACCGCCGGGCGACACGCCACGGTACGGTAGCGGGCATGTCGGTCGACCACTTCGCCATCACGGTCCCACGGTCCTGGTTCGAGCTCCCGGTCGAACCGGAACGCCGTGACGACCGGATCAGCGCACTCGTGCAGGAACGCATCGAGGACCACCGGGAACTGTGGGACCACCGCACCGAGATCGTCCGGGTGCTCCGCCGGTTCGCCCGCTCGGCGTGGGACAGCGGCGCGCGGTACTGCGCCGCGTTCGCCGAGCCGAGCGAGGACGGCATCGTCTCCGGTGCCCTCACCGTGACGGTCCTGCCCGCGCCCGAGGCCGGCGGCGACCCGCTCGCCGCGCTCACCGACCACGTCGCCGCACTCGGCGGGGACGACGACGGCATGCACGTCGACGTGCACGAGGTCCCCCGCGTCGGCCGGGTGCCGCGCGTCTGGGGTGTCTCGACGGTGCAGGCGCCGGACGGCCGCGGGTCGTTCGACGTCGTGCTCATGCAGACGTTCGTGCCCGCCGGCGACCAGGTCGCCCTGGTCAGCGTCTCGTCGCCCGCGACCGACCTGGCCGAGCCCCTGTACGAACTGTTCGAGACCGTGACCGACACCTTCGAGCTCATCGACTCCGCCGCGGTCGGCAGCGAGGCGTCCTGATGCGCCTCTGGCCGTTCCGGAAGAAGCGCAAGGTCGTCGAACCCGTCGTCGAGCGGGTCGACGAGCGTGACCTGGCACAGATGGCCCAGCGCGGCGAGCTCGCCCGGTCGGTCACCACACCACCCCCTGCTCCGCGTGCGAGTGCCGACCGGGTCCGGGCGACCGTGGCGCAGATGCCCGGCCGACCGCTCGGGTCGTCCGGCGGCTCCACCGTCCGTCGTGACGCCGCCCCCGCCCGCCAGGCAGCGGCTGCCGTGCTCGTCCTCGACGGCGCCCAGCGGGTGACCGTGTCCGGCGGCGGGCTGATCGGCCGTGACCCCGCAAGCGCCCACCCGGACGGCGGACACGCCCACATGATCGCCCTGGAGGACCCGGAGCGGCTGCTCAGCCGCACGCACCTGGAGTTCGGGTTCGGCGCCGAGGGCTCCCTCTGGGTGCTCGACACCGCGTCGGCGAACGGCGTCGAGCTGCAGCGCCCGGGGTTCCCCGCGGCGATGCTCGTGCCGTCGCAGCGCACGACCGTGCAGCCCGGCGACACCGTGGTGTTCGGCGGGCACACGCTCCGCGCGGAACCCGCCGTCGGACTCGTCAGCGAGACGCCGCTGGGCTGAGCAGGCCCCGGACCGGGCGCTAGTCGCCGGCCGGTACCTGCACGAGTCGGAGCGCCTGGTCGGCGTCGTTCAGCAGCGCCCGACCCGCGACGCGGTCCTGGGTGACCAGGCTCTTCGACAGCTTCGTGCCGATCAGGTCGCCGTCGACGGTGCTGAGCGGCGCGAGGAGCATGCCCCGACGCGCCTTCTTCGCGTCGACCTGCCAGCCGCGGAACCCGCTCGCCACGCCCTCGACGTCACCGGCCAGGACGAGCCCGACCGAACGACCCCGGTCGGAGTCCATGATCGCCCGGAACACCGGTTCGGCCGGCGACTCCTTCAGGGCCTCGGCGTCGTCGACCAGCACGAGCGTGAAGCCGTCCGAGCCGGTGTCGATCGCGGCGGACAACCCCTCGGCCCCGATGGCGCCGTCGGTCACCACCGTGACGCGGGGTGCTCCGTCGAGTGCTCGGAGCGGGGACTCCCGCGGTGTCACCGCGACGACCGACCCACCCGCCGACAGCACGTGGCGGGCCATCGCGACGAGCGCGGTGCTCTTGCCCGAGCGGGGGCTGCCGCCGACGATGAAGACCGGGGTGTCCTGCACGAAGTCGTGCGTGAACAGCCGGAGCTCGTCGCCGCCGACGCCGAGTGCGACCCGGCCCACCGATGCCTCGGCCGACGGCAGGTACCGCACGGCGTCCGCGAAGGTGATGGAGCGCGGGAGCACGTCGATGCGGAACGGCTTCGGGGCGTCGGCCGGCACGTGCGCACGGACCTCGTCACCGATGCCCCGGAGCGCGGCGGCCTGGTCTCGGCCCCCGAGTCCGCCGGGCAGCACGGCGACCTGGGTCTCCGTCGCCGTGGCGTTGCGGAACCCGCGCCCCGGTGGGATCGACTCCGGCAGCTTCTTGCCGTTGATGCCCTCGTAGTTGTAGTCGCCGCGGTCGGCCAGGGCGAGCAGCAGCTTCCGCTCCACCTGGCTCGACATCCGGCCGGACGTCAGGGTGCGGTCGCCGGAGACGACCAGGTGCACGCCGACGCCGACGCCCTCGCGCAGCAGGGTCTGGACGGCGTCGTGCAGCGCACCGTTCTCGGCGTCCGCCAGGGTCGCCATGAAGCTCTCCCACTGGTCGAGGAACACGACGATGTGCGGCATCGGCACGGTGCCCGCGTCGGTCCGCTGTTCCGCGATCGACGAGTACCCACCGGCGGCGAAGGCGGCCTGGCGCTCCTGCACCGTGCGGAGCAGGATGCCGAGCAGTCGCGAGACCCGGTCGGGTTCGTGCCGCTGCACCACGGCACCGCAGTGCGGCAGCGCCCCGAGGGCCAGCAGCGCGCCGTTGCCGCAGTCGATCCCGTACATGTGGACGTCGCCGACGCCGAGCCGCAGGGCCATCGCGCCGGCCAGGGTGCGGAGCGTCTGGCTGCGACCCGAGCGCGGCGAGCCGATGACGAACAGGTGACCGTCCGCGTCGAGGTCGAACACCGCCGGGCGCTGCCGCTGGTCACCCGGGTGGTCCTCGACGCCCCAGGCGACCGCCAGGGGTGCCAGGTCGCCGGTGCCGGTCGCCTCGACGTCGTCGAGCCCGACGACCTCGCCGAGCGGCGGCAACCAGGGCTTCCGCTGCTCGGGGGTGCCGAGGGCGCGGGTGGCGTCGTCGATCGACGCGACGAGGACGCTCAGGTCGGTGACCTCCACGTCGCTGGCCGCGGCCTCGACGGCGGCCGGGCGGGGGGCTGGATCGCTGTACGAGGCGAAGGTGAGCTCGCGGACCAGGGCGGGCCGGGCCTCCTGGTCGTCCGAGCCGGGCCGGCGCCCTCCCACACGACCGGACTGGAACGGCAGCAGCGAGGCCGCGCCGAGCCGCACGTAGGCGCGCCCCGGGGTCGACTTCGCGATCCGCGCGGCGTCGTTCGCGCCGATGACGTCCTGGCTCTCCGACTGGTCGGTGACGCGCAGCGCGATGCGGAGGTTCGTGTTCGCGCGGATCTCGGGCGACACGACGCCGCCCGGACGCTGCGTGGCGAGGATCAGGTGGATGCCGAGCGAGCGACCGCGCTGGGCGATGTTCACCAGGCCCTTGACGAAGTCGGGCAGCTCGCGGGCGAGCGAGGCGAACTCGTCGATGACGATGAGCAGCCGCGGCAGGCTCGGGATCGTGTCCCCGTTCGCCGCGCGCTTGGCCTGCAGGTCCTGGTAGTCCTCCAGGTCCTTCGCCCCGACCTCGGCGAGGGCGTGCTCGCGGGTGCGGAGCTCGGCGCCGAGCGACTCGAGCGCGCGCTCGACCTGGTGCGTGTCGAGGTCGGTGACCATGCCGACCGTGTGCGGCAGGTCGACGCAGTCCTTGAAGGCCGCGCCGCCCTTGTAGTCGACGAGCACGAAGTTCATCTCGTCCGGACGGTTCGCCACGGCGAGGGACGCCACGATCGTCTGCAGCAGCTCGGACTTGCCGGAACCGGTGGTCCCGGCGACCAGGCCGTGCGGGCCGTCGTTCCGCAGGTCGATCGCGAACGGCCCGTCGATCGACGCCCCCACCACGGCGGTGGTGCTGCGTCCGCCGAGCAGCCAGCGTGCCTGCACGGCCTCGGACGTCGGCGGTTCGAGCTGGAGCACGTCGAGCAGCCGGGCGGACGACGGGATGGCGCCGTCCTGCACGTCCGGGCTGGCGTCGACGATCGGCGACAGCGACCGGGCGACCCACTCGAGCCAGTCCTGGTCGACCAGGTCGGGGCGTGCGTCGTCGATGCGCTCACTGCGCTGCTGGGTGACCCGCACCCGGTCGTCGCGGACGACCACCACGGCGTCGCACTCCTCGGGCAGGAGCCGCTCGTCCAGGTCGAGGCAGATGCTGAACACCCCGACCGACGGCCCCTCCTTGAGCACCTGCACGAGCGAGGGCATCGCGCGGAGCCGGCGCGCGCCGTCCATCACGACGACGATCTCGTCGGCCGGCGGGGTCTTCTTGCCGATCCCGGCTTCCTTGCGGGCGTCGATGATCGCGGCGAGCTCGGCGATCGCCCGCGCGGTCGACGCGGCGTTCGAGGCGATGCTCGTCATCGGCTGGTCCGCACCGTCGCGGCGGACGTGCGGCAGCCAGGACATCCACTCCCACAGCGGCGTGCGTGTGGTGTCGGTGAGCAGCGTGAAGGTGACGTCCTTCGGGCTCTGCAGCGTCGCGAGCTGCGCGACCACCCAGTTCGCGAGTCGTCGGGCGTCGTCGTCCGGGCCGGCGATGCCGATCACGCCGCGCTCGGCCAGGCGGATGCGCACCGGCACGTCCGTCGCGTCCCACGCGACGGTCCGCTTGTGGGACAGCTGCTCCGGGTCCTCGATGGTGACCTCGGAGCGCTGCGTCGCCGTGCCGACGCGGACCAGCAGGTGGTCCGGGTCCGTCCGGCGCCGCTCCCACAGGCGCGGCAGGGGCGTGACCGCCGTCTCGTAGACGGCGGCGGGGTCCGGCGCGCTCGCGATCCAGCGTGCACGTTCGGACTGGAGGCTCTCGGTCGCGTCCGCCTCGATCCGCGCCTTGGTGTCCTCGTACTCCACGACGCGTTGCCGGTACGTCTTCTTGCCCTGCCGGCGGCCCTGGAGGCCCGTGATGATCATCAGGATCGGCGACAGCAGGGCGATGAGCAGGTAGATCCAACGCCCGGTGGTCGACACGAACATGACCGCCATGCCCATCGGCGCCAGCGCCATCAGGATGGGGAGCGCACGGGCCGGGGGCTCGGTCGGCGGCGGGGGCAGCTGGTAGCGGGTGTGCTCGTCCGGCGGCAGGATGCGCGGGGGCCGGTTGTACTCGAGCGACATGCCGTCGTCCGCCAGGGACAGGTGGGCACCGCGGTTCGGGGCGCGGCCGAAGCCGAGCAGGACCCCGCCGACCGCGAGCTGTGCGGTCTCGGGCCAGTCGGTCTCCTCGGTGACGGGCTCGCCGTCCAGCAGCGCGCCGGAGTAGCCGTTCGCCGGGCGCACCTTCGCGCCGTCGGCCGTCACCGTGACGAGCAGGGCGATCTCCGGCACCGTGTCGGACCCCGACGCCTCGGCCTCGACCTCGTCCGTGGTGCTCACCGGGACCCGCACGTGCGCGGACGGCGCCGTACCGATGGTCACCGTGCCGGTGCTGACCCGCACGATCGTCCCCGCGTGCAGCCCGGACACGATCCGGACCTCGGCGTCGGTCAGCGGGCGGAGCGGCGGCGGCGGCACCTGCTCGAGGCTCCGGCGCACCACCACGCCCTCGCGGACGCCCGACTCGGCGACCGACGCCGAGAGGTCGAGCGGCTGCTCCCCGACGAAGTACACCGGGGTCCGGCCGGAGGCGACGACGTCCGTGGCGATGAGGCGCTCGGCCTCGGCCACCAGCTCGCGCACCGCCCGGGAGTCGTCGCCGTCGACGTAGACGTTCGCGGTCTGGCCGCTCTCGCGGTCGACCATCGTGAACGTGAAGGTCATGGCATTCCCCCGTAGCGTTGACTTCGTGTCGCAGGACGATGGTAGTGTCCCCTGCAACACGCCCCGTTGGGGGGACAAACGAAACTCCGGGGAAAGGGAGTCACACCGTGGCGAACATCAACGTCTCGTACGCAGACCTCGAGGCAGCAGCCTCCGACCTCAAGGCGGGCCAGGCAGACATCGAAGACCGTCTGTCGGCACTGCAGCGCAAGATCCAGCAGCTCATCTCGGACGGCTACGTCACCGACAAGTCGTCGGTCGCGTTCGGCGAGTCCTACGACGAGTTCAACCGTGGCGTGACCCAGACGGTCCAGGGGCTCGAAGGCCTCTCCACGTTCCTCTCCAAGGCCTCGCAGACCCTGTCCGAGACGGACGAGTCGCTGGCCTCCGGCCTCAAGGGCTGACACCGTCGTCGACCCCGTGCCCCGCGATCGCGTGGGGCACGGGGTCGTCGCGGTTCCTGTGGCGCCGTCCTGACGGCGCCGGTTCGTGATCGGGGAGGGATTGTTCCGTGGCAGGCAAACTGCTGGTTGACCTGATGGGGCTCGGGGAGCTCCAGAACGACCTGACGACCGTGCACAGCACGCTCGAGCAGGCGCACAAGCGTGTCGACGCGTCCGACG
>Ga0308159_1001545_pt1 | contig 32327 bp, 27 predicted proteins | sample PhyCR1_FD_201040 | JGI IMG/M metagenome (GOLD analysis project Ga0308159, IMG submission 201040) | Phyllosphere microbial communities from UC Gill Tract Community Farm, Albany, California, United States - DLSLC.R1 | ecosystem: Host-associated > Plants > Phyllosphere > Unclassified | place: USA...
GTAGGAGATCAGCCGCTCACCCGCCAGGTCCGGCGCGCCGATCACCGCCTTGCCGGCGAGCGGTGAACTCTCCTGCATCACGACGACCACGGGGGTGGTGGCCAGCACTTCCGCCTGCACCATCGGTACGCGGATGGCGGAGAGGGTCAGGCCGAGATCGACCTCCCCCACCAGGATCGCCTCGCTCAATTCCTCCGCCGAGAGGGCGCGCACCACTACGCGCACTTCCGGGTGCCGGCCCTGGAAGGCGGTGAGCGCATGCGGCATCACAGAGAAGATCGGCGGTATGCTGGCGCCGATGCGGACAAGCCCGACCCGCCGTTCCCGGATGCGGATGGCGAGGTCGCGCACCGTCTCGATCTCCCGGAACACCCGGTCGGCATCGACGAACAGCAGCTCCGCCTCCGGCGTCGCGTGCAGCCGGCCGCCGGCGCGTTCGAACAACCGGTAGCCGAGCTGGTCCTCCATATGGCGCAGGACCTTGCTGATGGCAGGCTGCGAGACGTGTAGGAGCTGTGCTGCGGCGGTCAGCGTGCCGCTCCGCATGATGGCACGGAAGACTTCAAGCTGACGGGCGTTCATGGCGGCAGCATATCAGCGTGGATGGCCGAAGGTCCATGCACTCCCATAACCGCGCCTTATGGCGGCGTGCATCGGCATTGACCGCCCATGCGGCGCACCGCGGGCGACAGGCCCGCGGCCTGACCGATCAGAGGCCCAGCAGGCCGGGCAGGCCGCCGATATCGGCGATCTCGTTGTACTGGTAGTAGGGGTTCGGCGGCTCGTGCCCACGGTTCACCCAGGCCTTCATGGTGATGCCGAGGTCGTAAGCCGTCATCAGGTCGTAGCGGAAGGAGGATGAGACGTGCAGCAGTTCCTCCGGCTTCGCCCCGAGCTGGTCCAGCAGGTATTCGAAACCCTGCATGCGCGGCTTGTAGGATTGCGCCTGCTCCGCCGTGAAGACGGCATGGAAGGGGGCTTCCAGTAGCGCCACGTTCTGGTGGATCTGCTCGTTCGATGCGTTGGAGAGGATCACCAGTGGGAATTCCTTGGCGACACGCTTCAACGGCTCGATCACATCGGGATGCGGGCCCCAGGTCGGCACGGCGTGGTAGAAGACCAGCCCGTCGCCTTCCTGGTAGCGAACGCCGTGGCGCTTGCAGGTGCGGCCGAAGGCGTTGTCCAGCACCTCGGAATAGGGTTTCCAGGCGCCCAGCACTTCATCCAGGCGATAGGCGCTGAAGTCCTTGATGAAGGCGTCCATCTGCCCGGCCGGAATGCGGTCCGCGAAATGCTTGCGCGTAACCTCATCCATGCGGAACTTCGTCAGCGTACCGTAGCAGTCGAAGGTGATGAACTTGGGCTGCAGGCGGGGCATTGCATGTCCTTTGGAGAGGTCCAGCCGAGGCGGCGACGGGTCCATTCTAGGAGCGTCGGGCGCAATAAAAACCCAAGGGGTCGCGGTGCGGGAGGAACAATCTGCCGAACTTGGAAGCTGGGCGGCATATCGCGCGGTGGGGGGTTGCTTGGGGGTAGCCAAGATACACGAGCGCGCAGATGGGCAAGCTTCGCCGTACGCAGACCGAGCTCCGCTTTCCGTGGCCGGAGACAGACATCGTAGTTGGGCCGATTAATCTCACGGCGGCAAGGAGCCATCCGGGCCAGGCGGCTTAAGCGGAACGGCCTGCGAGGGCGAGCCTCCCCCGCGGGACCGGCACTCAGGTCAAACCACCGGCGCGATCGCCAGAGGTAACAGAAGTGAAAGCCGCACGTCCAGCTTGCCTCATTGGGGAAGCGGACGAATACGCTGCACTGGGTTGGGGGCGGCCAAGATGGGGCTCCGACGTCGTGATTCTGCCGGTACGTCTACAGTCATGAAGCTGAGGCCGACCCACAACCTGATGAAACACGAGACGGCGGTTTGCCGCAGTGCTCTCGGACCCGGTAACCGGTGGCTCACCCCCCCCCGACTGAGGCGCGGCGGTGTTCCGGAAGTTAATTTGCTGGCTGATGGCGTGGAATACGCCGGAATGCTCGATAGGGGTACTGTCCGGCATTCCCGCAGGTGCCTCGACGCGGACCCCAGCGCTGGTGGAGATGGTCTGCGCTTTCGGGGCTCTGCCGGCGCAGGCCCCTGCACCGACCGAGTGCGGCAGGGCAACAAAAACCATTGACTCAATCGGTGGAATCAAAATACCACTTTAAAAATGAGCAATTCCTTTGCCCTTGATCCCGCCGCCGCCTGGCCCGCCAAGCCTGCTGTCCCGTCCGGGGCGCAGCTTCTTGCCATGGCAGCCGGACCGTCTGTGGAAGGGACGCTGCATGCCAAACTGGCCGCCCTGCATGCCGAACGGGTGCGAACCTGGAGCACCGCTGATCTGGCCGACAATATCGGCCAGCGCCAGCGACTGGTTGCGCGCTTCCGCCCAGGCCAGACTTTGCAGCCAGGTCAGGCCGTAACACCGTTCTCCCTCACGGATACGGCAGGGGGCCTGCTTCACCTGGCCAATCTGGTGGCGAAGGGACCGGCAGTTTTTATCTTCTTCCGGTTTGCCGGCTGCCCGGCCTGCAACATCGCCCTCCCGCACTACCGCGATACGCTGGCGCCGGCATTGGCATCCCTCGGCGTTCCCCTGGTCGCCGTCAGCCCGCAGGTGCCGGAGCGGTTGCGGGAGATCCACACCCGGCATGCGCTGCCCTTCGCCGTGGCGTCGGACCTCGACAACGTCGTGGCGCGCCGCCTGGGCATCCTGTTCAGCTATGACGAGAAGGCGCGCGAGGCTTCGCGCCGCAAGGGCCAGTTCATCGGTGACGTGACCGCCACGGCAACGTGGGAACTGCCTATGCCGATCGCCATCGTGCTCGACCAGCACTGTCGACTTCGCTTCATTGACGCCAGCCCCGACTGGCTGGTGCGCACCGAGTCCGGACCCATAATCCAGGCCGTGCGCCAGGCCCTGGACCATCCCGACCCCGCCTGACCGGCGAAGACCCGAATTTTGAGGTAATGCCATGACCATTGTCACACGCCGTTCCCTGGCGCTGTCCGCGGGTATTCTGGCGCTGGGCGCGGCGATGCGGCCTGTGCGGGCAGCGCCGCTTGACCTCAGCAAGGTCACGCTGCGCATCGGTGACCAGACCGGCGCCACGCGCAGCAAGCTGCAGGCCGCCGGTCTGCTGCAGGATGTGCCCTATAATATCGACTGGTCCGTCCACGCAGCGGCGGTCAATCTGCATGAGGCGCTGAAGGCCGACGCCATCGATATCGGCTCGGCCAACGACTCGCCCACGGTGAGCGCGATTGCCGGCGGCTCCCGCATCTCCGCCGTCGCCGGCTGGTACAATGGAAAGGGTGCTATCCTGCTGACGCAGAAGAACAGTGCCATCCGCACCTTGGCCGATCTGCGCGGCAAGACCATTTCGCCCAGCACGCGCGGCAGCGTGGCGCACTACCTAGTGGTGGCGGCGCTGAAGCAGGCCGGGATCGGGCTGGATGAGGTGAAGCTTGCCTTCCTCTCCCCCGCCGATGCCAGCGCCGCCTTCTCCGCCGGCAGCATCGATGCCTGGGGCACCTGGGGTGTCTACAAGGCGCGGGCATTGGGCGCGCTCGGCGCGCGGGTGGTCACGGAAGGCGCGGGACTCAACTCCGGCCAGCTGGTGCTGAGTGCCACGCAGAAAGTGTTGCAGGACCCGGCCAAGGTCGCCGCCATCGCCGAGTACGCGGCCCGGCTGGACCGCGCCTATGACTGGACCCGCGCCAACCGGGAGCAGCACATCCGCTGGTATGCCGGCTTCTCCCGCCAGGAGGAGGCCATCTCGGCGCTGCTCTATGACGAGGACGCCGCCTACCGCCGCACGCCGATGGACGACCGCTTCGTCGCCCGTCTGCGCGAGACCTTCGACACCTGGCGCTCCGTCGGCGTGCTGAGCGGCGACATCGATTTCAACCGGTATGTCTTCCGCGACATTCCGGTGGCCTGAGGAACACCATGAGCACCGCCCTGGATCTCCCCTCCCGGCAGGCCACCGCACGGTCGGCCGTGCCGCCGGCGCTTCCTGAAAATCCAAGGATCGCGCGGCAACGCATCCAGCCGGCCTCAGCCGAGCGGCGTGGCGTTCCGCGCGGCATCCGGCGTATGGCGGGGCCGGTGCTGTTGGTCGGCATCTGGCACCTGCTTTCCGTCACCGGCACCTTGCCCTCAGAAGTGTTGGCGGGGCCGGGCACCGTGCTTTCCAGCGCCGCGAAGCTGTGGGGCACGGGGGAATTGCCGGATGCCATGGTCGCCTCCCTGCGCCGCGCATTAAGCGGGCTGGCCATCGGTGGCAGCATCGGCGTGGCGCTCGCGGTGTTCTCCGGCCTGTTCCGGCTGGGCGAGGACCTGATCGATTCCACCATGCAGATGCTGCGCACGGTGCCGAATGTCGCTCTCATCCCGCTGCTGATCATCTGGTTCGGCATTGGGGAGGAGCCGAAGATCGCGCTCATCGCCCTCGCTACGGCTTTCCCGCTCTACCTCAACGTCTATGCCGGCATCCGCAATGTCGATCAGACGCTGGTGGAGGCGGGGCGCACGCTGGGCCTGTCCCGCGCCGCGATGATCCGCAATGTCATCCTTCCCGGCGCGCTGCCGAGCGCGCTGGTCGGGCTGCGCTACTCCCTCGGAATTTCCTGGCTGGCGCTGGTGTTCGGCGAACAGGTCAATGCCACCGAGGGCATCGGCTACCTGATGAGCAATGCGCGCGAGTTCTTCCAGACCGACGTCATCGTCGTCTGCCTTGTTGTCTACGCGCTGCTTGGCCTCGCCGTTGATTTCATCGTCCGTCTTTTGGAAAAGGTGCTGCTGGCATGGCGACCGGCCTTCACGGGCGCATGAGCGCCACCCCAAACGCCGCCGTCTCCGTCCGCGGCCTGACCCGCCGCTTCGGGGACCGCGCGGTGATCGACCGGCTGGACCTTGATATCGCGCCGGGCGAGTTCGTTGCGCTGATCGGCGCCAGCGGCTGCGGCAAGAGCACGCTGTTGCGCATCCTGGCCGATCTGGACCACGAGATCGAAGGCGAGGTGGAGGTGCCGGTGAAGCGCGCTGTTGCTTTCCAGGCGCCGCGGCTGATGCCGTGGAAGAAGGTCTGGCGCAACGTAGTGCTTGGCCTGCCAGGCTTGCCGGACCGCCGGCGGGCGGAAGCGGCGCTGGCCGAGGTCGGCCTCAGCCACCGTGCGAATGTCTGGCCGAAGGTGCTCTCCGGCGGCGAGGCGCAGCGCGCCTCCCTGGCCCGCGCCCTGGTGCGGGAGCCGGATTTGTTGCTGCTGGACGAACCGTTCGGCGCGTTGGATGCGCTGACCCGCATCAAGGCGCAGGAGTTGGTGGGCGAGCTGTGGCAGCGCCATAACTGCGCCATCCTTCTGGTGACGCATGATGTCGAGGAAGCCCTTCTTCTCGCCGACCGCGTGCTGATGATGAAGGACGGCGTCATCGCCCATGAGGTGCGCGTGGATCGTCCGCGCCCCCGTGCGGTGGAGGATACCTATCTGGCCGGGTTGCGTGCCCAGCTGCTGGGCTGGCTCGGTGTCGGCCAGCGCGCCGTAGTGGAGGAAGCGGCATGACCGGCTTCCGCCTCGGCTTCCTGACCCACCTTGAGAACGACGCCGAACCACGCGAGCTGTTCCGCCGCTTCGTCGACCTGTTCGTGGCAGCGGAGCAGCTGGGTTTCGATGCCGGCTGGGTGGCGCAGCATCATTTCGAGGACGGCCGTCACGGACCTGGTGCCGCCGCATCCCCGCTGGTGTTCCTGGCGGCGGTCGCGGAGAATACGCGGCATATCCGCCTCGGCACCGCCGTCGTCACCGTACCGCTTGAGAACCCGATCCGCCTGGCGGAAGATGCCGCGACGCTGGATGTGCTCAGCGGTGGGCGGGTCGAGCTTGGCGTCAGCAGCGGCTTCGATGCGCCCTCCTTCCAGGCCTTTGGCGTGAAGCTGGAGCAGAAGCGGGAACTGACCTCCGCCGGCGTCGCGCAGCTTACCCGCGCCTGGAGGGGCGAGCCGCTGTGGCAGGATGGGCCGCTGGTGCACCCGCGCTCGCCAGATCTTGCGAACCGCTTGTGGCAAGGCATCTTCAGCCATGAGGGTGCGCGCTTCGCCGCCCAGGCAGGCTCCAACCTGCTGCTGAACCGCGCCACCTATGGCTTTGAAGGCCGCACGGACCACGTGCAGCGCCCTTGGGCCGACAGCTACCTGGACGCCTGGAAGGCCAACCCTGCCCTGGCGGGGCGGACACCGCGCATCGGCCTTTCCCGCCTGGTCTTCCCGGCGCAGGACAGGCGTACCGCCATGGCCCAGCTGGAAGCTGGCGCGCTGCGGATGGCGAAGAAGATGGTAGCGCAAGGCCGCTTCCCGCTTGGCCTGGATCTCGAAGGCTACCTGGCCCGGCTGCACGCCTTCTACGGCCACCCGGACGAAGTCATCACCGCCTTGCAGGACGAGCAGACCCTGCCGATCGCGACCGACATCCTTTGCCAGGTCAATCCCGGCGTGCCCGGCTTCGACGCCACGCTGCGGGCGCTGGAACTGATCGCGACGGAAATTGCCCCTGCATTGGGGTGGAAGCCGCGCCGGGCGGCCCAGGCAGCGTAGAGACGTCAAGGGTAAGGCTGGGGGAAGGAATTCCCCCAGGCCCCCATCTTATTTCTGCGAGTTTGGTGGCTGTGGCGGCGTCAGTTCTTTTGAGCCCGAGCCGCCCTCGCGCCGGAGATTCATGATCTCCAGTGGCTGCGTGTTCAGCCAATGCTGCATTTTGATGCATTCAGGCTACGCCAAATTGCGACTATCACAGGCCCACCTGAAGCTCGAAAAAGGAAGATGGGGTCGGGGGAATTCTTTGCCCGGCCTTCTGTCTCTGTCTTCAGCGACACGGCCTTTAGTGATGCGGACGCGCAGATGCCAGCGGCGCGGCGCCGATAGCGAGGGCGGCTTCCTCCAGGATATCCGGCATGGTGTGAAAGCCGGAGCCGCGCAGCCAGCCCTGCCCATCTACCAGCAGCCACAGCCCATCCAAGCGCGTTTCTGCGGCAAGGCCGGTGAGCAGGGCGTAGGCGTGGCGCGCGCCGGGGTCACGCGCTGTGCAATCGGCATTGGTGGCGCCAGGGTCAAGGCTGATGCTGAGCGTGCCGGGCACGGTGGGCGCGAACCCGATGGCCAGGCGTAGGATCTGCCCGCGCAGGGCGGAGAGCCGCGTCGGCCCGCCTTCCCGGCACAGCAGTTCCAGGTCCGGCGCGGGCAGCAGCTCGGGCCAGGCGCCTTCCTCCCGCCATTCCAACCCGGCCCGCCGGGCATGGAGGAATTGCGCGACATCCCAGCGCTGCGCCGCCTCCAGCGCAGGGGCGGCTAGGCCGGCCTGCCAGAACAGATCGCCTTCTGTTGTGTGCGCCGGGGTGGTGAGGCTGAGCAATGGTCGCAGCCCGGGTTGCACAGTGACCAGCGCCTCGCCGCGCAGGATGGCGGCGGTGTCGAACCCCCCGGGTGCCGCCTGGAAACTCGTGGGGGTGGCCGGAATCCAATCCAGCCGCAGGCGCGTCGTGGCAGCGCCCAAGGCCAGCAGGACACAGGCGGAGAGCGGGAGGGCCAGCCGCCACAGACGCAGGGTCAGTAGCGGCGCCAACGTCAGTGCGGCCAGCAGTATTAGGGCCCATCCCTGCGGTGCCAGCCATTCCCAGCCCAGAAGGCGCCAGGGCAGCGGCCAGACCGGCGTCTCATGCAGCCCGGGCGGTACGGAGGCCAGCCAGCCGGCCAAGGCGAGGACCGCCACGCCCAGCCCGGCCTCGGCCAGGATGCTGCGGCGAAGGGCGCCCAGGCGTAGGCCGGGGAGAAACACGAAGCGGTTCAGCGCCGCCAGCGCCAGCAGGGCGAGCATCAGCGCGGATTTCGCCAGCATCAGCAGCCCATGCGTGGTGCCCAGCAGGCCGGGTAGGCCGCCGCTCATCACCACCGCCTGCCACATGGCGGTGCCGGCCAGCAACAGCACCATGGCCAGGGCGATGCTGGAGAAGCGCAGCAGGATGCGCCGCGCTTGCGGAAGCGCCGCCGCGCCTGCTGCGCACCACAGCGGCAGCAGGCCGCCCAGCCAGACGGTGCCCGCCAGTACATGGACAGCCAGTGCCGCCATCAGCATGACATCCTGCAATGCCGCCGCATGGCTGGCCGAGAGCGGTGCCAACTGCCCTAGCAGTGCCAGCAGCGCGGCCAGGGGCGGCAGCCGTCGTGCCACGGCCGTGGCGGCCAGCAGCAGGCCCGCCTGGGCCAGCAGCGCCTGCCCGATGCGGGAGGAGAGCGCGACTTCCGGCAACGCCACCAGCGCTGTCCCCAACCCGTCCGCCGCCGTGAAGGCGCCGGCAAAGGCCAGCATGCGTAATAGCGTCGCCGCGAGGATCAGCAGCAGGAGAGGGCGGAGCCAGCGGCGCAGTGCCAGCGGCGCCACGGCCGCATGAAAGACGAGCGCCCCAGCCAGGGAGACCGAGGCGCCCAGATGCAGCACCCTGGCCGGGACCAGCAGCAGGTCCCACACCATGTCAGGGCTGGCGGATGGTGAAGGCGAAGCGGCCCTCGGTGCGGTGCGTGTCGATCGAGGTCACCCGCCATAGCACGGTGTACCGGCCGGGCTGCAATGGCGGCAGGTTGACCACCAGGCGCTTGGTGTCGCCCTCCACCAACCGGGCCGGGGGCAGGGCAACCGGCTGCCCGGCGGCATCCCGCAACTCTAGCACGGAGAAGCGCGGCTCCAGGGGTTCGGTCAGCGCCACCTGCAACTCGGCAGGGGCGGCGGCCAGCACGGCATCCGCCGCCGGCTGGCTGCTATGCAGATGCGCGTGGGCCAGGGCCGGGCCGGCGGCGAGCAACAGCCCGCCGCCCAGCAGCAACCCGCGCATCGCCATCGCTGCCGCGCGTCCGGTCGGGCGGCTCATACCGGGATGCTCGCCACGATGCGGTCGGTGTACTGCGCCGGGTCCGTACGCGGGCGCAGCACGCCGGCGCGCTTCAGCTCCTGCGCATAGGTCAGCACCTGCGCGCGGAACTCGTCGCCGATCGGCTGGTGGTAGTAGGGCAGGCTTTGCAGCATGTTCCGCACGTCCTGCGGATTGCTGGTGCGCTGGCGCGGCGAGTATTGCAGCGCCAGCTCCACCGCGCGGTCTGGGTTGTTGTGCGTGGCCTGGGCAGCTTCCAGGATGGCGCGGCGGATGCGCGTGGCGATCTCCGGGTTCTCGCGGATCATGCGGCCGCGGATGCCTAGCACGCAGCAGGTGCGTGCCTCCCAATCCCCCGTGGCGTTGGAGGCGAGGCGGAACAATTCCCCCTTGCTGGCCTGCACCTGGTAGTAGACAACGGGATCGCCGGCCACATAGGCGTCGATCTCGCCCTTGGCGATGGCGATGGGCATGACGTCGTCCGGATACGCTTTCCAGGTGACGTCCCGTTCTGGGTCCATGCCGGCATTCTGCATCATGATGGCATAGAGGTTGCGGCTGGTGCCGGAGATGTCGGCGATGCCGATGGTCTTGCCGCGCAGTCCCTCGATGCTGGTGATGCCGGAGGCACGGGTGGTGACGACGTAGGAGCAGCCTGCATGGATGCCGGCCACCAGCTTCACGTCGAAGCCCTGTTCCAGCGGCTTCAGCCAGCGCAGGATCATGCCGAAACCGACATCGGCCTTGCCGGTCGCGATCGTCTCGAGCATCACGTCGGTGGAGCCGCCGAAATTCAGTAGTTCCACATCCAGGCCGTGCTTGCGGAAGATGCCGTCATCCTGCGCCACGGCGGAGGAGATCAGGCACAACGCGCTCTGGTTCCAAGTGAAGCGCACTTTGTCGAAGCTGCCGGTCTGCGCGACCACGGCGGGGGCCGCCAGGGCGCGCGTGAGCAACTCCGGCCCCGCCATGGCCGCCGCGCCTAAGCCGGCGGCGAGGCCAAGCAGGCCACGCCGGCTGCCCAGCCGATTGCCAAGGTCGCTCATGCCGCCTGTGCCTTCTCGCGCGCCGCGACCAGCGCGCGCACGCGCGGCAGCAATTCACGGCCATACTGGATGGCGTCCTGCAGCGGGTCGAACCCCCGGATCAGGAAGGTGGAGATGCCGAGGTCGTAATAGTCCAGCAGCGCCTCCGCCACCTGGTCCGGCGTGCCGACCAGGCCGGTGGAGTTGCCGGAGGCACCGGTCAGCGCGGCGATGCCGGTCCAGAGCCGCTTGTCCAGCCGCGCGCCTTGCGCGGCGGCGGCCAGCAGGCGGCGGGAGCCCTCATTGGCCGGCTGCGGCGCGGTGGTGCTGTCGTACTGCCGCGCATTATGCGGGGAACGGCCGTTGCCGCCGCCCTCCCGCAACTCGCGCGCCTGTTCCAGGATGGCATCCGCCTTGGCCCAGGCCTTCTCCTCCGTATCGGCCAGCACGGGGCGCAGGGACAGGCTGAACTTCGGCTTGCGGCCGAAGGGTTCGGCGGCGGCGCGGATGCGCGCCACCAGTTCGCGCACCTGCTCGTAGGTCTCGCCCCACAGGGCGTAGACATCGGCATGGCGGCCGGCCACCGGGATGGCCGCCGCCGAGGCGCCGCCGAAATAGACCGGGATGCCTTCCGCCCGGTACGGCTTCACGTCGCCGAAGCCGCGCTTCACCTGGTAGTAGTGGCCGTCATAATCGAAGGGCGCGGCCGCGCTCCATTCCTGCCGTACCACGTCCAGATACTCGCTGGTGCGCGCGTAGCGCTCGTCCTTGGTCAGATGGTCGCCGTCCTGCGCCAGCTCCACGTCGTTGCCGCCGGTGATGATATGGACGGCGACGCGCCCGCGGGAGAACTGGTCCAGCGTCGCCAGTTGCCGGGCCGCCAGGGTCGGCGCGGTGAAGCCCGGCCGGTGCGCGATCATCAACCCCAGCCGCTCCGTCACATGCGCGATGTGTTGGCCGATCAGGATGCTTTCCGCCGAGTTGGAGTGGAAGGCGACCAGGGCACGGTCGAACCCCACCTCCTCATGCGCTCTCGCGACGGTCTCGATGTGCTGTACGTCCACGGCGGGGCCGGTACGGCGCACGGTCTCGGATGAATTGAAATGGCCGACATAGCCGATGAATTCGACGCTCATGGGCGTATCTCCTCGGTCTGCGGGAAGGCGCCCTGCGGCGCGCGTGAGGAAGGGGTCGCGCGGCTGCGCGGCCAACATCAGCCATGCCTTGAAGGCGGCATGGCGCGGTTCAGGAAGGAAGGGTGGCGCGGAGGCCGGTCAGCAGCCTCGACAACGGCCGCCGGTGCGGGACCGCTGGGCCATGGCGCCGGAAGGGGTAGGGCTGGACACGCTCATCTCGCTTTCCGCCGATGGTGCTGGCGACGGCATGCGCCGTGCTCGGGAATAGCATAAACACACATCTAAATACGTTTAAATAAGAAAAAACGATTCGTATGGGGATTTAGGCCGCGGCGTCGTAACCAGCGGGTTAGGCGGAGCAACTGGTGCCGCGGTCTGGGGCGTGCGCTTAGATAGCGCAGCCCACCTGAAGCCAGGCTTGGGAAGCCACACTTGGCATTCCGCTTCCTCTGGCCGTTGCCCATGCGTAAGCTCTGCCGGCGGCGCCGGCTTCGGCTTGCACCGGAGCCTCCCGGGGTGCCGGGAGCCATCAGCGCCATGCCTCAGACACCTGACAATCCCGCCACCGGCCGCCCGGCCCTGCGGCGGACGCTCGGACCCTTCCAGGTATTCGCGATTTCCTTCGCGTTCATCTCGGTGGCCGTCGGCATCTTCGGCACCTACGACATCGTGCTGCGCGAGGCAGGGCCGGCCGGGATCTGGCTCTGGGTCATCGCGGCCGTCGGGCAGACACTCGTGGTCCTGGTGATGGCGCAGTTCGCCGGGCGCATCGCGCTCACCGGCTCCTCCTACCAATGGGCGTCGCGTCTGGCCGACCCAAGGATCGGCTGGGGGTTCGGCTGGCTGGGCTTCTGCTATCTCGGCATCGCCGTCGTGGCGGTGGACAGCGCGCTTGCGAGCCAGGCGCTGATGCCGCTCGCCGGGCTGGAGCCGGATGAGGGCACGGCGCGGGTGATCACGGTGCTGGTGCTGCTGGTCCAGGCCGTGCTGACCATCGCTTCCACACGTATCGTCGGCCTGATCAATGCCAGCGCGGTGCTGGTGGAGGTCGTGGTGGTCGGCGTGCTGGTGCTGGCGCTTAACGCCGCCGTGGCGTTCACCGGGCTGGGGTCGGCGGGCAACCTGGCCTCGCGTGGCATCGCAACGGGCCATGCGGATTACTTCGCGCTCGGCGGCGGGTTGATGGCGGCGATGATCATGGGCCTCTCCACCCTCGTCGGCTTCGACGCCGCCGCGAATCTTGCGGAGGAGTCCAAGAACCCGTACCGCGACGTGCCGCGCGCCATTGTCGGCTCGGTGGCGGCGGCCGGGGTGCTTGGGCTGCTGTTCCTGGTCGCGCTCACCGTCGCGATTCCCGATATCGGCCGCATCAGCAACAGCGGCGCCGCCGTGGCGACGATCTTGCGCGAGCAACTCGGACCGCTGGCGGAGACCTTGCTGCTGGCGGTCATCACCTACGCGTTCTTCGCCTGCGGCATGGTCGTCATGGCCACGGGCGCGCGGCTGGTATTCGCGATGTCGCGCGATGCCCGTTTCCCGGCCCACCGGCTGATGCGCCGGGTGGACCCGCGCACGCGGACGCCGGTACCGGCCACGCTGCTGATCCTGGCAGGAGGCATCCTGCTGATGGTCGCGCTGCCGGGCGATGCGTTACTGCAGTTGATCACGGCCTCGACGATCCTGCCGGTGCTGATCTACGCGGCGACGGTGGTGCTGTACCTGACGGTACGCCGGCGGCTCGGCCGGCGGGAAGGGGCGTTCGACCTCGGGCGGCTGGAGATGCCGGTCGCCATCGCTGCGCTGGCCTGGTTGTGCGTGGCGCTGTTCGTGCTGGTGACGCCGCAGGAAGCGAGGGTGCCCGTGCTGGTCGTCGGAGGGCTGCTGGTGCTCGGCAGCGTGTTCTTCCTGTTGATGCTGCTGTTCAACCGCGCCGTGTTCCTGGACGCCGCACCGGGGGACGACACTGTCCTGGAGGACGATGCGCCCCTGGCCCCGGCGGCCATCGGCGGGCCGGCAGGCTGAGCGCGCCGCGACCTGGGGAAAGGTAGAGGGAGCGGGGGGCGGCCATCCTATGAGCACCCTGCATCTTCGCGTTGACGCAGTGCAGCATCGCCCTTAAAAGCCGGGCCTTCCCAAACCAGCGATGCCTGAACCGGCGCAGCCTGACCCCGCGCCGGAGGCGCCGCACGACCATGTCCATCACCTTCGCCGATCTCTCCTTGGCCCCCGCCCTGCTGCGCGCCCTGGCCGAGGAAGGCTACGCCACCCCCACGCCGATCCAGGCCCAGTCCATCCCGATGCTGCTGCAGGGGCGTGACCTGCTGGGCATGGCCCAGACCGGCACGGGCAAGACCGCCGCCTTTGCGCTGCCGCTGCTGCACCGGCTGGCCGCATCGCCCCGCCCGGCGCCCCGTGGCGGTGCCCGCGTGCTGGTGCTGGCGCCGACGCGCGAGCTGGTCTCGCAGATCGCCGATGGGTTCGAGAGCTTCGGCCGCCACATGCGCCTGAGCGTGACGACGATCTTCGGCGGCGTCAGCCAGATGCATCAAGTCAACGCGCTGAAGGCCGGGGTGGACATCGTCGTCGCCGCGCCGGGCCGGTTGCTGGACCTGATCAACCAGGGTCTGTGCGATCTGTCCCAGCTGGAAGCGCTGGTGCTGGACGAGGCCGACCAGATGCTGGACATGGGCTTCGCCAAGCCGATCGAGCGCATCGTCGCCACGCTGCCGAAGGATCGGCACACGCTGCTGTTCTCGGCCACGATGCCGAAATCCATCGCCGCGCTGGCCGAGAGCCTGTTGCGCGACCCGGCGAAGGTCGAGATCGCGCCGCCCTCCACCACGGTGGACCGGATCGAGCAGTCGGTGATGTTCGTCGATGCGGCGGACAAGAAGGCGGCGCTGCTGGCGCAACTGCGGACGCCGGGGATCGGCCAGGCCGTGGTCTTCACCCTGCAGAAGAACATCGCCAACGAGGTCTGCGCCTTCCTCACCGAGGCCGGTATCACGGCCGAGGCCCTGCACGGCAACAAGTCCCAGGGTCAGCGGGAGCGGGCGCTGGATGCGTTCCGCGCCGGCACCGTGCAGGTTCTGGTGGCGACCGATATCGCGGCGCGGGGCATCGACGTCGATACCGTGACGCATGTCTTCAACCACGACCTGCCGAACCTGCCGGAAAGCTATGTCCACCGCATCGGCCGCACCGGCCGCGCCGGGCGCAGCGGCTTCGCCATCACGCTGTGCGATGCCGAGCAGCGCGCCTGGCTGCGCGACGTGGAGCGGGAGATCGGCCGCGCATTAACGGTGCAGGCCGACCACCCGTGGCATTCGGAAGCGGCGCGCAACTCCACCATGCGCCCGCCCATCCTGGGCGGCGCGCGGATCAAGGAGGTCAAGCCGCAGGAGAAGCGGGAGCGCAAGGTCTGGACCGACGCCGAGAAGCTCGCCGCGCGGTCCGCGGCCAAGGCGGCCTGAGCAGGCTGGCGGGGCGGCCCCTGGCCGTCCCGCCAGCGCCGCTACGGCGGCGGCGTATCCCTGTGCGCCCTTCATGCGTTGATGCCGCATGATCCTGCGAGAACCGGAGGATGGCGTCCGCCTCCTCATCCCTCAGCCGTCCCATGCCTTGCTCTCCGGCCAGATGATGGCCGCCTGGGGCGCCCCCGGCTTCGCGCGGCCGGACCCGGCGCCGGAGGTGATCCTGGCCGCCGGGCAACACGACCTCGCCTGGCTGTCCTGGGAGACGGCCCCGACGCTGGACCCGGAGACGGGCCTGCCGCACGCCTTCACCGCCCTTGGCCCGGCGGTCCATGCGCCGATGTGGGCGAGGGGAGTGGAGATGGCCTGTGCCGCCTGGGGCCTTTGGCCCGCGCTGCTGATCTCGCTGCACGGCACCCGCATCTATACGCAGTACATGGACCCGGAACGCCTTCCGCCGGAGGACCATGCCGCGATCGACCGCAACGCCGCCAAGGAGGATGCGCTGCAGGCCGAATGGCGGGCCAGACTAGGCGCGCCGCGCAAGCAGGTGCAGCGGAATTCCGACCTCGTCGCGGTGACCGATGCGCTCTCCCTCGCCCTCTGCTTCGCCGATCCGTCCAAGGCCGGGGCGGCACCGATGGAGGATGGCAGCACGCGGAGCATGCGGCTCGTCCGGCAAGGAGAGTCCCGCTGGTCGCTGGACCCGTGGCCGTTCCGCGAGCCCACGCTGACGCTGCGCTGCGAGGCGATCCGCCTGCCCGCCGATATCCGTTGGACGGACGAGGAAACGATGCGCCGCGACCTGCGCCATGCGGCGTGGAGCCCGCTGGCGGAGACGCTCGTCCCGGCCTGAGGGGCCGCTACGCCGCGCCATCCTCCGCCATGCGGGACAGCAGGTCGTTCTTCGCGGATTCGCAGTGGATGCGGGCGGCTTCCAGGGCCCGGCCCACATCGCGCGCCTTCATCGCGGCGACCAGCGCGCGGTGCTGCTGGATGATCTCGGCCACCCGGTTCTCGCCGAAGCCGAAGCGGTTGCGGATGGCGATCACCAGTTCCCAGCCGCGGTCTAGGATGTTGGCGGCCTCCGGGTTGTCGCCCATCACGGCGATGAAGCGGTGGAAGCTGAGATTCGCCTCCACCATGGCATGGGCCACGCGGCTGGCGGCGGCGGCCTCGTAATCCAGCGCCAGCTTTTCCAACCGGTCGAAATCCGCCGCGGCGCCCCGCAGCGTGGCATTGCGGACCAGCAGCGTCTCGATCGCCTCGCGCGTGTCATGCATGTCGGCCACGAATTTGCGGCTGACACCGCGCAGCACGGCGCCCTTGTGGGATTCGATGATGACCAGGCGGTCGCCTTCCAGCTGCCGCAGCGCATCGCGCACCGGAATGTGGCTGACGCCGTAGCGGGCGCTGAGCTCGGCCACGCGGAGCCGGTCCCCCGGCGCGATGGCGCCGCTGAGGATGTCCTTACGAATGGCGCGCTCGATCCGCGCTGACATCGTGCTGGCGACATCGCCGGACGACGCGAATTCCATCGATTTCATCCTCTCACTTTAGCACCGCCGGGCCGGGCTGGGATGGCCGGGCGGCGATGTCGGCACTTGCGTGTTGCGCGCCCTGATTTGCTATCATATATAATATCGAAATCCAAGACGAACGCGCCGGATCGGGATTAACCCGGCAGGGCGCACAGCAGGCCAGTCAGGCCAGCGGAGGGAATGTCGGATGATTGTCACGCCAGGACCGTGCGGCCCATTGGCCGCGCCCGCTCTCTATTTGCGCCGGCGGCAGTTGCTGGGCGCGGCCGGCGGCTTGGTGCTGGCCGGCGCCACGCCGGGGCTGGCCGCCGCACAGGCCACGCCGCGCAAGGGCGGCACGTTGCGGCTGGCGGCACCGTTCAATCCGTCCAGCCTGGACCCGGTGACGGGCGGCGCGGGCTCCGACCACATGGTGCTGTACCCGATCTACGACACGCTGGTGGATTTCGAGCCCGGCACGCTGGCGCCCCGGCCCGGCCTGGCCACCGCCTGGGACTACCCGGACCCGAAGACCCTGGTGCTGACGCTGCGCCCGGGCGTCCGCTTCCATGACGGCACGCCGATGGACGCCGCCGCCGTGAAGGCCAACCTGGACCGTGCGCGCACGGATGACCGTTCGTCGGTGAAGGGCGATATCCAGTCGCTGGCTTCGGTGGAGGTGCTGGCGCCGGACCGCGTCGCCTTGCATCTTAGCCGGCCGGATACCGCCCTGCCGCTGATCCTGGCCGACCGCGCCGGCATGATGTCCTCCCCCCAGGGCTTCGCGCGCGGCCGCGCCTATGACCGGGAGCCGGTGGGCACCGGGCCGTTCAAGTTCAAGCGTTGGGCGGACAACGATGTTGTCGAGCTGGTGCGCAACGATGACTACTGGAACAGTGACCTGCCGAATCTGGACGGCATCACCTTCCGCATCATCACCGACCTCAATACCGGCCTGCGCTCCGTCATCGCGGGCGAGAATCATGGCGCCTATCGGTTGAACCCGCAGCAGAAGCTGGTGGCGGACCGCATGGGCGCGAAGGTCGTCGTCAGCAGCACGCCGACCATCGCCGACTACCACCTGGTGTTCAACTACCGGCGTGCGCCGCTGAACGATGTCCGGGTCCGCCGCGCCATCAATTATGCCGTGGACCGCGATGCCTTCAACAAGGCCGCGCTGCTCGGCCTGGGCGTGCCGGCGCAGACGATGTTGCCGCCCGGCTACTGGGCGCATGACGAATCGCTGAACAATTTCTACACCCACGACCCCGACCGCGCGCGGTCTCTGCTGCGCGAGGCCGGGCACGCCAACGGCGTCGACATCCAGTTCTTCGGCAATGCCGACCAGGCCTCCCAACAGCGGCACGAGATCATCATCGAGCAGTTGCGGCAGGTGGGCATCCGCGCGCGGCTGACTGCGGGATCGAATGCCGACATGTACCAGCGCTTCATGATTCAGCAGGAGGGCGACATGATCATGACGCTGTGGACCGGACGCCCGGACCCGGCGCTGCCCTTCCTGCTGGTGTACGGCGAAAACGGCTTTAACAACGCTGGCAAGGTGCCGCCGCCGCCCGAGATGGTAGCGGCGCAGGCGGAAGCGCAATCAGCCACCGACCAGGCCGGCCGCAAGCGCGCCTTCGCCAAGCTGGAACGGCTGGCGTTGGAGCATGCGCTCTCCTGCGAGCTGGCCTTTGTGCCGGGCATCGAGGTGTTCTCGCCCGATGTCCGCAACTACACGCCTAATTTGCTGGGCAAGCCGAAATTCAACGACGTCTTCCTCGCTGCCTGACGCGATCCAGCAAAGGCCTGGCGCGCGCTTCGTGAACTCATGTGAACGGATCGTATTCCAGGCACCACAGACCGGAGGATTTGCATGCATCGACGCCACGCCCTTGTTACGCTCGGCGCCCTCGCGGCCACGCCATTCCTTGCCGCGCCGAACGCCGCCCGCGCCCAGCCGCGACGGGGCGGCATCCTGAAGGTTTCCGCCCCGTTCAATCCCTCGACGCTCGACCCGATCACCGGCGGGCTGGGGTCGGACCACATGGTGCTGTACCCGATCTTCGACACGCTGGTGGATTTCGAGCCGGCGACGCTGGCCCCGCGCCCCGGCCTGGCGACCTCATGGGAGTTTACCGACCCGACCACGCTGGTGCTGACGCTGCGCCCCGACGTGCTGTTCCACGACGGCACCAAAATGGATGCGGCGGCGGTGAAGGCAAATCTGGATCGGGCGCGGACGGATGAGCGCTCCGCTGTGAAGGGCGATCTGCAGTCCCTGCAATCGGTGGAGGTGGTCGGTCCTTTGCAGGTGGCCTTGCGCCTTAGCCGGCCCGATACCGCGTTGCCGTTGATCCTGGCCGACCGTGCCGGCATGATGTGTTCGCCCAAAGCCATTGCAGAGCGCGGCCGGCAGCATGACCGTAACCCGGTCGGCACCGGCCCGTTCCGCTTCGAGCGCTGGAACGACAACGACGCCGTCGTTCTGGTACGAAACGAGGCCTACTGGGACAAGCAACGTCCTTATCTGGATGGCATCCATTTCCGCATCATCACGGATCTGAACACCGGCCTGCGCGCGGTGTTGGCAGGCGAGACGAACTTCGCCTACCGGCTGAACCCGCAGCAGAAGATCGTGGCGGACCGCATGGCCAGCCGCGTCCGCGTCAGCAGCACGCCGACCATCGCCGACTACCACCTGCTGTTCAACTACGGCCGCGCGCCGTTGAAGGATGTGCGCGTGCGCCAGGCCATCAACTTCGCACTGGACCGGGACGGCTTCAACCGGGCCGCGCTGCTCGGCTTGGGCGTGCCGGCGCAGACCATGTTGCCGCCTGGATACTGGGCGCACGACGAATCGCTGAACAACTTCTACACCCACGACCCCGCCCGCGCGCGCAAGCTGCTGGCGGAGGCCGGGCATCCGAACGGTATCGATATCCGCTTTTTCGGTTACTCGGACCAGGCCTCGCAGCAGCGGCACGAGATCATCATCGAGCAACTGCGCCAATCCGGCATCCGCGCGCAGATGACGGTGGGCTCCAGCGCCGACATGTACCAGCGCTTCATGGTGCAGGGCGAAGGGGACATGCTGCTGGCGCTATGGACCGGGCGGCCGGACCCCAGCCAGCCCTTCCTGCTGGTCTATGGCGAGAACGGCTTCAACAATGCCGGCAAGGTGCCGCCGCCGCCCGAGATGGTGCAAGCGCAGGCGGAATCGCAATCCGAGAGCACGCAGGAAGGCCGCAAGCGTGCCTTCGCGCGGCTGGAACGGGCGGCGCTGGAGCACGCGCTCTCCGCCGAGCTGGCCTTCGTTCCGGGCATCGAGGTCTTTACGCCAAACGTACAGGGCTACGTGCCGAACCTCCTCGGCAAGCCGAAATTCAACGACATCTTCCTGGCAGACTGATCCCCCATGAAAATCGCCAAGATCGAAGACCTGCACGCCGCCGCTGGCTGGCGCACCACGTCCTTCCTCAAGATCACCACCAGCGACGGCATCGTCGGCTGGTCCGAGTACAGCGAGGATGTCGGCAATCGTGGCCTGACGGCGACCATCCGCGCTCTGTCGGAGCGGCTGATCGGCATGGACCCACGGCGGGTCGAGTGGATCATGTCCGTGCTGTACACGCATTCCGTGCCGGCATGGTCCGGCATCAACCAGCACGCCATGGGCGCCATCTGCAACGCATTGCTGGATATCAAAGGCAAGGCGCTGGGCGTGCCGGTGCACGCGCTGTTCGGCGGTGCGGTGCGGGACCGGCTGCCGGTGTATTGGTCGCATTGCGGCAGCTACCGCGTGCGGTTTCCCGAAGTGCTGGGCGTCGCGCCGCTGCGCGACTACGACGACATGCACCGCCTGGGAGAGGAAGTGCGCAGCCGTGGCTTTCGCGCACTCAAGACCAACATCATGATGATGGAGGATGGCAAGCTCGCCAATTTCCGTCCTGGCTTTGGCACCATGCCGGGCTTCCCGGCGCTGAACCCACAGCCGGGCATCATGCGGGATCTCGACCGGCAGTTGGAGGCGCTGCGTGCCGGCACCGGCCCGGATGTCGAGATCATGCTCGACGCCAACTTCCATTTCCGCACCGAGGGCTACCTGCAACTGGTGCGGACGGTGGAGCCGCACAAGCTGGCCTGGCTGGAGCTGGACATCTACGACCCGGCCTCCCTCGCGATGCTGCGGCGGGAAGCTGGCTTCCCCATCGCCAGCGGCGAATCCCTCTACACGCGGCGCAGCTACCGGCCGTTCCTCGATGCCTACGCCATGGATGTCGCCGTCGTCGACGTCATCTGGAATGGCTACCTGGAATCCATGAAGATCGCCTCCATGGCGGAAGCGTACGAGGTCAACGTCGCGCCGCACAACTTCTACGGCCACCTGGCGGACCATATCAGCGCGCACTTCGCCGCCGCCACGCCGAACCTGCGCATCATGGAGATGGATATCGACGACGTGCCCTGGAAGGGCGAGTTCGTGACGCACCAGCCCGTCATCGAGAATGGCGAGTTCGTCGTGCCGGACCGCCCCGGCTGGGGCACGGATGTGGACGAGGCCGCGGTGCGCCGCCGGCCACCGAACCGCTGAGGCAGGAGGGTCGCATGGATCACGCCGTGAAGCAGCCCCTGCTGGAGGTGAACAAGCTCAGCGCCTTCTTCCGCGCCGGGCGCGGCGAGGTGCAGGTCACGCGCGACGTGTCCTTCACCATGGCACCGGGCGAAATGGTGGGCCTGGTGGGGGAGAGTGGCTGCGGGAAGACCGTGACGGGTTTGGCGTTGATGGGCCTGCTGCCGCCGGCCAGTAGCCGGCTGGAGGGGCAAATCCTGCTGCAGGGCCAGGACCTCATCACCATGGCGCCTGCCACCAAGCGCCGTCTGCGCGGCCGCCGCATCAGCATGATCTTCCAGGAGCCGATGAGCGCGCTGGACCCGGTCTTCACCATCGGCCACCAGATCAGCGAGACCTTGCGCGCGCACCAGGATGTCAGCCGGGCCGAGGCACGCAACAGGGCGATCGAAGCCCTGGCGCGCGTTGGTATCCCCGAGCCGGCGTTGCGCTACGACGCCTATCCGCACCAGCTCTCCGGCGGCATGCGGCAGCGCGCGATGATCGCCATCGCCCTGGTCTGCGAACCGCAATTGCTGATTGCCGATGAACCAACGACGGCGCTGGACGTGACGGTGCAGGCGCAGATCGTCGATGTACTGGGCGAGCTGTGCGCGCGCATGGGCATGGCGATGCTGTTCATCACCCACGATCTTGGCCTCGTCTCGCAAACCTGCTCCCGTCTGGTCACGATGTATGCGGGGGAAGTGGTGGAGGAGGGGCAGGTGGACGACATCCTCCTGCGCCCGCGCCATCCCTACAGCTCCGGCCTGCTGCGTTCGCTGCCGGCCTTGACCCAGCGCAAGGCCCGGCTGCCGGCGATTCCGGGCCGCGTGCCGGTGCGGGGCGACATGCCGCCGGGCTGCCGCTTCCACCCCCGCTGCGCCCACGCACAGCCGGAATGCACGGCGCCGCAGCCGTTGCGGGCGGTGCAGCCGCCAGGCGAAGTCCGTTGCTGCCGCGCGAAGGAACTCATTCTGCCCGGCGTGTTGCCGGTGGAGCGCGCGGCATGACGGCGCCGCAGCCGCTGGTGGCGACGCGGGACCTCGGCGTGCATTTCCGCCTCTCCCGCAACACCGTGCTGAAGGCGGTGGACCGTGTCAGTTTCGACGTGATGCCCGGCGAGACCTTCGGCATCATCGGCGAATCCGGCTCCGGCAAGACCACGCTGGGCCGTGCCCTTGTGTGTCTGGAAGCACCCTCCGCCGGGCAGGTTCTGCACCAGGGGCGCGACCCTTATGCACTCTCACGCCGGCAGTTGCGGCAACACCGGCGCAACTACCAGGTGGTGTTCCAGGACCCGAACGCGGCGCTGGACCCGCGCATGACCATCCTGCGCTCCGTGCGGGAACCGCTGGACGTGGCCGCCACCATGCCACGCGCGCAGCGGGATGAGGTGGCCATGCAGGCGATGGAGCGCGTTGGCCTCAGCCCCGAATTCGCGACGCGCTACCCGCATGAATTGTCGGGTGGCCAGAAGCAGCGCGTCTGCATTGCGCGGGTGCTGACGTTGCGCCCTTCCGTCATTGTCTGCGACGAGGCCGTGGCAGCCCTGGATGTCTCCATCCAGGCCGACATCCTCAATCTCCTGGCCGATCTGCAGCGCGAGTTCGGGCTGACCTACATCTTCATCACCCACAATCTCGGCGTTGTTGGCCATATCAGCGACCGTGTGGCGGTGATGTATCTGGGCCGGCTGGTCGAGATGGGGGAGACGGAAGCCGTCCTCGCCCGGCCGCTGCATCCTTATACCGATGCGCTGCTCTCCGCCGAGCCCGTGGCGCTGCCGTCGCATATGCGTACCTCGCAACGCGTCATCCTGAGCGGGGAACTGCCAAGCCCGGTCTCGCCCCCGTCCGGCTGCCGCTTCCGCACGCGTTGCCGCTTCGCGCAGGATCTCTGCGCCGCGAAGGAGCCGGAGTGGAGCGAAGTGGAGCCCGGCCATTGGGCCGCCTGCCACTTTGCAGGAACGCTGCCGGTCTCTTCCAGCCCCTTGCAAGGCGTTGCGGAGGTGGTGGCATGAACCGCCGTCAAATGCTTCTCATCGGCTCCCGCCTGTTGCAGGTGGTGCCGGTCGTCATCCTGGCCACCGTCGCCATCTTCGGCCTGTTGCAACTGGTGCCGGGTGACCCCGCGGCGGTCATCGCCGGCGAGTACGCGACGGCCGAGCGCATCGCCGATATCCGCCGCATGCTGGGCCTCGACCGTCCGGTGTGGGAACAATATGTCGTCTGGCTCGGCCACGCCGTGCAGGGCGATCTGTCGACCTCGCTGATCACCGGCCAGCCTGTGCTGGATGAGGTATTGCGGCGCCTGCCTAACACGCTGCTCATCACGGTGCTGGCGCTTGTGCTCGCGGTGGTGATCGGCGTGCCGCTCGGCATCCTGGCCGCGACACGGGTGGACCGGCCGACGGACCGCATCGTCACGACTATCGCCTCGCTCGGCGTCGCCGTGCCGAATTTCTGGCTGGGCATGATCCTGGTCGGGTTCTTCGCCCTCGGCCTGGGGTGGTTTCCGACCACGGGTGCAGCATCTTTGACGCAGGACCCGCTCCGCGCGCTCTCCCACGCTGCGCTGCCGGCGCTGGCTTTGGCCACTGGCGGCATCGCGGAGATCACCCGCCAACTCCGCAGCGCGCTGATCGAAGTGTTGTCCTCCCAGTATGTGCGGACGCTGCATGCCAAGGGGCTCTCCAACGCCCGCATCCTGTGGCAGCACGGGCTGAAGAATGTCTCGCTCACGCTGCTGACGGTGGTGGGGCTGGTGTTCAACCGCGCCCTTGGCGCGACCGTTGCCATCGAAGCCGTCTTCGCCATTCCCGGCACCGGCTCGCTCGTCGTCGCTTCTGCCACCAACAAGGACTTTCCGGTGGTGCAGGGCGTCGTCTTCGTGCTGGTACTGATCGTGATCGGGCTGAACCTGATGATCGACCTGTTGTATTCGCTGCTCGACCCTCGGGTGAACCGGCGATGAGCGCGGCCCTGCACCCGGCGCGGGTCTTGCGCCGGCCCTCAGCTTTGCGGCGCTTCCTCTCCTGGCTGCGATCGGACCTGCGGGCGGCGGTCAGCCTGGCCTATCTGCTCGTGCTGTTCTCGCTCTCGGTCTTCGCCGATGTGCTGGCACCGCATTCGCCCATCGCGCAGAGCATGGACATGCTGGCGCCGCCGGATGCCGCGCACTGGCTCGGCACCGACGACCTTGGGCGGGACGTGTTCAGCCGCCTCATCCACGGTGCGCCGATGACGCTCTATGCCAGCTTCCTGGCGGTGGGCGTGGGTACGTTGATCGGCCTGCCGGTCGGCATCATGGCGGGCTACCTGGGCGGCTGGGTGGATGGGCTGACGGGGCGCATCATTGATGCGTTGCTCTCCTTCCCCTCCATCGTGCTGGCCATTGCCGTCACCGGCGCGCTCGGCATCGGGCTGACCAACAGCATGATCGCGGTCGGTATCGTGTTCTCGCCCGGCCTGGCGCGGTTGATCCGCGTACAGACCATCGTGGTGAAGAACGACTTGTATGTGGATGCCGCGCGCACCTTCGGCATGTCGCCGCTCAGGATCGTCTGGCGCCACATCCTGCCCAATGCCATCCAGCCCTTCATCGTGCAGGTGACGCTGTTGCTGGCCACGGCGCTGTTGGCGGAAGCCAGCCTCAGCTTCCTTGGCCTCGGCGTGCAGCCGCCGCAGCCGAGCTGGGGGCAGATGCTGGCTCGCTCCTATGGCTACATGGAAATCTCGCCGGAGCAGATGTACGCGCCCGGCCTCGCCATCCTGTTCACGGCACTGGCCTTCAACGCACTGGGCGAGTCCATGCGCGCCGTGCTCGACCCCACCCGCAGGCGGAGCGACTGATGCACCACACTTCCCCCTGGCGCCCCCGCGTGCTGGCGACCAGCGCCTTGCATGACGACGCAACCGCGCTGCTGGTGCAAACCTGCGAGGTGGTGCTGCCGGCGGATGCCAGCGCCGACAGCCTGCGTCAGGCAGTGGCCAGCGCGGATGCGTTGATCGTGCGCGCCAAGCTGCCGGACGATATCTTCGAACATGCGCCCGACTTGCGCGCCTGCGTGCGGCACGGCGTCGGGCTGGATTTCATCCCCGTGGACGCCGCCACCCGCGCCGGCATTCCGGTCGCCAACCTGCCTGCCGCCAACCGGCAATCGGTGGTGGAATACGTCGTGGCCGTGGCGGGGCTGCTGGCGCGGGACCTGCACCGCCTGGCGCTTGATTTCCGCACGCAGGGCTGGGCGTCCCGCACGCGCCACCCGGGCTTCGAACTCGCCGGCCGCACGCTGGGCGTGGTGGGCTGCGGCGGCATCGGCCGCGCCGTGGCAAGCGCAATGCACGCCGCCTTCGGCATGCGCGTGCTGGGCTATGATCCGCATGCGGCCGCGCCTTCCGGCACCATCACGTCCGTTTCGCTGCAGCAGCTGTTCGCCGAGGCGGATGTCATCACGCTGCACGCCCCCTCGACGCCGGAGACGCGCCGGATGGTGGATGCGGCGCTGCTGGCCGGCGTGAAGCCCGGCGCCGTGCTGATCAACGCCGCCCGGGGTGACCTGATCGACGAAGCAGCCCTGCTCGCGGCCCTCGATGACGGCCGGCTGCGCGCTGCCGCGCTGGATGTATTTGAGCCGGAGCCGCTGCCGCCGGGCCACCCCTTCCTGTCCCATCCCGGCCTGTTCCTTACCCCGCATATCGCCGGCGGCAGCGACGAAAGCGGACGGCGGATGAGTATGGAGTCGGCTGAGGAAACCCTGCGTATTCTGCGCGGGCAGAAGCCGCTGGCGCTGGTGAACCCGGAAAGCTGGGACCGTTCCATGCAACGGTACCAAGGCAAGTTCCTATCCGCCTGACGCTGCACCGAAACAAGGAAGAAGCCGATATGGCCCTGATCACACGGCGTGCCTTCGCATCCGCTAGCGCCGCAGCGACCCTGACGATGGGCAGCGGCGCGCGGGCGCAGACCTATCCTTCCCGCCCCATCCGCTGGGTGCTGGGCTTCGGTGCCGGCGGCGTGGGCGACCTCACAGCGCGCCTCGTCGCGCCCAAGCTGGCGGAAGGCTTGCGCGGCCAGCCCATCGTCATCGAGAACCGCCCCAGTGCCGGCGGCATCGTCGCCGCGGAAACAGTGGCACGGTCGGAGCCGGACGGGCACACGCTGCTGCTGGTGACCACTACCACCGCCACAGCCGCCGCCATGTACCGCACCTTGCCCTACGATACGATGCGGGACTTCACCTTCATCGGCCAACTGGCGGCGTTCGACCACGTCATCGCCACGGCTTCGGATGGGCCGTATCAGGATCTGCGCTCGCTGGTCGCCGCTGCCAAGGCGCGGCCGAACGGACTGAACCTAGGCTCGATCGGCGTCGGTAGCGCGCAGCATCTCTCGGTGGAGCTGTTCAAGTCCATCGCGGGGATCGAGGCTGCCATCGTCACCTACCGCAGCACGCCGGAACTCATCAACGCGATCTCGACCGGCGAGGTGCAGGCGGGGTTCGAGACGTTGGCGCCGGTGCTGCCGCAGCTCGGCGGCCGGCTGCGTGCGCTGGCCATCCCATCGGCGGCGCGATTCCCTGGCCTGCCGGCGGTGCCGACGACGGCGGAGGCCGGGCTGCCCGGCTATCTCATCCGTTCCTGGAACGGCGTCTGCGGCCCCGCCGGCATGGCGCAACCCCTGGTCGAGCGGTTGAACCAGGAACTCATCCGGGTGGCCGCTTTGCCAGAAATCCGCTCCCGCCTGCTGGAGCTGGGGGTCGAGACATCCGCGGGGACGCCCGCCGCATTGCGTGAACTGATGCAGGAGGAGATTGCGCGCTACACTCGCATCGTCACCGATGCGAGGATCGAGCGGCTATGATCGCACAACCCATTCCCGGCCCCGATCCTGCGACCTGGCCGCCGCGCCTGCCGCTGCCCGCCGGCGCCTGCGATGCCCACTGTCACGTCTTCGGCCCGGGCGACCGTTTCCCCTACGTCGCCGAGAGCACCTTCCAGACCCCGGACGCGCCCATCGCGGCCCTGACGCGGATGCACCAGGTGCTGGGTATCGAGCGCGTGGTGCTGGTGCAGGCCAGTTGCCATGGCTACGACAACGCCGCCATGCTCGATGCGATCGCCGCCGACCCGAAGCGCCGGCGCGGCGTGGCGATGGTGGAGGATGACGTCACCGATGCGGCGTTGGACGCGTTGCACGAGGGCGGCGTCAGGGCCATCCGCCTGAACTTTGTCCGCCACCTGGCGCAGCGGCCGGAACTGCCGGATGCCGCGCGCCTCATCCACCGCGTCGCGGAACGCGGCTGGCATGTGGAACTGCACATGGACGCACCGGACATCCCGGAGCTGGAACCGTGGATCGTTGCCCTGAACAGCCGCTTCGTCATTGACCATATGGGCCGCGTACCGGCCGCCGGCGGCGTGCAGCAGCCGGCGTTTCAATCGGTGCTGCGCCTGCTGGAACAGCCGCAGGCCTGGGCGAAGATCTCGGGCGGGGATCGCCTCTCCGCCGGGCCGCCCTTCCTGGACGCGGTACCCTTCGCCCAGGCCTTGCTGCAGCGGGCACCTGAAAGGCTGGTATGGGGCACCGACTGGCCGCATTCCAACATCCGCACGCCCATGCCGAATGATGGCACCCTGGCCGATCTGCTGCGCGAGTATGCCGATGAGGACGCGGTGCGGCGCGTGCTGGTGGATAACCCGACCGCGCTGTACTGGGGCTGAAGAACGGGGGAAAGCCGGACGACCAAACGGGGTCATGATCTGCCGCATGCAGGTGTAGCGAACATGCCGCCAGCGATGCCCGGGCCAGGATGGCGAACGGCGGCTCCTACCGTTGTGCAGCGGTATCTTTCTTATGTTGGAAGGGTACCTCGCAGAGTGTTCTGGGCCACGCAGCCTGTATGCGGGCTCAGCGCGGTGTGGTCCAGTTCGCGCAGGGCGATGCTGATCGGCTCCCTATGGGCCTGTACGACGTCATTGGCGCCGTGATCCGCTTAGGCGATACGCTGCAAAAGCCGCCGGCAGCCCAGGGACGCTTCCCCGGTGTCGCTGCCGCACTGGCGTTTTTGCCGCGCGGTGTGGTGGCCTGCCGCGAGCGGGGCGGGATCGGGGGTCTTGGCGTCCGGCGTGCGGATCGCCGCACCATCCCCTCATGATGGTGGAAAAATCGTGGCCCATTCGTTCTTCATCGACACCACGGCCCAGTGGTTCGGTGCTGCCTGGTCGAGCGCGCGGTCCAGCTTGCCGAAGTGGCTCTGGCGGTCATAGGCGACTTCGCGCGCGGCATCGTCGTGATGGACGATCAGGCCGAAGCGCCGGCCTGGGCTGGAGGTGACGTATTGCAGCATCTCCAGGTCTCCATCCGAGTTGCCGAAGGCGGCGATCGGCCTGCGGCCGATGAACTTGCCGATGGCCACCGGCTTGCCCGGGCCGTCATCGATGAAGTCGAGAGCAGGCACCCGGTACAGCTCGGGCTTTCCGCCATTCGGGAAGCGGAATTCAGTACGGATGGTGGAGCCGATCACCTGCTCGGGCAGAATGCCGTAGACCCGTTCGCTCCAGGCCCGGATGAACTCCACGCCACCGCCGGAGACGATGTAGTTGCGGAAGCCGTGCGCCTGCGTCAGGCGCAGCAGTTCCAGCATCGGCTGGTAGACCAGGGCGGTGTAGGGGCGATGGAATTTCGGGTGCCTCGCCTGGGCCAGCCATTCGGTGACGATGGCGTTGAATTCCTCCGGCGTGTTGCCCGCATGGGTCGCCAACATCATCTCGACGATGCCCGCTGTGCCGCTGGCCGCCAGGGCGGCTTCGTCGCCTTCCAGCGCGGCCTTGAAGGGCTGGGTCGTCGCCCAGTCGGGATGCCGGGGTGCCAGCGCCTTCACCCTCTCCAGGGCGAACATCAACTGCACGGTGGGGATCTCGCACCACAACGTGCCGTCATTGTCGAACACCGCGATGCGCTCCGGCGGAGGAACGTAGCCGGGGGCGCCTTCCGTGGTCACGTCTGTCAGAAAGGCGAGGATAGCTTGGCGGGATGGCCCAGGCTTCCAGGAGGGCAGCGGGTCCTCGGCGACGGCCTGTGCCTGTGCCGGCCGGCCTAGAAGGGGCGGTAGACCCAGTAGGCCGAGATGGCGGCGGGAGAGGATGAGCGGCGCGGTCATGGGGAATTCCTAAGACGAGGGTCACCGCGCCCAGCCGGGCAGGGTGACGCGGGGTGCAAGGGGCGGGGTACTCTCCGGGTTGAGGGGCGGCAGGCTGCGACGGGTCGGGAAGCTGCGTGGCGTGGCATGCAGGCGTCGCCGTGCCCGGCGCGCCGCCGCCAGCAGGTCGTGCCCGGACCAGGGTGGGGGAGTGATGCCGTCCGGCTTTTCGTCCTGTGCCCGAGGTCGTGCAAAGCAGTGGTCAGCCAAGCGCGCGCCCTCGGTCTCCAGCTCCGGCGTGGTGCTCAGGCAGGCCAGATGCCGCAGGGTGGGGCGTTCGCCCGCCGGGATGGCCAGCACGCTCCAGCGCAACAGGGCGGCACAGGCCTGTGGGGCTTGATCCTGCCGGCAGGCGCGCAGGAGGTCCGAGAAGGCCTGTGATTCTGGCGTGGCCCGGCCAGGCCGGTGGCGTGCCAGCCAGGCGCCCAGGCGATGCCGATACGCCAGGCAAGTGGCGGTGCCACCCGCCAACACGGCCAGCGCCAGCAGGGCAGCGCCGGACCAACGGCGGGGTGGCGGGGGCGCCGGGGCCGCCGCGATGGCTTCCACGACCAGGGCCGGAACATCGATCCGGCGCATCTGGCTATCCTGCGGATTGAACCACTGGAAGCTGGCGGCCGGCAGCCGGTAGCGCCCGGGGCGCTGCGGCACGAAGGCGGCGCTGTCCTCCCGCACCGCCGACAGCACGCCGCGATCGCTGCTGTCCGACAGGCGTGGCGGGTTGGGATAGACACGCATGCCATCCGGCGCCGCCCAGGGCATGGGGGGCAGCAACATGGCGCTGGTATCACTCGCCGTCAGCATCACACGCCGGGTGATGGCTTCCCCCACCATCACGCGGGTGGGGTCGCCATCCATGCCTGCGTCGAGGCGCAGGGACGGGGCGGTCACCAACATGGCCGGGTCCTGCGTACCGGGCGGAAGCCGGACCTCGATCCGCAGTAACCCACTGGTGGCGCTGGCGCGCTGCACCGCTCCATCCGCACCGGCAACCGGCAGTTCCATGCGCAGCGCGGGGAAGTCCAGGCTGCCGGCCTGGAGTGGAAACACGTCGTAGCGGTGTTGCAGCAGGACGTAGCTGGTGCCGCTCTCGCGCTCGGAGCCGGGGGTGGTGCTGCCGTTGGGGAGTACGACGGCGCGGCCCCGCAACGCCGGCTCGGGGAAGAGGGGTGGGGTGGCGAAGCGGGTGGGCGTCCGCAGGATGGCCGTCACGCCGACATGCTGGCCGAGCCAGATCGGCCCGGTCGGCGCGACGATGACGCGCAGGCCGAGCAGCGGCGCTTCCTGCGCCAGGGCGGATGCGGGGCAGGCCAGGATCGCGCAGAGGATGAGATGCCGCCTCATGGTTGGGCTGGCCCGCCCTGCCGGGCGAAACGCATCCGCAGGAAGTCGGCCGGGCTGCCGCCCACCCGGCGCATCCACAGGCTGGTGATCTGCGCGTCCGAAAGCCCGCCTTCTGCCTGGGGGGGTGTCTCGCCAGGCGGGCGGTCCGGCGGGCGGGGGGCGTTAGAGTCGATGACGGTGTCGTCCGCCTTCTCGTTCATCTGGTTGCTGGACTGGCGGGCGCGTTCCGCATCCAGCGCCTTCTGGTAGGCCACGAAGGCGGCGGCGATGGCGCGATTGGCGATGGCGGCGGGAAAGTCCGGCCGCAGGGCCAGGGCGCGGTCATAGGCGGCCACGGCTTCCGTCCACTCATGCGGTTGCAGCAGATGCGCGTTGCCGCGGTCGAACCAGGCCTCGGGCGTGTCCAGGGCCGAGAACTCGGCGATGGCGCGGGCATGGTCCCCGGCGCGATAGGCTGCCGCGCCCCGCCACATCGGGTCGTTGAACAGCGCCATGGCGGCAGCATAGTCACCGTGCTCGAAGGCGATGCGGCCGCGCTGGTCCGGGGTCAGCAGCAGGCGCCCGGCCCAGCCGGTGCCTCGGCTGGGTGCCTGGGCCGATGCGGGCGGCGCGAGGGCCATGATCACCAGCAGCAGCAGGAAGCCGCGCCGGGACCAGAGCAGAGCGAGTGGCAGCAACGGCAGCGCCAGCCAGTAGCCGGCATCCCGCCAGCGCAAGCGCGGGTCATCGGATGGCGCGATGGCGAAGTGGCGCTGGGCCCGCGCCATCACCGCCTGCACGTCGGCGGTATCGGGCGTCGGAGAGATGACCGTGGCACCGCGCGCACCTTCCAACGCGCCATCCGCCACGGCGCCGGGCGGCAGGACCAGCACCGCGTGGTGGGAGGACGCGGCCACCCGGCCGAAGGCTTCCCCCAGCCCGGCGGGAATGCGGTCGGTCAGCAGCACCACCGTGCCGGCGCCGTCCTGCCGGTCCAGCTGCCGCAGCGCCTCCGCCAACGCGGCGACGGGGTCATTGCCGTCCTGCGGCATGACGGCGGGGGAGAGGGCATCGAGATAGACCGCGAGCAGGCCAGGATCGGCCGTAGGCGGTAGCACCAGATGCGCAGTGGCGGCATAGGCCAGCAGGCCGGTACGCCCATCCCCCCGCAGCCCCACCAGGTCCCGCACCTTGCGGCGGGCGGCGGCCAGGCGCGGCTCGGCGGCGCGGGAAGCATCCATCGCCACCATCATCGGTGCACGGTCCGCGACCTCGGGCCCCGGCTCCCGCCGCCAGGTGGGGCCGGACAGCGCCAGGGCGGCAAGCGCCAGGGCCGCCATGAGGCAGGGGGCGGGCCGTAGCCAGGGTGCGCGCCCCTTCGCCACCAGCAGGAAGGGCAGCAAGGCAGGGTCGACGACGCCGCGCCAGCCGCCCTGGTCCCGGCCCCGGCGGCGGGTCCACCAGAAGCCGAGCCCGGCCGGCAGCAGCAACAGCAGCCACCAGGGGCGCAGCAGATGGGCCTGGGCCAATGCCTCATGCATCGCGCGGCCTCCGCACCGGCAATGCGTGGCGGGCGGCCTGCCATTGCAGCAGCAGCGCGATCAGCGCGAAGCCCGCCAGCGGCCAGTGGAACAACGGCGCGCGCGCGCGGGAGGACTGGGTGTCGAACACCTGCGGCTCGATCCGGTCGATCTGGGCATAGATGCCCTCCAGGGATGCGGCATCGGTCGCATGGAAATGCTGGCCGCCCGTGGCGGCGGAGACGGCTTCCAGCGCGGCAATATCCAGCGTCGCCTCCCCCGCCGCCTGCGGGTCTCCCATCGAGACGGTGTAGATGCGGATGCCCAGCCCGGCCGCGATCTGCGCCGCGCGCAGGGGCGGCACCTTGCTGCCGGTGTCGTTGCCATCGGTCAGCAGCACCAGCAGGCGTCCCTTGGCTGCCGCTTTCTCGAAGGACTGCGCCGCCAGGCCGATGGCCTCGCCGATCATGGTCTGCGGGCCGGCCATGCGGGGGGCGGCCTCGGCCAGCAGGGCCAGCACGGTGTCGTGGTCGTCGCTGAACGGCGCCAGGACGAAGGCGG
>Ga0308159_1001546_pt1 | contig 32296 bp, 35 predicted proteins | sample PhyCR1_FD_201040 | JGI IMG/M metagenome (GOLD analysis project Ga0308159, IMG submission 201040) | Phyllosphere microbial communities from UC Gill Tract Community Farm, Albany, California, United States - DLSLC.R1 | ecosystem: Host-associated > Plants > Phyllosphere > Unclassified | place: USA...
GGGCAGCAGCACGGCGGCGCGTGGCGCCATGTCGCCCAGGCCGGAGTTGACCTTGAGGTAGTCGACCGTCACCGGTTCGACCACTGTCAGTTTGCCCGCAGTGGCCGCTTGGCCGACCAGCCCTTCGTTGGGGCCGAAGATGGACTTCAGCGCGTCGGCCTTGGGCGCGAAGCCGTAGCTCGCCGTGCGCCGCAGCGAGCCATCGCGCTCGCGAACGTAGAGCGCGCCGACTGCGCTCCCCAGATTGCGTCCAAAGAAGGCGAGGATCTTGCGGCCGAGTTCTTCGGCGTTCAATTCGCCCACGAGTTCGCCCACCAGTTCGGTCTGTGCGCTGCGCAGCCAGGCCTGATGCTGCAGCACTTCGGCATGCGCGGTCTGCCTGCGCAACACGCCGTCGTAGCTCTCCGACAGCCGCACCAGCTGGCGCCGGCCGAAATAGGCGAGCAGGCCGGTGAGCGTGAGGGTGAAGAACAGGAACAGCCCGATCACCATCATGCTGGTTCGATTAGCCTCTGCATTGCGCTGAAAGCGCAGGGCCTGTTCGGTTTCCATGAAGCTCGCGTACTCGAGGCGCATCTCGTCGGTCAGTCGCTTGCCGCGCCCGGTACCCAGGGCTTGCTGGTAGTCGCCGGTCGTGCGGCGCATGGCGATCACGTCGCGTGAATAGGCGAGCCAGGCGGTCTGGAGCGACTTGATGCGGTCGATGCGCTCGACCTGCGCGCTGTTGTCCGAAACCAGCTCTCGCAGAGCTTCGAGGTCCGGCAGGATGCGCGGCTCTGCACTCTCATACGGCGACAGAAAGTTGTCGTTGCCCGTGATGAGGAAGCCGCGCATGCCGGTTTCCATGTCGCTGCTGCGGCGCTGCACCTCGGCGGCCATGCGCGTGACGCGGTCGGTGTGCTCCACCCAGCCGATCACCGACAGCAGGTAGAAGATGAGCCCCACGAAGGTCACCGCCCCCAGCAGACCCCCGAAAAGCGGCAGCTTGACGTTGCGGCTCAGCAATTTTTGGAAGTCGCGGGGGTCGATAGCTGGCGCGGAATTCATGGGCAAGGGGCTGGTGGAGCAAAACCCTTTGAGTCTGCACGATGCAACCGAACGTTTCTGTCAGAGAACGCCGCGCCGTAGCGGAAAGCGCTGTCAGCGCCCCAGGAAATCCTCTATCAGGTGCGCAACCTGCGCCGGCTGGTCGTGGTGCAGCATATGTCCGGCGTCCTCAACGACTGCCACCTCCACATTCGCGACGGACTTCAGCCGCTGGTGGTATTCCGCCAGCGAGTAACGGTTCTTCCACCAACCCGAAAGGCTGTCATCCGATGCTTCCACCGCAAGCACGGGTGCCTTGATCGCGGCGTACAACGCCAGCGTCTCGTCGACGCGAAAGATGTTGGCGTTGACGATCTTGTGCGCGGCATCGCCCAAAACTTTCCAGCGCTGCTGGCCATCGGCATCGGCGTGTGTCGCGGACCAATGAGCGGCGAGCCAGCTGGCTTGCTCGATGCCCAGCCGCGGATTGGTCTTTCGCAAACGCCGTGCGACGCCGTCGACGGTTTCGTAGCTGGCGAGCGCCATCTCGCCCCGGTGCAGTCGCTTGAGTTCGTCGATCCACTTGCCGTAACGCGCCGGCGCTTCCTCGGGTTCGAGCCGTGGCATGCCGAAGCCTTCGAGGTTGACCAGCCGACGCAGGCGATGAGGCCGTACGCCGCCGTAGTGCATCGCGATATTGCCGCCCATGCTGTGGCCGACCAAATCGACCAGACGGTCGCCGGCGTAGTGATCGAGCAGCCATTCGAGGTCGGCGAGGTAGTCGGGCATCCAGTAGTTGTCGACCGCGCCGCCGTGCGTGAGACCGAAACCCCGCCAGTCTGGCGCCACGATGAAGCGCTCGCGCTGGAGCGCGTCGACCACGAACTGCCACGACGCGCCCACGTCCATCCAGCCGTGCAGCAGCACCAGTGGGGGTTCGGTCGCCGAGGGCTCGCCCCACAGCCTGACGTGGTAGCTGAGCTGGCGCACAGGGACGAATTCTTGGCGGGAGGGCAGGCGGGGCGCGTACATCGGCCGATCATACGAAGGGAGAGCTGCGGCTGGCGCCGCCGAGGGGACAGCGCATGCCGCGCGATCCGCGCGGCATGCAAGCTGCGTGAGAGGGCGGTAGCATTCCCGCATGAACAAAATCCAACTTGGCCAAAGCGACCTGCGCGTCACTCCGATCTGCCTGGGCACCATGACTTTCGGCGAGCAGGTGGACGAACCCACCGCGCACGCCATCCTCGACCGCTCGCTCGAACGAGGCGTCGACTTCATCGACACGGCCGAGATGTATGCCGTGCCCGCGCGCAAGGAAACCTTCGGCGCGACCGAAACCATCATCGGCAACTGGTTTTCCAAGCACCCCGGCGCACGCGACAAGCTCACGCTGGCCACCAAGGTGGCCGGCCCTTCGCGTGGCATGCCCTGGGTGCGCGAAGGCAGTGGAATGACGGCGAGCGACATCGTCGCCTCTTGCGACGCCAGCCTCAAGCGCCTGCAAACCGACGTCATCGACCTCTACCAGATCCATTGGCCCGAGCGCCATGTGCCGGCCTTCGGCAACATGTACTACGACCCCGCCAAGGAGACCTCGGCCACTTCGATCCACGAACAGCTCGACGCACTCGGCGGCCTCGTGAAGGCAGGCAAGGTGCGCCATATCGGGCTGTCGAACGAGTCGCCCTACGGCGTTCATGAGTTCGTGCGACTGGCCGAGCAGCACGGCCTGCCGCGCGTGGCGACGGTGCAGAACGTGTACTGCCTGATCAGCCGGGCCGTGGAGAACGGGCTGGACGAAACCATGCATCGGCTGGGTGTGTCGCTGCTGGCGTACTCGCCGCTGGCCTTCGGCCTGCTGACCGGCAAGTACGACCAAAGCGGCACCACTGGCGCGGATGCGCCCAAGGGCGCACGCATTTCCACCTACGAGTCGGTGCGCAAGCAGCGCTGGGGCCGGCCCGAGGCGCTGGAGGCCGCGCGCCGCTACAACGCCCTGGCCAAGGAGCACGGCCTCACGCCCGCGCAGATGGCGCTGGCTTTTTGCTACACGAAATGGCAGGTCGCCAGCACCATCATCGGCGTGACGTCGGTCGCGCAACTCGACCAGGACCTGGACGCCTGGGGCACCGCGCTGTCGCCGGAACTGCTCGCCGAGATCGACAGGATCCGGTGGGAAATCCGCGACCCGGCTGTCTGAATGGCAAAGAAGGTGCATGTGTCGGAGACGCCCGCGACGCAAACGCTGCGCGCGAACGGCGTCGCCTTCACGGAGCACCCCTACGAGTACCTCGAGCACGGCGGCGCGCAGCACAGCGCGGCCGTGCTCGGGCTGGACCCGTACACCGTCGTCAAGACGCTGGTCATGCAGGACCAGGACGCCAAGCCCTTGCTGGTGCTGATGCACGGCAACCGCACGGTATCGACCAAGAACCTTGCGCGCCAGATCGGCGCGAAGTCGGTCGAACCCTGCAAGCCCGAAGTGGCGAACCGGCACAGCGGCTACCTGGTGGGCGGCACGTCGCCCTTCGGCACGCGGCGCGCGATGCCGGTGTACGTGGAGTCGACGATCCTGGAACTGCCCAGGATTGCCATCAACGGGGGGCGGCGCGGTTACCTGGTCGGCCTCGACCCGCGGGTTTGCGTGAGCTTGCTGGGTGCCCGGCCCGTGCAGTGCGCGCTGGCAGAATAGGCGACCATTTTCCCGGTCGGAGTTCGCGTTGAGCTTTCATCTTCCATCGCTTGTTGCGATCCTGCTGTCGTACCTCGTCGGTTCGTTGTCCTTTGCCGTCATCGTGAGCCGCTCGCTCGGCATGGCCGACCCGCGCAGCTACGGCAGCGGCAATCCGGGCGCGACCAACGTGCTGCGTTCGGGCCGAAAGGGCGCCGCGCTCGCCACGCTGCTGCTCGATGCTTTCAAGGGCTGGCTGCCGGTGTTCCTCATCCGGCAGTACGGCGGGGCTGTCGGGCTGGGCTACGACGTGGCGGCGCTGGCCGGACTGGCGGCTTTCCTGGGCCATCTCTATCCGGTGTTCTTCGGCTTCAAGGGTGGCAAGGGCGTGGCCACGGCGGCCGGCGTGCTGCTGGGTATCGATGCCTTCCTGGGGTTGGCCACGGGTGGCACCTGGCTGATCATTGCGGTGTTCTTCCGCTACTCGTCGCTGGCGTCGATCGTCGCCGCCTTCTTTGCGCCGGCCTACTACCTGATGGGCGGTGGCATCGCCTGGCCGCTCAGCCGTGTCGTGCTGGTCACGCTCATCGCGATCAGCCTGCTGCTGATCTGGCGCCATCGAGAAAACATCCGTCGCCTCGCGGCGGGCACCGAGTCCCGACTGGGCTCCAAGAAAAAGGATTGAACGAAAAATGGCTGACTTCCAACGCTTTCACGTGGGCCCGCGCCTGAGCGAAACCGCCGTGCACAACGGCACCGTGTACCTGGCGGGGCAGGTGCCCGACGACACCACGCAGGACATCCGCGGCCAGACCGCGCAGGTGCTGGCGATGATCGACCGTCTGCTGTTCGAGGCGGGCAGCGACAAGTCGCGCATCCTCATGACGCAGATATTTCTCCCCGACATCCAGGACATCGGTGCCATGAACGAGGTGTGGGATGCCTGGGTCGCCGAGGGCAACACGCCACCACGCGCCACGGTGGAAGCCCGCTTGGCCAACCCGGCCTACAAGATCGAAGTCGTCGTGACCGCCGCGCAGAAAGCCTGAAAGGCCGGGGTGATCAGTCTCGGAAGTTGTCGAAGCTCAACGGCATTTCGGGCAGGTCTTTCTTGATCAGGGCCATCGCGGCCTGAAGGTCGTCGCGCTTGGCGCCGGTCACGCGCACGGCGTCGCCCTGAATGGCGGCCTGCACCTTCATCTTGCTGTCCTTGAGCAGGCGGGTGATCTTCTTGGCCTGCTCGGTTTCGATGCCGCTCTTGATCTTGATGACCTGCTTGACCTTGTCGCCACCGATCTTCTGGACATCGCCCTTGTCGAGGAAGCGCACGTCGACGCTGCGCTTGGTCAGCTTGGCGCGCAGGATGTCCTCGACCTGCACCAGCTGGAACTCGGCATCACCGATCATGGTGATCTCCTTGTCCTTGAGCTCGACGGCGGCGGCGGTGCCCTTGAAATCGAAACGCGTTGCGATTTCCTTGGCCGTGTTCTCGACGGCATTCTTGACTTCGGGCAGGTTGGGTTCGCAAACGGTATCGAAAGACGGCATGAGGGCTCCTGGCTGGCACTACGTGAATGCGACAATTCTCCCATGATCATGGAGCACAACGTCCCGCTGCAGCCCTACAACAGCTTCGGCATCGTCGCGCGCGCGCTCAACCTGGTGCGCGTTCGGACCGAGGCCGATCTCGCGGCCCTGCGAACCGATGCGCAGTGGGCCGACGCGCCCCGGTTCGTCCTCGGTGGCGGCAGCAACATCGTGCTGACCGGCGACGTGAAGCCGCTGGTGTTGAAGGTCGAGATCAAGGGCCGGCGCCTGGTTGAAGAAACCGACCGCGCCTGGATCGTCGAGGCCGGGGCAGGCGAGAACTGGCATGAAACGGTGCAATGGACCGTCGAGCAGGGCTTTCCCGGGCTTGAGAACCTGGCGCTGATCCCGGGCACCGTCGGTGGCGCCCCGGTGCAGAACATCGGCGCCTACGGCATCGAACTGCAGGACCGTTTCGATTCACTGGACGCCGTCGACCTGAACAGCGGCGCGTCGTTCACGCTGGACGCGGCCCAATGCGCCTTCGGCTACCGCGACTCCGTGTTCAAGCACACGGCCGCAGGTCCGAACGGCTTCGGCCTGGGCGGGCGCGCGGTCATCACGCGCGTGCGTTTTCGCCTGCCCAAGCCGTGGAAGCCGGTGGTGGGTTACTTCGATCTCGAACGCAAGATGGAGGAGTCGGGCAACTTCACGCCTGACGCACGCGACATCTTCGACTGGATATGTGCGATTCGCCGCGCCAAGCTGCCTGACTGGCGTGTGCTGGGCAACGCCGGCAGCTTCTTCAAGAACCCGACTGTCTCGCCCGAGCAGTGCGCCGACATCATCGCGCGCGACCCCAAGATCGTGCATTACCCGATGCCCGACGGCAGCATCAAGTTGGCGGCTGGCTGGTTGATCGACGCCTGCGGCTGGAAGGGCAAGACAGTCGGCAATGCCGGCGTCTACGAAAGGCAGGCGCTGGTGCTCGTCAACCGCGGTGGTCGCGAGGACCCGGTGACGGGCGGCGAGGTCATGACGCTGGCCAAGGCGATCCAGACCAGCGTGTATGAGCGCTTCGGCATCCGGCTGGAGCCGGAACCTGTGGTGGTCTGAAGGCTGCTGCCGCACCCAATGAAAAAGCCTCCTCGCGGTGGCTTCTCGTGGATCCGATGCCAGCCAGGCTGGCGATCGACGCTCAGGCTTCGTCGTCGTTCGTCAGGCGCGGCACCGACGCGCCATCGCCCACCTGCAGCAACCCGGTCTTGGTGTAGATCGCCAGCTTGTCGCGCGTGTCGATGATGTCCAGGTTGCGCATCGTCAGCTGGCCGATGCGGTCGAGTGGCGTGAAGGCGCCTTCGACCTTTTCCATGCTCAGGCGCTCGGGCTTGTAGGTCAGGTTGGCAGACTCGGTGTTCAGCAGCGAATAGTCGTTGCCGCGGCGCAGCTCGACCGTCACCTCGCCGGTGATGGCGCGCGCCACCCAGCGCTGGGCGGTCTCGCGCAGCATGATGGCTTGCGGGTCGAACCAGCGGCCCTGGTAGAGCAGGCGACCGAGCTTGCGGCCGTTGTCGCGGTACTGCTCGATCGTGTCTTCGTTGTGGATGCCGGTGACCAGGCGCTCGTAGGCGATGAACAGCAGCGCCAGGCCGGGCGCCTCGTAGATGCCGCGGCTCTTGGCTTCGATGATGCGGTTCTCGATCTGGTCGCTCATGCCCAGGCCGTGGCGCCCGCCGATGCGGTTGGCTTCCAGGATCAGCTCGACCAGGTTGTCGAAACGTACGCCGTTCAGTGCGACCGGGCGGCCTTCTTCGAAGCGAACCGAGACTTCTTCGCGCTTGACCTCGACGTCGTCCTTCCAGAACGCGACACCCATGATCGGGTTCACGATCTTGATGCCGCTGTTCAGGTGCTCCAGGTCTTTCGCTTCGTGCGTGGCGCCGAGCATGTTGGAGTCGGTGGAGTAAGCCTTCTCGGCCGACATCTTGTAGCCGAAGCCAGCGGCCGTCATGAACGCCGACATCTCGGCGCGACCGCCCAGTTCATCGATGAACAACTGGTCGAGCCAGGGCTTGTAGATCTTCAGCGCCGGGTTGGTGAGCAGGCCGTAGCGGTAGAAGCGCTCGATGTCGTTGCCCTTGTAGGTGCTGCCGTCGCCCCAGATGTGGACGTCGTCTTCCTTCATGGCGCTTACCAGCATGGTGCCGGTCACCGCGCGGCCCAGCGGCGTGGTGTTGAAATAGGTCACGCCCGCGGTCGTCACGTGGAAGGCGCCGGCCTGCAGGGCCGCGATGCCTTCTGCCGCGAGTTGAGCGCGGCAGTCGATCAGGCGGGCCTTCTCGGCGCCGTACTGCATTGCCTTGCGCGGGATGTCTTCGTAATCGGGTTCGTCGGGCTGGCCCAGGTTGGCCGTATAGGCGTAGGGCACGGCGCCCTTTTGCTTCATCCAGTGCAGGGCTGCGCTGGTATCGAGACCGCCGGAAAAGGCGATGCCGACCTTCTGGCCGGCGGGAACGTGTTGGAGGATGGTCGACATGGCGTGGGCGTCCGGTTCAGCCGAAGTGGCAGATGTAGCTGTAGGGCTCGCCTTCGACCCGAATCTGGAAGCTCGAATCGCCCGGCACGCTGAACCGCTCGCCCGCGCCTGACGCCACCCATTCCGTGCTGCCCGACAACAAGTACTCGCAGCGGCCCGACGTTCCTTCCATGATCTCCGGCGCGCCGGTGTTGAAGGTGAGGGTGGCAGGCAGGATCACGCCCACCGACTTTTTCGTGCCGTCTGCCAGGGTGAGGCCGTGGCTCACGCACTTGCCGTCGAAATACACGTTGGCCTTGGTCGAGACTGCGACGCAGCTGAGGGATTCGTTGATCGTCATTGGAGAATGGGTGCAGTGCGCCGAAGGCCCTGGCGCGCAGGGCACGCCGGCCACGCAACGCGTCCGTGCAAAGAGTGAAGGAAGGAAAAGCCCGTGATTTTAGGGCTTTGCCGGCGGGCCTTGGCGGCCCACGCTCGCGCAAGTGCGCTCAGCGCCAGCCGCGGTGGCCACCCCAGCCGCGCGAGTACCCCAGGTTCAGCGACAGGCCGACGGGCGGAAAGTAGGCGGGCGCATAGTACGCCGGCTGTACGTAGACCGGTGCCGGCCGGGGCGCGTAGTAATAGGCCGGCGGCGCGACATAGGTCGGGGCCGCATAGGCGGGCGCATACGTCACGGCCGGGCGGACCCCCGGCGACACGACCACGCCGGGTTCTGGCACGACGTTCTGCCACGCGCTGCGTTCGTCGCGTGGGTCGCGCTGCGGTTCGTAGCGCTCTTGTGCGACGTAGCCCTGCGGGGCGACGGGGAGTGTGGCCACGCCATAGGCATTGACCTCGATGGGCAACGTGGCGCCGGGCGGGGTGTCGGTTCGCGTCGTGTATTGACGGCCGGCATATTCGTAGGTCACGTTGTAGCTCGTGCGGCCACCGGCTTCGGTCAGCGGAGTCACGGCAGTGACGCGTGCCTGCGCCTGTTGCGAAGGCTGGCTCTGCGCCAGTGCGCCGCCGCCGGACAGGACGGCGATCAATGCCAGGCCGACGGTGGCGGCGCGGCGGGTGGGAATCATGTGCATGTCGAACTCCTCGATCAGGGAGCAAGGGCTCCGTTGGGGCATTGGATGCCGATGGGCACGCCAGGTTCCGGTATTTACACGGTACGCGCAGACCAGGCCTGCGCGTCGAAACCGGTTGTAACGTCCCGGGTGCTCTGCCATGCGACAACGGGCCGCTTGATCAGGCTGGGATGGGCGATGAGCACGGCGCGCGCCGTGGCGGCATCGGTCACGCTGGCGCGGGTGGCTTCGTCGAGCTTGCGCCAGGTGGTGCCGCGGCGATTGACCAATGCTTCCCAACCCGGCGCCTCGAGCCAGCGGTCGAGCTCGGCTTCGGGCACGCCTTCCTTCTTGAAATCATGGAAGCGGTAGGCGATGCCTTGGGTGTCGAGCCAGCTGCGGGCACGCTTGACCGTGTCGCAATTCGGGATGCCGTAGAGGGTGGTTGCCATGTGCCGATCATGCCGGCCCTCCGGGTCGGCGACAATCCCGGCCTCCATGAAAACCCTTGCCGACTGGCTCGCACATGCCGAGCATCTCCACGCCAAGCCCATCGAACTCGGCCTGGACCGCGTCCGGGCGGTCGCCGAGCGCCTCGAACTGCGCTTCGACTGCCCCGTGATCACGGTGGCCGGCACCAATGGCAAAGGCTCGACCTGCGCCATGCTGGAATCCATCCTGACGCATGCGGGCTATCGCACGGCCGTCTTCACCTCGCCGCATCTGGTGCGCTTCGAAGAGCGCCTGCGCTTGATCGGTGAAGCGGTCGATGGCGACCTGTTGGTGCCGCATTTCGAAGCGGTCGAGGCGGCGCGGGCGGAAATCTCGCTGTCCTATTTCGAGCTCACCACGCTGGCGATCCTGCGCTGCATGGTCGCGTCCAGGCCCGACGTGGCGATCCTGGAAGTGGGCCTGGGCGGGCGGCTGGACGCGGTGAACATCGTCGATACCGACTGCGCCATCATCACCAGCATCGACCTGGACCACATGGACTACCTCGGGCCGGACCGCGAAAGCATCGGCTCCGAAAAGGCCGGCATCATGCGCGCCGGCCGACCGGCGATCGTGAGCGACCCGGTGCCCCCGGCCAGCGTGATCGCCCACGCGAACGCCATCGGCGCCGATCTGTGGCGGTTCGGCCACGACTTCAATGTGTCGGGTGACAAGCAGCAGTGGGGCTGGAGCGGGCGCGGGCGCCGTTACAGCGGACTGGCCTATCCGGCGCTGCGCGGTGCCAATCAGCTCCTCAATGCGGCCGGCGTGCTGGCGGCACTCGATGCGCTGCGCCCGAAGTTGCCGATCACGGCGCAGGCAGTGCGCACCGGCCTGGCGATGGTCGAGCTGCCGGGCCGCTTCCAGATCGTGCCGGGCGAGCCGACGCTCGTGCTGGACGTGGCGCACAACGGCCATGCGGTGGCCGCGCTGGCCGAGAACCTCGATGCGATGGGTTTCTACCCCACCACGCACGCCGTGTTCGGTGTCATGGTGGACAAGGACGTGGCACCGATCTTCGCGCGCATCGGACCGCTGATCGACCGTTGGTACTTCACCGACCTGCCCACGCCGCGCGCCGCCAAGGCGGCCGACCTCAAGGCAGTTTGGGAGGCACAGAACCAGCGTACCGATGTGGCGGGCAGTCTGCATGCGGGGCCGATGGATGCGCTCCAGGCCGCCATCGACCACGCCAACCCCACTGATAGAATCGTGGTCTTCGGATCATTCTTCACAGTGGGTGGTGTGCTGGCGCACGGAACGCCCCGCCTGCAGGCCAAACACCTGTTGCCAGGCGCCTGACGGCATCGCCGCTGCGCCTTCTCGGCTTCCCCGCGCTTCTCGCACATCACGCTGCTCTCATCAGGGATCGTATTTCATGGCGTTTTTCAAGTTCCGCGCCCGCGGCCAGCAAGCCAACGAAGGGCGCAACGCCAGCGTCGCGGCTGCGCCCGCCGAGAGTGTGGAGGTCCTGCGCCGACGGGCCCGGCATCGCCTCTTGGGCGCCGGCGTGCTGGTACTGATCGGCGTCATCGGCTTCCCGCTGCTCTTCGATACCCAGCCGCGGCCCATTGCCGTGGACATCCCGATCGACATTCCCGACCGCAACAAGGCCAAGCCGCTGACGGTGCCGGCGGCACCTGCGCCTGCCGTGGCCGCCGCAGGCGCCGACAAGCCCAAGCCGGCCGACACGCGTGTGGCCGATGCACGTCCTTCCAGCGGCTCCGGCAGCTCCGGGGGCATGATCACCGAACGGGCGGACGGCACCGAAATCCCGTCGGACCGGCCGCTGGCCGACGCGTCGCCGCGCGCTTCGGCGGCGCCTGCCCCTGCGCCTGCGCCTGCGCCGGCACCCGTTGCGCGTGCGCCCGAGGTAAAGCCGGCGGTCGAGCCCAAGCCTGCACCCAAGCCCGAACCGAAGCCGGAACCCAAGCCCGCGGCCAAGCCCGAGGTGAAGGTCGAAACACCCAAGCCCGCTGCCGCACCCAAGCCTTCGTCCTCCGACGACGGCGCCCGTGCCCGCGCGCTGCTCGAAGGCAAGCCGCCGTCGGCCGCGGCAGCCGCGACGACTGCAGCACCCGCTGCCGCGGCCACCAGCGACGATGCCGGTCGCTTCGTGATCCAGGTGGGCGCTTTCGCCGATGCCGAAAAGGCCCGCGAAGTGCGCCAGAAGTTGGAGAAGGCGGGCCTGAAGACTTACACGAACGTCGCCAAGACGGCCGACGGTGAACGCACGCGTGTGCGTGTCGGCCCCTTCAGCTCGCGCGCCGAGGCCGACCGCGCGGCAGGCAGGGTCAAGGGCTTGTCGTTGCCCGCGTCCGTCCTCAGCTTGTAGTCAGCGCGTCGGCACGTGACCCTGTTCGACTGGATCGTCGTCGGCCTGCTGATGGTGTCGATGCTGTTCGGCCTGATGCGTGGACTGGTGTTCGAAGTGATGTCGTTGGCAGGCTGGATCGCTGCTTTCGTTTGCGCGCAATGGTTTGCGGCGGACGTGGCGCTCTGGCTGCCGTTCGGCGACCCAGAGGCCACGTGGCGCTATGCGGTGGGTTTCGTGCTGGTGTTCGTCGGCGTTGCGTTCGGTGTGGGCCTGGTGGCTTCGTTGATGCGCAGGCTGATCACCGTGGTCGGTTTGAGACCGGTGGACCGCTTGTTGGGCGGCGCCTTCGGCGTGGCGCGTGCCGCAGTGGCGCTGCTCACGCTGGCCGTCATCGTGCATATGCTGGCGTTGAGCGACTCGGCCTGGTGGCAGGCGTCGCAAAGCGCCGTGGTTCTGGATGCGGCATTGCAGAATTTGAAGCCTGCACTGCCTGAGAAGTTGGCAAGCTACCTGCCCTGAGAGGATCTCTTCATGTGTGGAATCGTTGGTGTCGTCAGTAACGCGCCGGTCAATCAATTGCTCTACGACGCGTTGCTGCTGCTGCAGCATCGGGGTCAGGACGCGGCTGGCATCGTCACGCTGCTCGAACGCAAGTTCTTCATGCACAAGGCCAAGGGCATGGTGCGCGACGTGTTCCGCACGCGCAACATGCGTGCGCTGCCGGGCGACGTGGGCCTGGGCCAGGTGCGCTACCCGACCGCAGGCAATGCTTACAGCGAAGAAGAGGCGCAGCCCTTCTATGTGAACGCGCCCTTTGGCATCGTGCTGGTGCACAACGGCAACCTGACGAATGCGCATGCATTGCGCGCCGAACTGTTCTCCACCGACCATCGCCACACCAACACCGAGAGCGACTCCGAAGTGCTGCTCAACGTGCTGGCGCACGAGATCGACCGCGCCACGCGCGACGGCATGCTCAATTCGGCCACCCTGTTCGCCGCCGTTCGTGCCGTTCATCGCCGCCTGCGTGGCTCCTATGCAGTGGTCGCGCTGATCGCGGGCCATGGCCTGCTGGCCTTTCGCGACCCGTACGGCATTCGCCCGCTGGCCATGGGCCGCGGCGCCGACGGCGCCGTGATGGTGGCGAGCGAATCGGTCGCGCTGGAAGGTTCGGGGCATGTGTTCGAGCGCAACATCGCGCCCGGCGAGGCCGTCTTCATCGACCTGGCCGGCCAGGTGCATGCCGAGCAGTGCGCCGAGAACGCGACGCTCAATCCGTGCATGTTCGAATTCGTCTACTTGGCCCGTCCCGATTCGGTGCTGGACGGCATTTCCGTCTACCAGGCTCGCCTCAACCTGGGCGAGACCCTGGCCAAGCGCGTCGTGTCGACCGTGCCGCCGAACGAGATCGACGTGATCATCCCGATCCCTGAATCGAGTCGTCCGAGCGCAACGCAGCTTGCGCACCTGCTGGGCGTGCCCTACCGCGAGGGTTTCGTGAAGAACCGCTACGTCGGTCGCACCTTCATCATGCCGGGGCAGGGCGTTCGCAAGAAGTCGGTGCGCCAGAAGCTCAACGTCATCGCCAGCGAGTTCAAGGGCCGCAACGTGCTGCTGGTCGACGACTCGATCGTGCGTGGCACCACCAGCAAGGAGATCGTCCAGATGGCGCGTGACGCTGGTGCCCGCAAGGTCTACCTGGCCAGCGCCGCGCCACCGGTGCGCTACCCGAACGTCTACGGCATCGACATGCCGACCAAGGACGAACTGGTCGCACACGATCGCACGGTCGAGGAGATCCGCCAACTGATCGGCTGCGACGCGCTGATCTACCAGGACGTCGAAGGCATGAAGCGCGCGGTGATGAAGGCGTCGCCCACGACCGCTGGCGCGCCCAAGCTCGACGGCTTCGACTCCTCCTGCTTCGACGGCATCTACGTGACCGGCGACATCGACACCGACGCCATCCTGCGCATGAACGGCAGCCGCCCCCGTGTCGAGGAAACCGAGGAAGATTCGTCGCGCCTCGCACTGCCCAACCACAACGACTGAGAGCCGACGTGACCGACCGCACCCTGCCGCCCGGCCTGCACCGCGACACGCTCGCACTGCGCACGGCCATCGAACGCAGCCAATATGGCGAGAACTCGGAGGCGCTCTACCTGACGAGCGGTTTCGTGCAGGCCGACGCCGAGACGTCCGCACGTCGGTTCGCCGGCACCGAAGAGGGCTTCACCTACTCGCGCACCTCCAATCCGACGGTCGCCAGCTTCGAGCAGCGCCTGGCCGCGCTCGAGGGCACGGAAGCGGCCATTGCCGCATCGAGCGGCATGGGCGCGATCCTGATGATGTGCATGGGGCTGCTGCGTGCGGGCGATCACGTGATCTGTTCGCGTTCGGTGTTCGGCTCCACGCTGAACCTGTTCGCCAAGGAATTCGCCAAGTTCGGCGTTGAGACCACGTTCGTCTCCCAGACCGATGTCGCGCAATGGCACGCCGCCTTGCGCCCGACCACCAAGCTGCTTTTCGCCGAAACGCCGACCAATCCACTGACGGAGGTTTGCGACATCCGGGCACTGGCCGACCTCGCGCACGGCGCGGGCGCCTTGCTCGCGGTCGACAACTGCTTCTGCTCGCCAGCGCTGCAGCGCCCCGCGGAGTTCGGCGCCGACCTCATCATCCATTCGGGCACCAAGTACCTGGACGGCCAGGGCAGGGTGATGGCCGGCGCCATCTGCGGGCCGAAGAAGCTCATCGTCGATGTCTTCGGGCCGGTGGTGCGCACCGCCGGCATGGTGCTGTCGCCGTTCAACGCATGGGTGGTGCTCAAGGGCATGGAAACACTGGGCATCCGCATGGAAGCCCAGTCCGCTCGCGCGTTGGCCGTGGCGGGATGGCTCGAAGGCCATCCCAAGGTGGCGCGCGTCCATTACCCGGGCCTGCCCTCGCACCCGCAGCACGCGCTGGCCATGCGCCAACAGTCGGGGCAGGGCGGTGCGGTAGTGTCGTTCGATGTGCGCGGCGACGATCCGGTGACCGCGCGCAAGAACGCGTTCCACGTCATCGACAGCACGCGCGTGGTGAGCATCGCGACCAATCTCGGTGACACCAAGACCATCATCACGCACCCTGGCACCACATCGCACGGCCGCCTGAGTGAAGAGCAACGGCAAGCCGCCGGCATTGGCCAGAGCCTGATCCGGCTGGCCGTCGGCCTCGACCACATTGAAGACATCAAGGCCGACCTGCTGCGTGGCCTGGACACCCTCGCATGACGCAACCCAAGACCCGCACCCGCTTCGCACCTTCGCCGACCGGCTTCATCCACCTGGGCAACATCCGCTCGGCGCTTTACCCGTGGGCGTTTGCGCGCTCCACGGGCGGGGACTTCGTGCTGCGCATCGAGGACACCGACGTCGAGCGCTCGTCGCAGGCGGCCGTCGACGTCATCATCGAAGGCATGGCCTGGCTGGGCCTGGACCACGATGAAGGCCCGTTCTATCAGATGCAGCGCATGGACCGCTACAAGGCGGTGTTGGCCGAGATGCAAGCCGCCGACCTGGTGTACCCGTGCTACATGGGAATGACCGAGCTCGACGCGCTGCGCGAAAAACAGATGGCCGCCAAGGAGAAGCCGCGCTACGACGGCACCTGGCGCCCGGAACCTGGCAAGACGCTGCCGCCCGTGCCCGAAGGCGTGCAGCCGGTGCTGCGCTTTCGCAATCCGCAAGGTGGCGTGGTGGCTTGGGACGACAAGGTGAAGGGCCGCATCGAGATCGGCAACGACGAGCTGGACGACCTGGTGATCGCACGGCACGACGGCACGCCGACGTACAACTTTTGCGTGGTGGTCGACGATCTCGACATGGCGATCACGCATGTGATCCGCGGTGACGACCACGTCAACAACACGCCGCGGCAGATCAACATCTTTCGTGCCCTGGGCAAGGAGCCGCCGGTGTATGCCCATCTCCCGACCGTGCTCAACGAGCAGGGTGAGAAGATGAGCAAGCGCAATGGCGCCAAGCCCGTCACGCAATTCCGCGACGAGGGCTTTTTGCCGGACGCCATGGTCAACTACCTGGCACGCCTGGGCTGGAGCCACGGCGACGACGAAATCTTCAGCCGTGCACAGTTCCTCGAGTGGTTCAACCTCGACCATCTGGGCCGCAGCGCGGCGCAGTTCGACGAGGCCAAGCTGCGCTGGGTCAACGCTCAGCATCTGAAAGCCATGGCAGACGACGCGCTTGCGCCACTGGTGGCAGAGCAACTGACCCGGCAGGGCGTGGCGAGCGACGAGCGCCTGCCCGCCATCTGTGGGCTCTTCAAAGACCGATGCGACACGACTGTGGCGCTGGCGACCTGGGCCTCTGCGTTCTACGGCGACGCCACGCCCAGCACAACGGATCTGGCACAGCACGTGACCGATGCGGTGCGTCCGGCATTGCGCACGCTCGCGGAGAAGCTGGCTGCCGTCGTGCTTTGGGAAAAGTCTGCGATTTCGGCCGCCATCAAGGAAACGCTCGCGCAGCACGGCATCAAGATGCCCGTGCTGGCCATGCCGGTGCGCGTGCTGGTGCTGGGCACGCCCCAGACGCCTTCGCTCGACGCCGTGCTCGCGTTGTTCCCGAAAGAAAAAATCATTGGCCGTTTGCAGGCAGCGTAAATATCTGTATATAATTTGAGGCTCGACACCCAGGGGGTATAGCTCAGCTGGGAGAGCGCTTGCATGGCATGCAAGAGGTCATCGGTTCGATCCCGTTTACCTCCACCATCCGGTGTCGAGTGAAGAGAAGAAAGCGTTGATCGCAATGCTTTTCCCAGGTTTTGACCCTATCGTCTAGAGGCCTAGGACACCACCCTTTCACGGTGGCTACCGGGGTTCGAATCCCCGTAGGGTCGCCAGTTTCACGCAAGTGAAGCAGGCACGAGTCGTCAGCACTCGGCTCCGCAAGGAGTGAACGTTGTCTACCAGGAGTGGTAGTTCAGTTGGTTAGAATACCGGCCTGTCACGCCGGGGGTCGCGGGTTCGAGTCCCGTCCGCTCCGCCAAATCGAAACCCTCGTGAGTCGCAAGATTCACGAGGGTTTTTCGTTGGCTGGCTCTGCTGTCGGCGCTGTAGAAATTTGATTCAAATTACCGCAACAAGGCGCCAAGTCACAAATTCTGTTGCTATAATCTGAGGCTCGACACCCAGGGGGTATAGCTCAGCTGGGAGAGCGCTTGCATGGCATGCAAGAGGTCATCGGTTCGATCCCGTTTACCTCCACCATCCGGTGTCGAGTGAAGAGAAGAAAGCGTTGATCGCAATGCTTTTCCCAGGTTTTGACCCTATCGTCTAGAGGCCTAGGACACCACCCTTTCACGGTGGCTACCGGGGTTCGAATCCCCGTAGGGTCGCCAGTTTCACGCAAGTGAAGCAGGCACGAGTCGTCAGCACTCGGCTCCGCAAGGAGTGAACGTTGTCTACCAGGAGTGGTAGTTCAGTTGGTTAGAATACCGGCCTGTCACGCCGGGGGTCGCGGGTTCGAGTCCCGTCCGCTCCGCCAAATCGAAACCCTCGTGAGTCGCAAGATTCACGAGGGTTTTTCGCTTGGACTCATTGCCCTATTTTGTTCACTCTGCGAAACGCCCTGGAACTGGCGTCGCCGTCAACGATCACATTCCCATGACAACGCACGTCTATCTGGTAGAGGACAACCTCGTCATTCGACATGGCCTGCTGGTCGCCATGGAAGACATCGCCAACATGGCCGTCGTCGGCATGGCACAGACGCAGGTCGAGGCACTCGAATGGCTGAATCAGCATCCTGCACAGTGGGACCTGCTGGTGGTCGACCTGTTCCTAGTGGAAGGGTCAGGCATGGAAGTGGTCAAGGCGTGCGCAGCGCGCAGACCGACCCAGCGGGTGGTCGTTCTCACCAACTACGCAGAGGTCGCTTCGAGCCGGGCCATGCTCGGAGGTGCCGACGCCGTGTTCGACAAGACCACGCAGCTCGACGAATTCCTGGCCTACGTGGAGCGCTGCGTCGCCGAGGGCGAGAGACGCGACGCAGACGCGTGAGGCCTGCCTGCCCTTGCACCGCAAGGCTGAGCTAAACTGCGCGCCTCGTGCAGCCGATAGCCCTGCTGCGCCGCCATTGGCATGATGGCGAATTCAATCCCAAAAAGGAAATTCAATTGAACCGTATCGAACTGGTCGAAAAGATCGCTGCCGCCCACACGCTGAGCAAGGCAGAAGCCGCCCGCATCGTTGAAACCGTGACGAGCTCCATCGTTGCTGCCGTCAAGAAGGGCGACCCGGTCCAGATCGTTGGCTTCGGCACCTTCAAGCAAGCCGCTCGCGCGGCACGCACGGGCCAGAACCCCAAGACCGGCGAGAAGATCAAGATCGCCGCTCAGAAGATTCCCAAGTTCGTGGCGGGCGCTGCGTTCAAGGCAGCCGTCGACCCGAAGGCTGCCAAGCGCAAGGCCGAAAAGGCCGCCGCCAAGCCTGTGGCCAAGAAGGTTGCCCCGGCCAAGAAGGCCGTTGCCAAGAAGAAGTGAGTGCGCGCGGTTTCGGCCGATCGCTCATGAAAGAAAAAAGACCCTGCGGGGTCTTTTTTTTTGTCCTTGAGCTTTGCCTTTTCTTACCGCAACTGCCCGCTCAGGTACGGCTCGGGGTTCACGGCCGTGCCCTGCTTTCGGATCTCGAAGTGCAGCTTCACGCGGTCGGTGCCGCTGCTGCCCATCTCCGCGATTTTCTGGCCCTGGCGCACCACGTCCTTTTCCTTGACCAGCACCTTCTGTGCATGCGCATAAGCGCTTAGAAAGGTCTCGTTGTGCTTGACGATGACCATGTTGCCGTAGCCGCGCAGTTCGCTGCCGACGTACACGACACGACCGTCGGCCGTCGCCACCACAGGGTCTCCCGCGGAGCCGGCGATGTCGATGCCCTTGTTGCGGTTGCCGTCGAAGCGCGCAATGGTCGCGCCGCTGGCCGGGCGGACGAAGGTCGCAGCGGCTTGACCGGGGGTTGCCCGCGATGGGGTGGAGCCACCCGGCCCTTGCGGCGTGCCGCAGGCCACGAGCAGGGCAGCCGTGGCGGCCACGAATGAAAAACGGATCAGGAGGTGGGATGCATGCATAGGGGTTGGAATCCGGTCGGTGGGAAGGGTTCCTCAAGCGGCGGCGCCCGACGCGCCGGGTGCGACCATCCTCTGAAGCAAAGGCTGGCGCGCCAGCACCGCTTCACGTGGACCCGCGTCGACCACGCGGCCGGCTTCCATGAGCACCACGGTGTCGAATCGGTCGAGCAGGCTCAGCCGGTGGATTGAAGCCATCAGGCAGGCCTCGGGAAAGGTCTCGGCAATGCGGGCCAGCACGCGAGCTTCTGTGGCCGCATCGAGCGCGCTGGTGGGTTCGTCCAGAAGCAGCAGTGAGCTGCCTTGCGCAGCCAGTATCCCGCGTGCCAGGCACAGCCGCTGCCGCTGGCCACCGGACAGGTTGAAGCCACGTTCGGAAAGCGGCGTGTCAAGGTTGCCGTGGGTGGCGTGCAGCACTTCGTCGAAGGTGCTCGCATGCAGCGCTGCGTGCAGCATGGCGTCGTCGACGGGCTGGCCGAAGCCGAGGTTTTCCCTCACGCTGGCCTCGAACACTTCAGTCTCCTGCGGAATGAGCGTGGCCATGCGGCGCAAGCGTGCCCACTCCCTCGGTACGCCATCGATGACCAGCGTGCCGCCGTGCGGCGCATAGAGACCTGCCAGCACGCGCAGCAAAGTGCTCTTGCCGCCACCGCTGGGCCCGACCAGTGCAATGCGCTGTCCACGTTGCAGCATGAGCGTGACAGCGTGCAGACCGCTGCGCTGGCCTTCGCCCGCGGCAGCGCCGCGCGCGGCATAGTTCCAGTCGAGCGCCTGCACTTCGAGGGACTGCCAATGGCCGGTGCGGTCGATTCCTTCGGCATCGGCATCCCCCGTCGTGTGGCTGCTGGCAGCGACCCGCGCAGGCGCTTGCCAGATCGGCGCGGCACTGCCGTAGTCGGTGTGCATGCGCGCGAAGAACTGGAAGTTCGCCGCCATCGAACCGACCACGCCTGCCGCCTGCTGGGCATATTGGTAGATCATGAACACGGCACCCAGCATCACGGCCTGGCCGGGCGTGCGCGACTGCCACACGTAGACCACCACCAGGCCCCAGGTCAGCGACAGCCCGAGCAGGTCGACGGCACACCACTTGCCCTCGTTGAGGACCACCGTGCGCTTGAGCGGCACGGACACCGCGGCCATGCGTGCCCGCAGCAGGCCACGCGACGCGGCCGACAGCCGCAGGCCGATCACTGTGGATGCGTTGCCCAGGAAGTCGAGCAGCGCGGCCACATAGCGCCGGTCGGCATCGTTCTCGGTGCGCGCCAGGCGCATCAGCGCACGATCGAAGCGCAGGATGATGAGGGCGATGACGACGTACCCGGTGATCGCCATGGCGCCGCTGGTCAGCGACAGCAGCGTGAGTGCCACCAGTGGCCCGATGAAGTTGACCACGTTGGTGAGATAGATGAACTGGTTCTGCGCAAAGTCCGACAGTGCGCGGCTGGCCTGATGCACGCGGTGCTGCAGTTCGCCCGAATGATGGCCATCGTGCCATGCGAGTGGTGCGGCCGCGATGCGCGCATAGAGGTCGTCGGCCAGGGATTCACGCACCCGCACACCGACGTTGCGCTCCAGGATGCGACCCGGCCCGTGCACGGCCCACGACAGCACGTAGATGCCCGCGAGCATGGCGATCCAGCGGCCCGCACCTGAGAGTTGGCCCGACTGCAGAGCATTGATTGCCTGTGCCGCGAGCCAGGGCATGGTGAGCCTGAGCAACTGCGAACTGGTGAGGAGGGCCGTCGCGCCCAGGAACTGGTGGCGAGCACCGGCCGCGTAGTGCCACAGCGCGCCATACAGCTCACGGATGGGATGGCCCGGCGCAGCGCCGGGTGCGCGCGTTCCGGTCACTTCACGGGAATGGGCGTCGCGCGGTCGATGGGCACGGCCGAGACGCTGTTCTGCGGCGAACCTTCGATCAGCCGATCGGAATAGCTCAGGTAGATCAGCGTGTTGCGCTTGGCGTCGAGCATGCGCACCACGCGCAGGCGCTTGAAGAGAATGGACTGGCGCTCGCTGAACACCTCCTCGCGTGCGCGCAGCGGCTCCGTGAAACTCACCGGCCCGACCTGGCGGCAGGCGATGGACGCTTCCGCCTTGTCTTCTGCCAGACCGACGGCACCCTTGATGCCACCGGTCTTGGCGCGCGAGACATAGCAGGTCACGCCATTGACCTTCGGGTCGTCGTAGGCGTCGACCACGACCTTGTGGTCGGGGCCGATCAGCTTGAAGACCGTGTCGACCTCACCAACCTGCTCAGCATGTGCCGTCTGCACGATGCCCGCGATGCCTGTGAAAACCGCGCAGCCGAAAAGGAGGGATGCAATGCGTTGCTTCATGGGGCTGTCATTCGATGTCGATCGTGTGCACGCGGTCGAAGCTGCCGCGGCGCCGGTCCTCGAAGTAGTGTTCGAGGGTTTCCTTGACGGTGCGAAAGGCGATTTCGTCCCAGGGGATCTCGTCTTCGGTGAAGAGCTTTGCCTCGATGGTCTCGTGGCCCGGATCGAAGCGGTCGCTCAAAAGGCGCGCCCGGTAGAAGAAATGCACCTGGCCCACGCGCACCACGCTGATGACCGAGTACAGGCCCTCCATCTCGTAGTCGGCCCCGGCTTCCTCGTCGGTCTCTCGCGCTGCACCCTGGGCCGTGGTTTCGTTGAGCTCCATGAAGCCGGCCGGCAGGGTCCACTTGCCCCAGCGCGGCTCGATGTTCCGCTTGCACAGCAGCACGCGGTCGCCGAGGACCGGAATGGTGCCGACCACGTTCAGCGGGTTCTCGTAGTGGATCGTGTTGCAGGCCGGGCAGACGGCACGCTGCTTGGTGTCACCGTCGTCGGGCACGCGATACACCACCGCCGTGCCGCAGTTCTTGCAGTGCTTGATCGGTGGATGCATGGCCGTCAGACGACCCGGACCGTGAGCGTCGGCAGGCCGGCGATTTCGCCGACCAGCGTGTCGCCCTTGACGACTGCGGCCACGCCTTCGGGCGTGCCCGTGAAGATCAGGTCGCCGGGCTGTAGTTCCCACGCGGCCGACAGGTGCTCGATCGTCTCTGCGAGGTTCCAGATGAGCTTGCTGACCGTGCTGCGTTGCCGGTCGGTGCCGTTGACCTGCACGGAGATTTCAGCGTTTTCAACATCGCCCGCATCGGCCGCCGGCACGATCGGGCCGATGGGCGCGCTCTGCTCGTACGCCTTGCCGATCTCCCAGGGCCGGCCCTGCTTCTTCATGTCGTTCTGCAGGTCGCGGCGTGTCATGTCCAGACCGACCGCATAGCCGAAGATGTGCTTGTGCGCATCGGCTGCGGCAATGTTCTTGCCGCCGACGCCGATGGCGGCCACGAGTTCGATTTCGTGGTGCAAATTGGACGTGAGCGACGGATAAGCCATGTCGCCGGTCTGGCCGGCGTCGACCACCACCAACGCATCGGCTGGCTTCATGAAGAAGAAGGGCGGCTCGCGCCCGGTGAAGCCCATTTCCTTGGCGTGCTCTTCATAATTTCGGCCCACGCAGTAGATGCGGTGAACGGGGAAGCGGCTGCCATGGCCGACCACCGGCACGGAAACCACGGCGGGCGGAGCGAAGACGTACTCGGAAGACATCGCGTTTTGTCCTTTGATCAAGCGAGAACGGCAGTGTGCCAGAGGGCGCGCCCCGAAGTTGAGCCTGAAGCGCCGGGCTATGCTCTGCGCATGAGAAACCAGGAGAGTTTGCCAGGATGGTTGCCCGACTGGCCTGCGCCTGCGGGCGTGCACGCGTTGTGCACGACGCGTGCAGGCGGCGTGTCGATGGGCGCGTGGCAGGGACTCAACCTGGGCACCCATGTGGGCGACCGGGCCGACCATGTGGCCGAGAACCGCGCGCGCCTGCAGGCAGCGCTGGGTGTGCGGCCCGTGTTTCTTGCGCAGGTCCACGGCACGGACGTGTTACCACTGGATCCGGGCACGGCCGATGGTGCGGTGGCCGATGCGTGCGTCACCGACCAGGCTGGCGTGGCCTGCACGATCATGGTGGCCGATTGCCTGCCCGTGCTGTTCGCCGACGTTTCAGGCGCCCGCGTGGCTGGCGCACATGCAGGTTGGCGCGGGTTGGCTGCCGGCGTGCTCGAGCGCACCGTGCAGGCTTTCGAATCGCCCGCCCGCACGATGGCGTGGCTGGGCCCGTGCATCGGCCCGAGCACCTTCGAGGTGGGCGACGAAGTGCGGGCCGTGTTCATTGCGGCATCGGCTGGCGCGGCAGAACACTTTCGACCCACGGGGGCTCCTGGCAAGTGGTGGGCCGACCTGCCCGGCCTGGCACGCGATCGCCTCGCGGCGGCAGGCGTTTTGCAGATCCACGGTAACGACGGCAGCGTGCCTTGGTGCACGGTGAGCAACCCGTTACAGTTTTTCTCGCACCGGCGTGATGGTGTCAGTGGGCGATTCGCTGCCTGCATCTGGCTTGACTGATGTGGCTCGGCGCCGGGCGGCGTCCTGCTCCGCGGCCTCGCGGGCGCGGATCGCCTGCCGACGATGCGGCGTCCGCATCAGGTAAACCACCAGTGCGACCGGAGCCGCACCATAGAGTACAAAGGTGACGATCGCGCCGAGAACGGTTCCGGTGGTGCTGGTGGCTTCGGCGACGGCCATCATTACCGTCACGTAGAGCCAGCCGATCACGACGATGTACATGGTGTGTTTGACCTTCAAAATTCCTGAGGCGGCGTTGTCGCTGCCTTGTGAATGCAGGATACTCAAAATCAGTTCGCACCCGGAGAGGAACCAGGAGACACCATGAAGACACAGGCCACCAACGGGGATGCTTTCGCGCCCTTCCATGAGGCCCTCACCCAGGGCTGGGGGAAGGCGCTGGAATCGTTCCAGTCTCTTGGCAAAGGCGGTGCCGCAGGGGCTGCGGAACTGCCCAAGCTCACTTTTTCGCCTGAGAAGCTCACCGCGCTGCGCGACAGCTACATCGCCGATGCCAGCGATCTGTGGCGACAGGGCATCACCGCCAAGCCGCAGGCCGACCGTCGCTTCGCCGGCGAGGCGTGGGGCAGCAATCCGCTGTCGTCTTTTGCGGCAGCCGTCTATCTGCTCAACGCGCGCACCTTGCTGGGCCTTGCCGAGGCTGCAGAAACGGACGAGAAGACGCGTGCACGCCTGCGCTTTGCGGTCGAGCAGTGGATGGCCGCCACGTCACCCAGCAACTACCTCGCCTTCAATGCCGAAGCCCAGAAGCGGGCGTTGGAGACACAGGGCGAGAGCATCGCGCGCGGCATCCAGAACCTGCTCAGCGACATGAAGCAGGGTCACATGAGCATGACCGACGAGAGCGCCTTCGAGGTCGGCCGCAACGTGGCGACGACTGAAGGTGCGGTGGTGTTCGAAAACGAGCTCTTCCAGTTGCTCGAGTACAAGCCCCTGACCGGCAAGGTGCACGAGCGGCCTTTCCTGCTGGTGCCGCCCTGCATCAACAAGTTCTACATCCTGGACCTGCAGCCGGAAAACTCGCTCATCCGTTATGCGGTGGAGCAGGGGCATCGCGTGTTCGTGGTGAGCTGGCGCAACCCCGACGACTCCCTGCGCGACTGCACATGGGACCGCTACATCGAAGACGCGGCGATCAAGGCCATCCACACAGTGCAGGAGATCGGCGGCACCGCGCAGATCAACGTGCTGGGCTTCTGCGTGGGCGGCACCATCCTGAGCACGGCGTTGGCCGTGCTGGCCGCGCGCGGCGAAGAGCCGGCGGCGTCGGTGACGCTCTTGACGACGCTGCTCGACTTCAGCGACACCGGCATCCTGGACATCTTCATCGACGAGCCCATGGTGGCCTTTCGTGAAATGCAGATGGGCCAGGGCGGCATGCTGCCGGGCATGGACCTGGCGTCGACCTTCAGCTTCCTGCGGCCGAACGACCTGGTCTGGAACTACGTCGTGGGCAACTATCTGAAAGGCGAGACGCCGCCACCCTTCGACCTGCTCTACTGGAACAGCGACGCCACAAATTTGCCGGGGCCCTTCTACGCCTGGTACTTGCGCAACACGTATCTGGAAAACAAGCTGGCCGAGCCCGATGCGCTCACGGTGTGCGGCGAGAAGATCGACCTGGGCCGCATCAACATTCCTGCCTACGTCTACGGCTCGCGCGAAGACCATATCGTGCCCATTGGCGGCGCTTATGCCTCCACGCAACTGCTGGGCGGAGAGAAGCGTTTCGTGATGGGCGCTTCGGGCCACATCGCCGGCGTAATCAACCCGCCAGCCAAGAAAAAGCGCAGCCACTGGATTCGCGACGACGGGCAACTGCCGGCAACCCAGGCCGAATGGCTCAGTGGCGCCACAGAGCATCCGGGCAGTTGGTGGACCGACTGGTCGCAATGGCTCAAGGGCCATGCGGGCAAGCAGGTTCCGGCGCCCAAGACCTACGGCAAGGGCCGGACCTACAAGGCAGGCGAACCCGCACCCGGCAGCTACGTCAAGGCACGTGCCTGAACGGGCGTGCCTCGCCGACAGACTCATTCACAAAGCAAAGCAAACGGAGCATTCCATGGAAGACATCGTCATCGTCTCAGCCGCACGCACGGCCGTCGGCAAATTCGGCGGTTCGCTGGCCGGCATCGCGGCCACCGATCTTGGTGCCACGGTGCTCAAGGCGCTGCTGACACGTTCGGGCGTGGGCGCGGACCAGATCGGTGAGGTGATCATGGGCCAGGTGCTCACGGCGGGCGCCGGCCAGAATCCGGCTCGCCAGGCATTGCTCAAGAGTGGCATCGCCAAGGAGACGCCCGGCCTCACGATCAACGCGGTCTGTGGTTCCGGCCTCAAGGCCGTGATGCTGGCGGCGCAATCCGTGGCGACGGGCGACAGTGACATCGTGATCGCAGGTGGGCAGGAGAGCATGAGCCTGGCGCCGCATGTGCTGCCGAACTCGCGCAACGGTCAGCGCATGGGCGACTGGAAACTGGTCGACTCGATGATCGTGGATGGCCTGTGGGACGTCTACAACCAGTACCACATGGGCGTCACGGCCGAGAACGTGGCCAAGAAGTACGAGATCAGCCGCCAAGCACAGGACGAACTGGCGTTCGCCAGCCAGACCAAGGCGGCTGCCGCACAGGACGCGGGCAAGTTCAAGGACGAAATCGTCGACGTCGCCATTCCTCAGAAGAAAGGCGATGCATTGATCTTCAACACGGACGAGTTCATCAACCGCAAGAGTTCGGCTGAAGCGCTGGCGGGCCTGCGCCCGGCCTTCGACAAGGCCGGCGGCGTGACGGCGGGCAACGCGTCGGGCCTGAACGACGGTGCGGCCGCAGTGATGGTCATGACTGCCAAGAAGGCGGCTGCACTCGGCCTGAAGCCGCTCGGGCGCATCGCCAGCTACGCCACCGCAGGCCTGGACCCGGCGATCATGGGCATGGGCCCGGTGCCGGCATCGACCAAGGCACTGCAGCGCGCCGGCTGGAAAGCCGCCGACCTCGACCTGCTGGAGATCAACGAAGCCTTTGCTGCGCAGGCTTGCGCAGTGAACCGTGAAATGGGCTGGGACACGAGCAAGGTCAATGTGAACGGTGGTGCCATCGCCATCGGCCATCCGATCGGCGCGTCGGGCTGCCGCATCCTTGTCACGCTGCTGCACGAGATGCAGCGCCGCGATGCGAAGAAGGGCATCGCTTCGCTGTGCATCGGCGGTGGCATGGGTGTTGCGTTGACCATCGAGCGTTGAGCGCCAAACCTGGCAGCGCAGTGCCACGGTGGCTTCACCGTCCCGAAAGACACTCAGTGTTTACGTGGGCCGGTGACTTCCTGAATCTTCGCTACAGTGGGTTCGGCTGTTCGATCAACGTCAATTACAAGGAGAATTCATGAGCAAAAAAGTAGCTTACGTGACCGGCGGCATGGGTGGCATCGGAACTGCCATCTGCCAGCGCCTGCACAAGGACGGCTTTACCGTGATCGCTGGCTGCGGCCCGACACGCGACTTCGGCAAGTGGCTGGGTGAGCAAAAGGAGCAAGGCTTCGAATTCCACGCATCGGTCGGCAATGTCGGCGACTGGAGTTCCACCGTCGAAGCCTTCGGCAAGGCCAAGAGCGAGCACGGCACCATCGACGTGCTGGTGAACAACGCGGGCATCACGCGCGACCGCATGTTCCTGAAGATGACGCCCGAGGATTGGAGTGCGGTCATCGAAACCAACCTGAACAGCATGTTCAACGTCACCAAGCAAGTGGTGGGCGACATGGTGGAAAAGGGCTGGGGCCGCATCATCAACATCAGCTCGGTCAACGGCGCCAAGGGCCAGGCTGGCCAGACCAACTATTCGGCGGCCAAAGCCGGCATGCATGGCTTCACGATGGCACTTGCGCAGGAACTCGCCAACAAGGGCGTGACCGTCAACACCGTCAGCCCGGGCTACATCGGCACCGACATGGTCAACGCCATTCGCCAAGAAGTGCTCGACAAGATCATCGCGACGATCCCGGTCAAGCGACTGGGCAAGCCCAGCGAGATCGCATCCATCATTTCGTGGCTCGCGACGGACGAAGGTGGCTATTCGACGGGCGCCGACTTTTCGGTCAACGGTGGCCTGCACATGCACTGATGGCCATCGACTGGCTGCTTCCGAGAAACCCGCTTCGGCGGGTTTTTTCATGTCTGTCGCATTCTTCAGAATATTGCGCGCTAAAGTGAATATTTCCCACCCCCCAAGTTATTTTCTAAGTGACCGGATGCCCCACAGCGTTTCACTGATCAATACCATCGCCGCGGGCCTCGGGCTGGCCCTTGTGCTCGGTTTCTTCGCGGTGCGCATTCGACTGCCTGCGCTGGTCGGCTACCTGCTGGCGGGCGTCATCATCGGCCCTTTCACGCCGGGCTTCGTGGCCGATGCGGAGATCGCTTCGCAGCTGGCCGAGATCGGCGTGATGCTGCTGATGTTCGGCGTGGGGCTGCACTTCTCGCTCGACGACCTGCTGGCCGTACGCAAGATGGCAGTGCCAGGCGCGCTGGTACAGATCGGCGTAGCGACGGCGCTGGGAGGGGCGCTGGCTTTCTGGTGGGGCTGGAGTCCGGGCGCCAGCCTGGTCTTTGGGTTGGCCTTGTCGGTGGCGAGCACGGTGGTTTTGTTGCGTGCGCTGGAAAGCCTCGGCCTGGTCGACACCTACATCGGGCGCATCGCCATCGGCTGGCTGGTGGTGGAGGACCTGGCGATGGTGCTCGTGCTGGTGCTCTTGCCGCCGTTGGCCGGCGTGCTGGGCGGTCAAGCGGACGGTAGCGACGTGGCAGATCTGTGGCAAACGCTGGGCTTCACGATGCTGCAGGTCGGCGGTTTCATCGCGTTGATGCTGGTGGTGGGGCGGCGCGTCTTTCCATGGATCCTGTGGCAGGTGACGCGCACGGGGTCGCGCGAGCTGTTCACGCTGTGCGTGGTGGCGGCTGCGGTGAGCATCGCGTTCGCATCGGCAGCGCTGTTCGGCGTGTCATTCGCGCTGGGTGCTTTCTTTGCCGGCATGGTCATGCGCGAGTCGGAGTTCAGCCATCGCGCAGCCGAAGAATCCTTGCCCTTGCGCGACGCCTTCGCGGTGCTGTTCTTCGTATCGGTGGGCATGTTGTTCGACCCTTCGGTGCTGGTCGAACGTCCGTTGCAGGTGCTGGCGGTCGTGCTGGTGATCGTGGTGGGCAAGTCGATCGCGGCCTGTGCGCTGGTGCTCGCCTTTCGCTATCCGCTGGGCACGGCGCTCACGGTGAGCGCGAGCTTGGCGCAGATCGGCGAGTTCTCCTTCATCCTCATCGGCTTGGGCGTGTCGTTGAAGCTGCTGCCACCCGAGGCCCAGAGCCTGGTGCTGGCAGGTGCGCTGATCTCGATCGGGACGAACCCGCTGTGGTTCAGCCTGATTTCGCCACTGCAGAAATGGCTGCATGCGCATTCGAAATTCGCCCGGTCGCTGGCCGCGCGCGACGACCCATTGGCGGAACTGCCCATGGGAACCGAGGCCAAATACCTGTCGCGGCAGGTGGTGCTGGTCGGTTACGGCAGGGTGGGGCGGCGCATCGCGGGTGAACTGTCCGCCAAGGACATGCCCTTCGTCGTGGCCGAGCAGAACCGCGAATTGGTCGAGAAGCTCCGCGCAGACGGCATCGCGGCGGTGTGGGGCGATGCGGCCGACCCTGCAGTATTGATTCAGGCGCACATTGCGCGGGCCATGGTGCTGGTCATCGCTACGCCCGACACGCTCAATGTGCGCCAGATGATTGATGCCGCGCGCACGTTGAATCCATCGATCCAAACGGTCATCCGTTGCCACAACGAGGAAGAGGCCAGGCTCCTGACGCAAGAGGTTGCCGCCACTGTATTCGTCGGCGAGCACGAACTGGCGCACGCCATGGTGCGTGACGTCCTCAAGCGGGCCGTGTCGACCTGACCGTTATTCGGTCAGGCGCGAAACAGCGACGGCGGCTGCCGATCACAGATCTTCAATCACCAGCATCCGGTAGCGCTGCGCGATTGAATACGGTACTGACTTGACCACATCCATCAAGCGCTGCGCCTGGGTTTCGTCATCTGTTTTCACCAGGAGACCGGTGTGACCCTCGCGGGCGAGTTTGGTGTATGCCCGAACGGTGGCGCCTTCGGTACCGGCAGAAGGCAAAGGATCGTCGGCGTCGACCACCGTCGGCGTGATCTGGCCCAGGACGGTCTCCGGGGGGAGCAGGTACACCTCGTCGTCGCCCACGCCCTTTTCCGCGAGCTCCTTCGCAACCCTGCGGGCGTCTTCGGCGCTGGCAAACATGATGAAGGAATAGCCCGTGGGATAGAACGCGCCGCCGATGGTGGCAGTCATGCTGGACTCGAGTGTGAAGTGTTTCATTGGGGTCTCCAAAAACCGGATGGCCGGAAGCAAGCTTGCTGTTCTGGACGCAGCCTAGAACCCTGCTGTCGGGCTGCATGTAGGAGAAGGAACTGAGCTGACGGGAGGAAGCGCCTGTCGCACTTCTCGAACATGTGAAACATGCGGTTTAACAAAACGCCGATTTATAACGTTTGCAGCAATCTGTGAATTTTTGCTGACATTCGTACATGGGTGTATCCCCTAGGATCGCCAATCTTCAAAAAACCGGTGTGAGTTTCACCCCTCCAGTCAATGTCTCTTTTGCCCACCCTCGCCCTTACCGTGCACGAGCTCGAGGACGGTGAATTCCATTGGCTTTTGATGGAGGCGACCGCCAAGCCGGACGTGCAGGCCGTACAGACGTACATGCCGTTCGCGGCGGGCGACCGCCCGCATGCGAACTACCGCACCGCGCTGTTGGAAGGCATTGCAGCGCTGAGGCGTCGGGTGAGGGAAAATGCCGGTCAATGACATCGACCGCTTTCGCAGCTGACGGAATTTCCGTTGCTCCAACGATGGATTTTCGTTATGTCGGGCGTGGATCGCGACATCATGACCCTGTCGGCGGGCGGGATCTACAGCACCACAAACCATCTGGCCGAACTCAAGCAGAGTGGGCATGGCGATCCGCGGGCCACGCTCGATATGCACGTGCGACGGCTCGAAGCGCTGCGGCGCGTCGGCGTGGTGGAGCGCGTAGCTGACGGCGTCTGGATGCGATGCAGACTCGGGTCGATGTCCTTGCGCGATATCTTCTGGCTACCCTGCGTGACCGTGAATTGGCGATGGCAGGCAAACGGCTGCAGGAGGAACTCGGTCTGAGCTATCGGCCGGTGCAAGACGGTCAGCAGGCGAATGGCGTCTCCAGCGGGTCCATCCAGCTCACCAGGCCGTTTTGCCATGCTCGACGATGGCAGGGGCTTCAGCTTAGTGCCTTGGCGACCGGTGATCGAGCAGCGGCTCGGTCAGCAGATGAGCGCTGTCGCGCATGGTTCATCGGTCACATGGAACCTCGGTAGACAGAGACGTCTGTCCATCTGAGCCTCGCGTTCAGCTTCCCGAAGCGGCACTTTGTCATTTCTACTGACGTTCTTAACCGCGTCTTGTTGGCCGTGCTACGAGCCCTCCAGCATCCTGCAGAACGCGAAGATGGTCGCGTCGCTGCACATACGTTCCGGAACGGTGTGGCCGTACATGATGTAGCCGTCCATCGCCATGACGATCATGTGCGGTATTTCCGTGCCAAGCACCAGAGCGTGCCGTTCTGGGGGCAACGCCTCGAGAAGCATCCGTTCGATCTCCTGTTCCATCCAGCCGATCAGACCGGTCCGATACTCGTCCTTGGGCGTCGCCGTGGAGATCGCCTGGATGACGTTGTTTGCAAAGCCTTGCTCGACGGCCGGCAGTTCGCGCCACAGCACCTCGAAGATCCGGCGCAGACGACGCGTCGGCGACCGGCGCGAGCGCAGATCGCGATCGAGCGTAGCAAAGTGCGCGCGAATCCAAGGATCGAAGATCGCGTAGAGGATCTGCAGCTTGGACGGGAAATACGAGTAGACATTGGGCGGCGAAATGCCCGCGCCGCGCGCAATCATCGGCACCGTGGTTCCACTGTAGCCATGCGCTGTGAACAGCTCGAAGGCTGAGGCCAGGATTGCAGAGTGAATCTCTTCCTTTTTGACTTGGGACATCGGCTTCAGTCTAGCGCCATCGGTCGGAAGGCGATGGCTTCGACCTCGATCCTCCAGGCCTCGTCGAGCAAGCCCGCGACCAGCACCAGGGTCGACGCCGGCCGGCTCTCGCCAAGGTGGCGAAGTCGCACGGCGCGCATGGTCACAGCGTCGGCGCGGTCGACCAGGAAGGTCGTGGTCTTCACGACGTGCTGCATGCCCATGCCCGCGGCCTCCAGTGCACGCACGACATTGCCCCATGCTAGTTCGGCCTGCGCTGCGAAGTCGGCGGGTGCGACGCCGGTCGAATCGATGCCGACTTGGCCCGACACGTGCAGCCATGCACCTGCGCCGTCGACCAGCGTGGCTTGGGTGTAGGGGCCTGCTGGCTGCGGCAGGTTCTCAGGGTTCAGGTGGCGCATGAGAGGTTTATTTCAAAAGGTGGTCGAGGGCGAGGGCAGTGACTTCGGTGGTGCGTTCGAGCATCGGGTTGTGCCCGCAGCGGGACAGCAGGACGAGTCGGGCATCGTGCAGATGATCCAGAAGGTGCAAGGAGCTGTCGCGGTAGGGCATGGGTGCATCGTCGCGGCCATGAACCAGTAGCACGCTGGCCTTCACCTGTTCAAGCAGTTCCGGTGCCAGCCAGCAACTGCGCAGGTTGGCTTCCTTGCCGGGCGCCATCATCGCGTCGAAGTACGGACCGCGACCGTCCTGCGAAATCGTGTCGAAGCGAGTGGCGATCTGCGCGTCGGTGAGGGCGCTCGCGTCGTACACAGCGGCCGTCATCGCGGTGCGCAAGGCCTGAGGGCTGGCCGGTGCCGTCCAGAACCTGTCCAGCGCTGGATTGAGCGCGAGTGCGCCGCCACCCGCGCCGGTCCCGACGATGCGTTTGACTTGCGCCGTCGACGCGGCCGCGCCGAGCGCCACCGCCGCACCGAGCGACTGCCCCCACACGTCCACCACCGGCTGGCCGATGTGTGCGAGTGCGGCGCGCGCCTGTCGAA
>Ga0308159_1001547_pt1 | contig 32271 bp, 28 predicted proteins | sample PhyCR1_FD_201040 | JGI IMG/M metagenome (GOLD analysis project Ga0308159, IMG submission 201040) | Phyllosphere microbial communities from UC Gill Tract Community Farm, Albany, California, United States - DLSLC.R1 | ecosystem: Host-associated > Plants > Phyllosphere > Unclassified | place: USA...
CGTTACTGCCATAGCCTTTGGCCCAGAAAACAATAAAGTGATCGGAAGAGCGGGATCTTGACCAACTCCATGTGCTAGCCGAATTATTAAAATCATTTGAGCTTAGTTCCTGCGGTATATAAACATCCGGCGCAGCAGCTGCAACCGCTGCTGTTTTGGCCTGCTTTTGTGGGTTAGTTAACTGAGCGGGCTGAAGGGAGTTAAATTCATCTTTACAGCCTGATAACAATACAATTATCAGGAATAATAAAATTTGCTTTTTCATTTTGGTTTTTGTTTGATTAGGTTTATTGATTGATTAATTTTCATCACAGCGCATACGCATCTTTAGGTAGTTAATTCCCTCAGAAGATCAACAGGCTGATCGATAAAAATATTTTTATGATGGTTAATACTTTAATATTAGCTATTACAATACATTTCCATACGCAGCATAAAAGTGATGAAGCATAAGGCTACTTGATTCCGGTCACTTACAGTATTGAATGTTTAAATCTACAACACAAAAGGCGACCATTCTGATCGTATATTAGCAATAAGCGGCAAAATATTGATATATTGTGAGTTAAGCTCCCCGGTTGTTTACCTTTGATAGAGAAAAACACGGCTCCCGGGAGGAGCATTGAGGCACAAAGAATGAAACTGACGCAGACAGCCACCAGTAATTGTTATGGCCAATATATGCCCACAGAATAGCTGTGCTGCGTCTGCAATTAATCTGTTTTTAAAAGATCTACCATTATCTAGATCCCTTTGACCACCGTTTGAGGCATCGTAAAGCGTGGAAAAAGGCATAAAAAAACCGGAAATCGAAGTGTTCGATTCCGGTTAGTACCGATCAGCAGGAATAATTGAACATTTAAATCGCTTTTAACTGCAGATTAGAACACATACAAAAAAGGAATACCTTGAAATTTACCCGGACCCTTAAAATAATCGCTACGATCAATGGAACCTAATGGATAGACAAATTGTACCAAAACCCAATGGCTACATGTTCAGTTATATATGAACATTCATCAAGAAATATAATCAATAAGCCAGAAAGATTAAAAAAACTAGCGCGGAGTTACCCATTTACGACATAATCTTCCGCCTCCAAACCGCTAACTTAGCTACTTCTCCGTAAAACTATACAATTTTGCTTTCGCCTCCTCAATCATTGTTTGCGCAAGCTCCTGTTCATACTGCAGCATGTTAATGCGAAAAGTAATTCCTGCCTGCTGGTGAGGGCCGCAGTTATCTATTTTCTCTAAACAGCGTATCTCGAGCAGGTTTAAATAAACCATTAACGGTGTATTTTCTAGTGTTTCTTCTTTTAAGCGAGAAATAATGGCCCACAACAATTCTGTTTTCGCATAATTATTAATTAATGAAGTGAGTTTTCGCTGTAGTTTTAAACAATCAAATGCAGCCTTATCTATTCGCTGTTCCATTTTTTTTATCGTGGAAGCCGTATTTTGTTGTGCCTTGATACTAATTTTTTCGAATGGTTTTATTTCGAGCTCACCTTGCATTAACAGCTCTATTTTAGAAAGCAAAGCAAGCTGGCGACTACTCAAATTACGCGAACCAATTTCATACATACTGGCAGAACTTCGGGGCATGCCCAATAAACCGCCCATATCAATTTGCGAAAGCCCTAATTTTTCTCGTATGTGTTTCATTTTTTTATCGATTGTTATTTACAGGCAGCATTGTGACCATTTTTATTGTGGCACTTTTTTATGCCCGTTAAAATTTGCACACAAAATTGTGGCGATTTTTTATGTGTTATTTTTTTATGCCACAAGAAAGTAGGCCACAAAATATCTGTACTGACTAGAAATGAAGTGTAAATATATAACCTTTAGGTATATTAAACTACAGTAAATACTACAGATGAAGTTAAGGAAGCGATTGCGAAAAAACAACTTTCATCCGTATAATTATTCTAATTAAAATAATATTATACCCTTAAATTTTATGTGGAATAAATGATTTACTAAGTACATTAACTTGGGAGGGTGACGCACAACTTTAAATTTATAATAATTGAAATTTTCTTTGTGGTTTAAAATATTGTTTCTAAATTGCCTATGCGAATTACTATTTAATATCATCATTCACTTAAACACAGAGCTAAAATCAATTAAATTTCTTTAACAATATTCCTGGTCGAGTGGTAGCCCCACATTTTCAGTTTCTCTGTGAAGAGTTATTTGGTAGTTCGCAGCGACCAGGATACTTTATTTTACGGTTATGCGAACTACCAAAAGTAAAAACCAAAACCCACAGCTCCCTGCTCAGGTTGCAGCTGAAACAGCCATGAATGTACTACCTGCCATTTGTGCAGTAAAGGCTACTTTACATCATATTGATGGCCATGTTTCTGAAATCTTAATGACTTTGCCACGATATACCGGCTGGACAGAATTTTTAGAGGATGGGCAAAATTCCATCAGGGAATATGTATATCAGCTCACCAGGCATTGGATTAAAATTACCCATTTCTTTATAGAAACCGGAACCATTACCACCAATGGAACCATAGCCTCTTGCTTTTTACCACGCCGGTTCGATATCCCTTTAGGCAAATTTTATAAACCGATGGCGCCCGGTGCCTGGGTATCGGCCAATCAGCACCCGCACCATCCAAAATATAACGAAAAAGGATCGAGCAAAAATTTATCAGCATTAATCGCTATTGCAAAAAGAAGAAATGATGTGGTTTATCACCCAATAGCACCTAATACCATTCTTTGCGGTATTCCTTTCGAAAGCAAATCTGCTTACTTTGAAACAGGCGATCTACCTATCGGGCATTTTCAAAAGAACGGCATCGAATATATTGTTGTTTACAGCTACGCTGCTAATAAGAGTGGAAGTTTTGAATGATGAGGGAGGTAAAATTGAAATGAACAATCTAAATCTATTTGATATCTGCATATTTTTAAATATACTGATCAAGAAGAATATTTTAAACATCTAAGGCGCTTTCTACTACTTGTAGAATCAATAATTGAGGTTTTTCAGTAAAAACCTTATTTAAAAAATAATCACTTCTCAAGGTAATTTCTGAAAATGGATTACCTTGAGGAGACTATCTTAGTAAGCTATTATGTTACTGTATAAATATTAACCAATTATTTGAGGTTCATTTTTTTTATTGGTGAGATTTCGGTGAACAAAAACAAATTGATTAATTAAAAAATTCCAGTTATATTAAACAGTTATTATCTTTGTAAGATGCCTAACGTAAGCAATATTTCTCTGACTAACTTGAACGCCCTGTCCAAGTTGATCTCGAATGCTGGTCTCCAGAGGTTGATGGATAATGAAACATCCAAAGTATACGGTAGGCAATTAAAAAAACTTCTGAAAAGAAATGGTATTATTTTCGAAGGCAAAACCAGTTTTTCAGAAATGCTCTCTTTGGGTTATGAACAACTCGAAACCTACTATCGTCACGAATACATCTACAAGACTGCAATTTTAAATTCTTATGTATTGAGAGAACATTCATTAGCAGATACTATGTTGCTCAATGAATTCAAGGTTGGATCTTCTAAAGCAGATGTAATTGTTGTTAATGGCACAAACAAAGTTTTTGAAATAAAGACAGAACTTGATTCTCCAGAACGCCTTCAAAATCAGGTAAACGATTACTTCAAAGCATTTACTGAAGTTTATTTGGTAGTGCATCATTCTATGCTTGCAAAATATTTGGGTCGAGTAGATCGACATGTAGGCGTTATGGTATACTCAGAGAATGGGGTTATAGAAACAATATATACGGCAACGACTGAGCATTCCAGACTCGATTCAATAACAATGCTTAAATCACTTCGAAAAGACGAATATCTTAATCTTATAAAGAACCTTTACGGTTCAATACCAATAACTAAGCCAGTTCATGTGTTCACGGAATGTTGTAGAATTGCAAAATCATTTCCAGTCGAAACCGTTCATTATGAATTCCTGAAAATTATCAAACAGCGAATCTGTAAAGAAAATAATAAAATCACCTTAGACGAGGCAATCCCTTCATACCTGAAATTCTCTTGTTACAACTCAGACCTCGATCAAAATCACTATATTGCATTAACCAAAAGATTAAAGTGTTTTATCTAATTTAATGACATGTATTTACCCTTTTTAAGGGGCAAACAATTTGAACTTCTCGCTCTCAGGGAATTAAACGCATTGCCCATAGATACCAACAAGATCTCGCCAATTATAGAACCGGTGAAAAAAGATCTTAAAGCCGTAGAGACAGCAATAAAATCACTATCTCGGACACAAGTATCAGTCCAACTAATTGTGAATCCAGAACATGGGGATCTTAGTAAGTCTCCACAACCAATTGTAGATCTCATTAAAAAATTGAAGACAGAGGGTATCAGCAATGTCAATCCTACTTTTATAATATCTACTGAAAGAGACTTTCAGCTGCTGAAAAAAGCTCAAGCAGCTAATTTTCTCGACGATGGTTACAGTCTGGTACATCTAAATCAGATTGCCAGCAGTGTTGAATTGAAACAGATAGCAAACTCTACAAACCTCGTCCATAATATCGTGCACGTTAACCATGTGATTTCAATGCGGAGAGGGTTTCCGTCGGGAAGTATAGGATTTATTAGTGATCCGTTTGTCAGGCAAAAAAGAAATGTCGATTATGAGGATTATGAGGATGAGTTTTTTTCAAATGATTATTTCCATTATGTAAATGAAGGCTTTGTGGCATTTTCAGATTACTTAACAATAGGTGCGGATTATATTGAGGGTGGTATGCTACCCTATGCGGTAGTTATTCATCTGACCTACAAGGATCCAGGAAGTGAAGATATCAGAATTAGACGATTTATTTCTGACAACAATCTTGACGCAAGTGATACCGCTGGAAAATTCTATGAAGCCCTTTCCAAACTAATTGATTTTGTTGACTCAAATAATATTAATTCACTTGCAGTTTCGCAATTCAGGGACTATTTTGATAGAGGAGCTTTTCCAGGTCTCGGGATCATTAAAAAGTTATCAATTATGCATCATATTGAGCTTTTGCAAACCCTTTTGCCTTAAACATAATATGAATTGTTGCGTAAATTGTTTTTCAGATCAAGGATTGAAAGACAGGATTGTGGCACTCTCAACTATTGTTGGCACTTGCGACTTCTGTGAGACTAAAAATGTCGCTTTAGTAAAATGCGAGGAGCTTGAAGCAGATTTTGATGAACTTTTTGCTTTATATACCACATCAGACAAGCCAAGTAAATCTCTGGAAAATGGCAAAACTTATCCACTACATGAACATCTTTCCGCTTATTGGACTAAACTTTTTAATCCACAAGTACTTAAAAGCAAAGAAATAAAGCTTCTTTTGAACCAAATAGGTCAGAAGGGGATTTTTTTTCTGAGGAATATCTCGAAAAACCTGTTGAATTTTTAGCACTAGTTTCTGGTGATAATCCAATCACTGACTTTGGAGTTAGATGGGAGTCTTTTTCCAGAGAGATCAAGGAAAAAAACAGATTTTTCCTGAGCGAAAAAATTGACACAGATGAATTACAATCGATCTTTGAAAGACTCGTTATTACCTATCCTATAGGCCAGGAGTTTTATCGAGCTAGAATATCTGATCAACTTCTACCAATAGCAGAGCTAGGAAAACCGCCTCAAAAAAATGTTACGTCAGGTCGCGCAAATCCAATTGGCATTCCTTATCTATATGTATCTGACACGGCAAAGACCACACTTTATGAAACTAGAGTGGCATTACATGAAGGTATATCGATTGGAAAGTTTGTCCTTGCCGAACCCATAAGTCTTGTATCTTTAAAGAACATAGCAGATTTTGGCCCTTTTGAGATAATGGACAGGGGTTTTTCTCTGGAAGAATTCATTAAATTTCGTCCATATCTTCAAAAGTTGGAAGTTGAGCTTTCAAGACCAGTTAGAAAACAAGATGTACATCTTGATTATCTACCAACGCAATTTCTATGTGAATTCATAAAATCTCTAGGATTTCATGCTGTGGAATATAAAAGCGCTATGAATTTAGGGGGGGTTAATCTTGCCATATTCGATGACACAAGATTGAATTGCATAGATGCTACTCATCATATTGTTAAAAGTTTGGAATATGACTGGGATTGATTTTAATGCAAAAAAATATATAAGCTTTATGAACGAGAGAATGGTGTGCTAAGTCATAAACTTTCACCTCTCACTGGAGCAAAAACTGTATTTTTTTTTTGCACAATTATAAAAGTCTGAGGTAACACTATAAATAACTAAAATTATACGAATTTGCTAACTTTAATAAAACTTCATAATCAAAATGGCTTTTGCAATTGACCTAAAGACAATCGGAGAAATAATTGAAAATTATTTAGTTAACGAGTTCAATGACGTAAATGTTGCAGGATCTGTAACAATAATAGATGAAGATAAAAACAAGTATATTAAAATTAATCTTGAAACTTATAATGACTGGGATCAAAACAGCGAAAAACTAAGCAACGATATTAGGGTTTATCTAACTTCACTGTTTAAATCCAAGCCTTTGGACCTGTACTACATGGTAAAGTTTAAAAACCTTACACTTGACATCAAGGCCGCAAATAATGACAACAACTTATCAAAGAATGTGCAGTTATTTTATACAAATCAAAGATTCATAGAAAATGAAAAAAAGGAGAACATAACGGTAAAATTTCTAAAAAATAATTGGCAGTTAATCTCTACTCTGGCAATAACAATCTTAATTATCTCATTAACTTTCGTACTTTTAAAGGATGATGAAAAGGCACAAAAAAATTTAAATAGTGCAGTAAACCAGATAAATATATTTGCTGGTATTATCGCTGCATTTATTCTCTCGTATGTACTTACTAAAGCCCTTGCGATACGCCAAGAGAAACTTACTAGGGTAAACACAATCAGGGAATTAAGTTACAAATTAACCTGTTTTAGAAAGATATGCTATCATTTGAGACAAGATCACAAATTTTGGAATGATTCCGATAGCTATAAACATGGAAAAAATATTGCAAGCCAAATCGATTATGAGGATGCAAGATTTCCAGATTATGATAATGAAGCGAGTTATGCTTTATATAAGGCTCTAATCATTACCCATAAACATAATACTGGAATTGTTATGTTTTACCTCCAGCTTTACTTGTTTGCTGGAGATGAGTTTGAAAACAATGCAAACCTTGCTTGGGGGGACTATCCCCAATTTAAGATTTATAGCAATAGCGAAATTAATAGATATCTTTCTTTTTTGGATTTCGATGAGTACTGGAATACAATTGATAATAACAAAGTCAAATTTAGTTACGATCATTACGACTTCCATATTAAGCCAATTGAAGTTGCCGCAAAGAATTATAGGCTCAATGAATTCGAAAAACCTAAATTCTCCGAGAATCTGCTTTTAAATATTTCTTCGGATGTCCAGAACAAAGTTATTCCTGAACTTTATCATCTAACAAAGTTGAATGAAGCCAAGTTACCTTTCGTTATAAAATACATCATGTGGATGACAGTTTCTTTAATGGTGTTTTCTGTTTTATATCCATTGATCGCTGCAATATTTTCTGATGACTATCTAATTACCAATTTAAACGTATTTGCGATCTTGGGACTCATCATAGATATCATATTAAGATTGCCATCATTACTTCAAGCCGAAAATGTCATGAAAATCCCTGATGACTATCGGTGATTAAAAAAAACAAAATCCAGCTTATTGAGAAATAGTTTACTACTCCCCTTTCCTAGCGCAAGTCTTAGCAGTTGGGGAACTCTCGTGGCTGACTTATCCTTTCAAAACTTAATAAATTAATGATTTTTAATAATCATTTTTACTAAATCGCAAATCAATAGAATAAAAAAACCGGAGCCAAGATTAAAAAACTTGAACTCCGGTTGTACCCAAGAGGAGATCCGATAGCTATCGGATCGAACTCCCACACCCATACAGGCGCCAGCCCCTCAAGCTGGTGCGTCTACCACCCCGATAGCGATCGGGGTCGCCAACGTTATCTATACAGCATAATAAGCCTGATTTGAATATCTTCGTATTTTTTTAGGTTTTTTATGTAAGTTCTGCTTTTCATTTTTTTAATATGCAGTTCAATCAGCCTAGCTTGCTGGTATGCCAAATCTTTGATATGAAGAAAAAGCTCCCAGTCGGTGGCTTTACTGGTAAAACTATCAGTATAAACGCCTTGTAAATGTTCATCTAGTCTTTGGGATAAATCCAAACAACTACCAGTATAAAAACGGTTTAATTTTTTAGAAAAAAGAATATAAACTGATGCCATATAACGAAAAAGCTTCGGTGCTACCGAAGCTTTTAAAGTATCCAAGAGGAGTCCCGATAGCTATCGGGACGAACTCCCACACCCATATGGGCGCAGCCCCTCAAGCTGATGCGTTTAACACCTCCGATAGCTATTCGGTGCGTTTAAGTACCCAAGAGGAGATTCGAACTCCCACACCTATACAGGCGCCAGCCCCTCAAGCTGGTGCGTCTACCAATTCCGCCACCTGGGTATTTACTATTCAATCATTCCCGAAGGCGTCTACCATCCCGATAGCTATCGGGATCGCCACCTGGGTAAGTGGAGTGCAAATATAGTTTATTTTTGGATTCCTGAAATAGCAATTTTATAATTCAATTTTCAAACCATCGTAAGCCAGCCTGATATTTGGCGGAAGCTGCTTTTCTACCTCATCATGCAGGCCTAAATTATGACTGATATGCGTTAAATAAGTTGTTTCTGCGCCAACTTTTTCGGCAAATGCAATGGCCTCATCCAATGTAAAATGAGATATATGTGGTTCCTTTTGTAAAGCATTAATAACCAGTACCTTTGAGCCCTTTATTTTTTCAAACGAATGATCGGGAATGGTTTTAGCATCTGTAACGTAAGTGAAATCGCCAATCCGATAACCTGTAATGGGTAACAAATGGTGCATCACCTCGAAAGGAATGATGGTATGCTCTCCTATTTGGAAAGCCTCACCGTTATGAACTGTGTGAAGATTAATCTGCGGTAAACCAAAGTATTTAGTATCAGCAAAAATATAGTAAAATTCGCGCTTCAAAGCCGTTTGAACACGGTCAGTAGCATAAACATCAATAACCTTTTGCAACAAATAATTGAAAGGCCTGATGTCATCAAGCCCGGCAATATGGTCTTTATGTTCATGAGTGAAGAGAACAGCATCTAAATCTTTTACTTTTTCACGCAGCAGCTGATAGCGGAAATCAGGACCGCTATCTACTACAATAGTTTTATCGGCCAGTTCCACCAGAATGGAAGTCCTTAACCGATTATTGCGTTTATCGTCAGACTGGCAAACCTCGCAATTGCAAGAAATGACCGGAACACCCTGCGAGGTACCTGTACCTAAAAAAGTAACTTTCATCCTTTTAAACTTTCCTTTTTAAATGAGTAATCCTCATAATTTTTAAACATCAAAATAATTTGGTTTGTTGTAATGAATGAAAGAATTGTCGCTGCTTTTCATCTAAAGTATGCTCATCCGGATTAGTTTGTTTAACCAGCATAACCAATGCAGCTATTTTGCCTTCTAAATTGGAAAATTTATTTACAACAATAATTTTATTATGCTCCAGTAAACAAGAACCTGTTTTGAAATTTCCCTTTTCGTAACGAACCTTGAAACCCATCGCCAAGAGCAGTTGTTCCAATTTTTCCAAAGTATGATTTGTTAAAGGCAACGACATTAGAACAAACTTAGAGAAATCTACGCAGCATTCATAAATAGATTGTAAAAAAATGGCGCCAAATGAGTTAAGCAAAGGCATTTCATCAGCATACCTGCCAATTAGCTGGATATACAAAACATCAAAATACTTAAATGAAAATATTAGCCTAAGGCGGATGAGGCGCGCATTTTTTTCTCTAAATAACAAAGCCCGGCTTATAGCCAGGCTTCTAAATATTCAATATATCCGTGAATTTTATATGCGCAGATTATCTTAAATCCACCACCTCAACGCCAGGATACTTTTTCGCATCGAAAGCAAAGGTAGTTTCCGGAACTTTTACGTTAGGAGAAAATGTTTTCACGTTATATGTGTACTTGTTTCCATTTTTATCGAACAAAACAACATTGGCAATCTGTTTAGCCGCTTTATCAATGCTTAAACGGACTTTGAAAATCGCTTTTTTAGCATCAACAGGTGTTAAGTCGATCATCTGATAAGTTTTCGCACCAGCTTTTTGCTCTCCTGTATAAATGTATTTAAACCCTTTTTCATAAACAGTGAAAATTTTAGCTGGATTAATACCTTCGCCGCTATTATCAACATTACTTACCTGAACTTCTTTATCTTTTTTTAAGTAAGTCCATTGGCTTTTTCCATCGCTAAACAGCTCTTGATTTGTCATCGCCACTTTATATTTATTTGAGTTGGCTTTAACATACAGCGTACCTTGCTGTGTTTCCTTTACTTTGGCTTTTGGATTATCTAATGTGAATGAAAAATCTGTTTTAACTACATCGTAGGATTTATATTTTTTACTCACTTCTGCTAAAATTGCTTTAGCTTTTGCATCAGTCTGCGCATAGGTCGATGTTGTAAAAGCAACTATAACCATTGCTGCTGAAATTAACTTCTTCATTTTGTGTCTTTTTAATTTTCTTTTGAAACGTTAGAATAGATTTTTCAGTATTGGTTTAATCTAGTCTTTATTTGTTCATGTCATTCAAGAATTGTTCCAAAGAGTATTCGTCTGGGTACAAAACTTCGCGTGCTTTACTTCCCTCAAACGGACCAACAATTCCTGCGGCCTCCAATTGATCGATAATTCTTCCCGCACGGTTATAACCCAATTTTAATTTCCGCTGGATGAGTGATGTTGATCCTTGCTGGTGCATCACAATTAATCGTGCGGCATCTTCGAAATGTTTATCGCGTTCGTTTGGATCAAAGTCTGCCTTACTGCCTTCACCAGCCTCATCAATGTATTCTGGCAACTGGTAAGCATCCGAGTAGCCACGTTGGTTTCCAATAAACTCAGAAATCCGATCCACCTCTGGTGTATCGACAAATGCACACTGTAGCCTGATTAAGTCGCTTCCGGTAGATAGGAGCATATCTCCCCTACCAATCAGCTGATCTGCACCACCACTATCTAAAATCGTGCGGGAATCTATCTTCGATAAAACCCTGAACGCTAACCTCGCCGGGAAATTGGCTTTAATGGTACCCGTGATGATGTTAACCGAAGGACGCTGCGTAGCCAACACCAGGTGAATGCCAATGGCACGTGCCAGTTGTGCTAAACGGGCGATGGGTGCCTCAACCTCTTTACCAGCCGTCATCATTAAATCGGCAAACTCGTCCACCACCAATACGATAAACGGTAAAAACCGGTGCCCGTTATTTGGGTTAAGCTTGCGCTTGATGAATTTATCATTGTATTCCTTTAAATTTCTCACCTGCGCATCCTTTAACAGATCATAACGCTGATCCATTTCAATACAAAGAGAATTCAAGGTATTAACTACTTTTTTAGTATCGGTAATAATCGCATCAGCCTCTCCCGGAAGTTTAGCCAGGAAGTGCCGCTCAATTCTGTTGAATAAAGTTAACTCTACTTTTTTAGGGTCGACTAATACAAACTTTAACTGTGCCGGGTGTTTTTTAAACAGCAGTGAAACCAGGATCGCATTGATCCCAACCGATTTACCCTGACCCGTTGCACCTGCAACCAACAAGTGAGGCATTTTCGCCAAATCTGCAATGAATACTTCGTTGCTGATGGTTTTACCCAAAGCAATTGGAAGATCCATGGTGTTGGAAGTCCATTTTTCAGTATTTAAAATTGACCTCATTGGCACCATTTCAGGATGTTGATTTGGAACTTCAATACCGATTGTTCCTTTTCCTGGCATAGGAGCAATAATCCGGATGCCGAGTGCCGCCAGTGAAAGCGCGATATCATCTTCCAGATTTTTAATCTTAGAAATTCTAACACCTGGCGCAGGAATAATTTCATAAAGTGTTACCGTCGGCCCGATAGTCGCTTTAATCTTATCAATTTCTATGTTGTAGTGGTTGAGGGTTTCAACAATTTTATTTTTATTGGCTTCCAGTTCCTCTGCATTGACAGAAATCTTATTGGTGCCGTAGTTCTCTAATAAATCTACCGTTGGATATCGGTAACCAGACAAATCTAATTTTTCGTCGTAATTACCAAACTGTTCCACTAAATCATCAGACTTCTTCTCTTCTTCCGTTTTTTCAATGGTAAAAGTTGGCTCGGTATCTTCTTCAATAACTGGCTCTACGGTTAGTGGCATAGAAACGGCAGCAGCAGCCATGGGCAAATTAGCAGCCATTGGTGATAAAACCACAGGGGCAGCTGAAGAAGACGCTTCAAGTTCGGGCTGCTCAAATCTGCTGGGTTGTAAAACAACGTTCTGCTGTTTTCTTTCCTTTACGGCAAGTGGTTTTTCACGAACAGGAAATTCTATTGGCGTAGAGGTTTCTTCTTCAGTCTCTCGTTTATTAGCATATTTCTCCCTTACTTCATTAACAAAATCAGGCGTTTCATTATCCAGGTAAACTTCTTTCTCCTTGCGTTCGGGAAATTTAAAATCGATATTGTAGGCGATAATCAGGATGGTTAAACCTGCAAAAGCAATGAATCCCGCTACCCCCGCAGCTCCAATCTGAGCCGCCAATAATTTATTACTCCAGTAACCGAATTCGCCTTCAACATAATGTGGAGATTCTGCCCAAAAGCTATGCGCAAAGCCGAAGGTTAAGGAAATAAACAACAAAAAGAAAAAGCTGTAACCAAGTGTTTTTGAAATTGAAAGAATTTTAACTTTAAATAACAATCGGTAACCGATAATAAAGAATGCCAAAACAAATAGAAAAGATGCAATACCGAACCATTCATAAATGAACTGATGCGATAACAACGCACCAAATTTACCCAACCAGTTTTGCACAACAGGTGTGGTTACGCCAGCATCTTTTAGTTCTTCCGCTGTTTTAAATAAATTCCCCCAACCACCATTAGCATCGATTACATAACTCTGGTCATCTTGCCAGGTAAATAAATATGAGGTAAAAGCGATTAAGAAATAAAGTGAAAGAATAACAAAAAATAAACCTACAATTTTTATTGCACGACCATCCTGCAAATCGAAATTTGGCAAATAATCTCTTGTTTCTTTTGGCTGGCGATTAAAAGATGGCCTGCCAGATGCATTCTCAGCACCCTTATCTCTGAATGTATTGGTTTTAAATTGGTTTCCCCTTACCGCCATTTTCTATCCTAATAATGATTTAATGAACAAATATAAATATATAGTTGTATCTATCGCGATTTTAAATCCACAGGAAATAAATAAAAGAATAATCTCCGGTTAAACCATAAACAGAAAAATTAGTCTATTATTTCAACAGCACACAAGTTGTACGTTTTTGCAAATGAAACGGATTTTGTTTTAGGTTTTATCCCGTTTAGCCTGGAGGGGCTAAACGGGATTTTTTATTTCGAACTTTTTGAAGTCCTCTACAGTTCATTCAACATAAAAAACGGCTAATAACTCCTGAAATTAGATAATTACTTATTTTTTACTAATTTAAGTCAGTTTTTTACCCAACATTATTCAATATGGATATAGCGCAACTTGAAGAACAGATTGAGATGGGAAATTTCCAGGCCGTTAAGGAAATTTTGATAGACAACCCGAGACTGGCCATTACAAACACGTCACATCAAATTTCTCCGCTACTATTAGCTTGCTATTATAAAAAACAGCAAATTGCTTATTTGATCCTCGAGTTTACCGAAGATTTGACTTTATTCGAAGCCTGTGCAGTTGGCAAATTTGATACCGCCACGTTGCTGATTTTTCAAAATCCTGCAAGCATTAATACTTTTTCTGAAGATGGATTTTCGCCGTTGGGTCTGGCCTGTTATTTCGGTCATGAAGATTTAGCACGATTTTTAGTTTTAAAAGGCGCAGACGTTAACCTGGCCTCTAAAAATGGCTTTAATGTTTTTCCTATCCATTCGGCAGTCGCATCGAACAACATAGCGATTACCAAAATGCTTTTAGATGCCGGTGCTTATCCAAATGTTTGTCAGAAAGCGGGTGTAGCTCCCCTTCATACCGCCGCGCAACTTGGGAACATTGAGTTGATTATTCTCCTGCTTGAACATGGTGCAGAGGTAGGCTTACGGATGGAAGGTGGAAAACTTCCAGCTGATTTAGCTGCAGAAAAAGGCTTTAATGAAATAGCCGAGATTTTGAGGGAGGATTAGCTGTAGTACACTGAAAAGGAATAAAAACCCGTGGGTTTTAAATTCTTGCTATAACTATCGCGAGGCAGTTCTCTTAGAGCCGGATGATTTCTACTCCCAAATCCTTAATCGCATTCTTTTCATATAGGTTCTGATATCCAGCACTACAGCAGCGAGAAAGTAAAATAAGATAGGGAAACCTACCGCCAGGAAAGAAGAATATATAAAAAACAGGCGCACTTTCGCTGTGCTCATATTCAATTTACTCGCGAGATAAGTGGAAACACCAAAGCTCCTTTGCTCAAAATAGGTGATAATTCTCTGAAACATTTTTAGCTTATTTTAAATCTAAATCACTAGACAAATCAAATAAAGCGAAATAATTACGTCACTTCCAACACTAATCTAGTCATAATATTTAAGTAAAATGCACTAAATCATCATGTAATGAATAACTTTAATAGGCTAATCCAGAACGAGCTTCTCAAAATCCTGTTTATCTTCATGTTTGATAAAAAGAATCTGTTGATCATCCAAATGGGCGTATTTTTTTTTCAACTCATTTTTAAATTTTTCAATATCAACATCAGCCTTCAATATAACCGTTAAGGCATCAGCATTTCCTCTTACCTCAATAATTTTATCCGGATAATGCTCTCTTAGTTCGTGTGGAAATTCCATAATACTAAAACCATAATTAAATAATAATGTTTGATTTGTTGTTTTTAAATTTTTATGCCAAAAATGTTAAATACGCACTTAAGAATTTACTTACCGCAAGTTAGAAGCAGCTCATTAATTGATGTGCTTCGGGATTAATTAACAATATAGTCATTACTTGCGAGATCTTTATTTCTGACCAGAAGCGAAAGAGGAAATCCTGAGCCATTTATGTAATAAAAAATTAAAGCCTTACATCATGCAAGGCTTTAATTTTAATCAGCTATTCATCCAAATAGCCAATTATTAATCTAAATAATGCAATTTATGCATTAGTAGTAAATCTAAATCGTCCCGTTGATTTAATTCTAACTACCACGAAGATAACACATTAACCTTTGCGAGAAGTACGCTATTTGATGAAAGGGTAAATATACCTTTTAAGGGTATCCAATATTTGTATACTAAAATGTATATTTAACAATACTCAAAATACAGGCAGGTTAGCGATCACAGCTGTGCTGAAAGTAGGCTGATCAATCAGAATGGATTTTACTAAAAATCTCATTTTATCTTTCAATCGACTGATGAATAGCCGTTAAGAACTTTTAGCACTCACACCTACCATGAAATTTGTTCTGCTAATAACGAATATCACATAGTTGAGTTGTCTATCTGATTTGCTTTAAGATCTTAATTCCGATCGCGCAGGATAAACACTTCTTTTTATCGCAGTATTGCTTCTTCAACTGAAGAACAGCCTGTGAAGAAAATGCTTTATCGATGTTAATACCTGCTTCTACGAATTTATCCGTGATCGCATTTTTTTCGGCCGGTAAACTTTCTAAAAGGCGAATGGCCCTGCTGATGTAAACCTGGGTTCCGGTGTGTTTTCCATAAGCAAACAGAAATAGTGCAACGGTATTTAGCAGAATATTATCAACAGAACTTTTGCCTAGCTGCGTACTTGCACCTTCTGATGTTTTCTTAAAATGATAGTGTGATTGCCAGTAAATGTTGACAGGCAGATTTTCAAACAGGCTTCTTAACGCTACCAGATCTTTAATCTCCATAATTTTAGAGAAAAGATGATTAGACCGGGAGATGAGTGCAGCAAATTGTGCCAAGCGAATGGTAGGAAAGTTTTGTGGCCTCATGCGCATAAACTTCCAGTTGGTTACTTCTATCGGTTTAATATGATATTTTCCTCGAAGAAATTGAAATTCATTTTTTAGTAATCCGGGGTATTCTTCTTCGAACCGATCATTCAGAAATCCTGCAGCACCGAATACCAATGCCTCAATTTGTTGAGTGTTGTCTTTATGCTTACCAAGAATTTGCTGTGGAATTGCTTTAGCCAAAAGCTCGAAAGGCAATGCATTTACTTTAAAGCCAAAATTACGGGACAGGAAGCGATAAAAGGTCTCATCCCAATTTCCTTTTGTTTGATCTAAGGTTTCAAATACAGCCTGCGTTTTTTGCTCAAATCGCTCAATCAGTACTCTGGAAAGAAAGGAGTCTATCACAACGTGATCTACCGTATGAATCTGCGCAGCACAAGGAAAATCATTTAATGTTAAAAACAGGTTAGCATACCGCTCAATCAAATCATTGGAAATTCTATTCTTCAATACCAGCACGGGCAAAACAGAACCGTCAATACGTTTTATGTCTACATCGTTTTCATACACTACATGTAAAATAACGTTTTCATATGATTTATCCGTTTGATGATGATGTTTTAACCAATCAGATGATTTGATGTGAATCTCTATATTTCCAGCCCAAACAGTGTCCCCTATCCGGATTTTAGCATTACTAAAATCCGGACCTGCATTTTTATTTAAAAATCCCTGATGAATAATAGCTAAATCCTCTCCACCCAATACCTGCAGACCTTTATAGTCAAAAGACTTAAATTGCCAAATGTAGTGCAGAAAATCTTCTGGAAAATTCATTCCTGAAGATAATAAATATTCCTAAAAGTTTTACACTAAACGATTATCTATCTGTAAAAATGAAAGTAGGTAATCTAGAATGCAAGCCTAAGATTGCCAAAAATATTTCAAATTGGTCATCAATTCGATCTAATGGAAAGTATAGAATGCTAAACCTCCTATACGGCTTTTATCTCAGCCTTCTTTTTATAATTTGTGATAAATACCCCGGCAATTATTAATACAGTTGCCACGATCAGATCCAGGTCCACGTGTTCGTTCAAAATCAGCCATCCTAAAAATATAGCAATTACGGTATTAAAGTAGGTTAAAATAGAAACTTCAGAAGCAGAGACTTTTTTTAGGGCGTAGTGATAACAGAAATAACCGAGCACCGAGCCAAAAATCGCCAGATAAACTGCCGCGAAAATACTTTCTGCTTTCCATGCGCTAACATTTGCCTTTCCTGAAAACACCAGGGCCAGACCCAGCTGAACAATTGCCGAGAAGACAAACTGATAAAATAAGTTCAGAAAGATATATTGAGGTTTTCCACTGTGTTTTTTGGAGTAAATGGTCCCGATAGTCCATCCGGAAACGGCAACTACCAATGATAAGATACCATTGCGGTAGCCAGGCTCGAGCAAATCGCTAATGCCATCTCTAAAAATAAAAACAATCCCCAAAAAACCAATAAACACGCCTATAAATCCTTTTAAACTGGCCTTTTGAATTCCTAAAAATACGCAGCCCAGAAAAACCAGCAGCGGATTAGTAGCATTAATTAAAGAGGTGAGTCCACTGGGAATGGTTTTTTCGGCAACGGTAGTCATGCCATTTGCAATCACCACCATCAACACAGAAAGCAGAATCTGCCTTTTAAGATTCGACCATCCAATCCACTTCAGTTCTTTCTGCTTAATCAGAATGACTAAAATGATTAAAGAGGCGATGGTTTGACGAATGGCCGTTACGTACCAGGCCGGGATGGATGATACTGCTACACGAATCCCCAGATAGGTGGTTCCCCAGATCAATGCAACTCCGGTTAAGGCAAGTATAAGTTTTAAATCTATTGTTGGCTTCATGGTTGGTTTTAATGATTGAATTTCAATTGTGTAAACACAGATTTATTAATTGATATTAAAAGCACTTATCGTATGGCTGCTTATTTAGTTAACCACAGATGGACACAGATAAACACAGATATTTTAAATTTTATAGTCATCGTCAGTGCGTAGATATTAACCACAGATAGATACAGATAAACACAGATGGTTTTAGGAAAAAAGTAAAGTCTATAGTCACCATTAGTTTGTAAATATTACCACAGATAGATACAGATGGTTTTAGCAAAAAAGTAAAGTCTATAGTCATCATTTAGTGCATAAATATTACCACAGATGGACACAGATAAACACAGATGTTCTTAGTAAAAAGGTAAATTTATAATCATATTAGTGCGTAGATATTAAATATTGAGGTTAAAGATTATTTTATAGCAGAGACTTTAATAACGATACGAAAACTAATAAAATCAGATGCCTTAAATTCAGTACCCATTCATCATCCTCTTGATTTCAATTCTTGGTTTTCCAAAATTTATAATTAAGCCATAGCGCTTATTGCAGGCAATTAAGTAATTCATTAGCTGCGCCTGATGAACCTCCGTTATTAATGAAACTGCTTTTAATTCCACGATAATTTCGTTTTCAACAAACAGGTCTGCAAAATAGTCACCTACAACCTCACCATGGTAAAACACTTGTAATGCATGCTGTTTAATTGCTGTAAGCCCGGCTCTCCTCACTTCTATAAATAACGCATTTTCATAAACTTTTTCTAAAAAGCCGCATCCTAAAGTATTGGCAACCTGGTAAGCTGCTCCAATTATTTTTTCGGTAATCTCATTCTGGGTTGGCATATCGTGATTTATAAATATAATTTACAAATAATTGTTGCCACACTTTACTTCGCTACCAACCTCTACCTTCACATCCGCATCATACGCTTGAGACAATCTACATCTGTGTTTATCCTGCTTATCTGTGGTTAATCATTCAATATCACTTAACAATTAATTATTGCCTGCCTTTACTCCCCGCTAACCTATACCTTCACATCCTAAATCATATACCTTAGGCAGCCTACATCTGTGTTTATCCTGTTTATCTGTGGTTAAATCATGTTTAGCAACTTAGCAGCAGCCAATATCTGTTCCATTTCTTTCTGCAATTTCAACGCTTCTTCCCTGGCCTTTTCAGCAAAATCTTCCCCCTGCCCTGCATAGATAATTCCGCGGGAAGAATTAATCAGCAATCCACATTGCGCGTTCAAACCATATTGACAAACTTCTTTTAAATCTCCGCCTTGTGCGCCAACTCCCGGTACCAAAAGAAAATGATCTGGTGCAAGTTTACGTACATCGGCAAATGCCGCTCCACGGGTGGCCCCCACAACATACATCATTTGCTCATCAGTGGCCCATTCCTGAGAAGTTTTCAACACCTTTTCGAAAAGCTTATCACCGTCAATTTCCTGAAGCTGAAAATCTGCATGGCCAGAATTTGATGTTAGCGCCAATAAAATCACCCATTTATCTTTGAAAGTAAGAAACGGGGTTACAGAATCACTTCCCATATAAGGTGCAACCGTTACAGAATCGAAACTCATTTCGGAAGATTTCTCATTAAAAAAAGTTTCTGCATACATGGCCGAAGTATTGCCAATATCGCCACGTTTAGCATCAGCAATGCTGAAAATATCCTGTGGAATATATTTCCAGGTTTCGATTAAGGTTTCCCAGCCCCTTTTTCCGTAGCACTCGTAAAAGGCTGTGTTCGGTTTATAAGCCACGCATAAATCTTTCGTCGCATCGATAATCTGCTTATTAAATTCCAGAATAGGATTTTCGTACTTTAGCAAGTGCTGTGGAATTTTATCCAGCGAGGAATCTAGTCCGACACATAAAAAAGAACGCTTTTTTTGAATCTGCTCGAAAAGTTGTTGCTTTGTCATATAAGGGGGTATTTGCTGCAAATATGCTGTTTTTTACGATTTTTGCAGCAGGAAAAAGTCTGCACATTTATTATTTTTATAAACATTTTAAACTTTTTCTTGCGGATTACGTTTCAAATACATACAATTGCAAGATAATTCTCAACCGTTTATCTGAATATCCCAGAAAAATCTATCAAAACTTGTTTTTAGTTACCATTTTTCAAAAGCGATTTATCGTTTTTATTCAGCCGTAAACAATTATGAAACCATTTGAGTATCCCAAATAACCACTCATTTTGGTTTTATAGCCTAAGAATTTATACACAATGAAACCGTCTGGCTTTAAATTACAAATATTTAGTCCGGACAGATTATAACAGACGCATCCGTTATAAAAAATGAAAAATTTCTTGAAACATATATATTCAGAATGTTTAGCAAAACAGAATTAAATGATAAGCTCACACCCGAATTACGTGAGCTAGCAAAAACCTATGGCATAGAAAGTGCCGATTCCTTAAGAAAAATCGACCTTGTTGAAGTACTTCTACACCAACAAGAAATTATAAACGCTGCACAAACAGGCTCTGATCCTTATAGTGAACCAGAAGTGGCAGAAGAAAAAGTTGCTGCTGCACCGGTTTCTAAAGCAAAAGCACCAAAGGCAGAAAAAACGCCAAAGGTTGCTGCATCTGCCGCCACTGCTGATAAGCCTGTTAAAAAGAGGGTTAGATTAAGTAAAGATGAGCCCGCTGCTCCTGTAGAAAGAAGAAGAGATTCGGTTACTTTATTTGATGAGCCACAGCACCAGCAACAGCCTGAAAGGCAACCAGACAGACAACCTGAAAGAGTGGTTGAATCGGAAGAAAGTGTTAAACCTATCTCTGCTTTGATAGAAGAAAGTGCTGAAGTATTGCCAGTACCAACCCAAAAACAAAAGCAAGAGCCCCGCGAGAAACAAGAAAAACCTCAACGGGAGGAAAATCGCCAGCAAAAGCAGCCAGGAGGTGGCAATCACCATAAAAACGAAAACAGTTATTCTAACTTAGATTTCGATAACGTAATTACCAATGAAGGCGTTTTAGAAATTATGCCTGATGGATATGGTTTCTTACGTTCTGCGGATTATAATTATTTAACTTCCCCTGATGATATTTATGTATCACAGTCGCAAATAAAACTTTTCGGACTTAAAACCGGAGATACCGTTAAAGGTAGCATCCGCCCACCAAAAGAAGGTGAAAAATATTTCCCGCTGGTTCGGGTTGAAACCATTAATGGCAGAGTTCCGGCTGAAGTTCGTGACCGTGTTCCTTTTGATTATTTAACACCATTGTTTCCTACGGAAAAATTAAATTTATTTACGGATAATAGCAATTACTCTACCCGTATTATGGATTTATTTACGCCGATTGGTAAAGGGCAACGTGGTTTAATCGTGGCACAGCCGAAAACCGGTAAAACCAATCTATTAAAAGAAGTTGCCAATGCGATTGCGAAAAATCACCCTGAAGTTTATTTAATTATTCTTTTAATTGATGAGCGTCCGGAAGAGGTAACAGATATGGCCCGCAGTGTGCGTGCTGAAGTAATTGCTTCAACTTTCGATGAGCCAGCGGAGCGCCACGTAAAAATTGCCAATATTGTATTAGAGAAAGCCAAGCGTTTAGTAGAAAGCGGTCATGATGTGGTGATTTTGTTAGATTCAATTACTCGTTTGGCAAGGGCTTACAACACTACTGCTCCTGCATCTGGTAAAATTTTATCAGGTGGTGTAGACGCCAATGCACTACACAAACCAAAGCGTTTCTTCGGTGCGGCACGTAACATTGAAAACGGTGGTTCGTTAACCATTTTAGCAACTGCATTAACTGATACTGGTTCTAAAATGGATGAAGTAATTTTCGAAGAATTTAAAGGTACTGGTAACATGGAGTTACAATTAGACCGTAAATTATCGAACAAACGGATCTTCCCTGCTATTGATATTACGGCATCAAGTACTCGTCGTGATGATTTGTTACTAGACAGAGATGTTTTACAACGTGTTTGGATTTTACGTAATCACCTTGCAGATATGAACAGTCAGGAAGCAATGGAATTTGTTCAGGCTCAAATTAAAGGAACAAAAAGCAATGAAGAATTTTTAATTTCGATGAACAGCTAAATAAGGCTGAAGGGCAGAAGGTGTAAGGCTTAAGGTTTCCGGGTTGGATGCTTAAACCTTACACCCTAAACCTTATACCTTAAAACCCTATGAAAAGGCATCTACCTAATGCGATTACCTGTGCAAATCTGCTATCTGGTTGCGTCGGAATTGTTCTTGCGTTTAAAGGCGATTTACAAATTGCCGCTTACTTCGTGATTCTTTCCGGAATTTTCGATTTCTTTGATGGAATGACGGCCCGTTTATTAAATGTTAAATCTGCTATTGGTAAAGATTTGGATTCTTTGGCTGATATGGTAAGCTTCGGTTTTTTACCTGGCGTGATCATGTTTCATCTGCTGAAAGCAAGCGATTACTCCTCTGAATACCTGCCCTATCTGGGCTTTATTATTACCATTTTTTCAGCACTACGTTTGGCAAAATTTAATAATGATGAACGCCAGTCGGAAGATTTTATCGGCTTAAATACCCCGATGAATACATTGTTTATCTGCTCTTTACCATACATTGCAGTCGATTATCCTAACATAATTGGCGCTACGATACTCTTACTGGCCATCACCGCAGTCACCAGTTTTTTACTGGTTAGTGAAATCAAAATATTCTCACTCAAGTTCAGTAATTTCATCTGGGCGAAAAATAAGATTAAATTTATCTTCCTTATTTTATCTGCAGTACTAATAGCTGCTTTACAATTTGCAGCAATTCCATTTGTACTGGTACTCTATATCGCAATGTCTTTTATATATTTCAGGGGAATAACCAACGATTCATCAGTGAATCTGAAATAAAAGGCTTGTTCAACTGAAAAAACGCCTTTTTCTCATGCGGCTGGTAAATTTTTCTGATCAGAAGGTCAAAGATCACTTCATCAATAAACCGTTAAGATCGCGATCTGATATTTTCTTTTTCCAGTTCAAGCTGCGCATAAACCTGCTGCGATACGATCTTTAAGCGTTCTACATCACATTTAACCTGCTCAACAACTTCATTCCGGGCATTATACTCAATGGCTTGCATTAAATCCGTTACGTCATTCCGGCCAACATAACTGAAAGTCGGTTTCATTTTGTGCGCACAATTGCTAACCTCTTCCCAGTTTCCGAGGACCAAGGCTGCTTCCAGTTCTGCTAAATAAATAGGCGTATGTTCAATAAAGGTGTCGAAAACTTCAATCATAAAATCTGGATTATGACCGACCATTCCGATGAGATATGATAAATCTAAGGGATGATTATCATTTATACCTTGCATACAACAAAGCTAGTTATTTACAGCTTGCGAACGGCCAGTTCATCTGTAATATTTTCATAGATATCGAGTACAGTTTTGCATAAAATGGGATGAATCATCTGGGGAACAATCTCTGCCAGAGGTGCCATTACAAACTTACGGAACTGCATTTGAGGGTGCGGAACCTGAAGCCGGTTTTCGATGTCAATTACCTCATTTCCAAAGAAAATAAGATCGATGTCGATTAATCGCTCTCCCCATTTTTCCTTGCGTATCCGGCCAAGCGTCTGTTCAATACTTAAAGCACTTTCCAACACCTGTAATGCAGTTAAACTTGTCTTCACTGCAACGGCCTGATTTAAAAAAGAAGGTTGATCATTTTTACCCCAGGCAGCCGTTTCGTAGACCGAAGAAATCGCTTCCAGTTTACCAATATTGGTACCAATCAATGAAATGGCATGTTCTAAATTTTCTTCTCTATTTCCTAAATTTCCACCAAGTAACAAATAAACAATCGTGTACTCTAAAGCCTTATTAAGCATCATGTATTTTTATATCTTTACAGCACAAAACTAACATTTAAATGAAAGATTTTTTTAAGTATCTATTTGCCTCCATGCTCGGTTTTTTCCTTTCGTTGGTTGTTATATTTATCATTGTAATTGTAATCGTAGTCGGTGCGATTTCATCCCTGGATGATGATAAAACGGTCTCTGTTTCCAGCAATTCAGTATTATTCTTAAATTTAGATCAGGCCATAACCGAACGAACCCCTAAAAACCCATTTGGTAATCTTCCGATTGTTGGAAGTGATGAAAAAAATGGAATCGGACTAAACGACTTGTTAAAATCAATCAAAAGGGCTAAAACAGATGATAACATCAAATGTATTTACCTGAATGTGAGCAGTCCTAATGCCGGCTATGCCACCATGCGTGAAGTGCGGAATGCCTTAATCGATTTTAAAAAATCACATAAAAAAATCATTTCTTACAGTGAAGTATATACCCAAGGTGCATATTACCTGGCCTCTATTGCTGATAAAATTTATCTTAATCCGGAAGGTTCGTTAGAATTTAAAGGTTTTAGTTCTGAGTTGACCTTCTTTAAAGGTACTTTAGAAAAAGTTGGTGTGGAGATGCAGGTGATCCGCGTTGGAAACTACAAAAGTGCTGTGGAGCCGTTTATTCTTGATAAGATGAGCGATTATAACCGCAAGCAGGTTACAGCTTATGTGGGTGGCTTATACAATACTTTTTTAACTGATATAGCCAAAAGCAGAGACATTAAAAAGGATAGTTTATATATTATCGCCGATCAATATCGGATTCAGCAGCCTCAGGATGCCTTGAATTATAAAATGATTGATGGATTAAAATATAAGGATCAGATTTTAGAAGAACTTAAAGGCATTTCCGGCAGAACTAAAAGTGAAAACATCCGCTCAGTAGACATTAACGATTATTCGAAAAACAACAGCACTTCCGGCGACAGCAAAAATAAGATCGCCGTAATTTATGCCAATGGAGAAATTAGCGGTGGCGAGGGAAATGACAATCAAATCGGCTCTGAAAGAATATCAAGAGCAATTAGAAAAGCCAGATTAGATGACGATATCAAAGCAATAGTTATTCGTGTAAATTCTCCCGGAGGCAGTGCTTTGGCTTCTGATGTCATCTGGAGAGAGATTGTACTAACCAAGAAAGAAAAACCAGTTATTGCTTCATTTGGAGATGTTGCCGCATCTGGCGGATATTATATCGGCTGTGCGGCAGATAGTATTTTCGTACAACCAAACACCATTACAGGCTCTATTGGTGTTTTCGGACTCATTCCGAATTTTCAAAACCTGATGACCAATAAATTAGGAATCACTTTTGATGGTGTTAAAACCGGCCAGTATGCAGATATTATGGCTACCAACCGACCAATGACAGCGGGTGAAAAATTCATCATTCAAAATGAACTCAACCGGATTTACAGTGGCTTTGTGAGCCGTGTTGCAGATGGCAGAAAGAAAAGCAAAGCTTATATAGACAGCATTGGCGGTGGCCATGTTTGGATCGGTACAGATGCTGTTCAAATTGGCCTAGCAGACAGAATCGGAAGTTTCAATGATGCCATCAATGCCGCTGCGAAAAAAGCAAAAATTAAAGATTTTAAAGTTTTGGAATATCCAGATGTGATTGATCCGTTAAAGTCTTTTATGGATGAAAGTACCGATAAAATTAAAACCTATTATACCAAACAGGAATTGGGTGATAATTACATGCTTTATCAGCAAATGAAAAAAGTAATTGCGAGTTCGGGAATACAGGCCCGGATGCCGTTTGAAGCCGTAATCAAATAAGTAATTTACCTGAATGGTTAGAGCGCTAACTAACCATTCAGGTCATTAAGATTGGGATGAAAAAATAACTGCCTAACTTACTCTTTTCTCTTTTGACAGCATATTCAGGGCATCACTAAGCGTTCCTGCCTGCTGTACCTCTCCTTCGTTTACAAAATAAATTTCATCAGCGTTTTCTATTGTATTTAAGCGGTGTGCGATAATTACAAGTGTGGTTTCTTTTGATAACTTATTTAAAATGCTGCTGAGTAACTGTTCTGTAATGGTATCAATATTTGCAGTAGCCTCATCTAATATGAGCAACTCCGGGTTCCTTAATACTGCCCGCATAAATGCAAGGAGCTGCTTCTGGCCTAAACTAATGCTATCAGAACCTGATGTGATTTGTGTATTCAGACCTTCATCAAAAATGGCCAGTAAGGCGTTTAAATTTGCATCTTCTATAATCTTCGTTAACTCATCATCGCTCACATTCCTGTACTGGCTATTTCCGTATAAAATATTATCTTTCACGGTGCCCGTAAAAAGAAATGGCTCCTGAAGAATAAATCCTATTTTCCGCGTGCGTTCTTCTGCACTAAAGGAACGGATATCTTTTCCATTTAGCAAAACAGTGCCTTTCGTTGCATCGTACAAGCGCGAAATTAATGATGCAGTTGTGGTTTTACCACCACCTGTAGGCCCGATTAAGGCATACGTTTTACCCTTTTCAAACTTCAGGTTGATATTATGGAGAATTTCTTTCGAGTCATCATAAGAAAAATGAACGTTTCTAAATTCCAGCAAAGCATCTGGAAGGATTGGCCGGTCATCTTCCACTTGCGCCAGATTAGTTTCCAGTAATAAGATTTGTGAAATCCTGTCCCAGCTGGCCATCGCCACCTGAAAACTGGTCCAAAGGGCAGCCAATTGCCTTAATGGATTATAAAAGTTGGTACAATAAGAAATGTAACTCACCAGTAAACCCAGTGTGAAGTTTCCAATGGAAATTAAATAAATTCCGAACAACAACACAATCAACTGCGCCGCACTGGAAAGCAGGCCGTAAACCGGAACAAAAATGTTATTGGCTAAACCAGCACCGATTGCAGTTTTATAATTTTCCTGATTTGCTTCATCGAAACGCTTTCTGAAATAATCCCGTCGGTTAAAGGCGATAATCACTTTGAAATTATTCAAACTTTCCTGAATTTCAGCACTCATGCCGCCAACGCTCTTTAGATTTTTCGCATTTTTACTTTTCACCCATGGGGATAAAACCATGGTGAAAACTACAATGACAACTGCAGGAGAAAGTGCCGCAGCACCCAGTTCTAAGTTGATAGACAAGAGAAAGACTCCGGCACCAATCATTGTAATGATGCTACTTACAAACTGCATCAATGATTGAGAGAAAAATTGATTGAGTTTATCAGTATCATTATTTACCCTAGAAATCAGATCTCCGGCCTTATTTTGGTTAAAGAAGGAAACTGGTAATTCCTGAAGCTTATTAAAAATTGCATTTCTTAAGGTATATAACATGCGTTGGCCAACACCGCCCATTAACTTGGTTTGGATGTATCCCGTAATCATGGCAAACATATACATTAACAATAATATTCCTCCGAATACCAGCACACCATGAAATTGTTTGGTTCTGATATATTGATCGATAGTATGACCAACTAAAAGCGGGCCAAGTAACAATAAACCGGCGTTTATTAAGATAGTAATCAGCGCAAAGATCAGATTTTTTCGTTCGGAAGAAATGAATTTCAGCAATCTTTTTAGCGCCTGATAGGTAGATTGCTTTTCCTGCCCTTCGGTAAGCTGGTTAAGATTGTAATTCATAATTGCTTGTGCTCTGTTGTGAGTTATAAATTTGAACGTATTCAGAACTGCTCTGAATCAATTCCTGATGAGTACCGGAGGCAATAACTTCGCCCTGCATCATCAAAATAACCTGGTCATAATTTTCTACGGACGCTATTTTCTGAGTAACAGATAGGAGGGTTAAACCCGGATAGTTTTGCTGAATATTGGCGACAATCCGCTTTTCAGTGTTGGTGTCTACCCTCGCTGTGAAATCATCCAATAATAAAATTTTCGGATTTACGGCCAATGCTCTCGCCAGCATAATCCGCTGTTTTTGGCCGCCTGAAAGGCTGTTTCCACGTTCAGATACAATAGTATTTAATTTATCCGGCAAGGCGTCAACGAAATCCTTTAACTCAGCGGTCTGTATAGCCATTTCAAGCGATTCATCAGTTACCGTATCGCTGAACGCGATATTTTCACGGATGCTCATATTAAAGATGATGCTATCCTGAAAAACAAAGCCAACTTGCTGGTGAAAACGCTCCTGGTTGTATTCCTTGATATTTTTGTCATCAAAAAGAATCTCTCCCTTGTCTGGTTGGATTAATCCGGTTAAGATATAAAGTAATTGTGTTTTGCCGGCAGCAGTTGGGCCGATGATGGCTGTTCTCGAACCTGCTTTTGCATAGAATGAAATATCTTTTAAAATTGGCTTCTGACCAATATTTAACGAGATATTTTTTACATCTACATCTCCAATCAAAGTATCGGTTAGGGTTCCCGGGTGTTCCACCTTTGGCGCGTTTAACACCCCCTCAATCCGCTGGTAAGACGCAGAAGCCTGAGCAATAACATTGCTCATAAAACCAATTACGAGGATAGGAAAAATAATCAGCGCCAGGTAACTGTTAAATGCTGCGAACTCTCCCAATGTCATCTGATCTGTGATAACGAAGTGTCCGCCGAGTACAAGAATTGTTAATCCCGCCAGGTTAGAAACAAATATAATAATGGGAATTAAGCCGGCAAATAAACGCAAAATGGATAAGCCTAAATCTCTTGCTTTGGCATTGGCATCCAAAAACTTTTGATACTCCAGCTGTTGGGAATTAATGACCCGAATTAACGCTGAACCTAAAATACTTTCGCTGATTACCTTATTTAACCAATCGATTACTTCCCTGCTCTTGATGAAAAGCACCTTTACTTTTTTAAGAACCAAAAAGAATGCAGTACCAATAATTGGTACAATTGCAATGATGCATAAGGCCAGTTTCCAGTTAATCATTAACAGCAAAATACTTGCACCTATGATGAGAAAAAGCGACGAAGCCAGCGAAACAATTGCCTGCGACACAAACATCTTGATAGAATCTGCATCAGCAGTTAAATTGGTCAGCAGTTTTGATGGATTTGCTTCGATAATATAAGCATGGCTCTGGCGGGAAATCTGGCTGGAAAGTTTTGTTCTTAAATCTCTTGCAACCCGTTCAGAAGCATAGGTTTGAACAATACTTTGTAAATAGGTAAAAATAAAAACCAACATTATTGCCAGGGCAAACTGTAATAAAATCGATTGTAGATCGAAAGTTTTATTGGTATAGGAGTCTATCCCGTTTGCGATTATTTTAGGCAATAATAAGTTGATGCCATTGCTTAACAGCGCAAAGAATATCAATAAAAATATTAATCCTTTATATGATGCAAGTAAACTAAAAACACTTGGTTTTTTAGCCTCTTTGGGTTTTGCCATGAGGTAAACTGAAATGGTGTGACATCAAATTTAACCCAATTATTTGACATCGTCTGTAAGAATATTATAAAATTCAAAGTGTGAATGGTTAAATCAAGCTACAGTAAAAATCTTAAGTCGCAGATTAACCACTCACCACCTTTATCATTAGTTTATTAACTTTCTTTTAATACCATGTCGATAGTAATCGCCGTGGCTACAATTGCAACCTTTTGATCGCTTTCGGCATAACTTGGATCAATCGAAACGTTGTATTTATCAGCTGTTGTAAAAACTTCTTTCAAAGCACCAGCCCATTTCTTACTGATTTTTCCTATTTCCGCACCATTGGTATTGGTGATATTGAAGTTCCAGGCTTTCCAATCGCCTGTGATTTTAGCAATTTCTGTTCCTGAAACCGGATTGGAAATAGTGAAAGTAGGTTTAAACAGTTTAAATTTTTGTTTGATAATTCCTACTTCTACTCCTGCCGGATCAGTAACTATAATTTTTGACATCCAGAAAGTCCAGCCCCTGCTGATGGTGGCCTGCAACTGGTCATTCACATCAGTAATTTCCAGTTTAAAAGGCATCATTCGCTTATCAACCAACAAGGTTAATGCTTTTTGCCAGCCACTGATCCGCTGCTTAATAATTCCGATCTGAACGCCCTGATCGTTGTAAACTTTATACTCATTGGCAAACTTTAAAAAATTTACCTTTTCATCAATAAAATACTCGTCGCTTAAAAAGAAATTTGGAATCTGCTTGTTCATATTTGGGACATTTTTAGATAAGCAGCTAAATTAGATAAAAAATTTAAATCTAATGTTGGCTGCAAAGATTGCTACCTTTGCACAGAACCATTGAAGAAAATGGTTAACCCATACGATGATTGAAATAGGAAAATACAACGAATTAAGAGTTTTAAGTAAAACAGAGGCAGGCTTAAACTTAACTGATGGTGAGAAATTAGTGATCTTGCCTTACCAATATGTGCCTAATGGATTAGAAATTGGCGATAATGTAAGTGTTTTTGTTTACATCCAAAAAGATGGCCGCCTTACCGGAACAACTCAAAAAGCTTATGCAGAAGTTGGCGATTTTGCTTTCCTGAAAGTAGTATCTGATGGTGATGATGGCATTTTTATGGATTTAGGAATTGATAAAGATGTCTATGTGCCAACCAAAGAACAAAAACGGCCAATGCAAAAAGGCTATAAATATGTAGTTTATTTGTATTTGGATGAAAATAGTGATCGCTTATTGGCTTCATCGAAACTCTACGACTTTGTGGAAGAAGAGAATTTTGAGTTCGAAGAAGGCGATGAAGTGAGTTTATTGATAACTGAAGAAACTGATCTGGGTTTTAATGCCATCATCAACAATACCTATATTGGCTTGCTTTACCATAATGAAGTTTTTGATAATATTCAGGTTGGGGAACAACGGAAAGGCTGGATTAAAAAGATACGTGTTGAAGGCAAAATAGACCTGACATTACAACCCAGTGGATATGGCCACATTTTAGATTCTAAAGAGATGATTTTAGCTGCCTTGAAAAAAAGCGGTGGCGTAATTGAACTTGGCGATAAAAGTACTCCGGAAGAAATCTACCATCGTTTTCAAATTAGCAAAAGCGCATTTAAGAAAACCATCGGTTCGCTTTACAAAGAACGGTTAATTGTGCTTTCTGACGATTCTATCCGGTTATTGACTGATGATGATGCAGAGTAGTATCATTTAAATTTTTGACCCATATAAGACATGTAAGAACATGTTAGCTTAATGTTTTATATGGTTCATTTTAAATGAGTAATCAATTCAAATTAAACTTATCACTCTGAATCTTTACCATGTTTGAGGCAGAGATGATTGAAACGATCATCACTCCAATGAGCACGGCTAAAACACCTTGTAAAGTAGAGTAAATCTTCGTTCCGGAAACGAAGATCTTAGAATCCTTAATCAATTCGCTTCCAACTTTTGACTGAATTTTAATTAGTGCAGATAGTTTTGCAAGTGTTTGATTAGTAATGCTTCGGCCTGTAGATTCATAAATCCTATTGCGTTCATCCCCCCTCGAATTCAATACCCGCATTTCCAGTTGCTGTTGAAGATTTAATGATTTCTTCAATTCATTCAGAAACGCCTGCTCCTGTTCTACCAGAAGGGTCAATTCATATTTATTAATTACAGAATCTATCCTGCGGTTGTGCCTGTTGATCCTCGAAATGCTATTTAAAGACCTTGCCTGCTGATCCATCAAAGCATCCTGAAGAATAATATTTTTATGGTAGAGGTTTTCTGCTATAAAGTACAAATCAGTTGCGGGCACTAAACGATCGTTATACATGGAAATAAATGACTCGTTAATTTTCGCTACACTTTTATCTTCAAGAACCCGAATAAGTAAGGTGCAACACATAATGCAGAATAGCAGGAAGGCTACTTTAAGCTTATTTTTAAGGCTAAATGCAAATTTCATAGGGCAATTTGATTAACTACCTAAGGTAGGTATTTAAGCTTGCTTATTGGCAAGTGCGCTAACTTTTTAAATATATTAGACAGCTTGAATACTACAACCCAAACCTAGGAGCTACATTGAATCGAAACAAAAAAGCTTGTTTTACGGAATTTTCTTGCACTGACACTTTAACCTTTTATATATCTTATATGGTAAAAACTAACTATTAAAACTTAACCATATAATCTCGATTATATTTGCAAAATCTATTTAACATTCCAATACACTAGACACGCTGGAGCTGCAGTCAACCTCATCAGCTAGCTCCAATCGAAATATAAAAGTTTCTTACATTTTTTTTCACGGGCACTTCAATGTTCTATATCTCTATGGTTAAAAATATAAAATTTAACCATATAGAAATAGAGTCATATAAGCTCGATTTTATATAATTTAGTTCCCCTAAACTAGCCAAGCTTAAATCAAAACATAAAAGCTTTTTACAGATTGTCTCGTCCGGAAAAGTCTTTACAGTTGGGAGCTGTTAATACTAAGTATTCTTTACAATTGTTATTTCGTCCGGTTTAGGGTTTACATTGACTTTTTACGTAATCCTCTTCCGGCTTTACATCAT
>Ga0308159_1001548_pt1 | contig 32223 bp, 26 predicted proteins | sample PhyCR1_FD_201040 | JGI IMG/M metagenome (GOLD analysis project Ga0308159, IMG submission 201040) | Phyllosphere microbial communities from UC Gill Tract Community Farm, Albany, California, United States - DLSLC.R1 | ecosystem: Host-associated > Plants > Phyllosphere > Unclassified | place: USA...
CCCTTGCCAGGTTGGCTGCCTGGGCCTGCACGCGGGCGTCGCGATTGGCCTGGATGGAATAGGCCTGCAGGCCCACCACACCCAGCATGCCGAAGGAAAGCACCACGATGGAAACCAGGACCTCGACCAGCGAGAATCCCTGCTCTTCCGGGAAGGCGTGCCCTCTGCGCAATCGCTGCAGCGGACCTGCGATGATTCGACGGTTCATCCCCAGGATGTTACGAAAATTTGCGCGTTTGGAGGTTCCCGCTCCTGACCGTTCGTGCCATCCGTTCAACCGTTCAACCGCCCAGGTTCTCCAGGGTGCGGAGAGACGCTCCCACCGGGGCCCATGAGGAAGTTTGATGCCCGATTCGTTCAGCCCGCAGGAATTGATGCAGTTGGCGCTTCAGAAAGCTGAGGAAGGACTGTTTCGTACCTCTCCGAATCCCCGCGTCGGTTGCGTGATCGCCAGCGTTGACGGACGTATTCTGGGGATGGGCAGCACCCAGCGGGCGGGAGAAGCACATGCTGAAATCATGGCGCTCCAGGATGCCAGGCACCGCGGCCACTCCACACAGGGCGCCGTGGCTTACGTCACCCTGGAGCCTTGTTCGCATCATGGACGGACCGGTCCATGCTGCGAAGCGCTCGCGCAGGCCGGTATCTCGAAGGTCGTGGCTTCCATGGCCGACCCCAACCCGCTGATCGCAGGAAGGGGTTTTGCGCGCCTGCGTGCGGCCGGCATCGACGTGGAAGTCGGCCCGGGCGCTCAGGCTTCGAAGACTCTGAATCTCGGCTTCCTCAGCAGGATGGTCCGGGGCGTGCCGTGGGTGCGGCTGAAGGTGGCGTCGTCGCTGGATGGCGTGACTGCGCTGCCGAATGGCGCTAGCCAGTGGATCACAGCAGAAGCGGCGCGAAGGGATGTCCATGCATGGAGGGCACGCGCATGCGCGGTGCTGACGGGTATCGGCACCATCCTTGCGGACGACCCCCGCATGGACGTACGGTGGGTGGATACGCTGCGCCAGCCATGGCTGGCGATCGTGGACAGCCAGCTGCGCACGCCGGCGGATGCATCTTTGTTCCAGGTGCGCGACCGGGCCGTGGTGATCTATGCGGCACGGCCGGATCCTGAGCGGGAGACAGCTTTGAAGGCGCAAGGGGCCACCGTGGTCCATTTGCCGGATCCGTCCGGCTACCGCGTGGATGTGCACGCCATGCTGCGCAACCTCGCACAGAGAGGTGCCAACGAATTGCACGTAGAGGCGGGTGGAGAGCTGAACGGAGCGCTGGTGCAGTCAGGGGCTGTGGACGAGGTGCTGCTCTACCAGGCGCCCAGGCTGCTGGGATGCGGGCGGGGTATTGCCCGTTTCGGCCCTCTGGAGGCACTTTCGGACAGTGTCGATCTGCACGTTCGGGCGCTGGACCTCGTGGGCGAGGACATCCGTACCGTGGCCGAAGTGCGGGGCCGCTCGGACTTCATCTGATCGGCGGTCCTGCATCCCTTCAGACATCCGGCAACGGCAGCACTCTGTCCCACTCGTCGCGTCTGAACGCCTCCTTCAGCGTACCGCAGGCCACGCAGCTCTTCTCATCCTGCGCCGTGGCGAGGGCGCCGGTCGCCAGCGCACCCGCGGCGCCGTGGTGGCCATGCCGACCATGTCCGAGTGGCGCGATCGGTAAAAACTTTTCGCCAAACTGCCGACGGCATTGCTTTTCATGAAATGAATGTTCTGTCAAGTCTTTCGGCCAAAAAAATAGTGACATTCCACTGTTGAGCTTTCGCAACGGCGTGTTCGCACTCCACTGTTGAGCTTTAACATCTGGACATGCTTGCTAACAAGTTGTTGCGCATGTCGCTCCCATGCCCGCCGGTTTCGAGGCGGCGCGGTGTGGCCCGGGCCTCCGGCTTCACCTTGGTCGAAGTGCTGGTTTCGATCGTGCTGCTGTCGTTCGGCGTACTCGGGCTGGTCGGTGTCCAGGCCCTTGCGCTGCAGTCGACCCGGGAGGCACGCCTGCAGGCCCAGGCGGCCAATCTGGCGCGGGAGATGTCCGAGATGATGCGGGGCAACAACCAGACCGCGATCAAGCCGGATCCCGGCCTGAACCCCTATCTCGTCGATCTGAGCAGTCCGCTCGCTCCGCCGACGGCGAACTACTGCCTGGATGTCTCGTCGTCTGCCGCCTGCCCGGACGGAACCGCCGTGGCGCGTTCCGAACTGACCGACTGGCTCACCCGGCTGGACGCCGCACTGCCCGGTGCCAGGGTGGTGATCTGCTTCGACAGCGCGCCTTACGACGCCCGGGGCCTGCCGCAATGGAAATGCACCCCGGGCACCCCGGGCATCGACGAGATCGCGGTGATCAAGGTCGGATGGAGCCGCCGGTCCCTCCGCCGCACGCCGGACGGCAGCAGCGCCACCGCCGGCGTGGAGCGTGCCAGCTATCCCTATGTCGTCTTTCCCGTCACGGGCGGCAATCCGCTGGGGGCCCCGACGCGATGAAGCGCGCAGCGGTCGGTGGTCCTCGCGGGCGGCCCGCGCAGCGTGGCCTGACGCTGGTGGAGCTCATGGTGTCCGTGGCCATCAGCCTGCTGGTCGTTCTGGCCGCCAGCGCCGCGCTGGTCGTGGCCCGGCAGGGGTTCGTCAACGTCGATGCCGCCTCCCAGTTGCGCGACAACGCCCGCTTCGTCGAGGACATCGTCCAGCGCCTGGGCGTTCAGACGGGCTACCGCGACCTGTTCCATGCCGCCTACGGCAGGACCGCGAAGGTCAGCGGACTCGACCCCGGCATGGCACCCAATACTTTTGTTTATGGCTTCAATAACAAGGCGCGGTCGAGCTCGGACAAGTGGTACGAGGCCAGCACGTCCCGCACGGCCGGCTTGCTGGGTTATGGCAGCGACGTGCTGGTGCTGCGGTTTCAGCCGGCCACGTCGAACACCGACGCCACCCAGGCCGACGGCGCGATGATCGACTGCTCCGGCAATGCGCCGGGCCCCAGCGCCAAGGATCGCTATGACCGCGTCGCGAGCGTGCTGCATGTGGACGTGAGCAACGATGGCGAGCCGGCCCTGATGTGCACCCGCTGGAATCCCGCGACCGGAGCGGTCGATACCGGCCCGCTGATCTCGGGTGTCGAGGATTTCCAGGTGCTCTACGGCGTGGACGGCATCGCAGCCGGCAACTCCGCCATGCCTTCCGATGCGACGGAGGAGGGCGTGCAGAACCGCTTCTTGCGCGCCGACCAGATCACGGTGGCCGACCCGCTGGTGTCCGCTGCCAACTGGCGCCGGGTGCGCAGCATCCGCATCGGCATGGTCCTGCGGGGTGCGCCGAACTCGGCGGTGGACCGTACGGCGCAGACCTTCTATCCGTTGGGGACCACCCAGGGATCGAGCGGCGGGGCGGCGGGAAGCATGTTCTCGAATGCCGCCAACGATCCCGGCTCGGTCTTCACTCCCCCGGGCGACGGCCGGTTGCGGCATTCCATCACCTTCACCGTGCATTTGCGCAACAGCCAGCAGGAGCCCGGATGATGCGCCGTCCGCCGTTACATCCCCCAGCATCCCTGCCGCCACCCGACCGCGACGCGCAGGCCGGTATGTCGCTGATCACCGTCCTGCTGATCCTGGTGGTGGTGTCCATCCTCGGTGTTGCAGGCATACGGATCTCGATGATGGGCGAGCGCTCCACGCGCAACGATCGGGACCTGCAGCTGGCGTGGCAGTCCGCGGAGGCTGCGTTGATCGATGCGGAACTGGACATCCTGGGTGAGCCGGCGGGCTCTGCTGCCGGAAGGGGCGCCATCTTCCAGCGCGGCAGCACGGACGTGTCCAAATTCCTGCCGGGTTGCGGCAACTCGTTGGACACCAAAAACAGGGGGCTGTGCTATTCCGTGCCCGGGATCGCCCCGGACTGGCTGACGGTGGACCTCGCCTCTTCGTCCGGAAATCCCTCGTCGGTGGGTTTCGGCACGTTCACGGGACGTTCCTTCCCCTCAGGACAGACAGGCATCCAGCCGTCCGCGCTGCCACGCTATGTGATCGAGCTGGTGCCGGACCCCGACGGCGCACGGACCACGGCGCCCAAGGACCGCAAGTACGTGTACCGGGTGACCGCTATGGGGTTCGGTCCCAGTTCCAGCACCCAGAGCGTCCTGCAGATCGTCTACCGAAACTGAGGCCCCCATGAACTCTCGGCTTCCGTCTTTCCGATCCTCCCCGGGCCTGTTGGGGGACGTCGGCAAACCATTCCTTGCCGCGCTCGCCATCCTGGCAGGGTTGCTGGCGGCAGGCATGTGGTCTCCCGCCGCCGGGGCGGGGGCGCCCGTCGCCACGCCACCGATCAACCTGTCGAGTGATCCGCTCTACGCGATGGGAGTCAAGGACAAGCCCGCCATCGCTCTCGCCTTGTCGGTGGAGTTTCCGACCGTGGGCGCCCAGTATGTGGATCAGCCGAAGACCGATACCGATGACTCGTACGCCAATACCCGGCAGTACCTCGGATACTACGATTCCGAAAGTTGTTATCGCTATAACGATGCGCCGCGTGAGACGGTGGAATCCGGGAAGACGGTCGCCGATTACAAGCGATTCGATCCCATAGGAAAGGCCACGTCGCGAAAATGCAATGACGCCTTCAGCGGAAACTTCCTGAACTGGGCCAGCAATTCCGCAGTGGACATGCTGCGGCTGGCATTGTCCGGAGGAGACCGGTACATCGACACGCCCACCTTGACCGTTCTCCAGCGTGCCGTTCTCCCCAATGGAGATCCCATCTGCATGTGGAATTCGACGAACTTTCCGGCCAAACGACTCGCCCGGAACGGCGGTGGCGCAGGAAGCTACTGGGGGGCGGTGCCTGATTCCATGAAGGCCGATGCGGGATCAGACGACATCTGGGTGGCCAATACGCTCAATCGCATCTATTTCCGTGCGGGGCCTTCTGCCGCAGGGTCGTGCAAGGATACGAGTGGCTACAGCCTGGGCGGGCCCGCGATCAGCCACGGCCCCGTCAGCACGGTGAAGTCCAAGCGTCCACCAGACACGGTGCTCTGCAGCGCGGAAGACGATATGTGCGAATTCTCGGGCGTACGGGAGGTCTGGTTCGGTGTGCCGGATGGGGATGCCTGGATGGTATTGAACGCCTCCAACGGTATCCATTGCAGCTCCGACGTCATGGGTGATCCGCCACCGGCAGGTTCCAGCAGGAACTGCTACACGCGGTCCTACCAGAAGGGCTGGAAGCCCCCCGCGCCCACGCCTTCGATCAATTCCGACGGCTTCTTCTATTCGCGGGTGCAGGTGTGCAATAAATCGGAGGATCTGCTGCAGGATGTGCGCGATTTCGACCTGTGCATGCAGTATCCGAGCGGCTTCTACAAGCCCGTGGGCGTCGTCCAGAACTACTCAGATCAGCTGCGGCTGGCGGCATTCGGCTACCTCATGGACCAGACGGCCAGTGAAGCCGGTGGCCGCTACGGCGGGGTGCTGCGCGCGCCGATGAAGTATGTGGGCCAGAAAAACTTCGATGCGCTGGGGCGCGAGGAGGCCGCCCCGAATGCCAGGGCCGAATGGGATGCCGATACCGGTGTCTTCAAGAAAAATCCCGAATCCGACACGGTGTTCGGTGTCAGCGGGGTCGTCAATTATCTGAATCAGTTCGGACGGACCGGGCCGGTGCCGGGACGGTACAAGAAATTCGATCCCGTGGGCGAGCTGTATTACCAATCGCTGCGTTACATGCAGGGCCTTCCGCCCACCCCGGATGCGATCTCCGGCCTGGGTACGCCCACGCCGGCCAACGAGTTCTATGACGGATATCCCGTCTATACCGACTGGACCCAGATCGACCCCTATGGCGGCGCGCGCCTGCCTTCCGAGAACTACGCCTGCATGAGCAGCAATATCGTCGTGATCGGGGACGTCAATACGCACGACGGCAATTGGAGGAATATCCCGCCAGCCGATGATCCTGCCAACAACGCGACGAATTTCAGGACCTGGCACCAGGTGGTCCAGGCATTCGAGAAGAAGCAGACCATGGCCTATGTCGACGGCCAGGGCGTGGAGCGCAGGACGGCCAATCCGAATGCCGCCAATTCGGGCGTTCCCTCCTCCACCCTGAGGAGCCAGATCATGGGATATGCCTACTGGGCCCATACCCACGATATACGGGGCGCCCAATGGACTGCTGCGCCCGCGAAGCAGCGCCCCGGACTGCGGGTGAAGACCTTCGTTTTCGACGTGAACGAATTCGCCGTGCAGAGCGACGCAAAAAAAAGGCGTTACGCCAATCAGTTCTTCATGGCTGCGAAATATGGCGGGTTCAATTCAACCGCTACGTCGTCGACAGGGCTGACCGATCCCTACAATTCCTACGGCAATCCTTTCCGGGACCAGGCGACAGACTCCGATGACAACGACGTCTGGCAGAAGGAGAGCGCTCCGGGAGAGGCCTCCACGTATTATCTGCAGAGCGACGCCCGTGGCGTTCTCGGGGCGTTCCGGGACATGTTCCAGGCCACGGTGGGCAGCGCGCGGAGCATTGCAGGCAGCGCCGCCGCCTCCAGCGTGCAGGCCGGTGCAGGCAATGTCCTCTACTCCGCGAAGTTCGATGTCGGCGCATGGACGGGAGACGTGATCGCAGAGCAGGTCACGCGGTGGGGAGCGGGGGAGTCAGCGGGCCTGTCGGTACCGACGAGCGCGGTATGGAGCGCTGCCGCGCGCTTGAGAATCAAGAAAGCCGCAGACCGCAGGATTTTCGCGGGCCATGGGAGCAGCCAGGCCGCGACCGGATTCACCTGGAGCGAGCTGAACGGCAAGCCGATGCAGGTGTCGTTGAGCAGGGCCTCTCCGAGCGCACCGGTGGATTCGCTGGGACCGGACCGCCTGGACTATCTGCGCGGGGTACGCACCGACGAGGGAACCGGCGCACGGTTCCGGGTCCGCAAGGAATTGCTGGGCGACATCGTGAATTCAGGCGTCACTTTTTCCGGGCCGCCCACGACGGCATTCGGCGGGAACAGCTACGGCCTGTTCATGGCCAGGAATGGAAAACGCGCGCCCGTGGTGTTTGCCGGAGCGAACGACGGCATGCTGCATGCCTTCGCTGCCCAGACGAATACGGCGAAAGGAATCACCGCCGGCGACGAACTCTTCGCCTACATCCCCAGCTGGATGGGCCCCAAGCTCTCTGCCCTGACTTCGCCCGGATATTCAGCGAACCATCAGGCCTACGTGGATGCCCCCTCGGCCGTAGGGGAGGCGCAGGTGGCTTTCACCGCCGGCGCCGGGAGCCGGACGGACTGGAAGACGGTGCTCGTTTCCGGAACCGGCGCGGGTGGGCGGGGCGTTTTCGCGCTCGATGTCTCCGAACCCGAAAGCTTCACTGCCAGCAACGCCATGTGGGAGTTCACGGGGAACGACGATCCGGACATGGGGTTCGTGGTCGGGCGTCCGCAGATTCTGAAGTTCCGCACGGGTGCCGACACCTACCGCTGGTTCGCCGCCGTGGCGAGTGGAGCCGACAATTACTCCAGCACGTTCGACAGTGGCGGAGGCAGCGGCCGCCCGGCGCTCTTCCTGCTCGCGCTGGACAAGACCAGGGAGAGCCCCTGGATCGAGGGGAGCAATTACTTCAAGCTGACCTTCCCGGTGGATCGGGCGTTGGCGGCCACGATGGCGACGGGGATGGTGAATTTCACGCCGCTCTACGCACCGGGCGGGGAGGTCACCCACCTCTATGCCGGCGATCTGCACGGCAAGGTGTGGAAACTGGATTTCACGTGCGCCAGTGCGGGGAATGCCGCCACGTCCTGCCCGTCGTATGGCTATAAGGCCACCGCCCAGTGGAACGTGGCCAGCCTGAGCAGCTTCAGCGCGGGCGGAATTCCCTATCCCTTCTTCATCGCCGCCGACGCTTCCGGCCATGCGCAGCCCATCACATCGGCGCCGCGGCTCTTGACGGGCCCTGTCGTGAACGGCAAGGAGACCTTCTACGTCCTGATCGGCACCGGCAAGTACCTCGAGAGGCCCGACCGGGCATCCACCCGAACGCAGAGCGTGTATGCCCTCTACGACGACGGCACGCCCACGATGGACTCTGCTGCGCCGGCGGCCGCCGTGTCCGGACGTGACCGCATGATCGCGGGCACGGTGGACACGGCAGCGAAAACCGTCCGTGTCGGCGGTTTCACGTGGGGCCGGCCCCTGAGCGCCGGGGACACGACCCAGCGGGCCGGCTGGTACCTGGACCTTCCGACGTCCGGCGAGCGATCCGTCAGCGGTTTCAACGATCTCGGGGGAGAGTCGGTGATGTTCAGCACGATCATTCCGGGCGATTCGAGCGCCGGCGGCGCGTGCAGTGCCACGCCCGGCTCCGGGCGCCAGTACATCGTGGACGTCCCCCTCGGCAGGGGCTCGACGGCGGAGTCCAAGGTGGGCCTGCTGGGGAACTTCGTCGTCCTCGATGACCCCGCCAGTTCGTCCGTGACCCGATACGACAGCTCCGGGCAGGCCGTGCGCACGGTCTTGAAGCGCAGCCTGCAGGTCGGATCGACCGGTGCCGCGGAAGGCAAGAGCACCCCGGTCCAGGAAGTCGTCGGCCGGCTGAGCTGGCGGCAGATCTACAACTACCGGGAACTCCGCAAGAAAGCGACCACGCCATGACGAAGCGCCGGTCCGTGCAAGGTTTCACTCTGGTGGAGCTGATGGTCGCCGTGGCGGTCGTCGGCATCCTCGCGGCGGTGGCCTATCCGTCGTATTCCGAGTCCGTCCGCAAGGGCCGGAGGGCGCAGGCGCGCGCTGCGTTGGCCGAACTCATGCAGCAGCAGGAGCGGTTCCTGACGCAGCGCAATTGCTACCTCGGGTTCAGCAACGATTCGGGCACCGCGACGGCCACGGCCAACACTGCCTGCGGCATCGCATCGACCTTCGCGGTGCCTTTCAAGACGTATGCGGGAGACAACCCGAACACCGCCAGCTACCAGCTTTCCGCCACGACCTGCAACAGCACGCTTACCCTGGCGGAATGTGTGAAGGTCGTGGCCACGCCGGTCAAGGCCGACCCGGCCGTTGGAAGCCTGTCCATGACGAGCACGGGGGTCCAGGCATGCACCGGCACCGCCAGCAGCACGAACTTCAGGCTGTGCTGGCCATGAGAACGAGTCCGCGCGAGCGGCGGTGCCGCCCCCTGGCGTCCGCGGTGCTTCGTGGCTTCACGCTGGTCGAACTCATGGTGACGCTGGCCGTGGTGGTCGTGCTGCTCCGCATCTGCGTGCCGGGATTCAGGAGCATCCAACGCAATTCGGAGCTCACATCGGCTGCCAACGGCCTGCTCGCCAGCATCAACGCGGCCCGGACGGAAGCCATGAAACGCAACCTGCGCGCGGCAGTGGTTCCTGCGGATGGCAGCTCCTGGGCAGGGGGATGGGTCGTGTACGTGGACATCGACGGGTCGGATGGCTTCAATGCCGCCAAGGACCTGGTGGTCTCCACGCAGCCGGCACTGGCATCGTATTTTTCGATGAGCGGCAACAACACCGCTGCGGGCCGCAGCCCCTACATCCTGTTCAACGGGTCGGGCTATCCCGTGACGAAGGACTCCGCTCCCACGAGCCTTTCCGTGGCCATCGCGCGCAACGACCTTGCCGATGATCCGTCGAGGGAGCAGACGCGGCGCGTCGTCCTCTCCAAGACGGGCCGCGTGCGCGTGTGCAAGCCCGCCTCGTCCTCCGACAGCGGCTGTTCCAGCGCGAGCAATTGACCGGCGCCGATCATCCGGCGGGGTGGCGCCGGCCTTCTACGCCACGCCGATCTCCCGCCAGATCGCCGACAGCGGCAGGACCCTGTCCACCCCGCCGCGCTTGATCGCCTCTTTCGGCATGCCGAAGACCACGCAGCTGTCCTCGTCCTGCGCCGTGGTGCGGGCACCCGCCTGGTGCATCTCCAGCAGGCCCGCGGCGCCGTCGTCGCCCATGCCGGTCATGATGATGCCGTGGGCGTTGGCGCCCGCGCACTTGGCCACGGAGCGGAACAGCACGTCCACCGAGGGGCGGTGGCGGTTCACGAGGGGGCCGTCGACCACCTCGACGTGGTACTGGGCGCCGCTGCGGCGCAGCAGCATGTGGCGCCCGCCCGGCGCGATCAGCGCGCGGCCCGGCACCACGCGGTCGTTGTTCTCGGCTTCCTTGACGGAAATGCGGCAGAGGCCGTCGAGGCGGTTGGCGAAGGCGGCGGTGAATTTCTCGGGCATGTGCTGCACGATGACGATGCCGGGGCTCACCCGGGGCAGGGCGGTGAGCACTTCTTCGAGCGCCTGCGTGCCGCCGGTGGAGGTGCCGATGGCCACGACGCGCTCCGTGGTCTGCGACATCGCGCGGCCGGCGCCGGGCGGCAGGATGGCGTCGGCGGTGAACTTGCCCGTGGGCGCCGCCAGGGCAGGCGCCAGGGGCTGCCGGGCCAGGCGCCGGACGTTGGCGCGCGCGGCGGCCCGCACGGTCGACACCAGTTCGTCGGCGGCCTCGTTCAGGAACTGCTTGAGCCCGAGGCGCGGCTTGGTCACGATGGAGACCGCGCCGGCCGCGAGCGCCTCCATCGTGGTCTTCGCGCCTTTCTCGGTGAGGGTGGAGCAGATGACGACCGGCGTGGGCCGCTCGGCCATGATCTTGCGCAGGAAGGTGATGCCGTCCATGCGCGGCATCTCGACGTCCAGCAGGATGACATCGGGCCACTGCTGCTTCATGCGCTCCATGGCGAGCAGCGGGTCCGCGGCGGCGTACAGCACCTGGATGCCGGGCGCCTCCGTCAGCAGGCCGGTGAGCACCTGGCGCACGACCGCGGAATCGTCCACGATGAGGACTTGGATGGGTTTCATGGGTCTCTGGTCTCGTCTCTGGGTTTCCGGTGGGGGCGCGCCGGTCACTTCGCGCGGAGCACCGCGGGCTGGATCTGGCGGACCCAGACGGCGCCGCTGGCGACATCGAATATCACCTGCCGGTGGCCTTCGCCGAACAGGTGTTCGCCGCGGACCGATATGCCGCGCCCGGCCAGCAGGTCGCGCGCGGCGTGGCCGTTGCGCGTGCCGACGGAGTCCGCCGCGGAGCGGGGGTGCGTGGGAAACATGTTGCCCCCGCCGAAGATCTTGGCCTCGCACTCGGCGAGTTTCACGCGCTCGCGCTTCAGGCCCCGCACCATGAGTTCCAGCGCTTCGTCGCCGTAGCGCCCGTCGAGCTCGCCGGGCCGGGGCCGGCGCCCGCGGTCGGCCAGGAGGAAATGGGACATGGCGCCGATGTGGCGCGCAGGGTGCCACAGCGTGATGGCGACGCAGGAGCCCAGCATGGTGCGCAGCCGCATGCTGGCGTCACCCACGAAGTATTCCCCCGGCTGGAGGAACACGTCCATGGGCGTGGCGGCTGCCGACATGCGCGGGCCCCGCCGTCATGGCTTGCGGTAGACCGATGGCGCGAGCTGCTCCATCGTGGCGTGGATGCCGTGCAGGCTCTCCGAGTGGCCGATGTAGAGGTACCCGCCCGGCCGGATGTGCGAGACCACGCGGGAGACGACTTCGCGCTTGGTGTCGCCGTTGAAATAGATCATGACGTTGCGCAGGAACACCACGTCGAAGCTGCCCAGGTCCGGGAGCTTCGTGTTCAGGTTGGCGTGCAGGAACCGCACCTTCTGCCGCAGCTCGCGCGCCACCAGCATCGTCCCCGCCTGCGGCCCCTGGCCCTTCAGGCAGAACCGGCGCAGGTAGGGCTGGGGGATCTGGCGGGCACGCGGCTCGGGGTAGTGGCCGGTGCGCGCCTTCTCCACCATGCGGGTGCTGATGTCCGTGCCGACGATGTCGAACGGCTGGCCGGCGCGGCAGTCCGCCAGCACCATGGCGATGCTGTAGGCCTCCTCGCCGCTGGAGCTGGCGGCGCTCCAGACCCGGAAAGGGGTGGGGCCATGCTCCATCGCGGCGGCGCGCAGCAGCTCGAAGTGGCGGGATTCGCGGAAGAAATAGGTTTCGTTGGTGGTGAGCAGATCGATCGCCATCTGCACCTCCCCGGGGTCGCGGCCGCTCTGCAGGAGTGCGAAGTACTCCGCATAGTTCGCGAGCCGCGTCGCCTGCAGGCGCTTGGCCAGCCGGCCACAGACGAGGGCTTTTTTCGCGGGAGACAGCGTGATGCCGGCGGCGTCGAAGATGAAGCGCTGGAAATGGCCGAATTCCAGGTCGGAGAGGGTTCTGTGCTGCATGCGCGTGCGGTCTTCAGGGAGCGGCGCGCAGCGTCGCCAGGCGCGCCCCGTGCGCCCGGTTCCAGCCGGGCAGTTCCTCCGGCGGCATCGCCTTGGCGATCAGCCAGCCCTGCGCGGTGGTGCAGCCGAAGTCCTGCAGCAGCCGCCAGTCTTCCAGATGCTCCACCCCTTCGGCGACGGTGGACAGCTGGAGCCGACGCGCCAGCTCCAGGGCGGATTCGAGGATGACCCGCAGGCTCTTGCGGCGGTGGGCGCCGTGCACGAACGAGCGGTCGATCTTGAGTTCGGTGAAAGGGATGCGCGAGAGCTGCTGCAGCGAGGAAAAACCGGTGCCGTAGTCGTCGATCGAGAGGCCGAAGCCCCGCAGGCGGAGGCGCACCAGCGCACTGTGGGCGGCGCTGCTGGTCTCCACCATCGACCCTTCGGTGATTTCGAGCACCACCTGCGATGGCGACAGTCCATGGCGCACCTGCTGCGCGCAGATCTCCCCGAAGATGTCGGGGTTCGCCAGGAGCTGCGGAGACATGTTGATGGCCAGCGTGAGCCGCATGCCGCGCGACTGCCAGGCGGCGCACTGCGCGAAGCTCTGCTCCACCATGGTCCGGGTGAGGTCGTGGATGAGCCCCATCCGCTCGGCCATGGGAATGAATTCGTCCGGCGGCACCATGCCCAGCAGGGGATGCTGCCACCGCGCGAGGGCCTCGACCCCGCGCAGCAGGCCGGTGCGGGTATCCACCTTCGGCTGGAAGTGCGGAACGATGCCGCCGGAGCGCAGGGCTTCCACGAGCATCGGTGGATCGATCGGCAGGTGGGGTGCGCGGCGGCGTTCGATCACCGGCTCGGCGGGCGAAAGCACCTCGCGCAGCACCCCCTGCAGATCGGCGCGCTCCAGCGGCTTGCGCAGCCCGCGCACCACCGAGGCTCCCATGGTCTGCACCGAGTCGAGCAGGGCGTCGCCGTGGCCGGACAGCAGCACGATGGGAATGCGAACTCCCTGCTGCTGCAGGACTTCGATGAGTTCGATGCCGTCCATCTCGGGCATTTCGAGGTCTACGATGATGAGGCTCGGCAGTGCCGACAGCCGTGCGAGCACCTCGAGCGCCTGGCGCCCGTGGCATGCCTCGTGCACTTCCAGGGCGCCCAGTTCGAAGCAGAGCCGGACGGCATGCCGCCGCTGCACTTCGCTGTCGTCGATGACCAGGATCGACCGGGCGGCGGCAGGCGCGTCCGGATCCTGCTCGCAAGGTGGAGCTGCGGTCATGCCGGGCCTCCGTCCGGAGTGGCGTTGCGTGGCGCGTGGTGCATGCGAGCTTGGGAAGACGTCCGGTGGGCGGTGCGTGCGGAAGGCGGTCAGTGTCCCGGGGAGGGCGTGGCCGTGCCGGGGGTGTCGGCCTCGCCGGACGGCGGCCGTGCGAACTCGGCGAGCCCCTGCTCGGACAGGGCCCGGTCCAGGTCCAGCAGCACGACGAGGCGCCCGCGGACCTTGCCCATGCCCTGGATGAAATCCGCCCGGATGCGTGCGCCGAAGGCGGGTGGCGGCTCGATGTCGGCGGCGCCGATGTCGATGACTTCGTTCACGGCATCGACGACGGCGCCGATCACCTGCCGCTCGTCGCCGGTCTTCACCTCGACGATCACGATGCAGGTGCGCTTGCCCACCGCGGCGGGCTCGCCGCCGAAGTGCGCCTGCAGGTCGATCACGGGCACGACGGCCCCGCGCAGGTTGATCACCCCGCGCACGGAGCGGGGCATCATGGGCACGGAGGTCGGATCGCGGTACTCGATGATCTCCTTGATCGCGAGGATGCCGATGGCGAACATCTCGCCGCCGAGCTGGAAGGTCAGGTACTGCGCGGCGTCGGTGGCGGCCGCATCCGGGTCGTCCTGGGCGGCGGTGGCATGGGTGGGATTGCGCATGCGGATCTTCCTGGCCGGTCAGTAGCGGGCGAACTGGGATTCGTCGATGCCCTCGGAGCCCGTGGCGCCTGCCAGCGCCAGGCTGGCGCTCGCCTTGCGGGACTGCAGGGGCTTCCTGGAAGACGTGCTGCGAGCGCTGCCGGCCGCCGAACGCACCGGTGCCGCACCGGCCAGCTTGAAGAAGCTCATCGCCTGCTGCAGCTGCTCGGCCTGGCTGCTCATTTCCTCGGCGGTGGCGGCGAGTTCCTCGGAGCTGGAGGCGTTCTGCTGCGTGGTCTGGCTCAGCTGGCCCACGGCCGCATTGATCTGGCCCACGCCGGAGGATTGCTCCTCGCTCGCCGCGGTGATCTCCTGCACGAGGTCGGAGGTCTTGCGGATGCTGGGCACCATCTCGCCCAGCAGGGTGCCGGCGCGCTCGGCCAGTTCCACGCTGGAGCTGGCCACGTCGCCGATCTCCTGGGCGGCGACCTGGCTGCGCTCGGCGAGCTTGCGCACTTCGGCCGCCACCACGGCGAAGCCCTTGCCGTGCTCGCCGGCCCGCGCGGCCTCGATGGCGGCGTTCAGGGCCAGCAGGTTGGTCTGGTAGGCGATGTCGTCGATGATGTTGATCTTCTGGGCGATCTGCTTCATGGCCGCGACGGTGGCCTTGACGGCCTCGCCGCCTTCGGTGGCCTCGTGGGCGGCCTTGGTGGCCATGCTGTCGGTGAGCTTGGCGTTCTCGGTGTTCTGCGAGATCGAGGCGGTCATCTGCTCGAGCGAAGCGCTGGTTTCCTCGACGCCGGCGGCCTGCTCGCTGGCGGCCTGGCTCAGCGACTGCGCCGTGGCGCTCACTTCCTCGGAAGCGCCCGCCAGCGACTCCGCACCGCTGTTGACGTCGGCCACCACGCGGGAGAGCTTGTCCACCATGTTCTTCATGGCGGCCAGCACGCTGCTGTCGTCGCCGGGCTTGGCTGCGATCTGCAGCGACAGGTCGCCGTTGGAGACGCTGGTCGCGATCTCCGCCACGTAGGCGGGTTCGCCGCCCAACTGCTTGACCAGCGAACGGGTGATCAGGAACGCCAGGATGAGCGCCAGCAGGGCGCAGACGCCGAGGATGGAGATGGTGAGCGTGCGTGCCTGGGTGTAGGTGAGTGCGGCGCCTTCCGCGGCCTTGTCGCCACCCGCCACGTTCAGATCGGAGAGCTTGTCCGACAGTCCGCGGACGATGTTGTAGGCCTTGCGGGATTCGCCGTCGAGCACCGCCCGGGCTTCCTCCGGATTGTTCTGCTGGATGAACGCGGCCAGCTTGTCGTGCTCCGCGTACATGACCTCCATGGCGTCCTTCGCCTGGTCGAACATCCGCTTTTCTTCCGGGGAGCTCACCAGCTTGCTGTAGTCCTCCCAGAGCTTGCGGGTGCCCGCGATGCGCTCGGTGGCCTCCTTCATCGCATCGCGCGCCTCCGCGGTCCCGGCACTCATGATGGCCCGCATCTCCAGCACCCGCACGCGGTTGATGTTCGACTTGGACAGCATGATCATCCTGACGCTCGGCAGCCAGTTGGTCGCGATGTCCTCGGTGGAGCGGTTCACCGTGGCCAACTGGTTGATGGCGTACACGCCCAATCCGACCATCAGGGCCAGCACGATGGAGAAGGCTCCGAAGAGCTTGGTGGCTAGTTTCATTTGGCGGAACATGGATGGCCTCCGGTGAAGTGTTGCGAGGTCGTCGCGGATGGAAAAGCAGTGTCAGGAGCGCTACATGGCACGCGCGCCTCGGGATAGGTCAGTAGCGGGCGAACTGGGATTCATCCATGTCTTCCGCGCGGGGCAGGCTGGCCATGGCCTTGCGGGCCGGTGCCTGCTTCCGGGCCAGGCGGTTCCTGCCCGGGGCGTGGGCTGCCGTCGCCCTTGCCGGGGCGCTGGCTTCCAGCTTGAAGAAGCCCATGGTCTGCTGCAGCTGCTCGGCCTGGCTGCTCATTTCCTCGGCGGTGGCGGCGAGCTCCTCGGAGCTGGAGGCGTTCTGCTGCGTGGTCTGGCTCAGCTGGCCCACGGCCGCATTGATCTGGCCCACGCCGGAGGATTGCTCCTCGCTCGCCGCGGTGATCTCCTGCACGAGGTCGGAGGTCTTGCGGATGCTGGGCACCATCTCGCCCAGCAGGGTGCCGGCGCGCTCGGCCAGTTCCACGCTGGAGCTGGCCACGTCGCCGATCTCCTGGGCGGCGACCTGGCTGCGCTCGGCGAGCTTGCGCACTTCGGCCGCCACCACGGCGAAGCCCTTGCCGTGCTCGCCGGCCCGCGCGGCCTCGATGGCGGCGTTCAGGGCCAGCAGGTTGGTCTGGTAGGCGATGTCGTCGATGATGTTGATCTTCTGGGCGATCTGCTTCATGGCCGCGACGGTGGCCTTGACGGCCTCGCCGCCTTCGGTGGCCTCGTGGGCGGCCTTGGTGGCCATGCTGTCGGTGAGCTTGGCGTTCTCGGTGTTCTGCGAGATCGAGGCGGTCATCTGCTCGAGCGAAGCGCTGGTTTCCTCGACGCCGGCGGCCTGCTCGCTGGCGGCCTGGCTCAGCGACTGCGCCGTGGCGCTCACTTCCTCGGAAGCGCCCGCCAACGCCTCCGCGCCGCCATTCACTTCGGCCACGATGTCCGAGAGGCTCGCCACCGTCTTGTTGACGTATTCCTTCATCTGGCCGAAGGCGCCCTGGTAGTCGGCGGTGATGGTCTGGGTGAGGTCGCCCTGGGCGACGGCGCCCATCACGCGCACCACGTCGTTGACGCTCTCGCCCGACATGCGCACCATCTCCTTGACGGTGTGCAGCATGCTGCTGCGGTCGCCCGGCAGGGTGGCGACCTGCACGGTGAAATCGCCCTTCGCCACCTGCTGCAGCACCTCGGCGGCATAGGCGGGCTCGCCGCCCAGCACACGTTGCAGGTTGCGCACGATCACCAGGCCGATGATGGCCGCCAGCGCGGCGGCCAGCACGCTGCCGAAGATGAGCACCGCCTTGGTGGCGGCGTGCTTGGATTCCGCTTCCCGGGTGCGCACGACCAGCAGTTCGCTTTCTGCGTTGCGGGCCTGGCCGAGCAGGTCGCGCATGCGGTCCATGTCCTGCTTGCCCTTGGCCGCGCTCACGCTGGCCACCACGGCGTCCATGGATGCCTTGCCGTCGGTCACCGCGCGGCGCAGGGTGATCTCCGACTCCAGCACCCGGGCCACCCAATCGTCGTGGGCGGCCTGCACTTTGGCGAGCCGCTCCTGCTGCTTCGGGTTGTCGGCCGTCAGGTCCCGGGCCTTGTCCATGTGCTGCTTGAAGCTCGCGAGGCCGGCCCGGTACGGATCGAGGAAGGCGTCCTCGCCCGTCAGCGCGAACCCGCGCTCTCCCGTCTCGATGTTCACCAGGGCCGTGAGCACGTTGTCCACTTCGGACATCACTTCATAGGTGTGGACGTTCCAGCGGTTGGCGTCGGTGACGGCGCCGAAGTTGACGTACGCCACGCTGCTCAGGATGAGCAGGATGGCGAGGATGGTCGCGAAGCCCGCGTAGAGCCTGGTCGCGACTTTGAGATTCTTGAACATGGGAGAGCCTTCGGTGGCGGTTTTTGGGGTCGTGCCCGTGGGGTCAGTGCGGCGCGGTGCGCACGGCATCCGCTGCGGAGCGCTGCACGGCCACGGCGCGGGCCGCGAGTGCCGGGATGTCGAGGATCAGCGCCACCTCGCCCGTGCCCAGGATGCTGGAGCCGCTGATGCCCTGGAGATGGGCGAACATCTGCGCCAGCGGCTTGATCACGGCCTGCGCTTCGCCCAGGAGGCGGTCCACGATCAGTCCGAAGCGCTGGGAGCCTTCGCGCACGACCACGATGCTCTGGCGCGACCCGGCCGCGCCCGGCACGTGGAACAGCGTGCGCAGGCGGATGAACGGCAGGACACGCCCGCGCAGCTCCGTGTAGTCGTGGCCGGAGTCCTCGCGGAACTCGATGCACTCCTCGATGGCTTCGAGTGGCAGCACGAACACGGACCGCCCCACGGCCACCTGGAATCCGTTGATGATGGCCAGCGTCAGCGGCAGCCGCACGGTGGTCTTGGTGCCGAGGCCCGGGCGGCTGTCGAGCGTCACGGTGCCCCGCAGGGCCGTGATGTTGCGCTTCACCACGTCCATGCCCACGCCCCGGCCGGAGAGGTTGGTGATCTGTTCGGCCGTCGAGAAGCCGGGTTCGAAGACCAGGTTGTAGACCTCTTCGTCCGTCAGCGTCTTGCCGGCGTCGACGAGGCCCCGCTCCACCGCCTTCGCGAGGATGCGCTCGCGCGATAGCCCGCCGCCGTCGTCGCCCACCTCGATCACGATGCTGCCCGAGTCGTGGTAGGCGTTGAGCGACACCGTGCCCCACGCGGGCTTGCCGCGCTCCGCGCGCACCGCGGCCGGCTCGATGCCGTGGTCCATGCTGTTGCGCACCAGGTGCGTCAGCGGATCGGCGATCTTCTCGATGACGGTCTTGTCGAGTTCGGTGTCTTCGCCGCGCACCTGCAGGACGATGTCCTTGCCGATCTCGCGCGAGACGTCGTGCACCATGCGCTGGAAGCGGTTGAACGTGGCCCCGATGCGCACCATGCGCAGCTGCAGGGCGCTGTCGCGGATCTCCTGCACCAGGCCGTTGAGCGTGGAGTGCGCTTCCTGCAGGGCCACGTTCTGCACGTGGCGGCCCGCCTGGGTCGCCGTGGCGGTGGCGGTGATCAGCTCTCCCACCAGGTCCACCAGCCGGTCGAGCTTTTCTGCATCCACGCGCACCGACTGGTGGTCGGCGGTGCGGGTGTCCTTGATCTGCTTCTGGCGCACCAGCGCCGCCTCCACCACCGGCTGCTGCACGCGCCGCTGCTCCACGAGCAACTGGCCGAGCGGTTCGGCCGCGCCGCTGTGCTGCAACTGCAGCGCCTCGTTCAGTTCGCGCCGCGTCAGGCTGCCGCAGTGCACGAGGATTTCGCCGAGCCGCAGCGTGCCGTCGTCGCTGCGCGGGCCCAGGGCGTCGATCAGGTCGATATAGCGCGAGACTTCGCTGTCCGGCGGCAGGATGTGCACGACGCAGTCGTCCAGCACGAATTCGAACGTGCCTTCGATGGCGGCCTTGGTCGCGTTGCTGCGCAGGGCGATCTCGAAGCCGAGATAGCAGGACTCCGCGTCCATTTCCGCCAGCCCGGGCAGTTCGTCGGGCAGCGCGGCGATGGCCGTGATCGTTCCGAGCTTGTTCAGGTAGCGCAGGAAGGAGATCGGGTCCATGCCGTTGCGCAGCACGTCCTTGCCGAAGCGCAGCGAGATGTGCCAGTGGTCCGGCGCGCGGCCGGCGGGCAGGGCCTGCAGCGGGGGCGGCGAGCCGCCCGCCGGCATCGCGGCCATCGCATCCGGCGCGGCGTGGGCGGTGGCGGCGGCCTGGAGGCCACCGGACGCGTCCGCCAGCAGGTGGTTCAGCCCTTCCAGCAGCGGCCGTGCGTCGGCCAGCAGCTGCGCATCGGCTTCGGTCTGGCCGGCGGCTGCGGCAGCCACGAGGCGGCCAGTGTGGTCACCGCAGGCGAGCAGCAGCGCCACCACCGATTCGTCGAGCACGATGGCGCCGTCGCGCACCTTGTCCAGCACGCTTTCCGCCACGTGCGTGAAATCCACGATGAAATCCAGGCCGAACAGGCCTGCCGATCCCTTGATCGTGTGGGCGGCCCGGAAGATGGCGTTCACCGCATCCGACGGATCGTCTTCCTGGAGCACGCCGAGCAGCGCGCGCTCCATGTCTTCGAGCAGTTCGCCGCTTTCCGCGATGAAGGCCTGCAGGGCCTGTTCCATGTTCATGGCGTGCTTTCCTGGAGCGGCGTGGCGGGGGTGAGGACCTCGCCGAAGAAGCCGGACAGATCGAAGAGGTCGAAGACCTCCGCCACCACCGCATTGCAGCCGGTGATGCGCAGGGGCTGGCCGTGGGCCCGCGCGTCGCGGCACGCCGCCATGAGCAGTTGCACGCCCGCGCTGTCGATCTCGGTCACGCCCGCCAGGTCGATTTCGAGGCCCTCGGGGCTGTCGGAGCGTGCTGCGAGCAGGCCGGTGCGTATCTCCGCCGCCCGGTAGATGGTGAGCTCGCCATCCAGTGCCAGCGTGGTGAGGGCCGAGGTCATGGCAGCACCAGCTTCTCGACGGCCGACAGCAGCGTGGGCGGCTGGAAGGGCTTCACCACCCAGGCCTTGGCCCCGGCCAGCTGGCCTTCGCGCTTCTTGGCCTCCTGGTTTTCGGTGGTCAGCATGATCACCGGCGTGAAGCGGTAGGCCGGCATCGCCTTCACGGTCTTGAGGAAGGTGATGCCGTCCATGTTCGGCATGTTCACGTCGCTGATGATCAGGTGCACCTTCTGGCCGGTGAGGCGGGCGAGTGCGTCAAGGCCGTCGCGGCCCTCGAGGACGTCGTAGCCCGCGCCCCGGAGCGCAATGCCGACGACCGAGCGCACGGAAGCGGAGTCGTCCACGATCAGAATGGTCTTCGCCATGGGTGTCCTTCAGGGGAAATTCAGAAAAAAGTGATTTCTTCGTGCTGTGGCGGGGGCGCAGGCTGTGCCTGTGCCCGTGCCTGGCCCGGGGCAGCGGCGTCCGGCCGTGCCGCGCCGGCCCGGTGCACCGCGCGCTCGCCGGCCATCGCATAGGTGGCTTCGAGTTCCTGCAGGAGCGCGGCGGACTGCAGGGGCTCCAGCCGGCCCTCCTGCGCGCAACGCGCGTGGTGCTCGCGCACCACCTCGGGCATGCGGCCGATGTTGTCGCGCACATGGCTCAGGACCTGGCTCACGCGGTCCTGGAACTGCAGCTGCACCAGAGAGTCGTTCACTTCGGCCTGGATCTGCCGGCTTTCGTTGCGCAGCAGGTCGGCGGATTGCGCGAGGTCCGCCGTGAGGTTCTGGAACTGGTCGAGCACCTGGGCGATGCGGTTCTCGGAGTCGGCCAGCACCACGGTTTCCTGCCGCTGCGAGACCTGCGCGGCGGAGCGGGTCGCGTCGATGGCGGCATGGATCGCACTGACCTTGCGGGTGATGTTCTGCCCGGTTTCGCCCGACAGCCGCGACAGGACGCGGACTTCCTGCGCCACCTGCGCGAAGCCGCGGCCGCGCTCACCGGCGTGGGCGGCCTCGATCGTCGCGTTGATCGCCAGCAGGTTGGTCTGCTGCGCGATGCGGGACACGCCTTCGGCCATGTCCTGCAGCTCGCCCACGAACCGCTGCAGGTTCTCGATCTGCGACAGCATTTCGGCCTTGCCTTCCATGGCGTCACGCAGCGATGCGATGAGCTGCTGCAGCTGCTGCTGGCTGTGGGAGTAGACCGAGGCCGCCGCCGCATCCTGCGCGCCGGTGCCGTTGCCGCCGGACTGGTCCAGCGTGCGCGCGAGCTGCTGCACGATGTTGGCGAACCGCGCACTGAGTGCCGCGATGGCTTCCTCCATCTGGCCGCGGGAGGATTCGATCTGCCCTGCCCAGACGGGAGCGACATCGCCGCTGAAGGTCTCGAAGCCCGCGAGCAGGGCGTGGAGATCCTCCGGCGTCTTCCGACCCGTGCTCCGGCGGGTGAACCACCCGCCCAGGGCGCCGCAGGCTGCCAGCGCGACCGCGCACAGCACACCGGCGAGCGAGCCGGACGAGAGAATCAGGGCGGCTGCGGCACCCAGTGCGCCCACCGCAGGCGCGGCGAGCCATGGCAGCGTCTGCCTCTCTGCGGTCATAAAGCCCTCACACCTTTCGTTCCCGTCTCACCTGCGGGGAGGCTTTCGCTCCCCAGGTTTTCCATACCGCTGGATCAACGGTGCTCGGTCTCAGCTTAAGGTGAGCCGGTCCGGAATGTAGGACAGCACTGACGTATAAGCGGTACATGACCGGCCAATGTCAAGTTCGCCAACATGCCATGAGCCCTTGAAGGGCTTTGAGAAATGCTAAAAATAGGAAAAATGCCTTCCTATGACAAAAGCTGGGTCAACTGACAATAGAGAGGGCTGCGCATTCGAGGTCGGGAGGCCTGCGGCCAACATCCACCGTGCCGATATGGCGCCGGTCTTCATACGGCAGATGCTGTCGAGGGCGGACGCGAAGGGGCTCTCGCCGCAGCGGCTGCTGCGGGGCCTGGGCCTGATGCAGGCCGATCTGGATGCGCCCGGACTGCTCGTGTCCTACCACCAATGCCAGGAGGTGGCCTATCGTTTCTGGCAGATCCCGCCGAGTCCCCTGGAGGGGCTCGAATGGGGGAGCCTGTTGAATCTCGTGTCGCTGGGCAAGGTGGGCCTGGGCATGATGGCGAGCGCCCATTCGCACGACATGTTCCGCTTCCTGGTCGAATTCCAGCGCGCTGCGGGTTTGCCCCTGGAACTCCTGTGCGATTCCACGGAGCGGCATTTCAGCGTGGAGGCGCGGGCGCGGTTCGACGACCCGGTACTGGAGCCGTTCCTGGTCCTCAGCACGCTCGCATCCCTCCACCGTTTCACCCGCCAGGTCTTCGGAGCTGATTGCCAGGTCCTGGGGGTGGAACTGGCCCTGCCGCAGGCCGGCGCCGTGCCTGCATACGAACAGTTCTTCGGCGCCCCCGTGGCGTTCGATGCGCCGGCGAACCGGCTGATCTTCGCGCCCCAGCCATGTCCCATCCTGACCGCGGAACCCAGCGTGCTGGCGCGGATGCGCGAACTGCTGCGCGAGGACCCCGGCAGCCGCGCCTGGTGCGATCTGGACGCTGCCGTGGCGCAGATCATCCGCCGCTCCCCGACGGCCGCCCCGCCGCTCGGGGCGGTGGCGGCGGCCCTGAACCTCAGCGAGCGGTCGCTGCGGCGCAGGCTGTCTGAAAAGGGGATCGGCTACCGGACCCTGGTGGCCGATGAGCAACGCCGCCGTACGCTGGCGCTGGTCCGCGGTTCGGACGTTTCCATGGAGGACGTGGCGGCGCAGGCCGGTTACTCCAGCGCCCGCAGCCTGCGCCGCGCCGTGCGCCGCTGGACGGGCGGCGGGCCCTCGGCCGTGCGCAAGGCCGCGTCCCAGTCGCAGTGGCGAGCGACGTCCCCGGGGGCCTGACCGGGCGGGGATACCGCCGCACTAGGGCCCGCGCCATCGCGCATGCCGCACACCGAGCTGGAGCTGCTGGATGCGGCGGTGGATGGTGGAACGGCTGACGCCGAGCCGGCGTGCCGCCTCGGAGACGTTGCCCTGGCACTGCGCCAGCAGTTGTTCCAGCGCCTGCGCCGCAGACTGGGGGGGCAGGGCTGCTGCGTCGGCGGAGGGCGGCGCGCGCTGCTGCAGTGCATCGGGCAGGTGTTCGGGCTCGATCGTGCCGTCGCCCTCCTGCCCGCACAGGGCCGCGGCGTAGCGCAGCGCATTGTGCAATTCGCGCAGGTTGCCGGGCCAGGCGTGCGCGGCCAGCACGGCGCGGGCGGCATCGCCCAGGCGCAGATGGCGGCCCAGCGGGGCCAGCATCCGGTCGGCCAGGGCCTGCAGGTCGCTGCGCTGGCGCAGTGCGGGCAATGCCAGTTCGGCCGCGTTCAAGCGGTAGAGCAGATCCTCGCGGAAGCTGCCGCGCCGCACCAGTTCGGCCAGCGGCCGGTGCGAGGCGGAGATGCAGCGCACGGACACGGCCCGCGGGGCGCGGGCGCCCAGCGGGGTGATTTCGGATTCGGAGAGCACCCGCAGCAGCTTGGCCTGCAGTGCCTGCGGCATGTCGCCGATCTCGTCGAGGAACAGCGTGCCTTCGTGCGCCGCGGCGATCAGGCCCTCGCGGCCCTTGGCGTTGGCGCCGGTCCAGGTGCCGGGCAGGTAGCCGAACAGCTCGCTCTCCAGCAGAGCCTCGGGAATGGCTGCGCAGTTGATCGCGATGAAGGCGCCGCTGCGGCCGCTGGCGGCATGCAGCGCGCGGGCCAGGTATTCCTTGCCGGCACCGGTCTCCCCCTGCACCAGGATCGGCAACGTCTGCGGCGCGAGCCGCGCGGCCTTGCGCAGCAGCGCCTGCAGCGTGGCATCGCCCGTGTCCAGCGCCTGCAGCGCCGCAGGCAGCGGGGGCGTTGCCTGGATGGCTGCCGCACCCTGCGCACGCTGGCCGCGCGTCGTCCCGCGCTGCGGCTCCATGGCGTGCGCGAAAAGGATGCTGCCGTCGCGGGCGCGGACGATGCGTTCCTGCGCGGGACGGTGGCGGCGCAGCTCGGGCAGGTGGCGCAGGTCCACGTCGAAGAAGCGCTCCAGCGGCTGGCCGATGAGCGACCGGCGCTGGTCCCAGCTCCGCTGCGCGGCGGCGGTGAGCAGGCGGGCGCCCGCGTGGGTCATGGCGCGGATGCGGCCACGCGCGTCCACGCTGATGGAGGCGTCGGGATCGACATCGAGGAAATCGGGCGACTGCGCCAGGCGCACCACCCAGTCCTGGCCGGACTGCGCCATCAGGTTGGCCTGCTCCACGCGCCGCGCCGCGGCCACGACGAGGTGGTGCGCCAGGTTCTGGCTGGCCCGCTCGGCGGGTGAGCGCAGCAGCGACAGGTCGAGCACCGCCGCGAGTTCGCCGCGCAGGTCGTAGATGGGGGCGGCCGTGCACGACAGCCCGGTGTGGGTGAAATCGAAATGGTCGCTCTGGTGCACGGTCAGCGCCTCGCCTGTTGCCAGGCAGGCTCCCACGGCCGAGGTGCCCGAATGCTCCTCGCGCCATTGCGCACCCAGGTACAGGCCGGCGCGGCGCAGATCGCCGGCGTCGGCCTCGTGCCCCAGGAAGTCCACGGCCACGCCGTGCCGGTCGGCCAGCAGCAGCACGTAATCCAGCCCCTTGAGCTGCTGGTAGAGCCGCTCCAGCGCATGGCGGGCGATGTGGATCAGCGGCTCGGATTCCTCGCGGTGCGCGCGCAGCTCGCCCTCGGGAACGATGTGGGCTTCGCTGGTCTGCGCCGGGTCGAGCCGGTGGTGGTCGATGCAGCGGCGCCAGCTGCGCAGCACGGCGCGGTCGCGGTCCTGCCCGCGTGCGGAATAGCCCAGGCCGAAGGCTTCGATTTCCTGGACGTGCGAGGCGTAGGACTGCAGAGGCATGGCGTGGAGTCGATGCGGTCGTGGAACGTGCCGCAGGGGATTGTGTGCCCGGGGCCATGCCGCGCCCATCGAGATTTACCCATTGCAACTGCTGCGCTGCAGCACGCGGAATGCGACAGGTGTCGCACGGTGCGCCACCTGTCGCGCCCGGCCGCCCCGGTCTGCCGGCCGGGCGCTGGAAGGGTTTGCACCAGGGGTGCGCTGCCAACCCCTTGATTTGCCTGGCTTTCGGTGCAGGCCGGCAGGGCGCCGCATGCCTGGCACGGCGGTTGCCTTGAGCCCTGCAGCCCGGAGAAAAACCAGCGGGCACGACCACCATCCAAGGAGACAACCATGACCGATACGACGGCTGCAGCCCGCGCGCAGGCGCTGCTCGACCGACTCAACCGTGCACTGGCGGACCGCGACTTCGCGGCCGCGAGCCGGCTGTTCGCCGATGAGTGCTATTGGCGCGACCTCGTCCTGCTGACCTGGAACATCAAGACCCTGGAGGGGCAGGAGCAGATCGCCGACATGCTGGCCGCGCAGCTGGACGCCGCCGCACCCGTTCACCTGTCGCTGGACGAGCGCGAGACGGTGGAGGAGGCCGACGGCGTGGTGTCCGCCTGGATCGTGGCCGAGACGCGGCACGCCCGGGGTGGCGGCCATGTCCGCATCCGGGACGGACGCATCTGGACGCTGCTGACCACCGCCCAGGAGCTGAAGGGACACGAGGAGCCGCTGGGCACGCGCCGCCCGATGGGGGCCGAGCACGGCATCCGGCGCGGCCGGCAGACCTGGCAGGAGCGCCGGCAGCAGGAGGCCGGGGAACTGGGCCGCGAGAAGCAGCCCTTCGTGCTGGTCATCGGCGGAGGGCAGGGCGGCATCGCGCTGGGCGCTCGGCTGCGCCAGCTGGGGGTGTCGCACATCGTCATCGACCGCCAGGCCCGCCCCGGCGACCAGTGGCGCAACCGCTACAAATCGCTGTGCCTGCACGATCCGGTCTGGTACGACCACCTGCCGTACCTGCCCTTCCCGGACAACTGGCCCGTGTTCGCGCCCAAGGACAAGATCGGCGACTGGCTGGAGATGTACACCCGGGTGATGGAGGTGAACTACTGGCCGTCCACCAACTGCCTGAACGCGCGCTTCGATGAGGACCGGCAGGAGTGGGAAGTCACCGTGGAGCGCGGTGGCGAGACGCTGGTGCTGCGCCCGAAGCACGTCGTCTTCGCCACCGGCATGTCGGGCAAGGCCAACGTGCCGAAGATCCGGGGCCAGGACGTCTTCCTGGGCGAGCAGCAGCACTCGTCCCAGCACCACGGCCCGGACAGCTATGCCGGCAAGAAGGTGGTCGTGATCGGCGCCAACAACTCCGCGCACGACATCTGCGCGGCCCTGTGGGAGCACGGCGCCGACGTGACCATGGTGCAGCGCTCGTCCACGCACATCGTGCGCTCCGACTCGCTGATGGAGATCGGCCTGGGCGATCTGTACTCGGAGCGCGCCGTGGCCGGCGGCATGACGACCAAGAAGGCCGACCTGACCTTCGCCTCGCTGCCCTACCGGATCATGGCCGACTTCCAGGTGCCGGTGTACGACCGCATCCGCGAGCGCGACGCGGAGTTCTACCGCCAGCTGGAGGCGACCGGCTTCATGCTGGACTTCGGCGACGACGGCTCGGGCCTGTTCATGAAGTACCTGCGCCGCGCCTCGGGCTACTACATCGACGTGGGCGCCTGCGACCTGGTGATCGACGGCAGCATCAAGCTGCAGGCGGGCAAGGAGATCAGCCACCTCTCGGAAAACGCCGTGGTGCTGGAGGATGGCACCGAACTGCCGGCGGACCTGGTGGTCTATGCCACCGGCTACGGCTCGATGAACGGCTGGGTGGCCGACCTGATCAGCCAGGAGGTGGCGGACAAGGTGGGGAAAGTGTGGGGCCTGGGCTCCGACACCACCAAGGACCCGGGGCCGTGGGAGGGCGAGCAGCGCAACATGTGGAAGCCCACGCAGCAGGAGGCGCTGTGGTTCCACGGCGGCAACCTGCACCAGTCGCGCCACTACTCGCTGTACCTGGCGCTGCAGCTCAAGGCGCGCCAGGAAGGCCTGCCCGTGCAGGTCTATGGCCTGCAGCAGGTGCATCACTTGCGCTGAAGCAAAGGCGACGCGCGCCCCTCGGACCAAGATGGGAGGAACTGTCCGTCCCATCGAATTTCTCCCTCGAAGACCAGAAAGCCGAACCATGAAAGCAGCACGTTTCCACGCCCGCGGCGACATCCGCATCGAAGACATTCCCGAACCCGTGGTGGAGCCCGGCACCGTGGGCATCGAGGTCGCCTGGTGCGGCATCTGCGGCACCGACCTGCACGAGTTCATGGAAGGGCCGATCTTCATCCCGCCCTGCGGCCACCCGCACCCCATTTCGGGCGAGTCGGCACCCGTCACCATGGGGCACGAGTTCTCCGGCGTGGTCTATGCCGTGGGCGACGGGGTGACGGACATCCAGGTCGGCCAGCACGTCGTGGTGGAGCCGTACATCGTCGCCGACGACGTGCCCACGGGGCCGGGCGACCATTACCACCTGTCGAAGAACATGAACTTCATCGGCCTGGGCGGGCGGGGCGGGGGGCTGTCCGAGCGGATCGCCGTGAAGCGCCGCTGGGTGCATCCCATCTCCGATGCGATCCCGCTGGACCAGGCCGCGCTGATCGAACCGCTCTCGGTGGGCCACCATGCCTACACCCGCAGCGGCGCGAAGGCGGGCGACGTGGCGCTGGTGGGCGGCGCCGGCCCGATCGGCCTGCTGCTGTCCGCCATCCTGAAGGCCAAGGGCCTCACCGTGATCGTCACCGAACTGAGCGCCAAGCGAAAGCAGAAGGCCCGTGAATCCGGCGTGGCCGACCACATCCTCGACCCCTCCGAGGTGGACGTGGTGGCCGAGGTGATGCGGCTCACCGGCGGCAAGGGCGTGGACGTGGCGTTCGAATGCTCCAGCGTCAACCAGGTGCTCGACACCCTCGTGGCCGTGACCAAGCCCACGGGCGTGGTGGTGATCGTCTCCATCTGGAGCCACCCGGCCACCATCAACGTCCACAGCGTGGTGATGAAGGAACTGGACGTGCGCGGCACCATCGCCTACTGCAACGACCACCAGGAAACCATCAAACTCGTCGAGCAGGGCAAGATCGACCTGGAGCCCTTCATCACCCAGCGCATCCAGCTGGAGGACCTGGTGGCGAAGGGGTTCGACACGCTGATCCACAACAACGAGTCGGCGGTGAAGATCATCGTGCAGCCGCGGTTGAGGTAGGCAGGGGCACCGGGAGCGCGGCGAGCTCCCGGCTACCGCAAAAACCGCTCCGCCAGCTGGCACCAGAAGGCCGCCCCGTAGGGCAGGATGCCGTCGTTGAAGTCGTACCGCGGGTTGTGCAGGCCGCGCCCGCCCTCCGCCGGGCCGTTGCCGATGCGCACCAGCGCGCCCGGGCAGCGCTGCAGCATGTATGCGAAATCCTCGCTGCCCATGAGCCGCGGAAACTCCGCGTCCACCGCCTCCGGCCCGACCAGGTCGGTGGCCACCTGCGTCGCGAGGTCGACGGCCGCGGCATCGTTCACCACGACCGGGTAGCCCTCCACGTAGTCGATCCCGGCCCGGCACCCGTGCGCCTCCGCCGTGCCCGTGACGAGCGCGGTGATGCGCTCCCTGAGCAGCGCGCGCACCTCCGTGGAGAACGACCGGACGCTGATGCCGATCTCCGCCTCCGCGGGGATGACGTTCAGCGCATCCCCGGCCCGCAGGCGCCCCACCGTGACGACGGCGGATTCCGACGGGTCCACGTTGCGTGCCACCACCGTCTGCAGGCCCATGACGATGGCGGAGGCGGCGACCACCGGGTCCACGGCCAGGTGCGGCCGGGCCGCATGCCCGCCGAGCCCGTGCACCTGGATGAACACCCTGTCGCCGGCCGCCATGAACGGCCCCTTGCGCACGAGGAAGCGCCCCGGGGGCATGCCCGGGTGGTTGTGCATCGCATACACCGCATCGCACGGAAACCGCTCGAACAGTCCGTCCTCGACCATCGCCTTGCCGCCGCTGTCGAAGCCGCGCTCCTCGGCGGGCTGGAAGATCAGGTGCAGCGTGCCGGAGAAGCGGCGGTGCCGCGCCAGGTACTTCGCCGCGCCCAGCAGCATGGTCATGTGGCCGTCGTGGCCGCAGGCGTGCATCAGCCCCGGAACGCAGCTCGCATGCGAAGCGCCCGTGGCCTCATGGATCGGCAGGGCGTCCATGTCCGCCCGGATGCCCAGCTTCTTCGTGCCGTCGCCGTGGCGCAGGCTGCCGACGAGTCCCGTGCCGCCGATGCCGCGGGTGACCTCATATCCCCACTCGGCCAGCTTGCCCGCGATGAAGTCGGAGGTCGCATGCTCCCCGAACGCGAGCTCCGGGTGCTGGTGCAGGTGCCGTCGCACGGCGACCATCTCCTGTTCGTAGGGCAGCAGCTGGTCGATGCGCGTGTAGGCGCGGGTGGGGGCTGGAGGATGGGTCATTCGAGAACGATGTGGTTGGCCTTGGCGATCCGCTGGTAGAACTGGATGCGCTCGGCGATCTCTGCCCGGTAGGCCTGCGGCTTCACGTCCTCCGGCACCATCATGCCCTTGTCCTCCCAGACTGGCCGCGTGGCAGGATCCTGCAGCACCTTGCGCATGGCCTGGTAGAGCTTCTGGACGATGGCGTCCGGTGTCTTGGCCGGTGCCGCCAGGCCCGTCCAGGACGTCAGGTTCAAGTCCGGCAGCTTCAGTTCCGCGAAGGTCGGCACATCGGGGAGCTGCGGAATCCGCTGCGGAGAGGCCACGGCCAGGGCGCGCAGCTTGCCGGCGCGGATGTTCGCCAGGTTGGAAGACAGGTTGTTCCAGGTCAGCTGCACCTGGCCCGCGATGAGGTCGGTCACCGCGACCCCGGCGCCGCGGTAGGGGATGTGCGTCATCGGCATCTTCGCCTGGCTTTTCAAAAGCTCCATGCTCAGATGGGAGACCGACCCCGTGCCGGCACTCGCGTAATTCAGTGCGCCAGGACGGGCCTGGGCGTACTTGACCAGATCGGCGAAGGAGCGCACCGGCAGGTCCGCATTCACCAGCAGCACGTTGGCGAGCCGGTCGATGAGCGTGATGGGAGCGAAGTCCTTCACCGCGTCGTAGGGCAGGTTGGGGTTGACGGCCGGGTTCACCACGTGCGTGCTCTGCGACGTCACGATCAGCGTGTAGCCGTCGGGCTTGGCCCTCGCCACGTAGACGGAGCCCATCGCGCCGCCCGCGCCGCCCTTGTTGTCCACGACGACCGGCACGCCCAGTTCGCGGCTCAGGCGGTCGGCCATCAGCCGGCCCGAGTTGTCGACCGACCCACCGGGCGCGAACGGCACCACGAGCGTGATGGGCTTGTTCGGATAGGGGGTGGATTGCGCCTGCGCGAACGACAGCGGGGCCATCCCCCCTGCTGCCGTTGCGGTGACGGCCATGCCCATGAAGTCGCGTCTCTTGATCTGCATGTGGTACCTCGGTGAAGAAGCCGCGAGATTAAGAAAACCGGGCGCCGGCAACAAACGACAAATTCGTCTCAGGTGTTGACATGGTGTAATCGCCCGCCATGAAGATCCATTCTCCGTCGCTGGTGGAGCTGCATGCGTTCCTGGCCGTCTGCCGGCACGGCAGTTTCCGCCGCGCCGCCGATGCGCTGTGCGTGACGCCCGCCGCCGTGAGCCGCGCGGTGCAGCGCCTGGAAGAGCACCTTGCCGGTGAGCGGCTCTTCGAGCGCTACGCGACGGGTGTCACGCTGACGGCGCGGGGAACGCAGCTGCGCCGGCTCACGGAGCGGCACGTGCTCGCGCTGGAATCGGCCGCGGAAACGATGGGCCGCTCCGCCCTGCCGCAGCGGGTCCGGCTGAGCGTGATCCCCACGCTGAGCATCCAGTGGCTCATGCCCCGCATGCCCGCGTTCAAGGCCGAACTCCCGGGCATCGAGATCGAGCTGCGCCAGTTCAAGCACGACGAGGATTTCACGCGCGACGACGTGGACCTGTGGATCGAAGTGAAGCGGCCCCAGCGCAGATGGCCCGCGCACATCCGGACCCGCTACCTGATCGGGCGCGAGTTCATCGCGGTGTGCGCGCCGGGCCTGCGCCAGAAGTACCGCACCCCGCAGGCACTCCAGTCCGCCACCCTGCTGCACCACACCAACTTTCCCGACAACTGGGAGCGCTGGTTCGCCAAGGCGGGTGCGCCCTGCACGCCGCGGCTCGGACCGGGGTTCGATCTGACGATGCACCTCATCATCGCGGCGAAGGCCGGGATGGGGGTCGCCGTCGTGCCCGCTTGCCTGGTGGAGCGCGAATTGTCGAGCGGGGAGCTGGTCATGCCATTCGACATCGACGTCTCCTGCGGGCGCGGCTACTTCATCTGTTCGAAGCGTGACGGGCCTCCGTTTCCGGCGCTGGAGGCATTCGCGGGGTGGCTGGAGGCGCAGGCCGGGGCAGGGCGGCAGTCCGACGCGGCGATGGTGCCGGAAGGGGCATGCTAGTTGCTCCGCCGTGGACGTTCGACGGGCCGCCGGGCTGAACCCACGTCGGTGCATCGGCCTACATCGGGAGCCCAGCGGGGCCACGTACTCTTGATTCTCTTCAACATCGTCAACGAGACCAGGAGTGAAACATGCAGCCATCCGCAGGCAAGCCAGACCTTGTGAACCTTGAAGACCCGGATTCCGTCGCGCGCTGGGTCAAGGAATTGGACACGACCGAAAGCCAGTTGCGGGATGCCGTGGCCCAAGTAGGCACCAAGGGGGCGGACGTCGAGATGCACCTCAAGGGCGCACGCAGTTCCACCAATGAAGACCGCATGCAGCAGGCACCCGACGGCGATCGATAAAGCAACGGAGTGCCGACAGCGGGGGCTTTGACGGTCCCCGGGTTGACCTTTCGCCTTAAATGCAACATCATAAGTTGCATGAAACGCGACAGCCGCCTCTCGTCGGTCCTCCACGCCCTGCTGCACATGGCGGAGCAGCCGGGGCCCATGACCTCCGACGCCCTGGCCCA
>Ga0308159_1001549_pt1 | contig 32219 bp, 25 predicted proteins | sample PhyCR1_FD_201040 | JGI IMG/M metagenome (GOLD analysis project Ga0308159, IMG submission 201040) | Phyllosphere microbial communities from UC Gill Tract Community Farm, Albany, California, United States - DLSLC.R1 | ecosystem: Host-associated > Plants > Phyllosphere > Unclassified | place: USA...
CATCCACAATCTCAACCAACATACCGCTCACAAAGCGGAAATACCCTGGCGCGGGGTGGAGCAGCCCGGTAGCTCGTCAGGCTCATAACCTGAAGGTCACAGGTTCAAATCCTGTCCCCGCAACCAACAAAAACCCGCAAGTCGAAAGACTTAGCGGGCTTTCTCTTGTCCGCCGCAGATCGCTCCGCGCCGTCAGGTATCGACCAGGTAGCAGGCTGAAGCGTAAAGCTGGGTAGGCGTGTGCCACGGGAGGCTCGATGGCCGTCGCGCATCGAATGCATAAGCGGTCGCGCACTTGGTGGATCAGGGGTTGTCCGTGCTTGGGCAACCCACTCCGGTAAGCTGCCGTTTCTTGAAAAGGGGGCCGGGGCCTCGAACGCCCGTCGATGGTGCAGAGCTGCCTGTCCGCTTGGAAGTGCCGGCCCCACTTAATCAGTCGTTCGTTCAGCCTAAGAAGCAGACCACAACCTTGGCAAGGCTGAAGTCATGAGTTCAGTCCTCACTGGCAGCACCCTCCTTTTGAGAGATTTAGCTGATGTTTCGCACTCTTTCTCCCCTGCGCCCAGCAACGGGATAATGACGGGAGAATGAGCTGCGGCGAGTTTGGCTCATTACAGGCCCTCTGAACGAATCACCGTTGCGTAGGCGAGTTTGCAATGGGCCGTTGCGAGCCGGTCAGATCGTGCGTTGCCTCCGTAACCTCCTTGGGCGCCGCGACACGCAGTGAGCCATCGTGGCACTCGACGGGATAATCGGAGATGCGATGCATCTCGGCCTCGTCGGCGCGCGAGAACGCGGCGTGCGGAGCTTCCTCGATCTCGACCCCGTGGCGAAACGAGGCTTGGCGGATCGCATTCAGATCCAGCAGGTCATCGTCAGTTTGATGCGCAACGCCGTCGAGCCGCGAGGTCCTGCGAAGTTTGCAACAGGTCGCTCGCGACAATCCGCAAAGGGGGCACGGTCCGGATCACCGTCACCGGAGCCGGCTCCGGAATCGACGGTCCTATAATCAAGTCAAACCCCGTACCGCTTGTCGCCGCCGCTGGTGATGCAGTACCGGCCTCCACGCGGCCCGTTGCAGAACTGCGAACCGGAGCACGAGCATCCGCCGCCGAAATAGGATCCTCTGCCGCGGCTGCGATGTTCACGTCTTCTGTGCCCGGTCGATCGACGCTTCGAGTGGTGAGCCAGGCGCGCGTGGCGACGTCGTCGCCTGCCGCACCGGCACCCGCTGCCGTACCCGCGGTCAGCAGACCACGCGTACCGCCGGTTTCGGCCGCGCCGCCTTTCGCATCGCCGGCGCCGCGCTCCAGGAAGCCTTCGGAGACCCAGCAGGTGCCGCCGGCACGTGTGAAACCGGCCCAACCATCGCGACGCTCGGGCACCACAGCCTGCTCGTTCCTGCTCAGCGCTTCCACCACGCGTGCCGAGGACGTAGGCTCGGCAGTTGAGGCTCCGGGCGGACACGCGGGACGGTTCGGACGTGCCTGCCGCACCGACAACCGGCTCGGCGACCGTCGCCTCGTTCGGCGCGCTCTACGAACACTTCCCGATCGCTAAGAAAGCGATGACGATCAGCAGCACCACGCCGCAGCCACGACCGGCACCGCTCGGGTTGCCCCCCGTCGACCTGGACGTGGGAGGCCTAGCGGCGTGCTGCCTGCCCCCTGCGATCTGCCGCCTCCGGTGCGGTTCATCCTCACCTGCCTGCGCACCGCCATGAGACTCCCCCTGTACCATCCCAGATCCCCGGAGCAGCCTGCCCGCCATTTCGATCGACGGCAACAAGCGCCTGTTCGCATTGTATTTAACTTCGGGGTCGATAGTCTTCGCCGACGCGCCGGAGCTGGGAAACGGTCGCGATGGGAGAACTTGCTTGAATGCGCATGACCTGAGGTCGCGCTGGGTGCGCGACCTGACGCGTTTCCTGCCGTTGAAGAGCCAGTTCGTCCTGACGGGCAACGTCAGGGACCTTCAGATCCGCGTGATCGACGGCCGGGCGGTAGCCGCGCCGATCGCGGACGTCCTGTCCTCCACCCTCGCCGAGGCCGGATACGCCGAGGTCGTGCATCACGATCCGCTCAAGGGCTTCACGGTCCTGAGCCGTCCGGACGGGACGCAGACCGACGGCGACGCGCTTCTCACGAGGCTCGGGCTGACGCCCTCCAACGGCCGCGCGCAAGCAGGCCCGGACGTATTCGGCGCCACACTCGAGAAGATCGTGGCGCTCGAGGGCGAACCGATCGCGCTCGTCGCCGACTTCGCCTCCCGCATGATCGTCCGGAGCGACGCCCTGTCGCCCGCCGAGCAGCAGCTGTTCACACGGGCGCTGATCCTCAGCCAGACCGCCCGCGCGCGACCGAACGGTCCTGAACGATCGCCGCGCTACAACACCGTCATCTGGATAGCCGAGAAGGAGGGAGACCTTCCCGACTGGCTCACCATCGACAACCCCCGCGTCAGGCACGTGCCGATCGCGCCGCCCGATCGGGCGGCGCGAAGCGCCGTCGCCCCCTCGCTGGTGAAGACGCTGCCCGGCGCGCGCAACGCCGAGGCGGACGTTCTCGAGGACGCCGGCCGCTCGCTCGTCGATGCGACCGAAGGCATGCTGCTCGTCGACCTCAACGCAGTGGCGCAGCTCGCCCGAGCCGAGAAGGTGGCAGTCACCGACATCGGCGAAGCAGTCCGCCGCTACAAGGTGGGCGTGACCGAGGACGCGTGGCTCAAGATCGAGCGACGGAAGATCCGGGACGGCGCCGACATCATCCGCCGCCGCGTCGCCGGGCAGGATCACGCGGTCGTCCACATGCTCGACATCGTGAAGCGCGCGGCGACCGGCATCGGCGGCGGACGTCGCGGAGGCCGTCCCCGGGGCATCGCGTTCCTCGCCGGCCCCACGGGCGTCGGCAAAACTGAGCTGGCGAAGACCGTCACGGAGCTGCTGTTCGGAGACGAGAGCGCGTACATCCGCTTCGACATGTCGGAATTCAGCGCCGAACACGCGGACCAGCGTCTGATCGGCGCGCCACCCGGGTACGTGGGTTACGACGTCGGCGGCGAGCTCACGAACGCCGTGCGCGAGCGCCCCTTCAGCGTCGTGCTGTTCGACGAGATCGAGAAGGCCCATCCGCGCATCCTCGACAAGTTCCTCCAGATCCTGGACGACGGCGTCCTGACCTCGGGTCGCGGGGACCGCGTGTACTTCTCCGAAGCGCTGATCATCTTCACCTCGAACCTCGGGCTCTATTCCGCCGGCGCGGATGGCGCCCGCGTCGCGAACGTCACGCCCGACCAGCCCTTCGAGGAGGTGCGCTCGCGCGTCCGAGCCGAGATCTCGAACCACTTCAAGCTCGTCCTCAACAGACCCGAGATCCTCAATCGCTTCGGCGAGAACGTCATTGTCTTCGACTTCATCCGGCCGAGAATCGCCGACGAGATATTCGCCTCCATGGTGGACAGCGTGATCCGGGACGCCGCCTCGGGCGGACGCGACATCGTCCTCTCCGACGAGGCTCGCGAGGCCCTGCGACAGCTGTGCACGACCGATCTCTCGAACGGGGGTCGCGGCATCCGCAACATGATCGAGGCGCATCTCATCAATCCGCTGGCCCGCGCGCTGTTCGACCTGGATCGCGAAGGAGCGGTGAGGATCGCCCGCGTCGTCACGGGCGGCGTCACGACCCTCGAGATCGAACCGGCGTGATGCAGGTCTCGATCTCCCGCATCCACTTCCCCGTGACCACACTCGGACCCGGACGTCGCGTCGGGCTCTGGTTCCAAGGCTGCTCGATCCGATGTCCCGGCTGCATCTCGGTCGACACCTGGGACGCCGGCCGCAACGTCGTGGACGCGGCGGACGTCGTCGACCGTCTGAGGGAACTCTCGGGCTCGTGCGACGGCCTTACCGTCTCGGGAGGCGAACCTTTCGATCAGCCCGACGCGCTTGCCGAAATACTCTACGGGTGGCGCCGACATTCGGCGACACCCACTCTGGTCTTCACGGGCCGCGAAATGCAGGACGTGGCCGGCTGGTTCTACGTCCATCCCAACCTCGTCGACGCCGTCATGACGGGTCCGTTCCGCTCCGATCTTCCCCAGACCGCCGCTCTTCGGGGCAGCGACAACCAGACGCTGCACGTGCTCACCGAGCGCGGTTCGGCCTTCAAGGTTTACGATCGCACGACCGGGGTCGAGGACAGACGACTGGACGTCATGTTCGACGACATGGGGGACGCCTGGATCGCCGGCATACCGGCCAGAGGCGACCTGTCGAAGCTGCGCCGACTGCTCGCCCGGGAAGGTCACTCGGCCTCGACGTCCGCATCCATCCGGGAGACCGTCCGATGATCCGCTTCTGCCCCAACTGCGAGACCGAGCGGCCGGCTGACGAGATCCTGTGCGACGGCGACATCGCGGGCCTGTCGTGCGGATGGGAACTCTCCGATCTGCCGCTGCGACCAGCCGGCTGGAGGCCCGCGGGCCCAGAATCCCCGGCCAGCCCGGCATCGACGCCGACCTGCACCAACGGACACGATCTCGAACCCGGCGACCTCATCTGCAGCGAGTGCGGCGCCGATCCGCTAGTGCCCGACGACGCCGCGGACGCCGCGGTCGAACGGCACCCGCCACGGGACCTCAACCGGGACGCGGGCGGGATCGACGGGAACGCGACGCCGCCCATCCCCGAGGCCGAGACGGAGATCGCCGGTTGGCGCCTGCTGCGACGTATTCCGACGACCAGTCATGTCCGGGAGCGGTTCGAGATGGTCCGGGACGAAGACGGCCGGGAGGCGGTCCTGACGCTCTACGCCAACGGCAGCGAGCCGGATCCCGAGGTGTACGACGCGCTGAGCGTCCTCGACCGGGACCACGTGCCGGAGATTTTCGATACGGGAAGATGGCGGGATCGCGCCTACGAGGTGTCGGAGGACCTGCGCGGCGGCACGCTCGCCGACCTGGGGCTCATCGCGACCGATCGAGCGACGCTCTGCCGCATCCTGGACGAGGTCGGCGGCGCGCTGGCGGCCTTCGCCGAACGCGGTCTGCGACATAGGGATCTGCGACCTACGGCGATCATGGTGCGGACGCGCGAGCCGCTGGACCTCGTCATCACGGGCTTTGGCTCGGCGCGCCTCTCGGACTACGATCTCGACGTCGTGTCCCCCCTAGAGATCACGCGGTACACGGCGCCCGAGGCGGTGGCCGGCGGCGTGGCGGCCGCCAGCGACTGGTGGAGCCTCGGCATGATCCTGCTCGAACAGGTCACCCGAGGCGCCTGCTTTGCCGGCGCCGACGACCAGTCCTTCCTGATCAGCGTCCTAACGAACGGGGCGCCGGTCCCCGACGATCTGCCCGACGAGGTGGACGCGCTTCTGAGAGGGCTTCTTGCACTCGACCGCCGGGAACGCTGGTGCTGGCCCCAGGTCCAGCGCTGGCTCGCGGGCGACGTTCCACAGGCGCCTTCCCGACTGCGTCCGATGGGCGACGGGGCAGGCATGCGCGGCATCATGCTCGGCGGCGTGAAGCTGGACACGCCCGAACGGTTCGCACTTTCGGCCGCGGAGCCCGAACACTGGGACCAGGCCCGGTCGATGCTGCTCCGCGGCGAGCTGGCGACCTGGATCGAGGAAGCCGGACACCATGCCGATCTTCGCGCCGAAGTCAGGACGATCGCCGCCCTGGAGGGCGTCTCGGAGGAATTCAGGCTGGCGCTCGCGCTGAAGGCGCTGAACCCCTCGATGCCGCTCGTGGTGCGCGGCGAGATCGTCACGCCCGGGTGGCTGATCGACCATCCCGACGACGGCTACGCGCTCATCACCGGGCCTCTGCCGGATCGCCTCGAACGCGACGACGACGAGGTGTGGCTGTCCCGCCTGAAGCGCCGCGAGGCCCGCGTGCGCGAGAGGGCGAAGCAGCTCGACGTCGAGATCGACGAGGGCCAGCTCCGGGCCTCGGTCCTGTCCACGTCGAAGTCGCGGCTCGCCGCCGTCTGGGCTGACCGCAGCCGCATCCTTCCGGACACCGATCACCCGGGCCTCCTCGCCATCGTCGAGCGCAGGATCACCGAGGAGGAGGACCTCATCCTCCTCCTGAGCGCGTCGGCCATCCACTTTCGATCCGCGGAGGCGATCGTCGACGAAGCGGCATGCGCGGCGGCCGCCGCCGGGGTCTCGGAGTTCGACCGTGCAGCGGCACTTGCGCGCACGGGCGCGCCGAGACGCGAGCTGCACGCGGAGATCGAAGGGCGTCTCGAAGGCTTCGCCAGGTGCGGCCGGCAGCGCATCGACGATTGGGGCGACCAGTTCAGGCTGGAGAAGCGGCTGCCTCTCTCGCGCGCGCTCGCGCTTCTGGCGGTGCCGGCGGCTGAGTGGCGGCAGCCGCCGCGACAGGCGTACATCGCGACCCTGCTGGACTTCTTCTCGCGTCGGATAACGGGCACGATCATGCGTGGGCCGCTCACCCGAATGGTGATCGGCAAGACCACGGCCCGCCTCGATCTGATGGAGCTCGACAGTCCTCGCCGGAGGGCTTCCGAGCTGCTCGACCACGTCCTGCTCCGGAATGATCAGAGAATCGATTTGGACCCGACGCCCCTTGTCGACGATCCGCGCGTCGAGCGTCGTCTCCGGACCCTCCACAGCCACGCCACCCTCTACCGCCGCGACACCGGGATCGACGGCCTCTATCTGGGCTTTCCGTTCCTCGTCATGCAGGAGGCCCGGGCCTCGACCCGTCCCCGCATCGCCCCCGTCCTCCTGTGGCCGATCAGGATCCATCCCGAGACCGGATCGCGTGGGCGGGTCACCCTCGCGTTTGACCGGGACCGGGAGGAGGTCCGCCTCAATCCCGCCTTCGAGACGCTGCTAGGCGTCGAGACCGCGGCCCGCTGGCAGGAGGCGGCGGACGACGTGCTCGGCAGATCGTCCGTCACCGCGCAGGACGTGGTCGAGGCCTTCCGCGAGCTCGCCCGGGTCGAAGGCCGCTCGTTGGCGGGGATCCCTTCCAAGGATCTTCGGTTGCGGCCCGGCGAGGATCGCGTCGCCTGCGCCGCCGCTCTCTTCCATCTGGGCTTCATGGGTCAGGCCGTGATGGAGGACCTGCGGCAGCTCAAGAGCAGGCCGCCTGCGGGCACCTCGCTCGAGACGGCGTTCCGCGCGGGCGAACAGATCGTCAGGGGGGAGCGGCTTCACGTCCCCGAGCGCGAGCGCTTCTTCACCGCCGACAGCGATCCCTCCCAGGAGGCCGCCGTCCTCGAAGCCAGGCAGGGTCGCGGGCTGCTTGTCGAAGGACCGCCCGGCACCGGCAAGAGCCAGACGATCGTCAACATGGTCGCGGACGCCATAGGCACCGGGCGCAGCCTGCTGGTGGTCTGCCAGAAGCAGTCGGCGCTGGAAGTCGTGCACAAGCGGCTCGAAGCCTCGGGCCTCGGAGAGCGCGTCGTCATGGTCAACGACGTCAACAAGGATCGCGAACCCGTCATCCGCGCCGTCCGCGAGCAGCTCGAGGCGCTGCACGCCAGGCCCGGAGGCGCAACCGGCTGGCGGCAGCTGCGCGATCAGGCGGCGGCCCGCATAGAGGCGCTCGAAGCCGATCTCGACGGTCAGCACCGCGCGCTGCACGCCGTCGACGAACGGACGGGCCTGTCCTTCCGGCTGATCCTGGGCGACCTCATCGGGTTGGCACGCGAAGGGATCACGCCCGCCCTCCCGTCGCTGCGCCCGGTGCTCGCCGACACGGATCCCGGAGCACTGACGGTCCTGCAGGAGATCTGCGCGCCCATCGCCCGTCTGTGGCTGCCCGCACGTTGGGAGGGCAGCGCCCTCCACGACACGCTTCCATTCGGGACCGACCACGGCTCCGTGCAGACCTTCGCGGAAGATCTCGGAGCGTTCGCGGCAGCCGAGGAGGGGCGCCGGGACGTGATCGCCCGGACGCCCAACGCACTCGAGATCGAGGATCCCCAACCCTACCGAAGCTGGTCGACGGAGCACGGCGCCGCGTTCCTATCGATCGACCATGAAGCGCGGCAACGTCTAGCACGCTGGCTTCCGCTGCTCGCGGGCGCGTCCGAGCGCACGCCCGGCGAAACCGAACCCCAGAAGGAGCTCGCGGATCTGGAGCGTTCGCTCCTCGCGCTGCCGGCCGACGACGCCCCGGATGACGCCGTGGAGGTCGCGCGGGGGCTCGACGACGTCGATCTCGCGGCGTGGACGGAGACCTCGGATCGGCTGCAGCGCCGACCGACGTTCATGGAACGCCTGACGCCATCCAGGTGGATGGCGCTCTGGCGACGAAGGACGTTCATGAAGCAGGCCGGGTTGAGCGAGCTTGCCGCCTTCGGCGTCGCGCTCCACCGTGAGGAAGCCTTGCGCCCGCTTCGCGGCAGGCTTGAGAAGGCGACCGCCGGGCTGGGCGAGACCGCCGGCCACCTCGCCGTCCTGCGCATTCCCCGGCTGATCGAAGAAACCCGAGCGTGCCGCGCTCTGATCGACGGGGCGGAAGGGCTGGCCGTTCGGCTCGAAGCCTACCCCGAACCCTCGGTCTCGGCGGCGATGGCGAGAGCCGCGACCCACCAGGCCGTGAAGGACCTCATGGAGGGAATCGACCAGGGCCTCGCCAGGCACGCGGCCCGGACCGTAAGCCGATCCGCTCTCGATCGGCTCGCGGCGTGGATGTCGGAGGCCTGGGTCGACCAGTGCCGCGCCGCCGTGACATCGCAGCAATCCAACGCGGCGAGGATCGAGCCTCTGCTCGGCGCAGTGCCCCACGTGCCCGCTTTCCAGCGCTTCCGGGCGCGGGTTCCCCAACTGGGCGAAGGGGCGATGAAGGTTTTCGCGCAGCTCTCCCGCATAAGGGAGGAACTCTCGGGGATCGAAGAGGTCGAACTGGAGCCGACGGTCCGGCGCATCATGGCGATTGAGGCTCGCCTGGCATGGAAGAGCCGCCTGGAGACGGCGGATCCCACCCTCCTCCTCGAAGCGCAGGAGCTCGAGGCGAAGGCCGCGGCGCTGACGCTGGCGGACCGGGACATGCGAGCGCTGAACCGCCGGCTGCTGGTCGAGGGGCTCGACGCGAGCCGCCTCAGGCCGCTCAGGGAGTGGGAGGACATCACGCGGCTTCGCGGGGCCAGGGCCCGCCGGCTGCGCGAGTTCGTCGATCGCGGGGCCGAACTGGGCCTCATGCGCCTGCGGCCGGTCTGGCTGGTCAATCCCGACGTGGCGAGCCGACTGCTGCCGCTCCGCAAGGGCCTGTTCGATACCGTCATCTTCGACGAAGCGTCGCAGATGCCCATCGAATACGCGTTGCCCACGCTATTCCGAGCCGAGCGGATGATCGTCAGCGGCGACGAGAAGCAGATGCCGCCGACGGCGTTCTTCTCGAGCAAGGTCGAGAGCGACGAGGCCGAGATCTTCGAGGGGTACGCCAACGAGGAGGACCTGCAGGACGACGAACGCGATGCCGCGGACGAGACGTGGAACCGGCGGGAGATCAAGGACTGTCCGGATCTGCTGCAGCTCGGCAAGTCCGTCCTGCCGGCGACGACGCTCCAGATCCACTACCGGTCGATCTACCGCGAACTGATCCAGTTCTCGAACGCGTCCTTCTATTCGAACCGCCTCAGCGTCCCCGCCCGCCATCCCGCCGATGAGATCAGACGCAAGCGCCCGATCGAGGTGGTCCGGGCGGAAGGAACCTACGTCGACCAGACGAACCCCGGCGAAGCCGTGCAGGTGGTGGATAAGCTAGCGGAACTCTGGCGCGAGGAGGGAACGCCGCCCACGATCGGCGTGGTCACCTTCAACCGCAAGCAGGCGGACGTCATCGAGGAGGCGCTCGAACGCCGTGCGGAGACGGACGCCGCCTTCCGCGCGGCGCTGACCCGTGAACGCGACCGCGTCGAAGGCGGCGAGGACATGGGGTTCTTCGTCAAGAACGTCGAGAACGTGCAGGGCGACGAACGGGACATCATCGTCTTCTCGTCGACCTTCGGGCGCAACGCGCAGGGCACCTTTCGGCGGTTCTTCGGCGTCCTGGGCCAGAAGGGTGGCGAGCGACGCCTGAACGTCGCGGTCACCCGGGCCCGTCAGAAGGTGATCCTCGTGACCTCCATGCCGATATCCGAGATATCCGATCTCCTGAGCACCCGCCGTCAGGCATCCTCGCCGCGCGACTTCCTGCAGGCGTACTTCGAATATGCGAGATCGATATCCGAAGGCGATCTCGATGCCGCGGACGGGCTGCTGACGCGACTGACGCCGGAACGACGACGCGGCGGAGGTACCTCGTTCGACGATGCGGATGGCCTGCGCGTCTGCGTGGCGGAGGAACTGCGGACGATGGGTTGGGATCCGACCAGCGTCGGTGACGACGGCGCGTTCGGCCTCGACTTCGCGATCGAGGACCCGAGTACCGGTCTATACGGCATCGGCATCGAATGCGATGCGCCCCGGCATCCACTGCTGACCAGCGCCCGGGCCCGGGAGATGTGGCGGCCGCAGGTGCTGCGGCGCTCGATTCCCGTCATCCACCGCGTCTCCTCGCATCGCTGGTTCTCCGAGCCGGAGCGCGAGCGCGAGCGGCTGAAGGTGGCGGTGGAAACCGCGATGGGAGGACGGAGATGAGCGGCCCCAAGGTCGTGCGCATCGTGACGCGCGAGGAGATACTCGACATCTGCCGAGGACACCTCGCGAGGGTCGACGCCGCGCTGGAGGAATGGACGCGCGTCGGAACGCGCAACGAGTGCATCGACGAAGACGCGTTGGCAGCGGCACGGCGACGCAGGGCGGCCCTCGAGGCCCTCATCCGGAGCGACCGCTTCATAGACCTCCAGAAGCAGGCCCCCACGGAGGAGGCGTTCCTCGAGGAGGACCTCAGACGGAGGCTGACCAAGGTCGCACAGGCGCAGGCGGCGGCGCGATCCCGGGACCGCCGGTCAAAGGATACCGGCGCGGCACTTCTGCGCTCGCTCGAACAGAAGGGGCCGGTTCCTCTCCAGCTCGCCGAGGACCTGCGGAACGGGCGTGAGGAGGCGTTTCCGCAGGCGTTCGGGATCATTTCGTCGGCCGCCCGGGAGCATAGCGCCTCGTCCGAACTCGCGCGCAGATTGCGCGAGGAGGACGTCGATAGAAACTTCTCGAAGTGGATGGCCGACAGGCAGGGCGCGACCGACCCCGAGATCGACAGGCTCGAAAACCGCCTCTCCGAACTCGCCCAGATCGAGCATGCCATCAAGTTCGACGATCTACATGCACGGCTCGAGGAGGCGCGTGGCGCTCCGGGAAGCCGACGCGGGCTGCTGCTGGACGGGCTGGAGGTCGAGATCGGACGCACGCTGGCGGCCGCGCGCCGCACGGCCGCCCTCCTGCACGAACTTCGGCTGCTGTCGGCCGAGGCTTCCGCCGCCGGTCTCGACGGGGCGGCGTTCGACGCCGGAGCGGAAAGCATAGATGCGGCCGCCTTGGAGCACGGCATAGCCGCCGCCCGGGAGGCCATCGAAGCCCACCGCGCGGCCGCAGCCGCGCAGGCGCGACGAGCGGCGGTGCTGAAGGGGCTCGCGGAGCTCGGCTACGAGGTCGCGGAAGGGATGACGACGCAGGTCGCAGGCGACAGCCGACTCATCCTGAGGAGCGCGTCCAGGCCGGACTACGGGGTCGAGGTCTCCCCTGCGGGAGCGAAGATGCAGATGCGTCCAATCGCCTTCGAGGGCGGAGGCCTCGGGCCCGACCCGGCCCGCGATCGCGACGCCGAGACGATCTGGTGCGGAGACGTGACGTCGCTTCAGGCCAGCCTCGCCGAAGTGGGAGCGGGACTCCAGATCGAGAAGTCGCTGCCGGTGGGTGCGGTGCCGCTCAAGCGGATGCGGCTCACCGGACCGGAGAACATTGCGTCGGCCGCGACCCCCCAGTTGCGTGCGATCAGATCGGACAGATGACGGCGCGACGACGCGCAATCACGATTGAAGAGGGAGCATTATCCATGACAGCGCCGTTCGGCATCGAATTCCACACGCCGGTCGAGAATCTCGAGATCATCGAGGACCTCGGCCACGGCAAATACCTCGTGACGCCGCCGAAGCCGCATCCCAGCTTCGAGAGCTACGTCGTGCAGGCCACCCCTTCAGTCGGCATCTGCTGGATCAAGGGCGTCTCCGGAACCGTAGGCAACGACGCGTACGGCATCCAGGCGCGGCAGCTGCATGGTTCGCTGAACGCGCAACTCGAAAAGCGCTACGGAGCCGGAGAACTCGCGGAAGGATTGCGGTCGGGCTCGATCTGGGACGAGCCGCGCGATTGGACTCAGGGGCTCACCGCGAACGAGCGCCATTGCTACGTCCTTTGGGAGCGACCGACAGCCCGGCTTCTTCCGGACGACGTCGACTCGATATTCCTCGGAGTCAAAGGCTTGAGTTCGGATGAGACGAACGTCGGTCTCGAATACGCGTCCGTCAGGATGAAGCAGGCCGAGGCCGAGCTCCAGGACATGCTGTCCGATCTCCTCTGATCGCCCGAGGAGCCGGTTGGAGCTCGCTAGCGGGCCAGTCTCCAGCCGGCCGCCTCGGCCTCGGCCTCGCTGCAGAACCAGCGTTCACCCTTCGGCGTCGCGATGCGTACCTTGGCATAGTCCCGGCCGCCGGGGACGTGGTAGATCCTAGCGCCCTTCGAGCTGACGTTGCCGTTGATCGTGCAGGAGGGGTTCGGCGCGCTTACGGCTTCTCCCGGCCGTGCTCCGTCTCCACGGCGGCGTGCCCGGAACTCCGCCGGCGGTTGGAAGACATCGGACCACATGCCCAGGCGCTTTGCATGCGCAACGTCCTCCGTGCCGACGTAGCGGGTGCTGTAGCGGCGGTAGGCGACCGCCAGCCCTCGGCTGACCAGCTCCTCGCCGACGTGCCTTCCCGCGCTGCGGCACACGGCCACGGTCCTGCCGTAGCGATCGATGTCCATCGACATGCAGGTCACCGTCCTACCCTCAACGGCGCGTCCGAGGGCGTCGGCGGCGCGGCCACATGTATTGCGTCGGGATCCGCTACCGCACAGCTGGTGCAGCTCAGGCGCGTCGATCCCGTACAGGCGTATGCGCGTCGCACCGATCCGCAGCGTATCCCCATCGATCGCCCGCGCCGGACCCACGATAGACGCCAACGCAGCCAGCGCAGCCAACCACGTCAACGCCGAACCTCCCGAATTCCCCGGAACGGGCCGGCTATAAACCGCTGCCGGGGAACAACAATCCGGGGGAAGCGATGGTAGTCACCGGCAGGATCACCGACTGGCTCGCGGCTAGGCTGCCACTGCCGCGTCGGATTCGGCGACCGTCAATAAAAGTGCTCACGCGGAGAAAGTGACGACTCGCACGTCCGGCTTTGCTTGCTACCATTGTTGCTCGAAGGCACGTGAACAAAAGGCCGATGTTGGGGGGGCAGAAGGGAAGGCCGGAAGTCCAATGTGGGTCAAGCGAACATAGTGTCCAATCTTGCAATGGCCCATCAGTTTGAGCAGCTTGAGGATTGATGATGGGGGACGATCTTGGGGTCGGTGACGGGATCACGCGACGGCCTGGCAAGACGCGGGAGCCTTTGGACACAAGCAATCCGAACCAAGCAGCGAAAATCGTTGCTGCTTTCGAGCAGTTAGCGGTCACCGCGGTACAGGATTGGGGTCCTCAGCAGTCGATAGTAGCAGCGATACGCCGAGATGCTGCTCAGCAGCGAGCTGAAGACGTCGCCGAGATCGAGCGCAATCCCGCATATTTAGGCGGTCACCAATACAAAGCTCGATACCGGGAACGATCAACGATCGCCTGGTACGTTCGAGAAATGGACGCCAACGCTACCATGACTGAGTTGGCGTTAGCGGGCGGGCGGCCGTGGGAAGCAATCTCGTGGGCGATGAAGCTGGCGGAGGCGCTCACGGAGGCTCGACTTCGGTACGATTGGAATAGAGCGGCGGAGGTAGGGAAAAAGCAACTTGGCCATTCATCAGACGGTCGAGCTGTGCGGCGGCTGCAACCGGCGGCGCATCGTGTCGCTCGCGTACGGCAGCTGATGTGCGAGGGTTGTACGCTACGATCGGCGATGAAGCGCACCGCAGCGGAGCTCGGGGTCGCGATCAGTACCATCTCCCGAGATTATTATGCTTGGAAGCGTTCTAAACCGGTAGATTAGAACGCGGAACGCTCCGTAGCTCGTCGAACCAGCAACAACGCTGGAGTGACGACATGTCCGCTGAACAATCCGAGACAACCTATCTGTGTCAGGAGCTTGTCTCCCGGCGCTGGGGGGTGAGCCCTCGCACGCTCGAAGGTTGGCGATACCGCCATAAAGGGCCAAATTTTGTGCGTATTGGCGGACGTGTTCGCTACCGCCTGAGCGATCTCGAGGATTTCGAACGCTCTGGCTCGGTGCTCACGGGCGAGCTCGCGCGATGATGGCTGCGAAAGCTCGCGGTGGCTCTCCCAAGTTCCGCTTGGCAAACTGGGGACGGGAGCAACGAAGCGGCTCTCGTTCGGCAGACTACCTGCTGCTTGAGCTCACGGCGCTCTGCAACACGTCTCACCGCTGCACTCTGAGTGACAGCGGGATTGCCAAATACTTCGACCTGAAAAAGCGTAGCGTCAGCCGCCATCTGAGCATCTTGCGGGCGCGCGGGCTCATCAACGTCCACTTCGAAGGAACCGGACGTACGAAGCGGGTCATCACCTTCTGCCTCGCGTCGAGCAACGGCCAATCTGGCGCCGCGACGACGCCAAAGTGGCATGCGGACCAGCGCCAGAATGGCGGACAGAATCATAAGGTAATTGAATCTGGAACAGGCCGCGCTGTTTCGCAGGCGACGCGGCCTGTTCCCATCATCCACCCAAATGCTTCTCCGGTGGAGGCCATGCTCGCATACCGCGAGCGTTCTGAACGGAGCGACGATGGGTAAGGGAGGGGGGCATCAAAAACTCTCCAGCCCTTTGCCGGACACCGGCGTGGGGCTAAAAATTGTCTGAAAATGAAAAATGGAAGGGGGGTCTAGTGACTAGCCCTGCTAATAGAAAGCTGAGCGACCAGCCTGCCCCGAAGTGGATCTCGCCCCTCAACGGCGGTTCTGACACCAGCGTGCTCGAACAAGCAGATTGGCCGTCATCCCGGCAGCGTATGCGCTCAGTAGCTGAGCTCGTCCCGTATGCACGCAACGCGCGGACGCATTCGGACGAGCAGGTTCAACAGATCGCGCGCTCCATTCAAGCATTCGGATGGACCACACCCGTTCTGATTAGGGCTGAGACGAACGGGATCATTGCTGGCCACGGTCGACTGCTCGCTGCAGAGAAACTCGGTATTGCGGAGGTGCCGACCCTGGAGGCGGTCGGCTGGACCGATGCGCAGGTGCGCGCCTACATCCTGGCCGACAACAAGCTCGCCCTGAATGCCGGCTGGGATGAGACGCTGCTTGCTGCTGAACTGCGTGACCTCGAAGAGCTCGGTTTCGACATGGACCTGACTGGCTTTTCTGAAGCCGAGCTCGAGGCGCTTAACCCTGCTCCATCACGCTTTCTTACCGATCCAGACGATGTGCCGAATTTGTCGCCGGTGCCCGTGTCACGCGTCGGGGATGTTTGGCAGCTCGGTGCCCATCGCGTGCTTTGCGGTGACAGCACGGCGGCAGATCAGGTCTCCATGCTGATGGCGGGGCAACTTGCTGACGCCTGCTGGACGGACCCGCCCTACAACGTTGATTACCAGGGTACGGCGGGCAAGATTGCTAACGACAAGATGGGGTCGGACGCGTTTCAGAGGTTCCTCGGGGAGGCTATGTCGGTGGCGTTCGGGGCTCTGCAGCCTGGTGGGCCCTGCTATGTTGCTCATGCTGATACAGAGGGCCTCGCCTTTCGAGCGGCGTTCAGGTCGGCAGGCTTCAAACTGTCGGGGTGTCTGATCTGGCGCAAGAACGCGCTGGTGCTCGGCCGGTCGGACTATCAGTGGCAGCACGAACCTGTGCTCTATGGCTGGAAGCCTGGCGCGCGGCATCGTTGGTACGGCGGCCGCAAGGCCACGACGATCAGTGAATTGTGTGGATCGGTGTTCTCGCAGAACACAGATGGTACGGTATTGGTGCGCGTGGGCCAGGAGTCCCTTCTTATTTCTGGGACCGACCTAAAAGCCCAGGCGCTCGAACCTTCGGTTCTATGGATCGACCGTCCGACGCGCTCCGCTGAACATCCGACCATGAAGCCGGTCGAGCTTATTGCACGGATGTTGCGCAACTCCACGAAGGCTGACGATATCGTGCTTGACGTGTTTGGTGGCTCAGGATCGACCCTGATTTGCTGCGAGACGCTTGGGCGGGCTGCCAGGTTGTGTGAGCTTGATCCGCGTTTCGTCGATGTCATCGTGCGGCGCTGGCAGGAATTTACGGGACGAGAAGCTGTATTGGACGGCGGCATGCGGACCTTCGCCGCCGTTGAGCAGGAACGTGCAAACGAGAGAGGGCGGTGATGGCGGGCAATTCGAACTCAGGCCGAAAGCGCAAGCCGACACAGCTCAAACTTGTTGAGGGTCGGACCTACGGGCTGAAAGAGCGGGCTGGGGAGCCAATTGCGACAGGCGAGCTCGGCGATCCGCCCAGCTACTTCAACGAGCGCCAGAGCGAGATCTGGGCTCATGCTCTCGAGCATTCCCCGGCTGGTTTGCTGAAGAGCATCGACGGCGCCATTTTGGCCAGCTGGTGTGTGGCGCAGGCGCTCCACGAGAAAGCTGCCGAGATGATCAACCTCACGCCTGCTGTGATCAAGTCGCCCAACGGCACGCCGATCCAGTCGCCATGGCTTGCCATTCTGAACAAGCAAACGCTCATCATGCGTTCGCTCGTTTCCGAACTGGGGTTCTCGCCGGCCGCGCGCGCGAGGATATCGATTGCCGAAGAGGAGGACGATGATCCAACCGCCAAATATTTTAATTAACGATAATTCGAGAAACGAGCGTCACATCGAACGGACAGTTCCGGATTGTATCGGCGCATCTCTATTGAACGCCAGCACGGAGGGCCGCAACGTTGCCTCGTTAAGGGCGGACATACAACTGCTGACCGGCTAGTATGCTTGCGAGCTTCGGGTTGAAGGTGGCTATCTGACCTGTCGCGAGATGGCGGCTTGCATGGCGACAGCTAGATAAACGATCAAGCAGCGAAGCCAGCGCTTATGGGGCGAGAGACAGCATGATCGATGACCAAGAAATTCTCTCCCACTTCGTAAGCAAGGACGACTTTTCGGCGTGGACGGCGAGCTGGTCTGAAGAGGACTGCCGTGCGTTCGTGCGCGTCGCTCGCATCCTGCACGATGCCGGCCTGGACTGGTATCACGTCAACATCGACCGGCAGGTTCGGTGCGGTCGCAAAAAGCGAGGGGCAATCGATGCGACAGAGACGTTCCTCGCCATCAGCAATCTCAAACCGACCGGCTGGGTCCGACAGGAGGGGGACCGTGCCGCACTCAGCCTCCCACACGACACCGCGGTTTCACTCGTGGCATTGGCCGATGCTTTAGAGGCGGGGCCGCAAGCCTTGCGGCGTTTTGTTGGTGGGACTGCGTACTGGCCTGATGAGCTTACACTAGACGCAGCGACGTCGTCCGGGCTCTCAGCGGTTCGTGACGATGCGCCTTCCTATTGGTTCGTGGGCGCCGCTTTTGGACGGCGTGAAGATCAGGTCGAGCGGTTCCTGCGTGACGGCATTTGGGAGATCAGCACGCCTACGGATGCGGAGGCGGCACAGGTCAAATCGATGCGACCAGGCGAACGCATCGCCATTAAGGCGGCATTCGTTCAGAAGCATAACCTGCCGTTTGATGGGCGTGGTAACAACGTTTCCGTGATGCGAATCAAGGCGCGTGGCATAATCACGGCCAATCCCGGCGATGGTGAGCGCGTCCAGGTCGATTGGGATCCGACCTTTGAGTCTCGTGATTGGTACTTCTACACTTACCGAGCTACGATCTGGCAGGTTACCGAAGGCCACAACATGGCCGATCGGCTCATCGCGTTCACGTTTGGCGACCAGCCGCAGGATCTAGACTGGTTTCGAAACAGCACCGGATGGGCTGAGCAATTCGGGGATAACGCAAGCGTAAATGCTAGGCGCTTCTGGGTTGAGAAGACAATCGCGAGTGGGCGCACCGATCGCTTGTCGGGCGAGCATGCCCTTGGCCGAGCGCTTTGGTCCCCCCAACATTCAAAGGACGGCAAGAACATATATGCCAATATGCTCGACGTCCGGCCTGGCGACGTCGTGTTTCACCTCGTCGACAATCAGGCGATTACAGGTGTGTCTCTGGTTGAGAGCGCTGCTGATCAGAACTTCGTCGGACTAGCTGGCAGCGATTGGGCCGACCAACCTGCCTACCGTATTGGTTTGATCGATCACCAGCAGCTCGACCCACCCTTGGGTCGAGAAGCGTTCCTCGAAGCTGAGCCATACGCCACAGAGCTGAAGGAACTGGCTGAAAGTGGACAGAAGGGGCTTTTCTACAATAGCCGCCGCGGCCTGAACCAGGGCGCGTATCTCACCGAGGCCACTCCAACATTACGGTCAATTCTCAACCGCGCGTATGTCGAGCTTGCGGGTCATAATTTACCTTACATCGACGAACAGCAGGTGGTGCTCGAGCAAGGCAGCGAGGAAGCCGCCGCATACACGCTCGACGATGCGCTCCTGGAGCTCTTCCTGAGCCGGGAAGAAGCCGAGGACATACTTCTGTTGTGGCGGTCCAAGCGGAACATCATCCTGCAGGGACCGCCTGGCGTGGGTAAGTCATTCGCTGCGCACAAGCTGGCGTTTGCTCTGATGGCCATCGAAGATCGAGACAAGGTTGGCTTTGTCCAGTTTCATCAATCCTACTCATATGAAGACTTTGTTGAAGGCTTCCGGCCTGCGGAACAGGGCTTCGAGCTCAAGCCCGGTAAGTTTGTCGAGTTCTGCCGAAAGGCGGAGGCTGATTCAAAGCACACTTACGTGTTCATTATTGATGAGATCAACCGTGGCAATCTGAGCAAGATCCTCGGCGAGCTGATGCTCCTCATCGAACCCGACAAGCGCGACCCCAAATGGGCAATGCCGCTGGCCTCTGGGAAAGTACCCTTTCACGTGCCGCCAAACGTGTTCATCATGGGCCTCATGAACACCGCCGACCGCTCACTAGCGGTGGTCGACTACGCGCTCCGGCGTCGCTTCGCGTTCGTGTCGCTGATGCCCAATTTGGCTTCGCCTCGGTTCGACGAGCATTTGGAAAAAATCGGCGTCGGTGCCGACGTCCGCAGCATGCTTCGCGCCCGGGTCGGCGAGCTTAACGACGAGATCGTCGGCGATACCATCAACCTGGGACCGGGTTTCGCGATCGGACACAGCTTCTTTTGCGCGGCACCTAGCGGCGGCGAGCGCGACATTGATTGGTACCACCGGGTGGTGCGTACCGAGCTCGTGCCGCTCTTGCAGGAATATTGGTTCGATGCGCCGGAGAAAGCCGACAGCTGGAAGGCTCGGTTGCTGGCCGCAGCTTGACCGAGCCAACGATCCCGATCCGCAACCTCTACTATCTGTTCTGCTATGCGTGGAACCGGTTTGAAGAGGCGAGGGCGATCTCAACGGGAGCCGAGGAAAGCCCGGACCTTTCCAATTTGCTCGCTCGTGTTTTGGTCGAAGGCACGCGATCCCTCCTCAAGCGTGGCCTCGATCGTGCTTATCTGGCCCATGAGGAGGAGCTGAGTACCATTCGCGGGCACATCGAGCTTGGCTCAACCTTACAGCTGCAGGCGCGCAACATGCGCCGGGTGCACTGCGCTTATGATGAGCTTAGCCACGACGTGCTGCACAATCAGTTACTGAAAGCATCGTTGAGGCGGTTGGCTGACGTCAGCAGCATGGATCCTTCCCTTGCTCGAGAGCTGCACAGGCTCTGGACTAGGATGGCCGGCGTTGCAGACATTCGATTGAGCGCGGCCGCATTCGCTCGGGTCCAGCTACATCGTAACAACGCCCGTTACGATTTGCTGCTCAAGATCTGTGAGTTGGCGTTCGCATGCATGATCCCTGACCAAGAGGGATCAGGGTACGGCTTCCAAAACGTGCTCCGTGACGAACGGAAGATGGCGCGCGTTTTTGAGGATTTTGTCCGCAACTACTATCGCGCGAGCCAGCGTGCCTTCCGCGTCAAACCTTACCAGCTTGAATGGCAGGCCGTATCAGTAGGAACCAATGGGGTTGGGCGGCTGCCGGCCATGCGGACCGATGTCTATCTAGAGAGCGCGGCACGGCGGATCATCATCGACACGAAGTACTACGCCGACGCGCTCCAGCAGCATCATGGCTCGCCGAGCTTCCGCTCAGAAAACCTATATCAGCTATTTGCCTATCTGCGGAACGACGCGATCGCTGAGCCGGCCTTGGCTGTCGCGGAAGGTATGCTGCTCTACCCTCAGGTGAGGCAATCGCTCGACACGACCTATGTCGTTCACGGTCATCGGGTCCGCTTAGCGACCGTGGACCTAGCGGCTGCTTGGCCCGATGTTGAACGTCGATTGAGTGATTTGATACATTGAACGGCTGCGGGCTGTTTCTGGTGGACAGCGGAAGGGCCGTTCTTGGGCGTCAGCATCAAATAGTGGCCGTTTGTTCAGGCACTAGGCAGGAAGCACGTCACCAGTGTTCAGACATCCGTTCCGGTAAAGGTATTGCATACTCAAAGCCCACGACGATCCCGCTCGACTTTCTATCGGCTACGTCCTCCCCGCTGCCGGCCGATGTTCGCCATATACACACCTGGGGGAACAAACGTAGCGCAAGCAGCATCGACAGGGCGGCAAAGATCTTCGGTCCTAAAGGGATGATGATCGGACGGAAGCGAGGAAGTAGACCGTAGACCAGCGAAGTTAGTTTCTGGAAGGCGTCCTCAGGATCGAGGATGCTGTAGCGGAGCGGGGAGCCGACTTCATCCGTGAGAAGTCTATTGGCAGCAAGTACCGCAGCCTCGAACCTCTGATCAGGCCCCTGCGGCAGGAACAGCCGGACTTCCGGAACTTCCAGGTAATCGATCGAGCCGAGCGCCCGGCCTGGTTCGAACCCAAGTCCGATGATGGCGCAGGGCGGCTTTGACAGATCGTGAGACCATCCGGACAAATCTCCGATGACGGGCTCGGAAATGCTGGAAGGCAGCTCGCCCGCAGGAGGATCATAGAAATCCGAGATGGCGTACGCGCACGTCAAGACAACTCTGCGATCTCTTGGCTCTGCGAGCGCCAGCAGAAGGTTGGCTAAAACGCTGCGCGAGCAGGAGGAAACGTCGACGAGCACACGCGCCGCCGCATCACCTTCGATCGTCGCAATTGAGTCCATCACGCTGGTCGCGATCTGCGTAGCAACGTCGGGACTGCGCAGATCGATCCAGCTCGAAGCGGTTTGCTCAAATAGTGCACGGTTGTCGTCATAGCTGTGTATGCCGGCGCAGGCGTAGTCGAGAACAACTAGACGCCCAGCAGTGCCAGTATAACGTCTCAGTATATGGGACGCGCGCTCCTCATATCCGCACGTAACGAACACTAGGTCGTAGTCTGCCGCCAGGATTTCATCGGGCTCGCGGTTCATGCGTCGGCGACCGTGAACGGGAGACGCGATTGCTTCAGGAAGTTGGGATCTTTGCGACGGCTGGCGTGAAGCGCGTCCATGATGCTGCTCAGGCTTACCTCGCGTCCTGTCGCCAGCGGCAGCTTATACTCTGGGGCGAGGATGTACGCGAGGCGGAGGCGTGCGCCGCGCAGCGCGCTGATACCGGCGCTGTGCTGATCGTCCAATCGAACGAAGGCGCCAGCATTGAGCGCTCGGCCGACGAGTTCGAGAAGATCGGAAGACACGTGATCGTCGACGAAGAATGTGGCGGGCGGCTCGGGGCGAAAATTGTCGCCGAGCTGCGCGATGGTGAAGTACTCGCCCACTATGTCGATAAGGTTAAGGATCGACTTGATCGATCCCGCCTTCTGCGATGGAATTGCGGAGAGGCTGGACTTAAAGCGATGGATCGTCGTTTCGGCAGACTTTGCTTGCATGTCTGCCGGGACCGTGCCCTGCCGAGCGATATACTCGTCAACCAAAGGTCTCATTAGATTGATGAAGACGCGCGGATTCCCCTCGCTGAGCGAGAACATCGAATAGGCACCGGAGTAGAGCGCCAAGGACTTCCGGCTGCGATGCCCTCCGCCCTCCCTCAGGAACTCAGATCTCGTCAAGATGTAAGGGAGGGCCTTCCTGAACGGAGCTTGCTCCTCGTCGCGAAGCTCTCCGATTGTGCGTATGTCGAAGCGGCCGCTCGTCATCCAATAACGAAAAGTCTTGTCGATCGAGAACAGGCGAGTGATGCGCCGGTGCATCTCGCCCCCGGGAGCGTACGGGGAGCCGCTCTCGCGACGATTGCGGCGCCCGCCGTCGAACCAGCCGCTGCCGAGGACTTCCTCGGGCGTGACCCCGCTCGGCCCTCCTTTCTGCTCGACCAGACCTTTAAGAAGCGACTGGCAGAAGCCGTAGGCGCTCTCCCGTAGTCCATAGGTTAGGTCGAGGGGCGTATAGTCGTTTCCTGTAGTAGGGGCGTCGGGGCCTGCGAGCTTATAGAGCTCGACATCGGAAGAGTATGGGAAGAAGGAGAATTTAAAGACGACAGATTGGACGCTGCTCCGCAGCAGCTGAAAAAGCTCGTGCCGGATCATCTCTGGCGCGATCTCGAGTTCGTCGCACAGGATAGCCCATCGCCTTTCCGGCTGAGCGAAGACCTGATTCACCAAGTCAATGGCTTGAGTGATGGATAGTATCGGCTCGAGATGTACAAACTCGGGAAGCGGTGAGGACGGGTCGACCCTCAGCTGGTTCACAAGCGCCAGTAGGTCGCCGAGCTGAGCTTGAATGGCCGCACGTATGCCGAGCAAGCTCTTCGTCGCGGGAGCAAGGCGCCACACTGCCGCCAGCGCCTCCGCGATCGCCACCTCAAGGTCCGGGGTGATGTCCACGGCGAAGCGCTCAAGCTCTCGACACTCGGCGAGCTTCGGATCGCGACATTCGTTGATCGCGTTGAGAAATGCGATGGCGAGATGGAGGCGGAAGGACGTTCTGCGGATTTGAGCCGATTTTTCAGGCGAATTGATGACGTGCGTTCGGCTTTCAAGCTGCGATCCCCACAGGACGTCCGTTCCAAGAAAGATCGCGTGGAAGGGCAGTCTCTCGCGGAAGCTAGCCGCCCTCTCGTGCTTCCAAGATCGTAGCGAACTCAGCTGAAGCATCTTGAGTAGCGTCGTTTTGCCACTTCCTCTCGGGCCAAAGAGGACGCTGTGGTTTTGTTCGATCAGTCGATCGTACTGAGGTGGCGGCACAAACGAGCTCGCGACTTCGCTTGTCGATAGAAAGCGCGCGTTGAACGCCTCGAAGGTACGGCTATTCCGAGGGTTATCGGTCATCTTACCTGTACCTCCGCGATCTGACCGAAGTCGTTGTCGCGCGTGATCCCCAGATTGTGATGCTTGCCAAGTCGAAGGATCAATCCCGCCAGCTCTTCGGGTACAAGATGACTGACGTAACCGTGCTCCGTCTCCACTAAGCTCCAGCTGACTGGCTTGCCTGCATGATCCCGTCGTAGCGCAGTTGCGATCTGCTTCGCGAGTGCACCGATATCCACCCGCGCTCCGAAACCGGCGCGCGGTCCCATGCCTTCGTTGACCTGTGGCCTACGCCATCCCGCTCCGTAGCTCCACGACCATGTCAGAATAGTACCGAGAAGGCTCGCCACCTCTCCCAAATCCTCGGGGATCTCGAGTTCGACAATATAGAACTCGTTGAACGTCTGGCGAGGCTGATCGGGGTAGGGTTTGGCGGAGAAGCTCGCGGCGGCGAACACCGTCGGGTAGTTATTGCCGCCTGCGTAGAACAGGCGGCCCTCGTGCTTGTGCCCGTGGATGACGAGCCAAGGGCCGATCTCGGCTTCTACCAGGTCGTTGATCAGTTTGTCGCCGTTCTGCATTTGCGAGTAATCGCTTACCGTGACCTTGTCGTTCTTGAACGGATGGTGATGGCAGACCAAGACGTTCGCCTTCCTCTCGCCGTCGTTCTTCAGCTCCGCGACCAAGCGGCCGATGGTGTGATCGCTGACGCGACCGTGCACGTACTCGGGTGGCTGGCCCTCCTTGGCGGCGCCATGATACGCGGCGCTGTTGAGGAGCACGAAGCGTACGTCATCGATCTCGACGATCGTGAAGTTCTTGGCCCAATATTCAAGCCAGCCCTTCTCGCTATCAACCGGAAAGCCTGGCTTCAACGCCTGTATGTGTCCCTTCGCATCAAAGCCGCTGTAGATGTATCGGCTGTCCACGTCGTGATTGCCGGCCGCGCCGAGCGTCAACTTCGCTCCTAACGCAACACGGACCTTCTCGACCTCGCTCCACACGTACTGCTGGCCAGCCGGATCCGCCTTGTCGCCAAGATCGCCGCAGCACAGCACGACGTCGGCAGTCATGCCGCTGGTTGCTTTGATGGTGTCCAGCAAGCCGGTGAACGCATTCAGCCCAGGGTCAGACTGCACCTTGGACAGGTCGAGCCATGAGGGGGACGCAACCTTGTCGCCTGGCCTCCCGGCATAAGCATGAAAGTCCGTCAGGACCGCGATCCTTATGCTTTTAGATCCATTCATTCGGCGCAACGATAGTTGGTCGCAATGAATTCGCGATGTTTGCGGCGCGACGACTTGAATCCGCCGACGTTTCGCGTCACGTCCAGATGCCCAACGTTCCATTTGGTAAGCTGATCGATGAGCGTTGTGTCGCCGGCATAGCTCATCAGGAAGCAGGCTCCGGCTTCATGAATCTTTTCTAGCGTCGCTAGCAGGCGGTCCCAGTCTTGGGTCGCAAAGCTCTTCTGATCGTATTCTCTGAAGACCCTTTCCTCGTTGCGCGCATATGGCGGATCTAAATAGACGAACGTTTCCTCTCCTAGCCCTCTACCAACGACGACCTCGAAGTCGTCGCAGAGAAGATCGGCTCGGCCGAGAAGCTGGGACGCAGCGACCAGCTCCTCGGCGGTGAGCGGCTTGCCGACCTTGTCCCCTCCCCAAGGGACATTGAAGTTCCCATTGGCATTGACGCGGTATATGCCATTGAAGCAATTTCGATTGAGGTAGAGGAACTGCGCGGCCCGCTCTATCGAAGGTGCAGCGCTGTTGAACGCACTTCGTACTTCATAATATCGCTCGGGACAGGCTTCTAGGGTCGAATAATGGGCCCAAAGCTCCTCTGGGCATGACTTAAGGTTCTGATAGAATTCAATCAGTCTGGGATTAATGTCGCCTATCACCAGCTGCTCGGGGTCGACAGCAAACGCCAGGCAGGCCGAGCCCGCGAAGGGCTCCACATAGGTTTTGATGCGATCTGGCATCAGCGCGATAAGGGTCGCAACGCTTTTACGCTTGCTCCCCGCCCATCGCAGAGGCGCACGCGTTGTGCTGCCCTTCTTCATGTACCCCCGGTTCTAAGCGCCGTCCCAACAAATAGGCAGGCAGACACCCTATCGCGGAAACGACCGTCGCTGCAAGCTACGATACCGCCATCGGCCGTGACGCAGGTCTGGGGTCAGAAGCTCATTCCGCCTCCTTGCTGTCACTCTATCAGCGCGCAAATGCGCGCATCAGTCACCAGCAAGGCCCATGTCCGCAATCGCGATTGCCGCGAAGCGGACGGTTTCGTAGCACAAACAGCATGGCGGTAGGAAAGCAGCGACCTGAGCAACATCTCATCGACCAAGATGGGATCAGCCTCTTTCGGTCGAAGCTGCCCCGACATTGGTTGCTGCGCGAATACCGTCCCGACTATGGCCTCGATTTCACCCTAGAGACGTTCAAGGCTCTCGAAACCGCGAGCGAGACCGGGCCGCGTCCGGCGTTCGAGACGCTGGGCGAGCATATATTCGTCCAGCTGAAAAGCGTGGCCGAACCGAAAATTCAAGCGCTCGACATCTTCGGCCGTGGCAATGTCGAAAAAGCGCGGGAGACGCTCGACCTGAACGATAAGGTTGCCCGGATCGACACCTACCGCTTCCAACTCGAAATGTCAGAGCTGGTAACGATTGAGCGAATGGGCATCGGGGTGCCGGTCTTACTGGTGATCGCGGATCTTCAGCGCCAGCGCTGCTCGTTTGTCTGCCTCAACGATTATATCGATAAGATACTCATCCCGAAGCACGACGATTACCGGGCGGCCGGCTCGCGAGCAATCCATGTCCCGCTGTGGACGGAAGTCGGGTCCGATGTCGGAATGATAGCGCTGCGCTGGTACGCCAAGCGGGCCAAGCTCCTCGGCGCCTTTCAGCGTTTCGCCTATCAGTATTCCGAGCTTCGATGGCCCGACAACGGCGACTGGCGCACGCTGGCGCGCTATTTCGGTGAGCGGATTATTCAGTATGATTTTTGGGACGACACGGAAATGTGCGAGCCGATCCGCTATCACGCCGCAGGGCTCCGGCGGTTTCTGGAAGAAGGGCAGCCCGGCTACTTCAAGGTTCCAAGGGAGGTGCCGCGCGGCGTCCATGCGGATGCCTTCCGTGAGCATTATGAGAAGCAGGACATCTTCGAGCTCTGGCGGCTTCTGTCGCTCCTGCCGAAAACCTATGAGGATATCTGGCGAGAATGGTTTCTGCCAACGGCGCTCGGTCAATTGACGTCCGCTCCTGAATAGGACGTACGCACCCAGCAGCCTCGGCAGGAGTTGGCGCAGACAGGCCGTCAGAGCACATCGGTGATAGAAGCGATCGTCCGAACGGGGTGGAGACGCCCAGAAATCGAACGTTATAAGGCCCTGAATGACATCGTCATCGGATGCGTAAGAGCGCTACGTCCGTCATGCGGCCGATTGAATCGGTAAGTCGAGTCGGAGTGAGCGGGAGATGTGCAGTGACGACGCCGAGATACAATAGCCCGGCGTCTCGCGGGCAAGGGCGCGCCTCATGCATTAATCAGGTGCGTAAGAGCCAGTTTAATCCGGTTTCTTTTGCCGCCGGCCACAGGCCGCGACCATGAGCGTTCTGCATGGCGCCACCTTGGCAGGCGCCCCGGTCCGAACGTCGCCGGCGCCGGTGCCGAGCGGTTCTTGGGGCGGCCTGCACGAAGGGCTGATTAAATTGCGGCTGTGTCACGCCCGTGGTCGGTCGTACTTGCTACCTGACGCCCTAATTGGATTCGGAGGCACCCGCTTTTTCTTTCCTAGCTTCTTCGGCCCGCCTGAACTCGTCTTCAAAGTACCATCAACCGGTTCGTCGTTCGGACCAAAGCACCACGTCGCAACGCTGTATGTCGATGTTGCCGCACCTCGAGCAGCCGTGGCTACGCGCGTGGCGGTCAAGTTCCGCTCCGACGACCGAGTGCGCGTCTACGAGGACGGCGTTCAGCTCTACCGCTGCACGTACCGCGCTCCGCTAGCCACTAGGCTTGCTGATCAAATCGCGGGTAGTTGCGTCACACTGGCCGACGGAGATTTCGGCTTGACCGTCTATCACCACACGACCGCGGCGAACGCGGCACTCATCCAATCCAGTGGTCAGCTGTGGTCGAGCGCTTGGAATTTGGCTGGCACCGCAGAGCTGACCAACGTGTCGCACCTGTATTTCACAACTTTGCCAACTATCGAAGGCGAAGCTGACCTGCGGCGTGTAGCAATGAGCTCTTATGCCACGATTGGATTCCAGACGACCTCCGACCGCCATCGCGAGGCTGCAGTCGCCCTACCGGTCTACAAAGGCAGCGTCGACACGCGTGGTTCCGCTATTCGCTTCGTATTGCCGCTCGGCATCATCGCTCCAGCGCACCTTCTGTTTCATCCGCTCACGCGGGCTGAACAGGCCTATTACGAGGTAGTTGGACCGGAGATCGTGCGCGTCGCCGTAAAGACGGGAGTAGTGGGCACGATCACCGGCGAGGAGCTCGGGGTTCCGACTTCAGGACTTAAGCGGTTTAGTTACATTGTCGAGGGCGACGCCTCTGGGCTCGATGGTCTCGTCGAGCCGATGCGCGAGGCGAGTGCATATGGCGCCGCTCACATCGAGGCATTGGATACAGGTCTAGATCTCTTTGAATTCTGGCAAGCCAATAAGAATCGCGACCTGCATGCAGGACGCCCGTTCGAGGCCCGGATCCTTCGCACCTGACGTTTCGAGAGACTGAGAGGCGGTTTCTGCTCAGACGATGCCTTAACAAGCGTCCGGTTTCCGGATGCGTCGAAGCTAGCGTGAATGACCGCATGTGGGTCTTTTTCGAAAGTGGCCGGCGTGGCGGCTTGCTGAGATGGGTAGAAGAGGGAGGATGCAAAGGCGTATGTTAACACGATGCATGACTCAGCAACGCTCGCGTTTTACGCTTCTGAGGCGAGTGCATATGTGGCGCGGTATCGCGGCCAACAGAGCCAAGACCTAGCTGATTTCCTCGACCGACTGCCGGCTGGCGCGCGCGTGTTAGAGCTCGGTTGCGGCGGCGGTGGCGACACAGCAGCGATGCTGGCGAAGGGCGTAAACGTTGTGCCTACCGATGGATCGCCGGAAATGGCGCAACAGGCGTCAGAGGTTCTTGGTGTACCGGTCGGTGTGCTTCTGTTCGAGGATCTCATCGAGGAGCAGGCCTATGACGGTGTCTGGGCCAGTGCGTGCCTGCTGCACGTTCCCGTGGCGGACCTATCGACCGTCCTGTCGAGCGTGCGTCGTGCGCTGCGAGCAGGCGGGCTCTTCTACGCCAGCTACAAGGTTGGGTTAGGGGAGGGGCGTGATCGATTCGGACGCTACTATAACTACCCGACTAATGAGGTGCTGAGCGCCAAGTACCTGGCAGCAGGGCCTTGGTCGTCAGTGGAGCTCGAGGAGCAGCAGGGCGGCGGCTACGACGACGAGCCGACGCGGTGGATGTCCGTCACCGCCAGGAAGGCAGCCGGTTAAAAGGCTTCATCGTCACGTGGGACTGCGTTCCACTCGGTAATCCGCGCCAGCTTCGCCGCCCGGTAGTTGCCCTGCAGAAATGCCGCTCGAAGGGCCGGGGCCGCCCCAGTCTGCGCCATCAACGTTTCCCTCAGCGGGTGGTGACTGGTGATCAGGAACTCGTTGCGGCGGTGCAGGCGGGCGACCAGATCAAGCGCTGGTACGCAGTCGAACTTGCCGCTGGCACCCCGATTGCAGTCGCGGCAGGCAAGCACGAGGTTCCACACACCGTTCGGGTTCCCGGTCAGGAGCGACCGTAGCGCCCAAGGGAAGACGTGGTCCACGTCGGCGGCGAGCTGCCCCGGCTCGATGGTGACAGATGTGAAGCAGTAGAAGCAGTGACCTTTCTGGTAGCCGTTGAGCGCCGCCCTAGCGGACGTGACCGTGACGCGCCGCGCGCCGTCAGCGGCGGTGAACGCTTGGGTCTCGTCGTTATAGGTGATGAGCGAACTGGTGACCCCCAGCTCCCACGCCGTCTCCACCAAGCGCCACCGCGCCTCCGTCTCGGATCCGAGGTCGGCGGCGGCGGGGCCGTGCGCAAGGTGCCGCAACTCGTCCGTTATTCGGATGCCCCCGGCGGCGGCGCGCTCGTCTAGAAAAAAGCGCTGCCCGACGTCATGAGCCCCGAGACGGTGGAAGGCGTCAATGACGTTGTTGAAGCCAAGCGACACCGTGATTGACCGGAGCTCGTCGTCGGAGACGGTACCAGCATTGGCTCCCTTGCATGCTTCCAGAAAGCGGCTGGACCGGCTGGTGCCCTGCTTCGATGCCAGCGTGAGATGAGTTCGCAGGTGGCGCGTGTACGGGTCGGCCAGCTTCTCCAGCGAAACTAGGTCGGCGCCGTCGCGCGCCACCTCGAGCAGCGCCTTGGCGAGTGCGAACTTGTACGACGCGACGTTACGACCGAACAGCATGAGCGCGCGGAACTGGTTTTGGCTGCTCGGCTGAACGGCGAGGAATTGCATCATCAAAGGCCTGTATAGGCTGATTTATGCGAGAAGGTGTGGTGGTTCGTGGTTGGCGGCACAGCGTTTCCGCTGCCGTGTGCTCCCCACGGTAACACTATGCGGCGGTCGTCCGCCGCATGCGTCGCCGCTAAGGCGGTCCCATTGCTGCCGTGGGACCGCCGGGCCTTGTGGCAATACTTTAGATGCAGGCTTCCGTCTTTTTTCGGAAGGGAACGATCCTGCTGATGGTCCTGACCTCTAGCTGGCCTGGGGTAAAGGTGAAGATCGCCGAGGTGTCGTTCTCGAGCGTGAAGTGTAGTACGGTCGTGCCGTCGGGGCGGGTGTAGGTGTTGGGTGCCCCGAGGCGTCCGAGGTTCTCGACGATGCAGCGCACGACCACCTCGGTCGGCTTGTCCGTTTTGTAGACCTCACGCGGGGCATGCTGCTGAAGGTCGGCGACCGACGTGGTGCTGCAGCCGGTGGCGGCGAGTAGGACGCCCGTCAGGGCGGTGGTGAGAAAAGGGCGGTTGCTCATGCAGGTCTCCGTCGCTCGTTGTCCATAAGGAGCGACGGTCCGAAGCCGGACGTTGGAAACCTGGCCAAAGGATCAGGCGCATGCGCCTTTGCCGGCGAACCGGTTGGACATGCGCGCATGCCATCCGGCCTATGAATCGCTTCATCGACCGGTCCTTTGTACGGAGTTTCCACGCTCCACCGACCCTCTCGGACCGGTGGACGTGGTTTGCCGAGCACACGGCGCTTAGTCCAGCGAAAGAGACGAGGGTTTCAAGACGGGGCATTGGCGTCCGCTGTCGCACCGGCCATGCTGCGGAAGATCGATGCTGACACATCGCCGGCCGCCTCTCGTACGGTGCCGCGAGCGAGATGGGCGTAACGCTTTGTGGTCTGCTCGCTCGCGTGGCCCAGGATCTTGCCGATGACGAGCAGCGACATGCCGCTGGCAGCGGCGACCGACGCGAAGGTATGTCGCAGGTCGTGGATGCGGGCGTCCTTCAGGCCCGCCCGCTCGCGTACGCGCTGCCAGAACGGTTGGAGGTCAGTGAGGCGCCCTCCGGGCAGCTTGCCCGTGAGCACCCACGGATTGCCGTCGACCTGCGGGATCTCGCGCAGAACCGCCAGCACTGGATCGCCGACCGGCACATCTTTGGCGCCCGTTTTCGAGTCTGGCAGCCGAAGCAGTCCTAGGTTGAAGTCGACGTAGCTCCACTGCAGCGTCATGATCTCGTTCAACCGGCAGCCGGTGAGCATCAGCAGGCGTACGGCTGCGATGGCTGATGGCATCTCGACACGCTCAGCTGTCATCTCGGCCAACACCTCGCCCACGCGGCTTAGCTCGGCGGCGCTGAGGAAGCGCTCGCGCTTCTTCTCCGGATACTTCTTGATGCCCTTGCGCGGGTTGGTGCCCTCCGGACGGTGACCCCATTCCTCAGCCAGCCCGAACATTTTGGACACGACCTCGATCGTGCGGTTGGCCTGAGTCGGCTTATGCCCCAGATCCCGATGCAACCTGGCTATGTCCTGCCGCGTCACCTCATCGACCCGCTTGGATCCAATAACAGGCAGGATGTAGGAGTTGAGAGAGCGGCGGTACTCTGCGGCCGTGCTCGGCTTCACCCACAAGGCCACGTGCCGGTCGTCAAAGATCTCGGCGAGTTGCCGCACGCTCAGGGACCGGCGCTTGGCGTCACGGTCGGCGGCGGGGCTGCCGCCCATCTGGACCTTGGCGGCGGCGGACCGTGCCTGTTCACGCGCCAGCGCCAAGGATAGCACGCCCACCTCACCGATCTTGAGCTGGCGCCAGCGGTTGCTCTCGTCGCGGTAGCGGTAAACCCAGACCCGCCGGCCGGAGGTCAGGAACCGGATGCCGAAGCCGCGGACCTCATCGTCCCAGAGGAACTCCTTGTCGTGCGTGGTTGCGGCCGCCACTATAGTCTTCGTCAACTTGGCCATGAATGTCTCCTGATACCTGCGCCGTCTCCGAGCCGTTTTCAGGAAGCACCTGGGAAGCAAGGTGCAGAGTAAAGGCGCGAAGACGCGAGAACATCACCGGCAGCAAGGCTACTTAGTAGTCAAGCTAACCGGCTGATACGGCGCAGAAGAAGGTAAGAATAAGAAGGCCTGCGTAGATGGTGCCGTAGCACTCATAACCTGAAGGTCACAGGTTCAAATCCTGTCCCCGCAACCAAGACACAAATAACCACAACCGTCTCGAAATTCCCCGAGACGGCTTTTCTGTGTCCCT
>Ga0308159_1001551_pt1 | contig 32212 bp, 37 predicted proteins | sample PhyCR1_FD_201040 | JGI IMG/M metagenome (GOLD analysis project Ga0308159, IMG submission 201040) | Phyllosphere microbial communities from UC Gill Tract Community Farm, Albany, California, United States - DLSLC.R1 | ecosystem: Host-associated > Plants > Phyllosphere > Unclassified | place: USA...
GTGGCTCATCCCGCCGGTGATCGCCATGCTGCTGAACCTCCGCATCGCCCGCACGATGAAGAACGTCGACCGCACGGACGTCTTGTTCGCGGTGCTGTTCTTCCCCGCCGAGATCTTCATGTGGATCCGTATCAGCCACTTCGTGCGCTCGTGGACCCGCTTCCTCTCGCGTAAGAAGGTCGACAACTGGGCGATGCAGGCCAAGGCCGAACGCGGTGGCGGTCTCGGACACTGGACACCGATGGTCGTGCTCATCGCCGTCGCCATCGCCCTCGCGGTCATCTGGGTGATGGTCGGACCCATGGTGCAGTCGTCGATCCTGTGGATCGGCTGGCCCATCGTCGGTGTCGTGACCGTTCTGCAGACCCTCCTCATGTTCTCCAAGCTCGTCCGTCGTCACCACGGCTTCAAGGTCTGACGGACACACGATCTGATACGCCCGAACGCATCAGAAACACGGATGCCTCGGCCCTGGGGAGGGCCGAGGCATCCGTCATGTCTGCCGGGTGTCAGGGAGTCGCAAGCAACTCCGAGGTGAGTCGGTAGCCGACTCCGCGGACCGTCTCGATGTAGCGCGGGTTCGCGGGATTGTCGCCCAGCTTGCGACGCAGGTTCGTCATGTGCGCTTCGATCGCGCGCTTGTCGGCCTCTCCGACGAAGTAGCTCGTCACGTACGACTCTCCTCGCAAGACCAGGGTGAGATCAGCCTTGCTGCGCACGCGCCGCTTGGATTCCATCAGCGTCGCGAGCAGGTCGAACTCCGTGCGGGTGAGCTCCAGTTCCTCGCCGCCGACGCGGACGAGGCGGCTGTCGGGATCGAGAAGCAGATCGCGGTGGGCCAGCCAGTTGTCGCCGGTCGGTGTGAGTTCCCCGGGCGCTGAGCGCGAGACGAGTTCGCTCCCGGTGGTCGCCTCGCGAGGCTCGGGTCCCTGGGACGACGGCACGATGACGGCTGCGGCGGCAGGGGCGCTCGTGGCGGGCGGTGCGGCGGGGGTCTCGGGACGCCCGGCGGGGAAGGACGGTCCCACGCTGTCCTGGCGAGGGGCCGAGGACGCGGCGGAATCCCCGGCGCGGGGACGGCGCAGCAGCGCTTCGATGCGTGCGCGGAGCTCGCGGGGGCGGAACGGCTTCACGACGTACTCGTCGGCACCGGCGCCGAGACCGAGAACCACGTCGGCCTCTTCCTCGAGGCCGGTCAGCATGATGATGTACGTGTCGCTCTGCTGGCGAATCCGGCGGGCGGCTTCGAAGCCGTCGATTCCGGGCATGTTGACATCGAGCGTCGTGATCAGCGGCTGGTAGGCGATCACCGCGCGCACCCCGTCGATCCCGTTACCGACCGAAACGGTCGAGAACCCTGCGGACTCGAGCACTTCGACCAGCAGGTGGCGGATATCGGGATCGTCTTCCACGATCACGGCTGTCTTCAGCATCGCTGTGCTGTCGCTCATGTCACCCACTCTTCCGGCTTCGCACGGGACCGTGCTCGCGTTCTCCCCCGAGTCGCGGCGTCGCAGAGCGACGAGCGCAATCTTGGCACATTCATGGCGCGCACGCGGTCGACTTGAATGTCAGCGCTGTTCCCGCGTCAATTCCGCCGCGGCGGCGGGCCACCACACTCCCGCTGCGGGACCACCGTTGCACTCGCCGTCGCTCTCGCCGGCCGGTTTGATCCACAGGTTGGTGTCGACGACGCCGTCGCCGTAGGAGCCGCCCGGACTGCCGACGAGGCGGCCGGAGGGGTTGCACCACTCCGAGCCCGCCGGCCCCGCGCCGTTGCGGGAGGTGTCGATGACGGCGTGGGTGCCCCCGAGCAGATCGGAGAGAGCGTGCGCGTAGGCGAACTCGGCGGCCGTGTCCTGGTAGTTGGAGACGTTCAGGGCGACGCCGCGTACCTCGGGGAGGATCCCCATTGCCTCAATGAGTCCCGCCATCTCGGCGGCGGGATGCCAGGAGGAGTGGCCCCCGTCGATGTAGATCCACGTGTTGGTCCCGCGGAGGTTCTCGACAGCTCGCTGCAGGTAGCCCGCGCGGTCGCTGATGGACCCGCAGGAGGAGGACAGGGCGATGCTGTCGGGTTCGAGCACCACGATCTTCTGGACGTCGGACGCGTTGCGCAGGGCATCGCCGATACGTTTCGTCCACTGTGCGTAGGACGCGGGGTCAAGGCCTCCGGCGGAGTGGTTTCCGCAGTCGCGGGCGGGAAGCCCGTAGACCGCGACGGAGATCGAGGCCTTCTGGTCGCGAGCCTCGGCGGCCAGGTGTGCGACGCGATCCCACACCTCGTCGACCGGATCGATCTCGGGGGTGAGCCAGTAGGTGGTGGGCTGCGTGGCGAGCCAGCTCGCGGCGGCGATCTCGTCGGCATCTCCCTGGCCCGAGCGGGCGGCCTGGGCGGCTTTGGACTCATCCGGCACGACGATGCGGGTATCGACCGCCGGCGGCTTGGCCGACAGGGTCTGGATAAGGTTGTTCACGAGGCTCCCGACGACACCGATCCCGGCGATGAGCGCGACGACGGCGACGAGCGCGCCGGCGACGAGGATCGCGCGGGGGAGCCGTCGTCGGGGCCGCTTCGGCCGAGGTGATCTCGCCACGTTCGGAACTCTAGTCGAGGCGAAACCCCCCGGGGGGCGAGGTAATTAGTCGTGCGAAGGGTTGTAGACTTTCTTCGTGGGAAAACTGGTTTACAACACCGCGGGTCATTCATTCGATATCGAGGATCGGACGCTTTCCCACCTCCGAATGGTCTTCATGAACAAGCTTCGCCGCGGCGAGTCGTTCATGTTCCACTTCCCGATGGGTGACGGCAGCGGTACTCGCACACTGTGGATCTCTCCGTCGATCCCGATCGTCTTCCACTTCTACGGCAGTCGTGCCCCGCAATTGAACCGCCGGTGGATCGAAGACCTTATGGATGAGGCCAGTTCGCCACAGGGGCTCAGCGTCACGGCCGAGCCCGACCCAGAATCGGTCGCCTCGACGACGGCCTGAGCGGGCTCACTCGCACTCGGCGTCGACGACCTCGCGGACGCGGTCGAGGAAAGCGGCGACCTGGTCGGCGGTGTCGCCGGGAAGCCCCAGCGCGAACTCGCGGATGCGGGCGGTCACAGGGTCGATCGCATCCGGGTCGATGCCGCGATCGAACGGAACGACGAACTTGCTCCGGCGGTCCGACGGATTGGCGACGAAATCGATGAGGCCGCCCGCGCGCAAGCGGTCGAGCATGCCTGTCACCGACGCGGTGGAGATGCCCAGCGACTGCGCGATCTCGGTCGGCGTCAAGGTCGCTCCGGCGTCCGCGCGCTCGAGGACGAGTCGCATCGCCGCGCGGGCGTTCTCGCTGGGGCCGCAGTCGGACTGTCGTCGACGAGCGAGTCGGGCCTCCGCCAGGCGGAGCCTCTCGACCGCGCGCGCTGCCGTCATGGCGTGGTCGTCTTCGGTCTCGAGCGTCATCAGTCTCCTCGGGTTGAGCCCCGTCTACGCATTGTAGTTAGATCGCCGAGATTCCAGTTAGTCGACCTATTTCGGCCTGAGTCCAACAACGGATCCCACCGTTCATCCCCCTGCGGTTCGTCCCGGTCCCACGGAACCCGAGGCGCTCGACGTCACGATCGCGAACTCGGCGGATTCGGCGAGCGGACCGATCCTCGACAGGGAGAAGATCGTCGCGCCGGTCGTCGCGGACGGTCGCCGACCCTCACCGCCGTCAGCGGTGCGCGCTGGCGTGTCGATGGGCGATAGACGACATCCACTCCATACCCGGGCACGGGGGAGCAGCTCGACCGCGCAGCCGCTCCCAGGCTTCGACGTAGATCCCCTCGAGCAGGGCGTCCGTCGTCGACGTGATACCTGTTAGTGAGAGCAGCACCGCGTAGATCCGCGGAGCGGTCGCGTCGTAGAACTCGACGAAGGCGTCGCAGTCGCCCGTCGCGGCGCGGACGAGGAGGGCATCCAGGTCCTGATCCCGGCTCGGGCGGGTGGCGGGGTCGGTCATGGTCACGGTGCACCTCCTTCGTCGCTCCCAGACAGTCAATCGACGGGCGACGTCGGCGGCCTGGGGTTGCGCAATCCGGATGTGTGTCGTAGCGACCCGTTCTGGCGAGGTGGAGCTCCGTGGCCGGCGGCGTCAAGCCGGGCGTGCGCGGCGGAGGGAGGTCTTACGGTGAGCCCATGAAAAGTGTCGTGCGTTGGGCTCTCGCCCTGGCGATGATGTTCGCCGGTATCTCCCACCTGACGTTCGCGCGTCGCGACTTCCAGGCGCAGGTGCCCGACGTTCTCGTGCGGTCGGGGCACCTCGACAGAGACGCCGTGGTCGTGGCATCCGGAGTTGTCGAGGCTGCCTTCGGACTTTCGCTCCTCGTCCTGCCGAAGGAGCGGCGGCGCATCGGTGCCGCTCTCGCGGCCTTCTTCGTCGCCATCTTCCCCGGCAACATCGACCAGTGGCGCAAGGGGCGCTCCGCATTCGGGCTGGATACCGACCAGAAACGCTTCGGACGCCTGTTCTTCCAGCCCCTGCTCGTGGCGGCCGCGTGGTGGTCGACGCGATGAACGGCCGATGAGCGACGTCGTCAGCCTCGAACTCGTCTTCGACGAAGAGACCGATGCCGCCGTCCGCGCGGAATGGGACGCTCTGCTCGCCGCGGACCTGCCGAGCCAGGCGCGGCACCGGGGAGAGAGCAACCGCCCCCACGTGACCGTGCTCGTCCGCTCGCGGCTGGAGCCGTTCGACGCGGCCGCACTGGAGGGAGCTTTGCCTCTTCCTCTCGTGCTCGGGGCGCCCGTGCTGTTCGGTGCGGGGCGGCATCGGGTCCTCGCGCGCTCGGTCGTGCCCTCGGCGGCTCTGTTGGCTTTGCATGCGCGCGTCCACGAACTGGCCGGACCGGGCGCCGACGTGGATCACACGGTGCCCGGCGCCTGGACGGCGCACGTGACGTTGGCGAGGCGGGTGCCGCTCGATCGGATCGGCGAGGCGCTGGGCGTTCTCGGCGACACCGGTGCGCGAGACCTCGAGGCGCGAGCGGTCGGGATCCGGCGTTGGGACGCCGCCACGAAGACGGTCACCCACCTGCTGGGACGTGGCACGCTGGACCCGTGCTGACCGACGACGCCTTCTCCTTCCTCCGCGAGTACCACCTCGCGACACTGTCGACCGTGGGACGCTCCGGTCGCGTACACGCCGTGCCGGTGGGATTCACCTATGAGGACGGTGTCGTCCGCGTGATCGGTTCGCGCGGGACGCAGAAGTTCGTCAACGCCGAGCGTGACGGCCGCGCCTCGATCTGCTCTGTCGACGGCGCGCGGTGGATCAGCTTCGAGGGCCCGGCGCGGGTGAGCGATGATCCGGATGCCGTGGCGCACGCGGTCGAGCTGTATGCGGCGCGCTATCGCCAGCCGCGTCCCAACCCCGACCGTGTCGTTCTCGAGATGGCGGTCGAGCGGGTTCTGGGTTCTGCCGCCTTCCGAGGCTGATCGGCGTATCCTGGGGTCATGTCCCCCGCCATCTGGTCGATGCCCTCCGGGCGTGAGGGGGTCGTCGGCGCGTGGAGCGCCGACGGCACAGGCGCCGTGCACGCCGCCTTCTTCGCCGGATGACCGGCGCGGGCGCCCCGCTTCGTCGCGCGAGCGCTCCCTCGCCCCTCCTTCTCTTGACGGGCTCACCGCCGCGCGATCTCCTCGCGCGTTCGTCGCCGCGCCGCTTCGCGCGACGCGGCTCTTCGACGGGACCATTCCCATGCACGCTCTTTCCCCTTCCGCTATCCGCTCCAGCTTCGTCAACGTCTCTCTGCGCGAACGCAGCGCGATCGTGATCCCCTCCGACCTCGACGCCACGGCGTGGGATCGTCTCGACTACTTCGGTTGGCGTGACGCCAAGACCCCGCTCCTCGGGTTCGTCGTCGCCGAGATCGACGGCATCCCTGTCGGTCTGCAACTCCGGCAGACGGAGCAGCCCACGCGCACGCGCCCGCAGTGCTCATGGTGCTCCGACGTGACCCTGCCGAACGACGTCGTCTTCTTCTCCGCGCGTCGAGCGGGCAAAGCCGGACGTGCCGGGAACACCGTCGGCACGCTCCTGTGCGCGCGGTTCGAGTGCTCACGCAACGCGCGACGTCTGGATCCGCCCGCCTATCTCGGTCACGATGCATCCGCGGCCCGCGATCGCCGTGTCGAGTCGCTGCGCACCCACGTCGACACGTTCTTCCGCGACCTGCGCGACGGTGCGTGAGCGCCGCACCGACGGCGTCGAGCACCCTGCGGCATTTCTCCCTGCGGGACGAGCGCGGGACGCGATATTGTTCAGTGTCTCCCCCGGACACGAGTCGACGCATGCGCGTCGAAGGGGGGAGAACGGTGGCGGCAGAATGGCTCGGCGCGGCGGGGGCATGTCCTTTGGGCTGCCGCCGGTATCCCGTCGCGATGTCGGGGGCGCTCCCGGTTCGTCGCGGGTTCCGCGGCCCGTCGGATCGTTGCGAGGAGCAGTGGTGACCTCAGTGGCCGCCGATGACCGCCTCGACGCCGTTCTCAATACGCTCGCGGACCGGGTTAGGGAGCTGCGGAGAGAGCGGGACCTCACGGTGCTCGCCCTGTCGTTCGAGGCGGGAATCTCGGAGTCCCGGGTGCGAGCGATCGAATCGGGGCGTACGACGGCATCGCTCGCGACCCTCGTCGCGCTCGCGGAGGCCTTCGGTATCCCGCTTTCGGAGCTCTTCAGCGAGCATGAGTCCGCAGAGACCCACCGTGACCCGTCGAGCGTCCACGTCCTGCCGAGCGAAGTCACGTGGGGTGGGGAGCTTCCGCCGGCGCCGTGGATGACGACGGCCCCCGCGACACCCGCGCCGAGTCCCTACGTGGGTCCGAGCGAGGTGGTGTGGGGAGGGGAACTCCCCGCCGCCGCGTGGACGACGGCGAAGGCCGGTCCGCACGTACCGGAGCCCCTCCGTCAGCCGGAGCCGGTCGCACCCGAGTCGAGACCCATCCAGCCGACGGAGACGGTCTGGGCGGCCTCGCCGCCGACGGCGCCGGGGACCGCGGAAGACTCGGCGACCGCCAGAACTCCGTCGTACGGCGGTCGGCGGGCGTCCGCGTCATCCGCCGCTGCCGGGATTCGGGGCTCCGCGTCGACGGATGGTGGGGAAGGCAGCTCCCGATACGTTCTCGCCGCCGCCACGGGAGCCGCGCCGCGGGAACCGCGTACGTTCTCGGACCTGCGCGAGGGGATTCTCGCGGGACGCGAGTTCGGCTCGCTTCGAGCATTCGCGGTAGCCGCCGTCGCGGAGGCCGGGTACTCGGCCGTCACCGTCGCCCGGATCTTCCGCCTCCCCGTGTGGAAACTCGAGCGATGGGTCGCCGAGGCGGGCTACGTCGGACGCCGGTGAGGTCGGGGTGCGCTCATGGCGCACCCCGAACCGTCAGAGGGCGCGGAGCTTATCGAGCAAGGGTGCAGCCACTTCGTCGACGAACCGTTGCTGTTGCGCGTCGCCCACCTGGACGATGGCGACGTCGGTGAAACCGGCGTCGATGAAGGGCCGCACGCTCTCGGCGAGTTCGTCGAGGTCGGGGCCGCACGCGATGGATTCGGCGACGTCCTCCGGCCGGACGAACTGCGATGCGCCGGCGAACCCTGCCGGGGTGGGCAGGTCCGCATTGACCGACCAGCCACCGGCGAACCAGCGGAACTGGTCGTGGGCACGTGCGATCGCGGCATCCTTGTCGGGGTCCCAGCTGATGGGGATCTGACCGATCTTTCGCGACTCGCCCTCGTGGTGCTCGTCCCAGCCCTGGATGAGGTCGCCGTCGGGCTCGGTGGTGATCAGATGGTCGCCGAGAGGGGCGAAACGTTCGATCGAGTGCTCGCCGGAGACGGCGACGCCGATCGGGACGCCGCTCTCGGGGACGTCCCACACGCGCGCCGAGTCGACGCGGAAGTATTCGCCGTCGTAGGTGACGAGGTCCCCGGTGTGCAGGGCGCGGATGATCTCGATCGCCTCGACGAGCATGTCCTGGCGCGCGTGGACGGCCGGCCATCCTTCGCCCACCACGTGCTCGTTCAGGTTCTCGCCCGAGCCCAGGCCGAGCGTGAAGCGTCCGTCGGACAGGAGTTGCAGGGTCGCCGCCTTCTGCGCGACGACGGCGGGGTGGTAGCGGACCGTCGGGCACGTGACGTAGGTCATCAGTTCGACATCGGTGGTCGCCTGTGCGACCGCCCCGAGCACCGTCCACGCGTAGGGCGCGTGGCCCTGGCTGGTCAGCCACGGTGAGTAATGGTCGCTCGAGACGAGGAAGTCGTAGCCGGCGCGCTCGGCGCCCACGGCGTAGTCGACGAGGGCTTTGGGGCCGCTCTGCTCGGTCATGAGGGTGTAGCCGAATCGCGTCATGTCGGCCACGGTAGGGCGGCGCGATCCGAGGGCTGCCGGGGTTGCGCTGATCGCGGGGATGCGGCAGGAACAACGAAGGGCCCCCGGCGGTCGCCGGGGGCCCTTCGCAGAGGTCAGTCCTCGGGAGCGTGGATGATCTTCTCTCCGTCGAAGGTCTCGCGTTCTTTCTTCTTGTCGTCGTTGCGTGTCTTGCGGAGGCTGAGGAACGTCGCCACCGCCACCGTCGCCGCGATGAACAGCAACGAGAACCAGATGGGGATCTCGGGAACCCACAGCAGCGGCTCGCCTCCGTTGATGAAAGGCAGCTCGTTGACGTGGAGGGCGTGGAAGACGAGTTTCACGCCGATGAACGCCAGGATGACGGCGAGACCCTGCGCAAGGTAGACGAGGCGCTCCAGCAGGCCGCCGATGAGGAAGTACAGCTGACGCAGGCCCATGAGAGCGAAGGCGTTCGCGGTGAAGACGATGTACGCCTCATTCGTCAGGCCGTAGATGGCCGGGATGGAGTCGACGGCGAAGACGAGGTCGATGAATCCGATCGCGATGATGACCAGCAGCATCGGAGTGACGAAGCGCTTCCCGTTCTTCCGGACGGTCAGCTTGTCGTCGTTGTACTCCTCGGAGACGGGGAGCACGCGTCGCACGAAGGTCATGAACTTCCCGTTGGCGGGGTCGCTTTCTCCGTGCGAGAACGCCTGGCGGTAGGCGAGCAAGAGCAGCAGCGCGCCGAAGATGTAGAAGATCCACGAGAAGTTCTCGATCAGCGCCGCGCCCACCGCGATGAAGGCGCCTCGCATGATCAGGGCGATGACGATACCGATCATCAGCACCTTCTGCTGGTAGATCTTGGGCACCGCGAACCCGGTCATGATGATCAGGAACACGAAGAGGTTGTCGATCGACAGGGCCTTCTCGGTCAGATACCCGGCGAAGTACTCACCGCCGTAGGTCCAGCCGGAGAACACGCCGATTCCGACGCCGAACAGCAGAGCCAGTCCGATGTAGAACGCCGACCAACGAGCGGATTCGGCGATCGACGGTTCGTGGGGCTTCCGAACGTGGGCGAAGAACTCGAACACGAAGAACGCGATGGTGATCGCGATCGTGATGATCCAGATCGAAGGGGTGACGCCCATGGCGACCTCCAAGGGAAATAGGTGTACGACAAGACACCAAGGTCTCCTCCACCCGGTGATGTGGGCCGACGTCCCGGGCTCACGATGGCGTGATCCGTATTGACGGGAACGTCGCGGTGGGAGTACTCCCCTTGCTGAGAGTAATTCTACGGCATCCGGCGGGTCACCCGGTCTGGACATCGTCCGCGGCGCTGTGATAGCCGAGAGCGGCCGGATGCCGCGGCGCGGGCCGCCCGTCAGTGTGGGGGAGTGCCGCCCACGATCGCGTCCACGAGAGTGAGCATGTCGTCGCCGTCGAACTCCTCGCGGCTCAGTGCCCGCAGGATCACGGCCCCGAGCAGGGCGTCGGCTGCCGCATCCAGCCGCGGCCCCGTCACGCCGCCCATGGCTCGACAGAGGCGTTCGACGAGCGGGGCGGCGAGGATCTCGGCCCGGAGTCGTCGCCCGGTCTCGGCGCTGCCCGCCGCTGCCGCCACGAGGGAACGCAGCAGTCCCTCGCCGTCGGGACTCGCTCGCAGGGTGAAGAGGTCCGTCAGCCAGATGGCGAGGTCGGTCCGGGGGTCGCCCGTGTCGGGGAGCTCCCGCTGACCACCGAGGAGGCGCCCCTCGAGGATGGCCTCGGCGATGACGTCACCCTTGCTCGTCCACCACCGGTAGATGGTCTGTTTACCCACACCCGCTCGCCGAGCGATGCCCTCGATCGTGAGGTGGTCGTAACCGCCCTCGGCGAAAAGCGCGACCGCCGCGTCGAGGATCGCCAGGCGCGCCGCTTCGCTCCGGACGGGTCCACTGCGCGGAAGGGTCATGACACACATTCTGGACGATCTCGACCGATAACGAGACGAGACGGTGCGTGTTATCTTTGGCCGGACTTGTCGGAGCCGACGGTGCTCCCTCGCGCGCACCGCACGAGAGGACCACCCCGTATGGCTGAACTGCTGCACCGCCTTGGAACGTTCGCGGCCCGCCGCGCGTGGACGGTGATCGTCGCGTGGGCGGTGATCCTCGGAATCGTCGTGGGCGGTTTCCTGATCGGCTTCAAGGGACTCAGCTCGAGCTTCGACATCCCGGGAACGGCATCCGGGGAGGTGATCTCCGAACTGCAGGGTGAGCTCCCCGACTTCGCCGGAGCATCCGGAGCGGTGGTGTTCCGCACCGACGACGGCTCAGCTCTCACCGACGCCCAGAAGACGCAGATCTCGGCCCGGGTGGCCACGGCGGCCGACCTGCCCGACGTGGCTCGTGTCACCGACCCGTTCGCCGCGCAACAGCAGCTCGACGAGCAGCGCCAACAGGTCGTCGACGGCCGGCAGCAACTCGACGAGGCCCGCGCCCAGGCGGAGTCGGGTCAGCAGCAGCTCGACGCCGGGAAGGCTCAGCTCGAGGCTGGACAGCAGCAGCTGGACCAGGGGAAGGCGCGGATCGAAGCCGCGCCGCTGCCCTCGGCCCAGAAGCAGGCGCAGCTGTCCGCCCTCGATGCGCAGCAGCAGCAGATCGACCAGCAACGCACCGCTCTCGAGCAGCAGCAGACCCAGCTGACGGAGGGACTCGCCCAGATCGACGCCCGGCAGACGCAGCTCGACGACGGCGCTGAGCTGCTCGGCTTCGCGGATGCCATCCGTCTGGTGTCGGCGGACGGCTCGACCGCGATCGTCAACGTCTCGTTCGACAAGCCCCGGCTCGAGCTGACGGAAGCGTCGAAGGAAGGCGTCGTCGAGCACTTCACCGCCGACCCGGTCGACGGCGTCGATGTGGCGTTCAACACCGAGATCTCGCAGGGCGTGCCCGAGATCTTCGGGGTGGGCGAGGCCGTGGGCGTCGCCATCGCCGGAATCGTCCTCGTCGTCGTGCTGGGATCGCTCCTGGCGGCATCGTTCCCGATCGCCACCGCGATCGTCGGCGTGGCGATCGGTGCCATGGCGACGCTGTCGTTCTCGGGTGTGATCCAGATGGCATCCGTCACCCCCTTCCTCGGGGTGATGCTGGGTCTGGCCGTCGGCATCGACTACTCGCTCTTCATCCTCTACCGCCACCGCAAGCAGCTTCTGACGGGGGCGGACGTCCGCGAATCGATCGGCCTCGCGAACGGAACGGCGGGCAACGCCGTCGTCTTCGCCGGGTCCACGGTCATCGTCGCGTTGCTGGCGCTCAACATCACCGGCATCCCGTTCCTCGGTCTGATGGGGACCGCGGGGGCGGTGAGCGTCCTCGTCGCGGTGCTGATCGCCGTGTCGCTGACTCCCGCCCTGCTCGGGCTCGCCGGCATGCGCATCCTCAGTCGCAAGGCGCGCGCTCGGGCGACCGCCGCGTCCGACGCCGCCGAGCGCCCCCGCCGCGCCGCCCGCACGGAGCACGTCGAGGCCCAGGAGCATCCGCGTCGCGCCGCTCGAGGCGAGACCGGCCCGGTCGCAACGAGCGGCCGAGCGGTGCGCCCGATGTCGACCGTGCGCGCGGTCGTGACCATGCTGGTGGCGACCGTGGTGCTGCTCGTGATCGCCATCCCCGCCCTGTCGATGCGCCTCGGACTGCCCGACGGTGGCAGCGAGTCCGAGGATTCCACCGGCTACAAGGCCTTCACCTGGAGTGAAGAGGCCTTCGGAGCCGGATCCAACGCCCCGCTCCTCGTGACCGCCGCGCTGCCCGCCGGTACCGCCGAGAGCGACGTGCAGGGGCTCCAGCTCGACGTGGCTCGCGAACTGTTCTCGCAGGAAGACGTGGTGGCCGTGGCTCCCGTCGCGGTGTCCGAGGACCGCTCGCTCGCCGCCTTCCAGGTCATCCCCGCGGAGGGCCCCAACGCGGTCTCGACCGACCGACTCGTGCGAGACCTCCGGTCGCTGCCACCGGTCGACGGCGACATCGCCCTCGGCGTCGCGGGCGCGGCGGCCATCAACATCGACATCTCCGAGGGGCTGGCGGATGTCCTGCCGATCTACCTCGTGGTCGTCGTCGGTCTGTCGTTCCTCATCATGGTGATGGTCTTCCGCTCCCTGCTCGTGCCGCTGATCGCGACCCTCGGCTTCGTGCTGTCGCTGTTCGCGACCTATGGAGCGGTCACCGCGGTCTTCCAGTGGGGATGGCTGGGCGGCCTGTTCGGGGTCCACAACCCCGGCCCGATCTTGAGCTTCCTGCCGGTGATCCTCGTCGGCATCCTGTTCGGTCTGGCGATGGACTACCAGCTCTTCCTGACGACCGGCATGCGCGAGGCGTGGGCGCACGGCGCGGCACCGCGGCTGGCTGTGGCGCAGGGCTTCCGCGCGGGCCGGACGGTGGTGATCGCAGCGGCGGTCATCATGATCTCGGTGTTCTCGGGCTTCATCACGTCCGAGGCCGTCATCATCAAGTCGTTCGGTCTGGGGCTCGGCCTCGGTGTGCTCTTCGACGCGTTCATCGTGCGCATGCTGCTGATGCCCGCCATCATGCACGTCCTGGGCGGTGCCGCCTGGTGGCTGCCGAAGTGGCTCGACCGCATCGTGCCGAACGTCGACGTCGAGGGTTCGGCACTCGAGCGTCGTCACCCTGGACACCACGGCGCATGAGCATTCGCGGCCGGGGGAGCGCAAGCCCCGGCCGGTGCCGACATCGAGGCCGCAGGATGCCGGGAACGACCGTTTCCGAGGAGGAAGACGATGACCGACCGCGAAGAGACCCAGGACGCCCCCGTCATGGACGGCGCCACCGACGCCGGCGTGGAGGAGAAGAAGGAGGGTGCGCAGCAGCAGCGCGCCGCCGACGACGCCGTGCAGGAGGACGATGACCCCGCGCAGCAGGAGCTGAAGGACGACATCCGCAGCATCCGCGGCTACGGCGAGGACCGCTGACGCGGACGACGACCCCCGCCCGGAGCCCCGTATGGGGGACGGGCTCGACGGGCGGGAGTCGTCGTGGCGCCCAGAGCGGCGTCATCCTGGCCGGCGATGCCGGGGCCGGACACCGGCAGACTACGCCCCGGCTCCCGCCGTCGAGCGCTCGTTCAGCCAACGCGAAGGTGGCCCCGCGAATTCTCCCGGGGCCGCCCTCTGCTCGTCTTCTCAGGACTCCGTGGGAACCTCGCCCGCGGCGATCGCATCGGCGTACGTGCGGATGTCCGGACCGGGCTCATAGTCGATGAAACGGTCTTTGATCCGTGCGTTGATCTGTGCGAAGGCCTCGTCCGACGAGATCCCGTCGCTGTCACGGGCGATCGCGACGACGGCCTCGCGCAGGACGGCGTCGGCGTCGTCGAGGATCTTCTGGCGGGCGGGCTCGTTCCAGCGGATGTCTGAGATGTCCATGCCGACACGGTACGGTCGACGACGATCCGCCGATCCCGGGGTTGCATCGCACGGGTCGATGTGCGCGGCAACCCGCCTTCGGACAGGACCTCGGCGCGACACCATGGAGGAATGCCGAGGGATGCCGTGACCACCGTGCCGCAGAAGATCCGGACCGGTCTGCGCGACGCGGCGTGGTGGGCACGCGACTACGCGTACGCGGTGCATGCCCAGGCGCGAGCCCTCACCGGTCACGACGCCCCGGACTCGTTCGCCGAGGGCGACGGCACGCCGATCGTCCTGCTCCCGGGGATCTACGAGACGTGGCGCTTCCTCGAGCCGCTCGCTCGGACTCTGCACGGTCGCGGCCACCCCGTGCACGTCGTGCCGGAGCTCGGAGGCAACCGCCGGCCGATCGCCGAATCCGCCGAACGGGTCGCCGCCCTGCTCCTGTCTCGAGGTCTGGACGATGTGGTGCTCGTCGCGCACAGCAAGGGCGGCCTCATCGGCAAGCACCTGATGGCCTTCAGCTCAGCCGGAACGCGCGTGCGCGCGATGGTCGCGGTCGCCACCCCGTTCGGAGGGTCGCGATACAGCCGGCTCATGCCGACGCCATCCTTGCGCGCCTTCGCCTCGGGCGACGCGACGATGAAGGCGCTCGCCGCGTCGGCCGAGGTCAATACGCGCATCGTGTCGGTGTTCGGCCCGTTCGACCCGCACATTCCCGAGGGCAGCGAGCTCGCCGGAGCCCGGAACGTCGTCCTCGCCAGCGGAGGGCACTTCCGTGTTCTGGCGGACCCGCGCGTGATCGCCGAGGTGATCCGCGTCGCCGAGTGATCGTCGGGCTCCGCGGTCCCGCCCGCGCCATCTCGTCGGGTCGCGCCGTGCCGCGCGCGGTGCCCGCCCTGCCGCGTTCGTGACGAAGCTCAGAGGGGACGGGGTGGCCTCACGCGGCGCTCGGCGACGCGACGTCGTCGGCGGGGCGGATGCCAGGAGCACCCGCGCGCGGACTCATCAGCGCGCAACAGGGGCGGCCCGCCGCCTCGCACACGTCGGCGACGGCGCAGCGCATGCGCTGGAGGAACGCGGTGACCGCGGCGGTCTCGCTCTCCGTCATCCCGCGAGTCGCCTGCATCATGCGAGCGTGCATCGACGCGAGAGTCTCGCGCATCTCTTCATCGGCGTGCGCGGTGGCCGCGACGAGGATCTTTCGTCGGTCCGAGGGGTGCGGGCGGCGCTCGAGGTGCCCGGATCGCTCCAGCCTGTCGAGGAGAGCGGTCATAGATGCCGTGGAGACCCCGAGGTGGCGCGCGAGATCGACAGGGGTGATATCGCGACCGTCGCCGACGGCACGGGTGAGGAGCCGAAGGACGAGCAGTTCGTTCTCGCCCATCGCCATCGAACTCTGCGTGCGCCGGCGCATGGTCATCTCGGCTGCGCGGTACGCCCGCATCGCCTCCATGATGCGCGCTCCGCGTTCGTCGTCGGTGCTGTCGCTGTACCAATACGACGGAGGTGCCGTGTTCTCAGTCGACATCGGTCTCCTAATATCTCGCTTGCCTATTCGCTAGTCTACCTAGTAAGTTGAGACGCGAGCAACGAGCAAAGGGGTACATCATGGCGAAGCTCTACTACGGCACGACGACCGAGCCGATCCGAATCGACGACCGCATGCTGGCGCACGTCAAGGTGGTCGTTGCGACCAAGCTTCGGCGGGGTGAGAGCTTCACCCTCTCGTGGGTGCACGGCGAAGACGAGCCCACGGGTCGTTCGACCATCTGGCTTCAGCCGTCGATCCCCCTGCGTTTCGTCTTCGACTCCGAGCAGCCCGAGGCGCTTGACCAGAACCTGCTGAAGCGCATGGCCAACGACGCCAACTCCTCACGCGGCCTCAGCCTCGACATCGCCCTCGACGAGCCCGCGGCGAAGACGGTCCCGGCACGCGCCACGGCGCCCGCGTCGACCTCGACGCGCTCTCTCGTTCGCGCGGCGTAATGCCGTCCGTTCCACCGCCCGCCGCCTCGATCGAGTGGTCGCGCCTCGACAACGACCTCTCCGTCGCCACTCGGAACGGGGAGTTCGCCGGGTACGTGGATCGTCGATCGCCCGGGACCTTCCTCGTCTTCGACCGCGACTCCCGGTACTTTGGAACGTTCGACGATGAGGGCACGGCCCGCTCGGTGCTGGGCGAGTCCGCCCCCGCGCGGCGCGGGCCGGTCGCTCTTCCTGGGGCTCGACTTCTTCGGGCCCTCAGCTCACGGCTCATGCCCTTGAAGTTTTGAGAAAGTAGACATGACAACCCCTTCGACGTGGGACGTGCCCACCGAACCCATCTCGATCCTCAGCCCCGAAGAAATCGCCGCTCTCACCGCTCGGTGACGTCTTCGTCCTGACGCCCGGGAGGAGCCTGGGCAGCCGGCTCGCGTCGAATCCGTCGGACGGCGAGCACGAAGATGACCGCGCCTGCGGCCGCGAAGACCAGCTTGGGCTCGGTCGGGGAGTCCGCCGGGAGCAGAAGCGTCGGAGTGGCCAGCACCGCCACAGCGGCCAGGCAGAGCGCGACGCCGATCGGTCGTGGTGATCGCGAGCTCATCGCACCCCTTCCGGACGCAGACCTGCCGACAGCCTAAGCGAGTCGGGCCCGCCGCGGTCATAGCTGCTGAACGTCGATGCGTCCACCACTGTTCGGGTCTGACCGCTGCTGAATATGGTGACGGTTCGACGAAGGGACCTCCCGTGCGTTATCACTCCACCGCAGTGCCGGCCACTGCCGCGCTGACCCTGCTGTTCCTCGCTCCCGCGATACCGGCGGGTGCCGCTGTCCCATCCCCGGCGGTACACGAGACCGGCGCCGTGACATCGGGCGAGAAGAGCGCGGCACGCCCCGCGTCGGGAGACGGTCTCGTCTCCACCAGCTCGTCCGACCCGCGCGCTGCCCACGCGACGCAAGAGCAGCCCGCCCCCGAAGCAGAGGCGGGGCGCTTCGGCTTCGTCCTGATCCCCCTCATCGCGGCAGCCGTGGTGGTCGTCGGGGCGATCTTCGTCCTTTCGCGCGGCCGCCGCCGGCGTCGGGGCGACTGAGATCGGCGGAGGGCCCGACGCGCATGACGGCGCGCGGTCCCCGGACCACGGATCGGCTCTCGCCCGCGGGGTCTGCCCTCGCGGCCGACTCCCCGACACTCGACGATGAGTTGAGGCGCGGGCAGAGAACCGGCGTCCGGCGGTGCGGCCCCCCGGCTCGCAGGCGGCGCGGTTCTCTACCCGCGAAGAACAGCATCCCCCTCCTTGCCTGCAACTACCGGTCTGAATCGGCGGATATCACCCTGCGACGGCGCACAGATCACCTCCGATGAGGTCTGCGCTGGGTCGAGACGATAGTGTGGCCGAGCCCGCTGCAGGAGGAGTCGATGACCGAGACCGTCGAACGGCCCCTCACCCGGGCAGCCCAGGCGCGCACCTCGCCCGTGGCCCGCTTGGCGACGGCCGGGGGCCTCGCGGCTTTTCTCAGCGCCGCGCTCATCTGGATCTGCCGGCTCTGGGAGCCGAGCGTCCAGTACGTCAGCCAGCTCGGGGCAACCTCCACGCCGACCGCGCCCCTGTTCAACACGGCCCTGCTCCTGCTCGCGATAGCCGCCGTCCTCGTCGACCGGTCGCTCGTGTCCCGAGGCGGGGGATACGTCGTCGGGTGGCCCGTCGCCACGACGCTTCTCGTATGCGGTCTGTGTTTCGGTGTGGCCTCCGTCGTCACGTGTTCGCCCGGGTGCCCCATCCCCTTCACAGAGGGTGCGCTCCCTCAGGACCTCATCCACATCTGCTTCGCGGTCCTCGGGTTCTTCCTGGCGATCGTCGCGATGGGACAGGTCGCCGCTCTTCGGCGTCGTCCCTGGATGCGCGCGGCGTCCGTCCTGACGCTCATCGCCGTCGGTCTCACGTCATCGACCGGTGCGCTGATCGCCCTGTTCCGCGGCGACACCGCGCTCGGAGGCAATCTCGAGTTCACGGCGGCCACCCTGGCCATCGCGTGGTTCGGGGTCTTCGGCCTGCAGGTCGCCGCTGACGAACGGCGGACCCGCCGGGACCCGCCCGCCGTATGAAGCGTTAGCGTTACTGCCGTGACCTTTCGACGGCTGCTTCGCCTCCTCGGGTGGCTCGCGCCGGTGGCCGCTCTCGCGATCATCATTGCGGTCCTGCGGGGAGCGGGCGTGCCGCTGACGCTCCCCGGCATCCTGGTGGTCGTCGTACTTCTCGGTGTCGCGCGTCTGATGATCGGGAGGTCGCGCCGTCGTCAGCGCAACCGCTCCGTCACGCGTCCGGGTCGCTCTCGATGAGTCCCCACGCATGTGCTGCGCGGATGGCGCTGGACCGGTCCGACACCTCGAGCTTGCGATAGAGGCTCTGCAACTGCGTCTTGACCGTGTTCGGCGAGACGACGAGCGCGCGGGCGATGTCGGCGATCGTCGACGTGGGAGTGAGTTCGCTCAACACCACCAGTTCTCGTTTGGTGAGGCGAGGAACACTCACTGACGAGACGAAGAATGACGCTCTCGCCTCGATATGCTCGCGTGAGGACGGAGACAGGGCCTTAACGACGAGCGCACGATCCTCCGGCGCCACGGCACTCCACGGACTCCACAGGTCGTGCCGGATACTCAGCGCTTCGGCGCGTTGAACAGCGGCGCGGTGCGAGGCGGTCCCGTTCAATCGCACATCCGCCACGACGCTCACCACCAGGCTTTCGAGTGCCCCGCGGGGGGACGGTTCGTGGTGCAGACCCCACTTGACGCTCAAGACGAAGGCGTCGTGTGCCTTCCCGGCATACAACTGGGAGAGGGCGACCGCGGGAGCGGTGACGGGCGACAGCGTGTGCGGGCCGTCGAGCAACGTGAGAGCTTCTCGAGCCTGTCTCAGCGCGATGAGCACCTTCGCCTGCGTCATCAGGAGCTGCGTCGACTGGTAGTGCGACAGCGGCGTGCTGCGGGCCCGTGCCTTCCAGGTGCGGAGGAGGCCCAGTGCATCCGATGCGGCTCCCGAGAGCAGAAGCGACGAGATGTGCACCGCGGCGGCGAAGGGCCACAACTCCCGAGCTCCGGCAGTGGCCGGCAGATCGTCGAATTGCGCGCGAGCGTCCGCCGCTTCGCCGGCTTCGAGCAGGACCCACGCGGACGCCAGCCGAAGGCCCTCTCCCCACGGTGACGCCTCCCAGTTCTCCGAGCAGCTGGCCTCCACGATGGCGCGAGCGGTGCGGACGTCGCCCTCGAGGAGGGCGATGACGGCCAGGGCTCCCCGGGCGCGCACCTGGGAAGCAGACGGTGCCGTCCGCGCGGACAGCGACATGGCCACGCTCGCATCGCGAAGCCGGCCCATCGCGAGGAAGGTCATCGCGACCTGGTACCACCCCTCGGCCGCCGTTTCGGCATCGACGTCTGTCGCGCGGCGCAGGGCCTCGGCGAGCATTCCCGACGCTTCGGAGGCGAGGGCGAACCGTCCTGCGGCTCGGAGGAGGCTCACGCGGATGATGAGGGCCTCGACGCCGGCCTCGGCGCTGCTCTTCGCTTCGGGGAGGCGACTCAGGGCGGACGCGACGAGCGACGGCGTGTCCGGCGACGTCGCGGTGTCGGGGTCGAGAGCGAGCAGGGCTTCGACGACCACGGGAGACACCGAAGCGCTCGACCGGAGCTGTTCGAGCGAGCGTCTGAAGCCGTCGGTGTTCCGGGCCCAAATCTCCGGCCCCGACGTCCGGAGGACACTGGCCAGGGTCGTCCACTGCTGTGCGTCCGCCGCGAGCTGCGCCGCGAGGAGGGGTTCGCCGCGCGAGACGAGATGCTCGAGCAGCCGGAGCCGGGCCGCCGAGACGAGCGCCGGCTGCCGAGCGGTGATGTCGTCGAGCCAACGCTCGCGAACCGGCTCGGCCAACGTCACCCGTGTGGTGCTGGGCCAGACGAAGCCCGCGCTCTGGAGCTGGTCGAGGAGGTCTCGTGTCGCACCTGTCGTCGAGTCGACGCCGATCGCGTCCGCGAGGGACTCGGTGACGTACGGGGCGACGGCGAGGAGCCGGACGTCATCGGTCACCGGGAGGGGGAAACGCTCCTCCATGTCGCGGAGGAACGCGGTGCTCGCGAAGGACGCCGCTGCGGCGGCCTCGTCGCGCGTTCGCAGGGGGAGGCTCTCGAGGCGGAGCCGTGCGCACGCCAGCTGGACGAGAGCGGGCCACCCGTGAGTGAGCGCCGCCAGTTCGTCGACGGCGATCTCGGTCGACTCGACCCCGTTCACCGTCAGAACCGACGCCACCTCTTCGCGGGTCATGAGCACGTCGCACGCGGGGACCATCTGGATGTCGAACTCCAGGGCGATCAGAGGGCTCTCGAGGCCGGTCGGCTGTCGGGTGGCGACGACGACGCGGAGATCGCCGTCCGCACGCAGGAGTCGAAGCACCTGATCGGCCGAGATGCCGCGTCCCTCGACGTAATCGTCGATGAGCAGGATGTGGGAGCGGGGTCCGACCGCGAACGCCTCGACGATCCGGGGCAGGGTCTCCGGCGGGGTGAGGGCGCCGTCGATGAACTGAACGCCGCGCTCGGAGTCCGATTCGAGCAAGGAGGCGAACTGGCGCAGGAGGGATGTCTTGCCGACGCCGGCCGGCCCGCGGAGCAAGACGACGTCACTGTCGAGCGCCGCTTCGAGCCGGTTCACCGCTTCCGGGCGCGGAGCCCAGAACCGACTCGTGCGACGGGCGGTTCGGCCGCCGGCGGGAGCGGCATCCACATCGATCAACATCAGACCTCCAAGAGGGGAAGGGCCGTCACCCGTTCGGGCGGGGAGCAGCCGACGTGGCGAAACGACGTCCCGTCGTGATGATCCTGCGGGTGATGTGCGGTCCGCGAAGGCGGAGACGGCCTCTTTCACCCCTCGCATCACCCCGCTCTCACCCTTTTCGCATCACCCTCTCGAGACGACTCGCCTTCGCCGGATCGGCCTCGGAGGGCGGCGTGCGGGGCGAGCCGCTTCCGGGATCCGGGTGATCCGATGAAAGGCGAGAGGCGTCGTGGGCGACCCCCTGGCGTCTGCATCCGGGGAGGAGGGGGCACGAGAACGCTCGCCGGGATGAGCATGTGTGCATGTTCATCCCGCCGTTGACCTCCGATCAAGCTGTTCTCATGAACGACGCGCCCGACCCCTGGACAGAGTTCGCCCGCGAGTTGGGCGCGCGCATGTTTCGCGCCCGCGCCGAGAAGCGGATGTCCCAGGAGCAGGTCGCCCACGCGGCGGGCTTGGCGACCTTCACCTACCGGAAGCTCGAGAAAGGCGAATCCAACCCCGGGACCGCCGCGAACCCGCGACTACGGACCCTCGTCGCGCTCTCGGACGTGCTCGGGATCCCTCTTCGCGACCTCATCCCCACCCCTCCGAAGGGTCTTCCTCCCGGTCGATGACGGCGGGGTCGGAGGTGCGCGGATCTACCGGCGGGTCCGGGCGCGCCGGTTCGCGAAGAGGCGCCGGCTCAGAGCGATGGAGAGCGCCCCGATGAGACCACCCAGCGTATTGGCGACGACATCGAGGGCGCTGCTCGTGCGGCCGGGGAGGAAGACGCCCTGGACGACCTCGATGGCGAGCGGGACGACCGCAGCCACCCCGATCAGGCGCCATGGGTGCCCTTTCAGGAGCACCCCGAGGACGATGCCGAACGGCACGAAGAGGATGATGTTGAGCCCGAAGTCCATCGTCACCGGGGTCGCCACCGGAAAGAGCCGGTAGAGGACGGCGTAGGCCGCGCCCGCATCACGGTCGGGATGGTCGGGCCAGAGCAGGATGGCGCCCAGAGCGGCGAGGTAGACCGCCGCCACGGTGGTCGCGACGTATCGGCGACGGACACTCGGACGGGCGGCGGGCACGGACCACTGTAAACACGCCGCGCGCCACACGGTGAACCACCTCAGCTGCGGCGGCCGAACGTCCTGCGCACGATGCGGAGCAGACCGAGGAAGCCGAAGAGCCCGACCACGGCGCCGAGTACCGCGAACAGCGTGATGGAGCCCCCGAGGACGGGGCCTCCACCCGCGATCACCAGGACGACGGCTATCACCACCGCGGCGATCGAGACGAGGGTCGAGGCGATCTCACCCGTCGCCCGGCCGAGGATCCCGCTGACGTCATCTCCGTCGGCGCTACGGAGGGTGATGCCGATGGACCCTTTCTCGAGGCCGGTGAGCAGGGCGTCGAGACGGCGTGGGATCTGTTCGAGGCGGGCGAGGGCGATGACCGCCTGGGCTTGCACATCGGTGGCCAGGCGCGTGACCGACACCGTCCGACGCAGCAGCGTCGGCATGAGGGGAAGCGCTCGTCCGACCATGTCGAAGTCGTCCACGATGACCCGCAGGCAGCCTTCGAGGGTCGCGAAGCTGCGGAAAGCCGAGGCCAACTCTCCCGGCAGTGCGATGTGATGCTGGCGGATCACATCGACCATTCGCGTGAAGATCGAGCCGTGACCGCTCGTGCGCAGATGCTCCGTGGTCAGGACGACGCCGACGTCGTGTCGGAAGGCCTCGAGGTCGACGTCGTCGGGTGCGTCCACGATCAGCAGGAGGGCATCGGTGGCGGCGACGTCGTTCTCGCTGAGAGCGGCGAGAAGGAAGGCTGTCATGTGCTGACGCCGACTCCGCTCGATGATGCCGACGGCGCCGAAGTCGATGAGGCCGAGGGTGCCGTCGCTCTTGAGCAGGACGTTGCCCGGGTGCAGGTCGGCGTGGAAGACGCCGTGCACCAGGATCTGCTCGAGCACCGTCGCCATGAGCGTCTCGGCCAGGCGGTCGCGCTGGGCCGGATCGAGCCGACGGATGCGAGCAGCCGAGTCGCTCAGGGCCGCTCCCTCGATGAGCCCCATCGTGAGCACACGCTGGCCGGAGGCCTCGGAGAAGACGTCGGGAACGGTGATGAGGCCGCGTCGATCGGGCTCGGCGTGATCGATCAGCTCGAGTGTCGATGCGATCATCTGAGTGTTCCGCGCCTCGATACGGTAGTCGAGCTCTTCGAGCAGGGTGGCGGTGAACCCGCGGGCGACCGATTCGATACGGAGGTCGCGGCCCACGCGGGTGCGCGCCTCGGCTCGCTGCGCGAGACGGCCGATGATGTCGGCATCCGCCTCCACCTGCGCCCGGGCTGCGGGTCGCTGCACCTTGACGACGACGGCCGTGCCGTCGAGCAGCCGGGCCCGGTGCACCTGTGCGACGGAGGCGGCGGCGAGGGGCAGGGGATCGACCTCGGTGAACACGGCCTCGATGGGTCGCCCGAGATCGCCCTCGATGACCGAGCGTACGGTGTCCCAGGGCAGGGTCGTCGCGTTCGTCTGCAGGGACGCGAGGGCGCTCAGGTACGGCTCCGGTACGAGGTCGCGGCGGGTGGAGAGCACCTGGCCGAGCTTGACGAAGCTCACCCCGGCATCGTTCAGCGTCGCGACGATGGCGCGGGCGCGCTCCTCGGAGGTGCTGAGCTGCTCCTCGACGCGGGCCCGGCCGCCGTGGAAGAGCCAACCGACGCCATGCCGCGAGGCGATCGCGAGGATCTCCAGGTAACGCCGGGTGCGTTTGCGCTGGCGCAACGCGGCGCGGACCACGTCGATGGGGTTGGGCAGCGGTCGGGTGGGGAAGACCGCTTCGCTCGCGACGAGAGCGGCGACCCCGAGGGCGAACACCCACGCCAACGAAAGCGCGATCACGCCCACCCAGATCCACACGTCCTCTGGCGGAATGGATGCCGAGCCGTCGGGGAAACCTGTCTGTCGCAGGGTCCACCCTGCCGAGGGAACCCCGAGGAGGAAGACGAGCAGTCCGACGACGATGCTCCGCGGCCAGCCGACGGCGGTGCCCAGGACGCGGCGCGCCACGAACCCGACGAGCACAGCCGAGACGACGGCGGTGATCGAGATCAGGATGCTGGCCATCACGTGGTCAGCGTAGCCGGGTGCGGCTTTCTCGGAGTCGTCTCGTTTTACTTCCGCAGACCGCGCAGCGTCTTCTTCGCGCGCTTCTCCGCGGCGGCGGCCGCCTTCCGCGCGGCCTTCCGGCGGCGCTTACGCGCACGCGGGTCGTTCCACAGACGCACGACCTGGTGCCCCACCGATTCGCGATTCTTGACCTGGACGCGCGGCGTGCGGGTGCCGATCACGTAGGCGAGCAGAGCGACGGCCCCGATCACGATGAGCTTGTTGCGCATGGCATCCTCCCTGTCGGTGGAGACCCCGAAGGCTCCGCGGCCCACGGCCGCGAGCGAGATCCCTCTTCACTGAGACGAGTCGTGGGAGCGTTTCGTCACGTGCGATCCCCGACGTCCCCGCCTCGCGTGCGGCGCGGACCGCAGAACGTTCCGGTGAGAGGGTGCAGGGGACTGCCCGCCGTCTCTCAGGGCCGTCCCATGCCGTGATAAGTCCAGCCGGCGGCGCGCCAGGCCACGGGGTCGAGGCAGTTGCGTCCGTCGATCACGATGCGCCCGCGGACCAGTGCGGCAGCGTGCTCGGGGCTGAGCTCACGACGGTACTCGTCCCATTCGGTCACGACGACCACCGCGTCCGCGTCGCGCAGAGCGGAATCGAGGTCGTCGTCGTACGTGAGTTGGGGGTGCAGTCGGCGCGCGTTCGCGATCGCCGCGGGATCGGTGAGGGTGACCAGCGCCCCCAGTCCGTGCAGGCGGACGGCGACGTCGAGGGCGGGGGAGTCGCGGACGTCGTCGCTGTGCGGCTTGAACGCCGCGCCGAGCACGGCGATCTTCTTCTCGTAGACGCTGCCTCCCAGTGCGCTGATGGACAGCTCGACCGCCCGGTCACGACGGCGGAGGTTGATGGCATCCACTTCTCGCAGGAAGGCGACAGACTCGCCTCGTCCGAGTTCCTCGGCGCGAGCCGAGAACGCTCGGATGTCCTTGGGGAGGCACCCGCCGCCGAAGCCGATGCCGGCGCCGAGGAACCGCCGTCCGATGCGGGCGTCGTGCCCGATGGCATCGGCGAGCGTCGTCACATCGGCGCCGGTCACCTCGGCGATCTCGGCCATCGCGTTGATGAAGCTGATCTTCGTGGCGAGGAAGGCGTTGGCGGCGACCTTGACGAGCTCCGCCGTCGCGTAGTCGGTGATGATGAAGGGCGTGCCCTTGGCGACCGACGGGTGGTAGACCTCGCGGAGGATGCGGGCCGTGCGCTCGCCGTCGTCCGTCGGAGCGCCGTCGTCGGAGGGGACGCCGGCCACCAGACGATCGGGGTCGATCGTGTCCTTCACCGCCCAGCCCTCGCGAAGGAACTCCGGGTTCCAGACGAGGGTCGCTCCGTGCTCGGCCACGCGGGGCGCGAGGCGCGCTGCGGTGCCGACCGGGACGGTCGACTTCCCCGCGACGACGTCGCCCGGGCTGAGGAACGGCAGCAGGCCGTCGACGGCCGCGTCGACGTACGTCAGGTCCGCGGCGTATCCGCCCGCCTGCTGCGGCGTGCCGACGCCGATGAAGTGCACGGCGGCTCCGCGTGCGGCGGACATCTCGGTCGTGAAGGTCAGCCGGCCCGAGGCGATGCCCTCGGTCAGGATCTCTTGAAGGCCGGGCTCGAAGAAGGGCGCCTCCCCCTTCGACAGGGCGGCGATCTTGCGCTCGTCGACGTCGATCCCCACCACCTCGTGCCCGATCGAGGCCATCGCCGCCGCGTGAACGGCTCCCAGATATCCGCAACCCACAACAGACAGACGCACGATCAAAGCCTCTCAGATCTCCAGACGGCGGTCGGACCGGTCCGGCGGTGACCACTGCGGCGCAGTGGGCGGGGCGTCACGCGGCGGTCTCGCCGGGGGCGAGCGCCGCGCGGGCCGTCTTGCCGAGGATGACGAAATCGCCCAGCAGCGTCCAGTTTTCCACGTAGGACAGGTCGAGCCGTACCGAATCCTCCCAGGAGAGGGAGGAGCGGCCGCTGACCTGCCACAGTCCGGTGATGCCGGGCTTGGCGAGAAAGCGTCGATGGACGTGGTCGGCGTAGACGGCCACCTCCGACGGGAGGGGCGGTCGTGGCCCGACGAGGGACATCGAGCCGCCGATCACGTTGAAGAGCTGGGGGAGTTCGTCGAGGCTGAATTTGCGCATGACGCGGCCGATCGGCGTGACCCGGGGATCGTTCTTCATCTTGAACAGCACTTCGTTGCCCGAGTCGCGTTGCTGCGCGGCCAGCTGCGCGCGCAGCTCCTCGGCGTTGACGACCATGGAACGGAATTTGTACATGGTGAACTCGCGGCCGCGGAAGCCCACACGCGTCTGACGGAACAGGACCGGTCCCTCACTCGACAGGCGCACCGCGACCATCAAGGACAGCAGGACCGGGCTGAGGAGCACGACGCCGACGCTCGCCGCGATGAGGTCGACGGATCTCTTCAGGAAGCTCTGTCCGCGGGAGAACTTCGGTGTCTCCACGTGGATCAGGGGCAGTCCGGCGACGGGCCTGGTGTGCAGGCGCGGACCGGCGATGTCGACGATGCTGGGAGCCAGGACGAGGTGCTGGCGGCCGGCCTCGAGACTCCACGAGATCTGCTTGACCTTCTCGGCGGGGAGTTCATCGGCGCTGGTGACGGCGACCGTGTCGGCGCCGGTGGCCTGCAGTGCTCTCGTCACGTCACCGACGTGGCCCATCACCGGGATCGTGGTGCCGGGGATGGTGTCGGCGGTCTTCCCATGCGGCACGCAGGCGCCGACGACGCGGTACCCGGCACTGGGGCTGCGCGCGAACTCGCGAGCGAGCTGCGTCACGGAGGGCAGCGACCCGACCAGGAGCACGTGGGCGGAGTATCGACCGCGTGAACGCTGCACCACCAGCCACTGTCGCCACATCCATCGGGTGAAGCAGAGGACCAGGATGCCGAGTGGCAGGCTCACCAGGAGGTAGCCCCGCGCGAGGTCGATCTGGGTGAGGAAGGCGACGATGGCCACGGTTCCGAAGAGCCGGAAGCTCGCATCGGCGATGCGGACGTATTCCGCCGAACCGGTGCCGATCACGCGGTCGCTGCGCGATTCGACGAAGGCGAGGGCCCACATCCAGGTGACGATGAGGATCGCCGAGAAGGCCCAGTACGACAGGTCGCTGATGCGGCTGTCACGGCCCGCGGCGAGCTGTGCGTTGCCCAGCCCGAACCACAGGAGCTGGGTGCCGTAGACGACCCACACGAGGGCGGCGAAGTCGGTCAACACGAGGTTGCGTCGGTATCGTCCCCGCCACGGATCGCGGACGTGCGCGGGCGGCGTGGAGCCGGGAGACGGCACCGGTGTCACGGGTGACTCGGACCTCTCGGACGTCGTCTGATCCGAGAGGGGGGCGCTCTCGTGCGGGTCGGCGTCGGACGACGACGCGTCAGGACGCAGGCCGGACATCGCCATGTGCGCCCCTTCCCTTTCCCACGCGCGCGGGGGAACCCTCCCGCGAACAGTAACAGGCAAAATTCACCCGTCAACTCACCCTGCTTTTCTTGTCATCCGCGGGAAACGTCGGCGTCCGCTGTGCGCGCCCGCACCGGTCGACGGCGGATTGGTCGGTGCGGGGGTGGTCCCCTACACTCGGGCGCGGATCAGCTGCTCCCGGCTGCCTCGAGATCGTGCCGGTCGGCGGGGTCGTCACCGCCCGCCCGCACGAAAGGTTCCGATGTCTCGCGCCTCGTCGCCGCGTGCCCCTCGCCGCGTGGAGGTCGGTCTGATCGTGTCGATCGCGATCGCCGCCCTGGTGGTCGCTGCCGTCGCCGGCGTCTTCGCTTTTGCGCTGCTCCGCCCCGAGCCCGCGGCGACCTCGTCGCCCGCGCCGACCTCGTCGCCCGCGCCGACCCCCGAGACGCCGACATCCGCTCCCGTACCGGCGGCGACATCGAGTCCGACCCTCACTCCACCCCCGGCGCCGCCGGTCTCGCCGGCCGCCCAGGGGTGCGAGGGGTCGTCGACCCTGATGACGGTCTGGGCGCATCCCGACGACGACATCATCTTCGCCAACCCCACCATCTCGGATGCGATCGCGGCCGGGCGGTGCGTGCGCACGGTGTTCGTCACGGCGGGCGATGCGGGCAAGGGGATGGACTATGTGCGGGCGCGGGAGCTCGGCATCCTGCGCGCCTACAACGCCATGCGCGGTACAGACGGCGAGTGGGATGCCACGGAGCTCACGCTCGCCACCGGCGTGCACGCCCGACGGCTGACGCCCAAGGACGACCCGCGCCTGTCGGTGCTGTATCTGCGCCTGCCGGACGGGAACATCACCGGTGCCGGCTTCGACCTCACCGCGCACGCGACCCTCAGCAGGCTCTACGACGGAACCGAGGCCTCGCTCGCCCCGGTCGACGGCGGACCGGCGGTGACCCGGGATCAGCTCGTGGGATCGGTCCGAGAGCTGGCGTCCGCGTTCGCACCCGGGAGCACCCTCACCCACATCCCCCGGGGCAGTGCCTTCGCGCCCGGCGACCACCCCGACCACTCGGCCGTCGGGACCCTCATCCGCGATGCGCTGACATCGGACGCGGCCGTCGGGCCCGGCATCCGGTACTTCGTGGGGTACCCCTCCGAGAACCTGCCCCGCAATCTCACGGGAGCGGTGCTCGACGCCAAGGTCGACACGTATCGCATCTATACGCAGCAGGATCAGGTGATCCGCTGCGCCGACCGCAGCGCCTGCCTCCAGACCCGCAAGTTCGGCGAGTGGCTCCAGCGGTCGTACCCCAAGACCGAGGCCGAGCTGCAGATGGGGTGAGCCCCGCGGCCGCCCCTCGCGGCCTCAGGACTCTCCCGAGAGCGACTCTTCGACGGCGGCCCGGGCTTCGCGCTCGGCGATGATGTCGACGAAGTCCTTCACCGGCGCATCGGCGTACTTGTCGACCGCGACCACGGCCTCTTCGTGCACGACACCCGGCTGCGCTTGGGGAAAGCGCGCCTGCACGCGCTCCTCGACCCCGGCGACCGTCTCGTCCTTGTCGAATCCCTCGTTGCGCGTCGTCATGGTCCGATCCTCAGTGCTGGTAGGTGCCGTGGAGGATCGCCCGTCCGAGCGTCTTGAACGCCAGGTTGAACGACACGACAGCGGGGGAGGCGTCGGCGTCGACACCGAGCGAGGACTCGCTCACCGCGTGGACGACGAAGAAGTACCGGTGAGGCTGATCCCCCTGCGGGGGCGCCGCGCCGAGGAACCCCGCCTCTCCGCCGTCGTTGCGGGCGTGGAAGGCGTGACCCGGCAGAGCGCCTGCGGCAGCACCGGATGCGAGCTCGCGGACGTCCGCCGGGACGTCGACGAGCACCCAGTGCCAGAAGCCGCTCGGGGTGGGGGCGTCGGGGTCGAAGCCCGTGATCACGAACGACTTCGTGCCCTCCGGAACGTTCGACCAGGAGAGATGAGGCGACGTGTTGCCCTTGTCGGCGACCTGGTCGTCCGAGAGCGGCTGTCCGTCGGTGACGTCGTCGCTGACCACGTCGAAGGACGGGACGGACGGGAGGAGCGGGTACGGATCGGGCGCCTGCGGGCGGGAGAGATCGGCCATGGACGGGAGGTTAGGTCGGCGGGGTGACCGAACGGCAGGGCTTGCATCCGGTCTCGGTGGGGGATATCGGTCAGCGGTCGAGGCGGAGGAGTGAGTGCGCGGTCTCTGTGCACCCCTCGGGCGCGGGGAGGCCGTAGTCGTTCTCGACGACGGTGCGCAGTTCGGCGGCGAGCTCATCGACGGAGGGCTGCGCGTCGAGGGCGTCGAGGATGGGCAGAATCAAGTCGTCGTATTCGTCGTCGGGCCATCCCTGGCCGATGTGGTGGACCCCGATGGGATCCCACTCGTTGAGGACGGCGCGGATGCGCAGGGCTACGGGCGACAGTGACCGCGGCGGTGTGGACGTCTGCATACGGGGAGTGTGGTCAGCTTCTCTAGGTGCGCGCTGAGCATCGGCGATGCGTCCGGTGCGTGACTCTCGTCGGCGCCGGCGCGGTGTGGGAGCGTGATCCGCCGATCGGTTTCATCCACCCCGCCGGGTGGCGGGACTGTGGGGTTTCGAATTCGGAAAGCGCCACCGCCGCGATACCGTCGAAGGGCGCCCGAGGGCGAGGGGGAACCCGCAATCCGTCGCCGGGGGGCGAAGTACAGGACGGAGTCGCCGTGAGTGACATCGACGAGCCTTCGGGTGCCGATCAGGCACCCGACGAATCGGCGACGCCGCGTCGCGCGGGCCTGACCCGCAGAGCTCTGATCCTCGGCGGAGTGGGTATCGGCGGCCTCGCCGCGATCGGTGGGGGCGCTCTCGTCTATCGCCAGATCCGGCGCTCCGCGCCCCCCGAAGGCACCTGGGTCAAGCTCAGTCCCATCGTGCCGGTTCCCGACGCATCCCCTCGCGCGATGTCTCCCGCCTTCGAGGCGCCCGGCGACGACACCACGGTGGCGATCTGGGCGCACGCCGACGACGACATCATCTTCGCCAACCCCCACCTCGCGGGAATCATCGGCTCGGGGGCGACGCTGCGCACGGTGTTCGTGACCGCCGGCGACGCCGGACGGGGCCTCGCCTACGCGCAACAGCGAGAGGCCGGCATCCGTGCCGCATACGACGAGATGCGCGGCAGTACCGAGCCGTGGAACACCACCCAGCTCACGCTCCACAGCGGCGCTCGGGTCACCCGCTTCGTGCCCTCGGACGACGCGCGGCTGTCGATCACCGTGCTCCGGCTCCCGGACGGGAACCTCAGTGGGAAGGGTTTCGCGACGACGGGCGAGGCGGGTCTGACTCAGCTCATCAACGGCACGGTGCCCGCCCTCGCGCCGATCGACGACGGCCCGACGCTCGACGCCCGTCGTCTCTCGGAGACCATCGCCGAGCTGATCCACGCCGGCCGCCCCGACCACATCACGACGAACATCCCCCACGAGAGCGCGTTCGCCCGAGGCGACCACCCGGACCACTCCTGCGTTGGATCGCTCGTCCGGGCCGTGGCGCCCGTCGTCGGGATCGCACCCGAGGCCGTCATGTACTACATCGGGTATCCCTCGCAGCACGAGCCGGTCAACGTCGAGGGGGAGACCCTCGACGCGAAGGTGGATGTCTACGCGACCTACGCGGCGCAGGACCCGGTCGTCACGTGCGAAACCGCGGCCGCCTGCCTCGCGCAGCCCGGCTTCGGGCAGTGGCTGCGACGCTCGTACGGCAAGAGCGAGGGCGAGCTCCGGCTCACCTGAGTCGCGCCTTCGGCCATCAACGTCGATCGGTCGGCGAGCTGGCGCGTTCCGCGATGAGAGCGGCCTCGACCCGCGACGACACCGACAGCTTGCTCAGGATCGAGCTCACGTGATCTTTGACCGTCGCGGAACTGAGGTGTAGGCGGCGGCCGATCTCGGCGTTCGAGTCGCCCGTCGGCAGGCACCCGAGCACGTCGCGTTCGCGTTCGGTCAGGAGGGCGACACGACGCGCGGCGTCGAGGTCGGGTCTCCCCGCGAAGCCGTCGACGAGGGCGCGGCAGACCTCCGGCGACAGCACGACCCCGCCCGCCGACAGAGAACGGACCATCGCTGCGAGGTGGGCGGGATCGGTGTCCTTCACGAGGAAGCCCGAAGCGCCGTTGCGCAGGGCCCGCGTGATGGACTCGTCAGAGGCGAAGGTGGTCAGGATGCCGACCACCGGTCGTTCCGCCTCGTCGCGGAGTGCGGCGAGGATGTCGAGGCCGCTGACCCCCGGCATCCGGATGTCGAGGAGGACGACGTCGGGGCGGAGCGCTCGGATGGTGGCGAGGGCATCGGGTCCGTCGACGGCGGCGACCACCTCGATGTCGTCGGCTGCGTTCAGGATGAAGGCGAAGCCGGAACGGACGAGGGCCTCATCGTCGACGACAACCACCCGGATCACGAGTGTCACTGTACGCCGAGACGACGAAGCCGCCCCGGCGAGGGGGCGGCAGGCCGGGACGAGGCACGATACGTGGGGCTCAGCGCCTCGCCCCGGGGTTCAGGGGGAGGTCAGTCCTCGGAGACCGTGACGGTGACCTCGATGTTGCCGCGCGTCGCGTTGGAGTACGGGCACACCTGGTGGGCCTCGTCGGCGAGCTGCTGGGCGAGGTCGTGCTCGATGCCGGGCAGGACGACCTCGAGCAGCACGGCGAGCTGGTAGCCGCCCTGACCGTTGGGGCCGATGTGGACGCGGCCGCCGACCGAGGAGTCCTCGATCTTGACCTTGTGCGCGCGGGCGACGGAGTGCAGGGCGCTGTGGAAGCAGGCGGCGTACCCGGCGGCGAACAGCTGCTCGGGGTTGGTGCCGGCGCCGGAGCCGCCGAGCTCCTTGGGGGGTGCGACGTCGAGGTCGAGGTAGGTGCCGGCGGTCACGTGACCGAGGCGGCCCTGGCCGGTGGAGACGGCTTCGGCGGTGTAGAGAACGTCCATTGGTGTTCCTTTCTGGGGGTGGGTGCGACAGTCAGGCCCTGGTGCGCGCCGCGTCGGCGGCGCGCGCG
>Ga0308159_1001553_pt1 | contig 32162 bp, 24 predicted proteins | sample PhyCR1_FD_201040 | JGI IMG/M metagenome (GOLD analysis project Ga0308159, IMG submission 201040) | Phyllosphere microbial communities from UC Gill Tract Community Farm, Albany, California, United States - DLSLC.R1 | ecosystem: Host-associated > Plants > Phyllosphere > Unclassified | place: USA...
CGTAACCTCGACCCTGGCCAAAGGCGCGGTGTTTCTGTCGCGCAAGAAAGTCATCGTCAAACGCCTCGACGCGATCCAGAACTTCGGCGCCATGGACGTGCTGTGCACCGACAAGACCGGCACCCTGACCCAGGACAAGATCTTCCTCGCGCGCAATGTCGACGTCTGGGGCGAAGACTCTGACGACGTGCTGGAAATGGCCTACCTCAACAGCTACTACCAGACCGGCCTGAAAAACCTGCTCGACGTCGCGGTGCTGGAGCATGTTGAAATCCACCGCGAACTGAAAGTCGGCACGGCGTTTCGCAAGGTCGATGAGATCCCGTTCGACTTCAATCGGCGGCGCATGTCGGTGGTGGTCGAAGGCCGTGGCCAGCCGCATCAACTGATCTGCAAAGGCGCGGTGGAAGAAGTGTTGGCGGTGTGCAGCCGCGTGCGCCACGGCGAGGTCGATGAAGCCTTGAACGATGAACTGCTGAGCCGGATTCGTCAGGTCACTGCAGCGTTCAACGCTGAAGGCTTGCGCGTGGTGGCGGTGGCGGCTCGCTCGATGCCCGAAGGTCGCGATGTCTACAGCCTTGCCGATGAACAGGAGCTGACGTTGATCGGTTACGTGGCCTTCCTCGATCCACCCAAGGAAAGCACCGCGCCAGCGCTCAAGGCTCTGGCGGCACATGGCGTGGCGGTGAAAGTGCTGACCGGCGACAACGAACTGGTGACGGCAAAGATCTGCCGCGAAGTCGGCCTCGCTCAGCAAGGCTTGCTGATGGGCAACGATATCGAGCGCATGAGCGATGCCGAACTGGCCGTGGCCGTGGAGCAGACCAACGTCTTCGCCAGACTGACACCGTCGCACAAGGAACGCATCGTGCGCCTCCTCAAAGGCAACGGCCACGTGGTCGGCTTCATGGGTGACGGCATCAACGACGCGCCAGCGCTGCGCACGGCCGATATCGGGATTTCCGTCGACAGCGCGGTGGACATTGCCAAGGAAGCAGCTGACATCATTCTTCTGGAAAAAAGCCTGATGGTGCTGGAGGAGGGCGTGCTCGAAGGACGGCGCACCTTTGCCAATATGCTCAAGTACATCAAGATGACCGCCAGCTCCAACTTCGGCAACGTGTTCTCGGTGCTGGTGGCCAGTGCGTTCATTCCGTTCCTGCCGATGCTGCCGATGCATCTGCTGGTGCAGAACCTGCTTTACGACATTTCGCAGATTGCCATTCCGTTCGATAACGTCGATGAGGAGATGCTCAAACAACCGCAGCGCTGGCAGCCCGGTGACGTCGGGCGGTTCATGCTGTTTTTTGGCCCGATCAGTTCGATTTTTGATATCACCACGTTCGCCTTGATGTGGTACGTGTTCGATGCCAACACGCCGGATCACCAGACCCTGTTCCAGTCTGGCTGGTTTGTGGTCGGGCTGCTGACCCAGACGTTGATCGTGCACATGATTCGTACGCCGAAGATTCCTTTTTTGCAAAGCCGTGCTGCGATGCCGCTGCTGGTGATGACCGGGATGATCATGGCGGTCGGGATCTTTCTGCCGATGGGGCCGTTGGCGCATTACTTCAAGTTGCAGGCATTGCCGTCGCTGTATTTTGTGTTTTTGCCGGTGATTCTGTTGGCGTATATGGGGCTGACTCAGGCGGTGAAGGGGTTTTATATTCGGCGGTTTGGCTGGCAATGATTGTTCTGCGATGGGTTTCGTTCAGGGGCTGAATTTTGGGGCATATCCGTTGCTTCGGTAACGGCTTCTTATGGTTTCGCCCTTACGGCGAGGCACTTTTTCCAGACGCCGAAAAAGTACCCAAAAAGGCTTGCTCCTACGTACGGCCCTCGCAGGCTCGGGTCCCTTCGCTGCGGGATCGATCCGGGCGCAGCGGCTACGGTTTGCTTCGCTGCACCTACGTCCGCTGTGTCTGGCTGCGCCAGACGGTCGCTGCGCTCCCACGCCCGGATCGATCCCTCCACTCAGCCTTCCGATGTCGCTGGTTAGGCAAGATCAAGAGCACTCGAGCTAACGCTCATTGTTGAGTGGTTAGAAGCGGCGCATGGCTTGAGATTGTCGGTGAATTCGCCCCTCACCCCAGCCCTCTCCCGAGGGAGAGGGAGCCGATTTTTGTGCTTTTCAGAATCTAAGTTCGACTCGGTATCCCAGTCGGCGTATCTCTATCAAACCACTCGGTCAGTTCCCTCTCCCTCCGGGGAGAGGGCTAGGGTGAGGGGCTTTTGACGTTGCTTTTGATCTTCTGGCCCAAGTCAGGCGCAACCCCAAGTGGCAGTTATTGCAGCGCTAAAAAACATCGCCTGAAACAAAGCTATCGCCAGCAGGCTGGCCCCCACATAAATACCGCGTTCATCTTGCAGAAAGTGGTTCGGATCGGGGGGGGCTTGGAATTGGTGGTGTGGCTGCCCCTCACCCCAGCCCTCTCCCGAGGGAGAGGGAGCCGATTTTTGGGCTTTTCAGAATCTAAGTTCGACTCGGTATCCCAGTCGGCGTATCTCTCGCATCCACCTCGGTCAGTTCCCTCTCCCTCCGGGAGAGGGCTAGGGTGAGGGGCTTTTGACGTCGCTTTTGATTTTCAGTCCTCCGTCGAGGCGCAACCCCAAGCGACAGTTACTGCAGCGCTAAAAAACATCGCCTGAAACAAAGCCATCGCCAGCAGGCTGGCCCCCACATTAGTACCGCAACCACCAGGCCGAGTGTCAGCTCGCCTGCTTTTGATCTTGCCTCACCGGCGACGTCGGGAGGCTGAGTGGAGGGATTGATCCGGGGGTGGGAGCGCAGCGACCGTACGACGGAGTCGTACACAGCGGAAGGAGGTGCAGCGAAGCAAACCGTAGCCGCTGCGCCCGGAGCGATCCCGCAGCGAAGGGACCCGAGCCTGCGAGGGCCGTACGTAGGAGCAAGCCTTTTGGGTTACCTTTTTGGCGTTTGAAAAAGGTGACCCGCTGTAAGAGCGGAACCTTAAGCGGCCGTGACCGCAGCAACGGATATGTACACGGAACAAAAAACCATCGCGAGCAGGCGCGCTCCCCCAAATAGGAGGGATATGGCGCTGCGAATCGTCCTACACAGCGACAAGAAAGAACTTACATTTTCCCCCTTGGGGCTCGACCACTATGCGTTCCGGAGCAGAGATGCCCGGCGTCCCGATCACTCGATGCGCAAACACGACCAGGCAATCGGCAACTGGCCAGTCCGGCAAGGAACCGCCGGAAAACGGGGAAGCCAGCCGTTGCACCGTCAAGCGCATCAACGCTCGGGAATGCCCGGCCGCTGGGCCGAACACATAACTATCCCAAGAGATGTAAAACATGAAAAAGCTCGTCGCTGTTACCGCCGCTACCGTTGTCATGGGTCTTGCTTCTTTCGCCAACGCGGCGACGCCGGCTACCGGCAACCCGGGCACCGTGCGTTTCATCGGTGAAATCGTTTCCGGCGCCTGCGGTATCGACGCCAACTCGCTGGACCAGACCGTTTCCCTGGGTCAGGTGCCGTCGAACCAGTTCACCGCCATCGGCAGCCGCTCGACGCCGGTCAAGTTCGATATCGTCCTGACCGACTGCGACACCACCACCCAGAAGAACGCCCGTTTCACCTTCAGCGGTGTGCAGGATCCAGCCGTTCCAGCGTTGTTCGCCACCACCGGTCTGGCGCAGAACGTCGGCATCCGTCTGCAGGCCAGCGCCGGCGAAATGCTCGACAACGGCAAGGAGCAAGTCGCGCCGGTTGTGCTGCAGGACGGCAACAACACCGTGACCTTCGCCGCCATGTACGAAGCTACCGCGGCCACCGTCACCACCGGTGAAGCTGACAGCGTGGCCAACTTCACCGTGGCCTACAACTGATCCGCCGCCCTCGCGGGTTGTAAGGAAAAGGGGTGAGAGCCCCTTTTTTCTTTTCCGTCAAAGTTCTGATAAAGGCTCATTCCCGTGTACGGCCGAACACTTTTCGTGTCCTGCGTGTTGATCTCCTGTGCGCGCTATTCAAGCGCTGTGGAGTTCAATTCGGAGTTTCTGAATATCGATAAAAACGACGATATCAGCCTCGGACAGTTTGCCCATGCGCAATACACCGTGCCGGGCCGTTACTTGCTCGATATCAGCGTGAATCAGCGTTATTTCGGTTCGCGCACGATTGAGTTCATGGCTGGCGACAAGGCTGACGAAAGTTTCGCCTGCCTGCCCGAAGAGCTGGTGGCCACCTTCGGTCTCAAACCGCCATTGATGAAAAGCCTGCCGCGCCTGGCGGACGGGCAATGCGTGGACCTGCGCGGCATCGACAACGCCGCGATCAAATACCAGAAAAACCTCGGGCGCTTGTCGATCAGCCTGCCGCAGGCGACGTTCGAATACGACGACCCCAACTATATTCCGCCTGCCGCCTGGAGCGACGGGCTCAACGGTGCGTTGCTCGATTATCGGGTGATCGCCAACAGCCGTGAAACCAACGGCCCCTCCGGTGATTCGCGCTCGCTGCAAAGTTACGGCACGGCCGGCGTCAACCTCGATGCCTGGCGCATCCGCGCCGATTATCAGGCGCGTCAGGAATCGGGCAGCCAGAGCCAGAATCTGCACGGCGAGGCCTTCCAGTTGAACCGCTTGTACGCCTATCGTGCATTGCCTTCGATCCGCTCGAAGCTGTCGGTCGGTGAGGATTACCTGAACTCCGACGTGTTCGATACGTTCGCTCTGCGCGGCGCAACCCTGAGCAGCGATGACCGCATGTTACCGCCGAACCTGCGCGGTTACGCGCCGCTGATCAGCGGTGTGGCACGCACCAACGCCACCGTCACCGTGTCGCAGCAGGGCCGCGTGTTGTACTCGACCACGGTGACGCCCGGCGCGTTCAGCCTGCAGGACCTCAACAGCAGCGTGCAGGGCACGCTGGACGTGACCGTGCGTGAAGAGGACGGCACCGAGCAGACCTTCACGGTCGCCACCGCCGCCGTGCCGTTCCTGTCGCGCGAGGGCGAGTTGCGTTACAAAGTCTCCGCTGGCCAGCCGCGTCTGACTGGCAATGGCGGCACCGAGCCGCAGTTCATCGCTTCGGAAGCCGCTTACGGTCTGGCCCGTGACTGGACGCTGTACGGTGGTCTGCTCGCCGCCTCGGGTTACCAGTCGAATGCGTTCGGCATCGGCAAGGATCTCGGCGTGTTCGGCGCGCTCTCGGGCGACGTCACCAGCTCCCGCGCCAAATTGCGCTGGAGCGATAAAACCGTGGTCGGCAATTCCTACCGGATCAACTATTCCAAGCGCTTCGATGCGATTGGCACCGACCTGCGCTTTTTGGGCTATCGCTTCTCCGACAAGACCTTCACCAACTTTTCGCAGTTTGCCGGTGACGCCGATTCCTACGCGCTGAACTCGGGCAAGCAACGCTATTCGGTGACGGTGGCCAAGCATTTCTCCTGGCTGTCGACGAGTTTTTCCTACGACCACTCGACCTATTGGGACGCGCCGGCCGCTGATCGTTTCGGCCTGACCGTGGCGCGCAGCTTTTCGCTGGGCAACGTCAAGAACATCAACGTCAATGTTTCCGCCTACCAGACCCAGAACAGCCGGCAGAACGACTCGCAGATCTACCTCGGCGTCACCGTGCCGCTGGGCGGCAACTCGATGCTCTCGAGCAACGTGCAGCGCTCGGCCTCGGGCGGCTCGTCGGGCAGTGTCGGTTACAGCCATGACGATGGTGAAGGCATGAACTATCAGGTGTACGGCGGCGTCGGCGACAACCGCTACGTCAACGCCTATGTCGGTAAACGCGCCTCGAGCTACCGCGCCAACGCCTCGGCGTCCACCGATGGCAGTACTTATCGCTCGCTGACCGGTGAACTCGACAGCTCGCTGGTCGCCACCCGTTATGGCGTCTCGGCTCACGGCAACGGCAGCAACGGCGACACGCGCCTGCTGGTGTCCACCGACGGCGTGCCGGACGTGGCCTTCAGCGGCCAGACCCGCACCAACCGCGACGGTTACGCAGTCATGGATGGCTTGCCGTCGTTCCAGGCGTACGAAGCGCGGGTCAATGTCGAAAAGCTGCCGCTCAACACCGAAGTCTCCAACCCGATTCAGCGTCTGGCGCTGACCGAGGGCGCGATCGGTTATGTGAATTTCTCCACGGGGCAGGGCTACAACGCGTTCGTCGTGTTGAGCCGCCGCGACGGTAAACCGGTGCCGTTCGGCGCGTCGGTGCAGGACAAGAACACCAACAAGGAGGTGGGCATCGTCGGCGAGGCGGGCGTCACTTATCTGTTGGGCATCAAGGCAGGGGCTGAACTGGTAGCGCGTTGGGATGACGCCGGCCAATGCAGTCTGGCCAAACTCCCTGAGCAGGACGTGCTGACCAACGTCGCCACGCCCGCTCAGTGTCTGTAATCGCCTCATTCCTCGAATCCGGAGTCAGCATGTCCCGTTCAACTTTGTCTATTGCTCAACGTCTGTTACTCGCAGGCAGCCTGTGCCTGCCCCTCCTGGCCAGCGCCGCGGTGGTGCCGGATCGCACCCGCGTGGTGTTCGAAGAGAGCGCGCCCTCGGTCAGCGTCACGGTCAGCAACAAGAACCCGCAGTTGCCGTTCATTGTGCAGTCGTGGATCGAAAACGAAAGCGGCGTGAAAGTCACCTCGCCATTCATGGTCTTGCCGCCGTTGCAGCGCATCGAACCGAATGAAAGCAGCGTGCTGCGCATCGTCAAATTGCCCGAGCTGGCGCTGCCGACCGATCGCGAATCGGTGTTCTACCTGAACATCCGCGAGATCCCGCCGAAAACCCAGGCGGTCAATTCGATGCAGATTGCCCTGCAGTCGAAAATCAAATTGTTCTACCGCCCGGCCGCGGTGAAACGCGAACGCGGCGAGGACTTTGCCCTGGGCCTGAAGTTGAAAATCGACCCGGCGGCGAAACAGCTGATGGTCGATAACCCGACGCCATTTCATATCACTGTGGTGGGTCTGCTCACCGGTCCGGAAAAGAGCAAAATGCCGATCGACACGGTGATGATCGCCCCGCGCGGCAGCGCGCGGATCGCCTTGAGCAACACCGCGTTCACCACGTTGCGGGTGTCGAACATGAATGATTTTGGCGGCCAGACCGACACCTTGTTCAGTTGCGTGGCGAACCTGTGCCAGGGCGTCAAGCCATGAAGCCGTGGCGCGCGCTGAGCCGCCTCATCCTCGCGGCGAGCCTGCTGACGGTGTCGCAGTTCGCTTCGGCGATGATCTGCAAAGCCATGGACGGCAGCGACAGTCTGAGCGAATACATTGGTCCGGTGTCGGTGCCCGATACGGTGCCGGACGGCACGATCATCTGGCGCTCGAAAACCCATGTGGTCACGGCCGAGTGCTGGAAGAAGTTCGACCAGCACCGTGCCGAGGACGATCCGATCTACTTTTATGGCAACCCGGCCGGGCTCAATGCGACGCCATGGGGCATCGAATTCGGCCTGGTCTATCGCGGTGTAACGGCGTGGGACGGCGACTGGAGTTCCAACCCGACGCAGGGCGTGAACAGCGGATTCACGTCGCCCGGTTGCCCGAATGCGCAGAATGCCGAGGACATGCGCAAGTGTTCAACGGTGACCCCGACCATCGCTTTCCAGGTGGTGATCCGCAAACGCGGTTTGCTGCCGCTGCAGCGCCCGTCACAAGACACTTACGATGTGTTCCAGTTCGACGGCCTTTACGGCCTCAACGGCGGGCCGAGCAACCCGGACGGCAACTTTCGCTTTCGCTTGAGCGGCTTGCAGAACATCGTCGGCACCGCCTGTACGGTCGACGTCACGGTCACGCCTGAGCCGGGCATCGTTGATTTCGGCGTGGTGCAGAAAACCCCCACCGGGTTTTCCCCGCCCAATCCGAGCAAACCCTTCAGCCTCGCGCTGGAGAAGAAGTGCAGCAGCGCCATCAACATCGGCGCGACGCTGGTCACCGCCAATCAGCAGGGCCTGTACAACATTCTGCCGGCGGCGGACAGCCAGTTCGGCATTCAGGTACGCGACGCGCGCAATAACCTGGTGCAGGTCAACGAGCCGTTTGCGCTTGCGAATTTTCCGGCGGACGTCAGCCATATCGACGTGCCGTTCAGCGCTTCGCTGGTATCGCTGGGCGATCCCCAGGTCGGCCGGTTCGAGGCGATCATGGTGGTGCAGATCGTGTACTACTGACGGCGGCTCTCGCTGGGAAATTTCCTACACGGACGCAGGATAAGTCCTTCGTTCATCCCGGCCGTTGCAGGCCAATATCCCGTTCCCCGGGTCGATTGAGTGATGACAGGACAATGGCCTCTCCACGAATTCTGGTGCTGGAAAATCATGAATTTACCCGCAACGTGCTGGTCAGGATGCTGCACCGCCTGAGCGTGCCCGATGTGCTGCACGCACCGGACGCTGAACAGGCGATGGTGCAGATGCACCTGCAGGGCGGGGTCGATATCGTTCTTTGCGACCTGACCGATCGCGGCCTCGATTGCCTGGAGTTCCTGCGCCTGGCCAGCCACAGCGGCATGGTGCGCGCCGTGGTGCTGTGTAGTGAGTTGCCGCCGGAACTGAGCCGCACTCTGGGGCAGATGGCCTCGCTGGCGGGGTTGCAGTTGCTCGGCGTGCTCAACCGGCCGATTCAGCTGCGCGCGCTGTACCGGCTGTTGCAGCGCTACAGCCGTGGCCGCGCGGTGCCTGCCCTGGAGCCGTTGAACACAACGTTGCCCAGCGAGGACGAAGTGCGTCGTGGCCTCGCCCTGGGTGAGTTCCGCGCCTGGTTCCAGCCGCAATTTAAACTGCACAGTGGCGAGGTCAGCGGGGTCGAGGCCTTGGTGCGCTGGGAGCATCCGGCCCGTGGCACGCTGTTGCCCTGCGATTTTCTCGCGGCGGTGCTGGCCTATGACCTGATCGACCAGATGTTCAAACACCTGCTCGAACAGGGCTTGAGCCTGCTGGGCATTCTGCGCCGGCGCGGCATTGCGCTGGAGCTGTCATTCAACCTGCACGCATCCCAACTCAACGACTGCGCCTTGGTCGAGCACATCAAGCAGACGCTCGAGCAGCATGCTTTCAAGGGCTCGGTGCTGATGTTCGAAGTGGCGGAAAACGGTTTGCTCGACTGCCCCTGCGGGCTCCAGGAAAACCTGTTGCGCTTGCGCCTGTTGGGCTGCGGCTTGGCGGTCGATGACTTCGGCGTGGGTTTTTCCTCGTTGAAACTGCTGTGCCAGTTGCCGTTTACCCAGATCAAACTCGACGGACGCTTCGTGCAGAACCTCGACCGCCAGCGTAACCGCGCAATGGTCGCCAGTACCCGGGTCATGGCCCGGTCATTGGGCATGGACCTGGTGATCGAAGGTGTCAGCGGGCCTAAGGTGCTCGAGCGTTTGCTGGAGCTGGAATGCGAGATGGGTCAGGGGTATTACCTGGCGCGGCCGATGAACGGGCATGACCTGCTCAAATGGCTCGAAGCGCCCTAGGCGTTGTGCTGATCTTGTACATTTTTTGAGTGTTGTCCAAGAAATTTCCTACACTCCAGTGGCGCTCGTGTATTTTCGACACGCGGATCGTCTGGGTTGCTGTTCAATCGCTGTGCCTGGTGTTGCCGATGCTGCACATCGACGTGTCTTACAGGAGTTTTTATGCTTAAAGCGATCATCGTGGACGACCATCCGTTCATCCGCTCTGCCGTCAAAATGCTGTTGAAGCAGGAAAACTTCGAAGTCGTCGCCGAGGCGGATAACGGTGCCGACGCGGTCCAGCAGGCCCGCGAGCACAATCCAGACCTGATCATTCTCGACATCGCCATGCCCAAGCTCGATGGCCTGGAAGTGATTTCGCGAATCAGCGCGCTAAACCTGCACTGCAAGATTCTTGTGCTGACCTCGCAGTCGGCGCAGTTCTATTCGATGCGCTGCATGAAAGCAGGGGCGGCGGGGTACATCTCCAAGACCAACGATCTGGACGAACTGGTCAAGGCAATCAAGGTGGTCATCGACGGCTATACCTTTTTTCCCAACCTGGCCAGCAGTTCGGTGCGTCGCAGCGATGCCCAGGCCACCGATCTGGAACTGATCCAGAGCCTGTCCGACCGTGAACTGACCATCCTCCAGCAGTTGGCCAAAGGCCTGAGCAACAAGGAGATCGGCGAAGCGATGCTGTTGAGCAACAAGACCGTCAGCACCTACAAGACGCGGCTGATCGAGAAACTCAACGTCAAGTCGGTGGTGTACCTCGCTGATTTTGCCAAGCGCAACAACCTGCTCTAGATGATGACTTTCTTCAGAAGCTGTGTGGCCGCTGTGCTGCTGTTCAGCGTGGTGGGGGTGGCACACGCGGCGCCGGCAGTGGCCCCGGACACGCTGAAAGTGCTCGGCCGCTCTGACGTCGGCGAATACGCGGTGTCGCTGGACGAGCCGGACTGGCGCTGGCTGCGCCGCAAGGGCACGCTGTTGCTCGGCGACAGCAGCCCGGACTATTCGCCGTTCGCGATTACCGGTAACGGCAACGAATACGAGGGCATGAGCGCCGATTATGCACAGTTGATCGGGCAACTGCTGCGGGTCAACGTCGAGGTGCGGCGCTATGCGTCGCGTGGCGATCTGTTGGCGGCCTTGAAGAACGGCGAAATCGATCTGATCGGCACCGCCAACGGTTTCGAGGCCGCCGATCCAGAGCTGGCAATCTCCTTGCCGTACGCCGACGACAATCCGAGCCTGGTCACCCGCATCGACGAAAGCCACAACCTGCCGCAAGACCTCGCCGGCAAACGCGTGGCGATGCTCTATCACTATCTGCCACCGGCGACGGTCAAGGCGTTTTATCCCAAGGCCGATGTGCAACTGTATCCGTCGACACTGGCCGCTATCGGTGCGGTGGCGTTCGGTCAGGCGGACGTCTATCTGGGCGATTTGCTCAGTTCCAATTACCTGATCAAGAAGAATTACCTCAACAACGTCCAGCTCAGCGACTTTTCGCGCATGGAAACCCAGCCGTTCAGCTTTGCGGTCAAGCGTGACAACGAACAGTTGTTGCGCGTGGTCGATGCGGCGCTGACGGTCATTCCCGTCGAGGAGCGCATGAGCATTCGCCGCCGCTGGAGCGTTGGCGGCGTGGCGATTCCGGGGCAGCACGTGCTGCATTTCAGCATCAAGGAACAGCAGTGGCTGGACCGCCATCCGCGGATCAAAGTGGCGATCAACGAGAATTTCCTGCCGCTGACCTTCGTCGACGAAGCCGGCAAGTTTCGCGGCATCAGTGCCGATGTACTGGCCAAGATCAGCCTGCGCACCGGTCTGCAATTCGACATGCAGCGCGTCGATTCGGTGGCCGATCTGATCAGGCAAGTCAGCAGCGGCAAGGCCGACATGCTCGCGGCGTTTACGCCGAGCAGCGAGCGCGAAGGCGAGCTGCGTTTTACCCGTCCGTACCTGATCAACCCGTTCGTGCTGGTCAGCCGCCGCGATGGCGAACCGCAAACACTCGATCAAATGGCCGGCGAGCGTCTGGCGCTGGTCACCGGCAACGTTTTGCGTGAATACCTGGTCGAGCAGTTTCCGAATATTCAATTGGTGCCGGCCAACAATGCCGCAGATGCGATGCAGATGGTCGCCGAAGGCAAGGTCGACGGTGCGATCAACTCGCTGATCAGCGCGCGTTACATGATTTCGCGCCAGTACCGCGAGACTTTGCAGATCTCCAGTACGGTCGGCACCCAACCGGCACGTATCGCCCTGGCGACCAATCGCGGCGCGCTCGAGTTGTACTCGATTCTCGACAAGGCGCTGCTGAGCATCAGCCCGGAAGAAATGGATGAACTGACCAACCGCTGGCGCAGCGAAGTGGTGGTCGATGACAGTTACTGGCTGCGCAACCGCGGCATGATCATTCAAGGCTTCGTGATTGCCGGTGTGTTGCTGCTGGTGGCGTTTGGCTGGATCGCCTATCTGCGCCTGCTGATGCGCAAGCGTCGTCAGGCGGAAATGGCTTTGAACGACCAGATGGAATTCATGCGCGTGCTGATCGACGGCACGCCGCATCCGATTTATGTGCGCGACCGTGAAGGCCGCCTGGTGATTTGCAACAGCGGCTACCTGCAAGTGTTTGGCACCGAGCGTGACGCGGTGATCGGCAAAACCGTGACCCAGGGCGTATTGAGCGATGCACCGCAGGCTCAGGCCTATCACGACGATTACCTGCGCGTGATGGCCGACGGGCAGCCGAGCATCCAGGACCGCAGCCTGACCCTGGCCGACGGCAGACAGCTGACGATCTATCACTGGATGCTCCCGTACCGCGGCAGCGATGGCGCGGTCAACGGCATGATCGCCGGCTGGATCGACGTCAGCGAACGCCAGCATTTATTGCAGGAACTGCAGATCGCCAAGGACAGCGCCGACGACGCCAACCGCGCCAAGACCACGTTCCTCGCTTCAATGAGCCACGAAATCCGCACGCCGATGAACGCCATCATCGGCATGCTTGAGCTGGCCATGAAAAAGGCCGATCAAGGCGTGACCGATCGTTTTGCCATCGAAGTGGCCTCGGGCGCCGCGCGCGGCTTGCTGGACTTGATCGGCGACATTCTCGACATCGCCCGCATCGAATCCGGGCGCCTGTCGCTGGCGCCGCAACGGGCCAACCTGCGCGAGCTGGTCGAATCGGTGGTGCGGATTTTCGAAGGGCTGGCGCGGCAGAAACAGCTGCGTCTGCACCTGGATGTGGACGCCCTGAGCAATGTCGACGTGCTGATCGATCCGCTGCGTTTCAAGCAGGTGCTGTCGAACCTGCTGAGCAATGCGATCAAGTTCACCGACGCCGGTCAGGTGCAGTTGAGCCTGCAGGTCGATATCGACAGCGACGAACGCCTGAGCCTGTGCCTGCGGGTCAAGGACAGCGGTCGCGGGATTTCCGCTGAGGACCAGGCGCAATTGTTCAGCCCGTTCGCCCAGGCCGGCAACCATGGCCAGTCGGCGCGCAGCGGTTCCGGGCTGGGCCTGGTGATCAGTCGTACCTTGTGCGAAATGATGGGCGGCAGCCTGACCTTGTCCAGCGAACTGGGGCAGGGCACGCAGATCGAAGTGCGCCTGAATCTGCCGACCCTTGAGCCGCTGGTGGCTGCGCCGGTCGAAGAACTCGAACCGGTGAACAGCCAGCACAGCCTGAACATTCTGGTGATCGACGATTACCCGGCCAACCGCTTGTTGCTCACGCAGCAACTGAATTATCTGGGCCATCGGGTCACGGATGCCGATGACGGTGCGCACGGCTTGCGCGCCTGGCGCAATCAACTGTTCGACGTGGTCATCACCGATTGCAACATGCCGATCATGAACGGCTACCAACTGGCGCGCGCGATTCGTGATGAAGAAGCGGCGCGCGGCCTGCCACGCAGTCTGGTGCTGGGCTTTACCGCCAACGCGCTGCCCGAGGAAAAGCAACGTTGTGCCGAAGCCGGGATGGACGATTGTCTGTTCAAACCGATCAGTCTCAAGGACCTCAATCTGCGTCTGGTCGGTATCGTTGCACAGCAGCCGGCAGCGGCCGCGATGTCAGACACCGAGCCTGCCTCGGGTGACCTCGATCTGGGCAGCCTCGAGCAGTTGACGCGCGGCGACGAGGAATCGATCAAAAGCCTGTTGAGCGATCTGGCCACCAGCAACGCGCAGGACATGGCCAAACTGCTGCGGCTGTTCAGCGAGCATGACATTCCTGGACTTAGCGACCTTGCGCACCGGGTCAAGGGCGGCGCGCGGATCATCAAGGCGCAGTCGTTGATACAGGCTTGTGAGGCGCTGGAGCGCGCCAGTGAAGGCCTGGACACGCAACTGCTGACCGAAGCTGTCGATACCTTGCAGCAGGCGATGGAGCATTTGTCCGAGCAACTGGACGAGCGCTTGGCGTAAACCCGTTTTTTTGCCCGTTTGCCTGCAATCTTGCGAATTTTCCTACATTCGCCACTCACGCTCTATCGCTAACGTGCAGGTGTCCCGGCGTCACGCCGGGCTCACTTGTTCAGTTAACGTTTGGAGTTGTTGATGACCCTTCCCCGTATGTCTTCCCGTGTACGCCTGGCCGTCAGTGGACTGGCCGTCGCGGCGGCGTTGAGCGCCTGTGCCAGCGCGCCGATCCCGGAGCAGCAGATCACGCTGGCCAAGGATGCGGTCAACCGCGCGGTCTCGGCCGAGGCGACGCAATACGCGCCGCTGGAAATGAAGTCGGCGCAGGACAAGATGTTCCAGATGGAACGCGCCCTCGGCGAGAAACAGTACCCGCAGGCCAGACTTCTGGCCGAGCAGATCGAGGCCGATGCCAACCTCGCCGAGCGCAAATCCCGCGCGGTGAAATGGCAGAAGCAATTGACCGACGCCCGCAGCGGCATCCAGGTGCTCAAGCAGGAAATGCTGCAAGACCCGGTCACCGGTTTCAATCCGCCCGCCACCGCTCAATAAGGACATGTCCATGCCGAATTTCAAACTGTTGCCGGTCGCCGGCCTGTTCGCCGTGATGCTCGCCGGTTGCGCCACCCCGCCAGAAAATCCGCAGTTGTTGCAGGCGCGCGCGCAATTTTCCGCGCTGCAAAACAAGCCGGAATCCAACACCCTGGCGGCGATTGAAACCAAGTCGGCGTTCACCGCGCTGAACGCCGCTGATCAGGCTTCGCTGCAAGATCGCAAAGCCCCGCAGATCGACCAGTTGGCGTACCTGGCCAGCCAGAAGATTGCCCTCGCCGAACAGACCATCGCTGGTCGCCAGGCGGAAGCCGGGCTGAAGAAAATCGATGCCGAGCGCACCCAGGTGCAACTGGATGTGCGTACCCAGCAGTTGAAAGCACTGCAAGCGCTGAAGGCCAAACCGACCGATCGTGGTCAGGTGGTGACATTTGGCGACGTGCTGTTCGACACCGGTAAAGCCGACTTGAAGTACGGCAGCCAGCGGCAGTTCCAGCAACTGGCCGACTTCCTCAACAACAACCTCGAGCGCAAGGTGCGGGTCGAAGGCTTCACCGATGACGTGGGCAGCGAACAAGCCAATCAGCTGCTGTCCGAGCGTCGCGCGGCGGCGGTGGCGACGGCTTTGACGCAACTGGGCGTCGATCGCCAGCGCATCCTGACCCAGGGTTATGGCGAAGAATATGCCGTTGCCGACAACGGCAGCGCGGCCGGCCGCCAGCACAATCGCCGGGTTGAGGTGATTGTGTCCAACGGTGCCGAGGCGGTGGGCCTGCGTCGCTGAGACAGGACGCGTGTAGTGCAGTGAGTGTTTTTTGAGCAGGAAATTTCCTACAAAAATAAGGAAATTTCCTGCTCTTTTTTTCCTCCCCGATCTCTAAATTCGCTACCTCATCACTGAGGTACGCGCCATGAAAACTGTCTCTGCCAAACGCCACCCAGCACTGAGCCTGTCCCCCCTGGCACTGGCCATCGTCATGTGCCTGCCGATGCAGGCGCAGGCCTTTACCGTTCTGGTCGAGAAGGGCGCTGTGGTCAATGGCGAAAGCGTGTCGGGTGCCCAGCAGAATATTGGTGCCCAAGGCACCGCCAACCACACCTCGATCAAAGTCAGTGGCACTCAGGCGGTGTTTTTCGGCGGCGTGTCGAATGATGCCACGGTCATGGGCCGTCAAGTGGTGCAAAGCGGTACGTCGAACCGCTCGATCGTCGATGCGGGTGGCTCGCAACTGGTGTCGATCAACGGCACGGCCAACGACACGGTGTTGAACGGTGGTACGCAAACCGTGCAGACCACCAAGAGCGTCGCCAACCGCACGGTGATCAATCGCGATGCCGTGCAGACTGTGCAGTTATCCGGCCGCGCCGTGGACACACTGATCAATGCGGGCGGCGTGCAAGTGGTCACCGATCTGGGCATCGCCGACAACACTCGAGTGCTTAGCGGTGGTGAACAGCGTTTGACGGTTACCCGGTTCGGTGGTGCAGTCGCCACCGATACCCATATCGAAGGCGGTGTGCAAAGCGTGTATGCCCTCGGCACGGCCAACAACAGCACCGTCAGCCAGGGCGGCCGCGTCGATTTGTACACGGGTGCACAGGCCAATGGTCTGGTGGCCGAGGCGGGCGGTACTGTCAACATCATGGAGAACGGCGTGAAAACCGTGGATTCGTTGCGTCTTGACGGCGGTCGTCTGGCCTTCGCCCCCAGCCTGGATGGCAGCTTCAAGACGTTTACGGTCAATGCGCTGTCCGGCAGCGGCAGCGTGTTGATGAACACCGACATCGCCAGTCAGCAGCACGATCTGCTGGTGGTGCAGGGCGTCGGTCAGGCCAACGGTGATCACACCTTGATCGTCGCTGACTCCGGGCATGAACCGGCCGATGCGGACGGGCGCTTGCTGCTGGTTGACACCCATGGCGGCAACGCGAAGTTCGGTCTGTACGGTGGGCATGTCGATGCCGGTGCCTTTCGTTACACCTTGCAGCAGCAGGGGGATGACTGGGTGCTGGCCAGCGCGGGGGTGGTTGTGCCAGAGCCGGTGGTGCCAGTAGCGCCTGTTACACCGCCAGATCTGCAGGCGCCTGTCGATTCGGGCACTCCGGTAGTACCGGTCACGCCGGTAAATCCGGCGACGCCCGCTGAACCGCTGAAACCGCTGGACCCGGTCACCCCATCAAGGCCGCTCGATCCGGCACCGGCGCACTTGTCCAAGGGCGCCAACGCCGCCATCGCCGCGCACACCGCCGGCGCCAGCCTCTGGGGCGCGCAAATGGACGCACTGGTGCAGCGCCTCGGCGAATTGCGCATGGGCGAGGATGACGGCGGAATCTGGAGCCGGGCCATCGGCAAACGCCTTGAAGTCAGCGAACGCTCCAGCCGTGCCTACGCCCAGGACATCAGCGGCGTGGAAATCGGCGCCGACAAGGCGTTCGCGGTGGACGGCGGCAAGCTCTATGTCGGTGGCATGTTCGGCACTGCCCGCTCCGAGCTGGACTTTGGCGAGGGCGCCAGCGGCAACATCGAGAGCCGCATGCTCGGTGTCTATGCCACCTGGCTCAACGACAACGGTGTGTATGTCGACAGCGTGTTGAAGTACAGCCGCTTCGACAACGAGATCAAGACGCCGACCAATCTCGGTCAGGCGGTGAAAGGTTCTTACAACAGCAACGGCATCGGCGTGAATGTTGAAGTCGGCAAGCGCATCAAATTGCGCGATGGCTGGTTCGTCGAGCCGCAAGCGCAACTGACGGCGACCCGCACCGAGGGCGCGAGCTACACCGCCAGCAACGGGCTGCGCGTCAAGACCGATGACCTCGACTCGCTGCAGAGTCGCGTCGGCGCGATGTTCGGCCGCAGCCTCACGCTGGGCAACGGCATGCAGGCCCAGCCGTACGCAAAAGCGTCGTACATCACCGAGCACAAAGGCCGCAGCAAGGTCAGCGTCAACGGCAACCGCTTCGATGCCGAACTGCCCGGTAACCGTGTGGAACTGGGTTTCGGTGCGGTGTTGCAGCTCAGTGAGCGCAGCAAGCTCTCGCTGGATGCCGAGTACGCCAAGGGTGATGGCATCGAACAGCCGTTCGGCGTGAGCGTGGGTTATCGCTACCTCTGGTAGCGGCACGGCAGCCAGATCGGTGGCTGCCGATGTGGCGGATGGCTGAAAAGCCCTCGGAGTATTCCCGGTTTCTTTTCAGATTTGTCCTACATGCACCGGCGACTCTTTTGCCTAGTGTGAGGCTCTCGCGCTAGCGCGGTAATTTTTCCTCTGACAGCTGATCTCAATGACCTACAAACGCTGGCGAATCCTGATTGCTGAAGAGCAGCCCGCGCTGCAGTTCAGAGTCGGCCAATGTCTCAAAGAGCTGGGCTACCGTGCGCCGACACCGGTGCGCTCGTTCCGCGAACTGCTCGGCATGACCCATTACTCGTGCGAGCCCTTCGAGCATTTCGATCTGTTGTTGATCAACGGCCAATTGCTGGCGGCAGCGGGCATCGATCCGGTGCGCTTTTTTGTCAGCAATTCGCAGATCCGCCATGGCGTGATCTACGACGCACGACGCGGTCGGCGCTGTGCCGAATCGATTTACGCCAATCAGCGACGTCAGTTGAGCCTGATCCATACACCGGATCGCCAAACCCTCGTACCTCTGTTGGAGCAGCTCAATGGTCAAGCGATTTCCCGAGGTGTCCGAGATGTTCACTGACAAGCCGATGACGGCCGTGCCCGAACTGCCACTGCGGGTTCTGGTGCTCGAAGATCATCCGTTCCAGCGTTCCGTCGCGGTCAACATGCTGCGCGGGCTAGGCTGCCGCGAGGTTTTCGAGGCGAGTGACGGCGCTCAGGCGCTGACGGTGCTCGACACGGTCGGCACCGTCGATGTCGCCCTGTGCGACTTGCAGATGGAGGGCATGGACGGTCTGGAGTTTCTGCAACGGGTCGGCGCTTCGGGGCAGGTCAGATCGGTGATCATCAGCAGCTCCTTGTCGGTGGATCTGCGCCGGGCGGTGCAGCAGATGGTAGCGCTGCTCGGCCTGGATCTGCTCGGCGATGTGGGTAAACCGCTGCATCAGGACGTTCTTGCGGACCTGTTGCACAAGTCCCTCGACCGGCCTGCCGCGCTTGTGCGCGTTGCGGCTGCACCGGCGCTGGCCAGCGAGTCCGCGGTGCGCCAGGCCCTGGCCAGTCAGCAGTTACACGCCTGGTATCAGCCCAAGTTCAACCTGCGCAGTGGTGAGATCTGTGGCGTTGAAGTGTTGTGTCGCTGGTTGCACCCGACACGCGGAATCCTGTCTCCGGCGCTGTTCATGCCGGTGCTTGAGCGCTGCGGCCTGCTCGACGAGTTGCTGTTCGCCCAGGTTGAACAGGCCTTGGCTGTGCAGCGCAGGGCTCGTGAGCAAGGCTTCGGGTTGAACATGGCGTTCAATCTGCAGGCGGTGCAACTGGCCAATGCCGAGCTGACTTGCAGCCTCAAAACCCTGCTGGCCGGGCAGGGTGCCTGCGGCGCGGGAGTCACGTTCGAACTGACCGAAAGCGGTTTGCTCGAAGCCCCGGCCACCAGTCTCGAAAGCCTGGTGCGCCTGCGCATGATGGGCTGCCGGTTATCGATCGATGACTTCGGTGCCGGGTTTTCCTCCTTGCAGCGTTTGTGTCAGTTGCCCTTCAACGAGATCAAGCTCGATGCTGATTTCGTCCGCAACCTTGCCCATGAACCGCGGTGCCGGGCCGCCATCAGTAGCACTCTGGCGCTGGGCGAGACCCTGGGCATGAGCGTGGTCATCGAGGGCATCGAAACCGATGCCCAACGCCGCGAACTGTTGACCCTGGGCTGCACGCAGGGCCAAGGCTACTGGTACGCGCGGCCGATGGCGGAAGCCGATTTGCTGGTGTGGCTGCAACAGCGCCGGGCCCGGCCAGCCTCGGATGAATGACCTGTTTTTTAGGAATAGTCCTACAGAGCCCTTCACGGGGCATTGCGTAGTCTTGCCCCACCCAGAAACCCTCACAGCGGGAAAATGACCATGATCAACAAAGCCCTGCGAATCCTGATCGCCGATGCACAACATTTTCACCGGATGAAAATCGAGCGCCTGTTCAACCGTCTCGATTATTACCGCGTGGCCCCGGCGCAAAGCCTCGCCGAGCTGTTGACGCTGGTCGATTACGGCTGCGAGCCGTTCGATGCGGTGGTCATCAATGCCGATCTGGCGGCCGGTTCGCTCGACCTGCTGGGGTTTTTCCTCGATAACCCGCAGGTGCGTCAGGCACTGATCTACAACGAGCGGACGGCACCCTTGCAATCGGTTGCCGGTTTCGCTCAGGACAATGTGCAGATAAGTCCTCTGGCGCTGCCGGGCCTGCCGGCAATCAGCCAGATGATGACGCTGGTCGATGCGCCTGCTCGTCGCCGCGGGGCGGATCCTGCCCCATTCGCGGTTTTGCGCAGCGCCGCTCATGCATGAAAATTCAAAACGCGCAACTGTCAGACCTGACAGGTGATTTGCCCATCGTTCCGTGCAACAGTCGCTGCGCAGCCACTGGGTCCGGATCGGTCCATAGCGGTGGGCTGTTCGTCAGACTTTGCAGTGGGAGTGGCAATGAAGCCCATGAAGTCAGCGCTGATCGTTGACGATCATCCGGTGGTGCGCGCCGCTATCCGGATCGTGTTGCAAGCGGAAGGGTTCAAACAGATTTTCGAGGCCTCTCAGGGCAACGAGGTACTCGCCCTTGTTCGTGAACATCAGCCACACCTGGTGATCCTTGATATCAACCTGCCAGCGCTCGGCGGGCTCGAAGTACTGGCGCGGATCAAGGCCAATGATCTGGAGTGCCGGGTGCTGGTGTTCAGCACCCATGATCCGTTGTTCTACCAGGAACGCTGCCTGCGCGCCGGGGCGATGGGCTATGTCACCAAGACCAACCAACTGGAGCATCTGCACAAAGCGGTTCAAGCATTGATGTCCGGCTACACCTATTTCGCCGCGCTGCCGGATAACGCCAGCGTGCTGAGCGGAGTGCAAGCCACGGAACAGCAACTTATCAATCAGCTCTCCAATCGTGAGCTGGAAATTCTGGGCAAGCTGGCACAGGGCAAGACCAACAAGTCGATCGCCGAGGACATGCACTTGAGCCACAAGACCGTCAGCACCTACAAGACCCGAGTGATGACGAAGATCTGCGTCAAATCGACGATGCACTTGTGCGACTTCGCCAAGCGCAACAACGTCATCTGAGCGACCCTCATGCGCCAGGGAGGCTGGATCGTCGGGCTGTGGCTGAGCCTGACAACACTGTGCGCGGCGAGTGAGGCGCCGCAGGTACTGGAGGTGCTGACCCGTACCGGCCTGGAAAATGTCCAGTTGCGCCTTGACGCGCAGGATCGGCAGTGGCTGCGTCAGCATCCGGTGTTGCGCATGGGTATTTCCGGGCGCGATTACCCGCCGTTCGAACTCACGCGCAACCAGCATGAACTCGAAGGGCTGACCGCTGATTACGCGGACCTGCTGGCGCAATTACTGGGCATTCGCATCGAGGTTCGCCGGTTTGCCGACCGCGAGGCACTGATGGCCGCGCTCAAGCGCGGCGAACTCGATCTGCTCGGCACCTCCAATAGCTTTGAAGTTGCCGACCCGGCCTTCGTCCTGTCGCGGCCCTACGCCGAAGATCAACCGATGCTGGTGACCCGCCTCGACGAGCCGCCAGCAACCGATCTGGCCGGCAAGCGTGTCGCGATGGTCGAGGATTATCTGCCGCTGGCGGCGGTCCAGGCGTTCTATCCGCTAGCCCATGTGCAGCGTTATTCGTCGGCCATGGATGCACTCGGTGCAGTGGCGTTCGGCGGGGATGACGTGTATCTGGGCGACTTCATCAGTGCCAACTACCTGATCAACACCAATTATCGCAACGATCTGCAATTGGCCGGCCCCTCAGGCCTGGACGCCAATGCTTTCGGTTTCGCCATGCTGCGCAGCGATGCGCGCCTCAAACGCATCGTCGACCAGGCGCTGGCGGCTATTCCCATGGAGCGCCGCCAGCGCATCGAGCAGCGCTGGAGTGCCGGCCTGGCCGAGATGGCTGAACAATCGCGGGTGCAGCTCAGCGCCAGCGAACAGCAATGGCTGGACCAGCACCCGGTGGTGCGCGTCGGCGTCATCGAAGATTTCGCGCCGCTGACGTTTTTCGATGCCGCAGGCCGTCTCAGCGGGTTGTCGGCGCAGTTGCTGAGTCTGATCAGCCAGCGCAGCGGGCTTAATTTTCAAATGGTGCGCGGAACGTCGCTGGATCGTCAGATCGAGCAGCTCAAGGCCGGCGAGCTGGACCTGTTGCCGGTGGTGACGCCCAGCAGCGAGCGCGAAGCCGAGCTGCAATTTACCCGGGCCTATTTGAACAATCCCTTCGTGCTGGTCGCTGCGAGCAGCACACGAGTGCCGCTGAATCTGGATGACCTGGCGGGCAAACGCCTGGCGATTTATCGCGGTCACCCGTTACGCAGTTATCTGTCGGCCCGCGCCCCACAGCTACGCCTGGTCGAAACCGCGAGCCCGGCCGAAGGCATGGCGATGATCGCCAAGGGGCAGGTCGACATCACGGTGAGCTCGTTGGTGGTGGCGCGATTCCTGATTGCACGGCACTACCGTGACCGTCTGCGCATCAGCGGTACGGTAGGGGATCAGCCAGCGCGTATTGCGATGGCGACTGCGCCGCAAATGTCGGCGTTGCATTCGATCCTGAACAAGGCGCTGTTGAGCATCGCGCCGCAACAGATGGACGAACTGGTGGAGCGCTGGAGCCACGATGTGGTCGTCGATGACAGTTACTGGCTGCGCCATCGTAACGAGATTCTCCTCGGCTTTGCCGCGGCGGCACTCCTGCTGGCGCTGGCGCTGGGCTGGATCGTCTGGCAGCGCCGCCAGTTGCGCCGCCGCCAGCAATGGCTGCAGCAGCTGCAGGACGCCAAGGACGCCGCCGATGATGCCAATCGCGCCAAGACCACGTTTCTGGCGACCATGAGTCATGAAATCCGCACGCCGATGAACGCCTTGATCGGCATGCTCGAGCTGGCCCTGAAACGCGCGGAGGAGGGCGTGACTGACCGTCTGGCGATTCAGGTGGCGTCCAATGCCGGGCAACAGTTGCTGGCGCTGATCGGCGACATTCTCGATATCGCGCGGATCGAGACCGGGCATCTGTCGCTTGCGCCCGAACGCGCCAACCTGCGTGAGCTGGTGGTCTCGGTCTGTCGCGTCTTCGAAGGGCTGGCGCGGCAGAAGCACTTGCTTTGGCACCTGCAACTTGATGCCGGCAGCAATGTCGACGTACTGATCGACCCGACACGCTTCAAACAGGTGCTGTCGAATCTTTTGAGCAACGCCATCAAGTTCACTGAAGAAGGCGAAATCAGCCTGCGTCTGCTGGTGAGCGCTACCACGGCCGAGCGGTTGGCGGTGCAGGTGCTGATCGACGACAGCGGCGTTGGGATCAGCCCGCAGGATCGTCAACGGTTGTTCAGCCCGTTCGTGCAGGCGAGCAATCATTCGCAAGCAGCGCGCAGTGGGTCCGGGCTGGGGCTGGTGATCAGCCGCAGCCTGTGCGAGATGATGGGTGGCACGCTGCGACTGGACAGCGTGGCCGGTGAAGGTACCCAGGTCGAGGTCAGTCTCGAATTGCCGCTGCTGGCGGCGCTTGCTCAAGCGCCGTCCGCTCCCGTAGCGGATCTGGACGCTGCATGTTCTCTGGATGTGCTGGTAGTCGATGATCATCCGGTGAACCGTTTGCTGCTGTGCTGGCAACTGAGCGAGCTGGGCCATCGCACGGTCGACACCGACAATGGTGACGACGCATTGCAGCGCTGGCGCACACAGGCATTCGACGTGGTGATTACCGATTGCAACATGCCGCGGCGCAACGGCTATCAACTGGCGCGGGCGATTCGTGAGGAAGAAATGTCGGCCGAGCGTACAGCGTGTCTGCTGCTGGGCTTTACCGCCAACGCGCAAGCCGAGGAACGCGTGCGCTGCCTGGCCGCGGGCATGGACGACTGCCTGTTCAAACCGATCCGTTTGCTCGATCTGGCACAGGCCCTGGCCTCAGCCAGCCACTGTGACGTGCCGGCGCAGCACGTAGCTGCCCCGGCGCTGTTGGAGATCGACTTGAGCGCGCTGGAGCAAATGGCCGGCAATGATCGCGATCTGATCGAACGCCTGCGCGAGGAAGTGCTGAACAGCCTGTATCTGGATCGGCAACGTCTGGCGCTGTTGCAGCATGACCGCGACCGCGCCGGCTTGCGCGAACTGGCGCATCACATCAAGGGCGGCGCGCAAATGGTCGGTGCGGCGCGGGTGGTGGCGGCCTGCGTCGATCTGGAACGGGCGTGTGACGATCAAACTGCGCTGTCCAGCGAGGCGATCAACGCGTTGCGTGAGGCCATGGACGGCCTCGCGCAACGGCTGCAAGCCTGACAGCGGCGCTGCGCTTTCAGGTGAGCCAGCCTGCTGGCAATTGCAGGACCCGGATTCAAGTGGGCGGTGATTGTTCTCCAGGTAGAACGCTGAGGCCGGTTTTTGCCATCTAGTCCGATATTGGTTATGCGTTTAGGATCAATCCAATGCTTTTATCCAGATTGGAGACCCCATGAAAAACCTTATCGGTATCTACACCAGCCCGCGCGGCCATTGGGTCGGCGACGGGTTTCCGGTGCGTACGCTGTTTTCCTATGACAACCTGGGCCAACACATCAGCCCGTTTCTGCTGCTCGATCATGCCGGCCCGGCTGAATTCACGCCGACCACTGAACAGCGCGGCGTGGGACAGCATCCGCATCGCGGTTTCGAGACCGTGACGATCGTTTACGACGGCGAAGTGCAGCACCGCGATTCGACCGGCAGTGGCGGGGTGATCGGCTCCGGCGATGTGCAGTGGATGACGGCGGCGTCGGGCATTCTGCATGAGGAGTTTCACTCGGAAAACTTCGCCAGAACCGGCGGCCGACTGGAGATGGTCCAGCTCTGGGTCAATCTGCCGGCCAAGGACAAGATGTCTGCGCCGGGCTACCAGACGATTCTCGACAGTGATATTCCGCGCATCGCGCTCAAGGACAATGCTGGCAGCCTGCGTTTGATTGCGGGTGAGTTCGAAGGGCATAAAGGCCCGTCGCGCACGTTTACCCCGATTGATGTGTGGGATTTGCGGTTGAACGCAGGCCGGTTGCTGACGCTTGATTTGCATGAGGGCCGCAATACCGCGTTGGTGGTGTTGAAGGGTTCGGTGCGGGTTAATGCTGGAGAGTCGGCGACTGTGGGGCAGTTGGTGTTGTTCGAGCGGGCGGGGCGGGCGGTATCGCTTGAGGCGAATGAGGACGCGGTGGTGTTGTTGCTCAGTGGCGAGCCGATTGATGAGCCGATTGTCGGGCATGGGCCGTTTGTGATGAATTCCGAGGCGGAGATTCATCAGGCGTTTGCTGATTTTCAATCGGGGCGGTTTGGGCGGATGCAGGGTTGAGATGAGCTTTTTTTGGGGTGTATATCCGTTGCTGCGGTAACGGCTGCTTAAGGTTCCGCCCTTACGGCGGGTCACCTTTTTCAAACGCCAAAAAGGTAACCGAAAAGGCTTGCTCCTGCGTTCGGCCCTCGCAGGCTCGGGTCCCTTCGCTCCGGGACCGATCCGGGCGCAGCGGCTACGGTTTGCTTCGCTGCACCTCCTTCCGCTGTGTCTGGCTGCGCCAGACGGTCGCTGCGCTCCCACGCCCGGATCGATCCCTGCGCTCAGCCTTCCGATGTCGCCGGTTAGGCAAGATCAAGATCAAGGGCACTCGAGCTAACGCTCATTGTTGAGTGGTTAGAAGTGGGTGGCTGGCTTTGGATTTGTGGTGGGGCTTACCCCTCACCCCAGCCCTCTCCCCCTGGAGAGGGAGCCGATTTTGGTTGGTTTCGAAACTTGCGTTCGACTCGGTCTTTCACGTCGGCGTACCTCTTGCATTCATCACGATCAGTCCCCTCTCCCTCCGGGAGAGGGCTAGGGTGAGGGGCTTTTGATTTTCAGCCGACTTCAAACATCACTCAGCCTTCCGACGTCGCCGCTGGACCAGGATCAAAACAGCGTCGAAATCATTTGCTCCTACACTGTGCCAATCTGTGCGATCTTCTCGCGATTGGCCTTTGTCGGAGTTGTTTGATGCTGTCTCTGCTGACCGAACATCCGCTGTTTAGCGCGTTTATCCTGATCCTGCTCGATCTCGGTCTGTGGCGGTTGATCAGTTCCCGTGGCAGTGAATGGAAGCTGTTGGTGCGGGTGCTGATTTTTGCCTTGTTCAGCGTGTTGCTGTTCAACGAGGGGCTCAATCCAATGGAGCCGGCGCCGTGGGCCGAGAATGTGCCGTTGCATCTGGCGGCGACCGGGTTGCAGATCGGTTGGTGGCTGTTTGGCGCGCGCACGCTGACGGTGTTGATCGGTGCGGTGATGATGCAGCGGGTCGGGCATACCGGGCGGCTGTTGCAGGATCTGCTCGGGGCAGTGATTTTTCTGGTCGCGATCATTGCGGCGCTGGCCTATGTGCTCGATCTGCCGGTCAAAGGCGTGCTGGCCACGTCTGGTGCGTTGGCGATCATCGTTGGCCTGGCGTTGCAGAGCACGCTCAGCGACGTGTTCTCCGGGATCGTCCTCAATACCACCAAGCCTTATCAACTGGATGACTGGATTTCCATCGACGGTACCGAGGGCCGGGTGACCGATATCGATTGGCGCGCCACGCGTCTGCAAACCAGCCAGGGCAGCATGGCGGTGATTCCCAACTCGCTGGCGGCCAAGGCCAAGATCATCAACTTCAGCCGGCCGAGCAATATGTTTGGCGTCGCGGTCAGCGTGCAGGTCAGCCCGCATGCGCGGCCCAGTTCGGTGATCGAGGCGCTGGAGCGTGCCATGCAGGGCTGTCGGCAATTGCTCGACACCCCGGCGCCGAGCGTCGCGCTGAAAAGCTCTGCCAGCGCTGGCGCGGAGTACGAGATCAGCGGTTTTGTCGCGTCGATGGGCGAGAAGCGTGTCGTGCGCAATCAGCTGTTCGACCTGGCGTATCGGCATTTGCAGGCGTCCGGGGTCAATCTGCTGTCGAGCAATGAAACCGGCATCGCGCCGCACTTGTCGCGGCCGCGGGCATTGCTCGACAGTTCGCCAATTTTCTCGACCCTGCGCGAGGAAGAGAAGGACACCTTCAGCCAGAACATGAACCTGCAGACCTTCCGCGCCGGCGAGATCATTCTGGCGGGCGGGGAGGTCAGCGATCATTTGTTCATCATCGAGTCCGGCGTGGTCTCGGTGACCTTGAAGCGCCACGGCAGCGTGCTCGAGTCGGGGCGCATGGGGCCGGGCGAGGTGATCGGCGAAGCGGGGATTTTGTCTGACACCGCGCTACCGGCGGACTTCACGGCGAAGACGTTCTGCGCCTTGTACCGCATCGAAAAGTCCTATCTGAAACCTTGTCTGGATGCCCGTCACGACATCCACGACGCCATGCAGGCCTTGCTCGATTTCCGCCTGCACAAGGCGCAAGCGCTGACCGAGGAGACGCCGGTGGTCGCGCCCAAACGCGGCTTTCTGCAATGGCTGCGCAATCGCGCCTGAGGTCACCGCTGTTATCGAATGCAACCTGCGCGGCGCTCTCGGGGTCACTATTGGCATACCCACTGGCCGGAGTTGCAGACGATGAAAAACCTGCGGATCGCCACCTTCAACGTCAACGGCATGCGCGCGCGGCTGCCGAATCTGCTGCAATGGCTCAAGCGCGAGCAACCCGACATCGTCTGCCTGCAAGAGCTGAAATCGGTGGACAGCGCCTTTCCCGCCGCCGAGCTGGAAGCGGCCGGTTACGGCGCGATCTGGCAGGGCCAGGCGTCGTGGAACGGGGTGGCGATTCTGGCACGCGATGCGCAACCGCTGGAGAGCCGGCGCGGACTGCCGGGTGATGCCGATGACACCCACAGCCGCTACATCGAAGCGGCGGTGCATGGCGTATTGGTCGGGTGCCTGTATCTGCCCAACGGCAACCCGCAGCCGGGGCCGAAATTCGATTACAAGCTGGCATGGTTCGAACGGCTGATCACTTACGCGAAAGATTTGCAAAGCAGCGATCATCCGGTGGTGCTGGCTGGCGATTACAACGTCGTGCCCACCGACATGGACATCTACAACACCCGCTCATGGCTCAAGGATGCCTTGCTGCAACCCGAGAGCCGCGAGTGTTATCAACGCCTGCTTGATCAAGGCTGGACCGATTCGCTGCGGCATCTGTACCCCGAGGAGCGCATTTATACGTTCTGGGATTACTTTCGTCAGCACTGGAAAACCAATTCCGGCCTGCGCATCGATCATCTGCTGCTCAACCCGGCGCTGAGTCCGTATCTGCAGGATGCCGGGGTAGACGCCTGGGTGCGCAACGAGCCGCATGCCAGCGACCATGCGCCCACGTGGATTCGCATTGGCTCGCGCAAGAAGCGCTGATGGCGATTGGCGAAATCAATTGTCGAAAAGTGCGCCCGATCCGTATACATGGCGAGCAGCAACGCAGTGAACTGCGGCCTCCCTGCCTAAGGATCGAGCAATGAGCGCGCCACGCCTGAACAATATGAAGCTTTACCTGCAACGCCTGGGTTTCGCTGCGCCGCCTCCCGCGACGCTGGATACGCTGCGTCAGTTGCAGCTACGCCATACCGGGGTTTTTCCTTTCGAGAATCTGGCGACCATCACCGGCGCGCCGGTGTTGATCGATCTGCCGTCCATTGAAGAGAAAATCCTGCTCGGTGGTCGCGGTGGTTATTGCTACGAACTCAATCACTTGTTCTTCGCGCTGCTGTTGCAATTGGGCTTCGACGCACGGCCGATCAGCGGGCGCGTAGTGATGAATCAGCCCGAAGGCAGCTGGATGGCGCGCACCCATCGCTTGAGCCTGGTCACGATCGATAACGCGCGCTACATCACCGATGTGGGGTTCGGCGGCATGGTGCCCACCGCACCCTTGTTGCTCGACACCGAAGCCGAACAAGCGACCCCGCATGAACCCTATCGCCTCGAACAACAGACCGATGGTGTCATGCTCCGTGCCAACGTCGCCGGTGAGTGGCGGCCCATGTACCTGTTCGACCTGCAACGTCAGGAGGACATCGATTACACCGTTGGTAACTGGTACGTCTCGACGCATCCGGACTCGCCGTTCACTCAGCGGCTGATGGTCGCCCGTACTGGCGATGGCTGGCGCAAGACGCTGAACAATGGCTCCTTCGCTATCCATCACATGGGCGCGGAGAGTGAGCGGCGCGAGGTGACCGAGGTCGACGAGTTGCTCGGCGTGCTGCAATGCGAGTTTGACCTTTACGTCTCTGAGTTGCCGGGTATCCGCCAGGCATTGGCACGGGTAATCGCGCCGGTCTCTGCCTAGGGCTTGACGTCCGGCTCGAGCACGCGGCGGATTTCGCCGATAGCCGCCGAAAGTTTCCTTTCCAGACTTTTGAGGTCAGCGGCCGTGATGCCTTTTTTGAACTGCCCGCTCAGCCCCGCATCTTCAGGTTGCTGGCGGGCGGTTTCGAGCAAGGCGTGGCGCAGCGTATTGTTGATGACCGTCTGATAGCCGAACCCCTCATTCTCCGCGGCCGCACGTGCCGCTTCGATCACTGCGTCATCCAGCATGATGGTTATGCGGGTCTTGCCTTTATTGGGTGCCACTGCGCCGCGTTTGCCCGCGGAAAAGTCATATTCGTCTTGCATGGTTCAAGCCTCCTGAAAATAGGCACGTCGTTCGCTCGGTGTGGCGAGGCGTGCGGAAATGATTCGAACGACATTCACTTCTCGGTAGCTGTACGCAACGACCAGCACGCGCCCCTTGCCGTCGAGCCCAAGGCTGATCCAGCGTTGTTCGTCGTGATCGTTGTCCTCAAGCGTCAGTGCGCGTTCGTCGTGAAAGACCGGTTCGGCCTCGGCGAGGCTGATGCCTTTGTGCTTGAGTTTGTTGGCTGCGTTCTTGCTTTTGTCGTACTGAATTTTGAATGACTTCATTATGCATACTTTATATGTATAAAAAAGAGTGCGACCGCACCGCTGGTCGCCATGAACACTTCAGCCTAGTGGGCTGGTGCATCGACGCAGTGGAGGATTTGTTGCCGGATTTGTGAGGGCAGAAGCCGCAGGCTAGAAGGTTGGGTGGCTAGCTAACCATTATGTGACCGACAAGTTGTATACAACTCTATGGACATTTGTCACGGGTATTGAATACAGTGTGCGCATAACAAAAACCAGGGAACCCCCCACCATGAAAACGCCCCATGTTTCACACCCACGGCCCGAGGACGAAAATCTCGGGGTCGGCGCGAATATGGCTTACGGCCTGCAACATGTGCTGACCATGTACGGCGGTATCGTTGCGGTGCCACTGATCATCGGCCAGGCGGCCGGCCTGTCGCCGGCGGACATCGGTTTGTTGATTGCTGCTTCATTGTTTGCGGGGGGGCTGGCGACGTTGCTGCAAACCCTGGGTCTGCCGTTTTTTGGCTGTCAGTTGCCGCTGGTGCAGGGCGTGTCGTTTTCCGGCGTGGCGACCATGGTCGCGATCGTCAGCAGTGGCGGGGAGGGCGGCTTCCAGTCGGTGCTCGGTGCGGTGATTGCGGCCTCGCTGATCGGTTTGTTGATCACCCCGGTGTTCTCGCGCATTACCAAGTTCTTTCCGCCGCTGGTCACCGGCATCGTGATCACCACCATCGGCCTGACGCTGATGCCAGTGGCCGCACGCTGGGCCATGGGCGGCAACAGCCATGCACCGGACTTCGGCAGCATGCAGAACATTGGTTTGGCGGCAGTTACGTTGGTGCTGGTATTGCTGCTGAGCAAGGTCGGCAGTGCGACCATTTCGCGCCTGTCGATCCTGTTGGCCATGGTGATCGGCACGGTGCTGGCGGTGTTCCTCGGCATGGCCGATTTCTCCAGCGTCACCACCGGGCCGATGTTCGGCTTCCCGACGCCGTTTCACTTCGGCATGCCGACCTTCCACTTCGCCGCCATTCTGTCCATGTGCATCGTGGTCATGGTGACGTTGGTGGAAACCTCGGCGGACATTCTCGCGGTCGGTGAGATCATCGGCACCAAGGTCGATTCCAAGCGCCTGGGCAATGGGTTGCGCGCGGACATGCTGTCGAGCATGTTTGCGCCAATCTTCGGTTCGTTCACCCAGAGCGCCTTCGCGCAGAACGTCGGTCTCGTAGCAGTCACCGGGATCAAGAGTCGTTACGTGGTGGCCACGGGCGGTCTGTTTCTGGTAATCCTCGGCCTGTTGCCGTTCATGGGAAGGGTCATTGCCGCGGTGCCGACTTCGGTGCTTGGCGGTGCCGGTATCGTGCTGTTCGGCACGGTGGCTGCGAGTGGCATTCGCACCTTGTCCAAGGTGGATTACCGCAACAACGTCAACCTGATCATCGTCGCAACCTCCATTGGTTTCGGCATGATTCCGATTGCCGCGCCGAGTTTCTATGATCAGTTCCCGAGCTGGTTCGCGACGATTTTCCATTCGGGGATCAGTTCGTCGGCGATCATGGCGATCCTGCTCAACCTGGCGTTCAACCACTTCACCGCCGGTAACTCGGATCAGCAATCAGTGTTCGCCGCAGCCGAAGAGCGCACCCTGCGCTATCGCGATCTGGCGGCGCTGCGTGAAGGTGATTATTTCAGCGACGGCAAGCTGCATGACTGCGATGGCAAGGAAGTGCCGGTGATCGAGCCTGATGAACACGACCCTGGGCACGGTTCAGCAAAAGTGCAGATCAAGAGCAGCGAGCACGTTTGACGGCTGCGACTGAATAGAAAAGGGCCGATCTGTCATGGGCAGATCGGCCCTTTTCATTGGCGCTTTTCGAGCGCCCACAAAAAAGCCCCTGAATCTTTCGATTCAGGGGCTTTGCTATTTGGCTCCACAACCTGGACTCGAACCAGGGACCCAATGATTAACAGTCATTTGCTCTACCAACTGAGCTATTGCGGAATTGGTGCGTATGTTACTGATTTAAAAAGACTAGTCAAGCGCCTGATGAAAAATTGCCGGAATCTTCGGGACGGACGGTGATTTGTCAGCGATTGGCGGTTACCAGAAAAGCCGCAGAGGTCTACCATGGCCGCCCGGAAGTGGTCTCACGCGCTACCGGCCATTCGCCGCAAAGGTACGCGCCATGCCTCAAAACACTCGCAACACCGAGGTGCTCGCATGAGCACTGCACAGATCAGCCTGCCCAAAGGGATCGGTCCGCATGCGGAAAAACTCTTCGATGCAATCGCCGGCGCCAGTACTGCCGAAGAATTGAACCGCGCCGGCGGCAAGGCCGAAGGGTTCGTCCTCGGGCTTGAAAGCAGCAAGACCATCAAGAGCCAAGTGGCCGAATCGCTGTATGTGATTTACGACGATGCCGCCGCTCAGCGCTCGGCTGAACTGGCTTAACTGCCGAAAGTAATTGTGCCGAGCATCAGCTTGGCATAGGCCGCCGTGATTGCCAGTTGCACCAGCCAGAGTGCCAGACCGCCGAGGAAGACCCCGGTGGCGACTTGCAGCACCAGACTTTTTTCGCGTTTGGCCGAGGCGCGCGGGATGAAATCATCCAGATCGTCACGGTCGGCGCGCAGGTTGTCGTTTTTCATGTGGGTTCTCACAAAATACTCGGATGTACACAAAACCTGTAGGAGTGAGCCTGCTCGCGATAGGGTTTTGTCGGCCTG
>Ga0308159_1001556_pt1 | contig 32093 bp, 28 predicted proteins | sample PhyCR1_FD_201040 | JGI IMG/M metagenome (GOLD analysis project Ga0308159, IMG submission 201040) | Phyllosphere microbial communities from UC Gill Tract Community Farm, Albany, California, United States - DLSLC.R1 | ecosystem: Host-associated > Plants > Phyllosphere > Unclassified | place: USA...
CGATGCCGCGCGGCCGCAGCACCACGCGCCGGTCGCGCTTCAGCAGCTCCATCATCTCGGCGGAGACATTCTCCATCACCTGGATCTCGCCGGTCTGCAGGGCGCTGGCGGCCGTCTGCACGTCCGAGATCTCCAGCCATTCCAGCCGGTCGAAATGCACCACCTTGCCGCCGGCCAGGCCGCTGGCGGGTTCCTGCCGCGGCACGTAGCCCGCGAACTTCTCGTACACCACACGGTCGCCGGAACGGTACTCGCTGGCGATGAAGCGGAACGGGCCGGAGCCGACGACCTCGGTAATGCGCTGGTCCTCTGGGATCTGCACCAGCCGCGCCGGCAGGATGAACGGCACCGGGCCGCCCGGCTTGCCCAGCGTCTCCAGCACCAGCCCGTATGGATGCTTCAACACCAGGCGGAAGCTCTGCGCGTCCACCGCCTCCAGCGTCTGGGTGGCGTTCATCAGCCGGGTGCCCATCAGGTCCCGCTTCCACCACCGCGTCAGGGAGGCAACGCAATCGGCGGCGGTGACTGGCGCGCCATCGTGGAACACCAGCCCCGGGCGCAGGCGGAACGTGTAGGTCAGCTTGTCGTCGGAGAGCGTCCAGTCCTGCACCATCTGCGGCTGCGGCCGCATCTGGTCATCCATGGCGAACAGCGTGTCGTAGACCAAGTAGCCATGGTTGCGGGTGATGTAGGCGGTGGTGGCATAGGGGTCCAGCACGCCCAGCGTCGCATGCATCACCGCCTTCAGCGTGCGCTTCTGGCCCGCGCCCTGGGCCTGGGCGCGCGGCAACGGCGCCACGGCCGCCGTCGCCATCCCGGCCAGGGTGGTCTGCATGATGCCGCGTCGTGTGCTGAGCAAAGTCATGGTCCTGTTCTCCGGGATGTTGGGACGTTCGGGTAGGCAGTCGCAGTCAGGCCGACTTGCCGCGCCGCGGGTCCGGCCAGAAGGAAGTGCCCTCGCGGGCCAGCCCGCCGCCCAGGCCCATGGCCACGCCATCCGCCCGCCAGCAAGCGGCACCGGTCATGGCGGCGGCCTCGAAGCCGATGGCGCCCATGCCGCCGGCGACATGGTCCACCGGCGTCACCGCATGGCCCTTCCCGCGCAGCGCATCGTGCACGGCGGCGCGGAAGCCGCGCTCCACCTCCGCATCGTGGCCATGGGTAAAGACGCGGGGCGCTTCCACCGCCTCCTGAAGGCTCATGCCGTGATCGACGATGTTCAGCACGAACTGGAACACCGCCGAGGGGATGCGGTGCGCGCCCGGCAGCCCGACCGCGAAAGCCGGCCGCCCGTCGCGATAGCCAATCATCGCCGAGATGCCGCTGGTGATCCGCTTTCCTGGCTGCAGGGACAGCGCATTCCCCGGATGCGGGTCGAACAGATACATGTAGTTGTTGGGGATGATGCCGGTGCCGGGGATCATGATCCGTGCGCCGAACAGGCTGTTGATCGTCTGGGTCGAAGTGACGATGTTGCCGGCGCCGTCCGCGATGGTGACGTGGGTGGTGTTGGCGGATTCCACGCTCAGCACACGTGGCGTGAAGTCATGGCTGCGCGCCGGGTCGATCTCCGGGCGGCGCTCATCGCCATAGGCCTTGGAGATCAGCCGCTCCACCGGCACCGTCACGAAGGCCGGGTCCGCCGTGGCGGCGCGCCGGTCGGCGGCGGCGATCTTCAATGCTTCCAGCACCAGATGCAGTGTCTCGGCGGTGCCGAAGCCGCTGGCGCGGATGTCGAAGCCTTCCATCAGGTTCAGCATCTGCAGCACGTGCACGCCGCCGGAACAGGGCGGCGGCGGCCCCACCAGTTCCACGCCGCGATAGGTGCCGCGGACCGGCGCCCGCTCCACCGTGCGGTAGCCGGCCAGATCCCCCGCCGCGATGGTGGAACCCTTCGAGGCGAGGTAGGCCGCGACCTTCTCACCCAACGCACCGCCATACAGCCAATCCGGGCCGTGCTGCGCCAGGCCGCGCAGGGTCTCGGCATAGTCCGGCATCCGCAGCCAGTCCCCGGCGCGCAATGGCTGGCCGCCGGGCAGGAACAGGGCAGCGATCGTCTCATCCAGCTCCAGGTCCATCGCCGTCTCGGCGATGCAGGACGCCAGGTAGGGTGTCACCTTGAAGCCGTTGCCGGCGTGACGAATGGCCGGCTCCAGCACCGCCGCCAAGGGCAGCGTGCCGAAACGCTCCAGCGCCTCGCACCACCCTTTCAGCGTGCCCGGCACGGCCACGGCTGAAGCACCGCGCCGGTTGGCCCGCCCCGCCGTCTCCATGTAATCGGGCCAGGTGTCGGCCACCGGGGTGTACATGTCCGGCCGCGCCGCCGCCGGCGCGGTGGAGAGGCTGTCGATCACCACCTCCCGCCCATCCGCCAGCCGGATGACGGCGACGCCCCCGCCGAAGAAACCGACCATCATCGGCTCCACCACCGTCAAGGTGAACAGCGCCGCGACCGTGGCATCGATGGCGTTGCCCCCCATCGCCATCATCTCCATCGCCGCCGCCGAAGCGAGAGGATGGTTGGTAACCGCCATGCCGCGCTCCGCCGTCACCGGCGTCTTCTCGGTGGCAAAGACGGTACCTGCGCGGGTGCGCCAATCGTGCGAGAGGGTCTGGGTCATGCGCGCATCCTGCATCCGGGGCTGGACGAGTATTCATGCCCTTGGCTGGATCGGTCCAATACGCACTTCGCGGTATTTCGATCATTTGGACGTCTAGGTTGGGGGGGGGTTGCTCTAGCTGTGAGAGCGGAGGAAAGGCCGGGGAAGAATTCCCCGGACCCCATCTTTCTTTTTCGAGTTTTGGTGGTGGTTATTTTGGAAGGCGTAGTTTCTCGGAGATTTGGAGAAAATTCAAATATCTTTAAATAATATACCCAGTATATATAATATTATTTCTCAGATATTACTGGTACATCAATGATGAAATTGCTGCGCAGAATACGTTCGAAAATCGAGAGCTTCACTTCAAGATAAATTTAATTGAATATAAAATATTGTATTCGGCCAGCGTTGGTTCCTCAACGCACAAGTACTGGCAATGCCAACCACCTCTAGAGACCCCCGTACAGCTTCGGATACAGGCCCCAGCCTATCGCTGCGTCCCATGCACCGCGGCTTTCCAGCTAAAGCCTGAATTCAAACTCGAAAAAAGAAGATGGGGTCCGGGGAATTCCTTCCCCGGCCTTCCTACGCACCGAACCTTCAACCGCCAGTCGAAGACGCCTGAGCCGTGCCTACCCCGGCCCCACCCGGAACCCCCGCGCATGCTGCGTGAAGTTACGCGCGGCGGGCGAGGGTTCGCTGCGGCGATAGCCGAGGGCCAGTTCCGCCACGATGGCTGGCCCGGCGACCGGGCGGTAGACGATGCCGGGCAGCTGGATGCAGCGGACGGATTGCGGCACCAGCGCCACCCCCAGCCCCACGGCCACCATGCTGGCGATGGTGACGAAATCCTGCCCCTGTGGGCCGAGAAGCGGGTGGAAGCCGGCGGCCTGGCAGGCCTTCACGGTGTGCCGGTGGAAGCTGACGCCGGTGCCGTGGCGTGGCGTGATGAAGGTATCCGCCGCCAGGGATGCCAGTTCGACGCTCTCGGCCTCGGCCAGAGCGTGGGTGTCCGGCAGGGCCAGCAAGACGCCTTCCTGCAAGAGGGGGAAGCTGGTGATGCCGACCGGCAGGCTGACGGGCGGGCGGATGAAGCCGATATCCAGCCGGTCCTCGGCCAGGGCTTCCAATTGCCGCTGCATTTCCATCTCGGTGATCTGCAACTCCACCTCCGGATGGGCGCGGCGGAAGCTGCCGACCAGGGAGGTCAGCATGCCGGTATAGGCGGCGGAGGCGACATAGCCGATGGCGATGCGCCCGACCTCCCCTCGCCCGGCGCGCTGGGCGGCAACCAGGGCGGTATCGGCCTGCGCCAGGGTCTTGCGGGCTTCCACCAGGAACAGCTCCCCCGCAAGTGTGAGGCTGACGGTGCGGCGGGAGCGGTCGAACAACAAGGTGCCGATGATGTCTTCCAGCGTGCGGATCTGCTGGCTGAGGCCGGGCTGGGCAATCCGCAGCCGCTCGGCGGCGCGGCCGTAGTTCAGCTCCTCGGCCACCGCCAGGAAGTAGCGCAGGTGCCGGAGTTCGAGATTACCGCGGGAGGGGCGTCGTCCACCTGTCATCGTGCCGATCCAGAACTCCAGCTTATTGAGAATGGCCGCAAGGCATATTGGACTGCTTGCAGGCCCGGCTGCAATCTCCATGGCCGGAGGATCTCGCATGCCCGACCAGCCCCTGCCCGCCGGCCCGCAACCAGCCAGCCCGCAACCGCACAGCGCGCATTGGGGGGCTTTCTCCGCGCATTGGGATGGAAAGCGGCTGGCGGTGACGCCGCATCCGGCCGACCCGGCGCCCTCCCCCATCCTCGGCAACTTCACCGATGCGCTGCGCCACAAGGCACGCAGCCTGCGCCCGGCGGTCCGGCGCGGTTGGCTGGAACGCGGCCCCGGCCCGGACGACCGGCGCGGGCACGAGGATTTCGTCGCCCCGCCCTGGGACGAGGTGCTGGACCGCCTGGCCGCCGAACTGACCCGGGTGAAGGCGCAGCACGGGCCGCAGGCAGTGTATGGCGGCTCCTATGGCTGGTCCTCCGCCGGCCGCTTCCATCATGCGCAGAGCCAGATCCACCGCTTCATGAACGTCGCGCTGGGCGGCTACGTCCGTTCGGTCAACAGCTACAGTGCCGGCGCGTCCCAGGTGATCCTGCCGCATGTCATGGGCTCGCTGGAGACGCTGTTCCGCCGCAACGTCACCTGGGCACAGATCGAGCAGCACACAGACATCATCCTGTGCTTCGGCGGCATGGCACTGAAGAATTCCATGATCGCCAGCGGCGGTGTCAGCCGGCATCTGGAGCCGGACGCCATCCGCCGTGCCCGTGCGCGCGGTACGCAGTTCGTGCTGGTCGGCCCAATCAAAGATGACCTGCCGCCGCAGGCGGAGGCAGAGTGGCTGCCCATCGCCGTCGGCACCGATGTCGCGCTGATGCTGGCGCTGTGCCACACCCTGGCGGCGGAAGGGCTGCACGACACCGGCTTCCTGGCCAGCCACACCACCGGCTACGCGGTGTTCGAGCGCTACCTGATGGGCGAGGACGATGGCCAGCCGAAGGATGCCGCCTGGGCCGCCGCACTCTGCGGCATCCCGGCGGAGACCATCGCCGGCCTGGCCCGGCGGCTGGCGGCGGGGCGCAGTCTGATCACCATGGCGCATGGGTTGCAACGCGCCGAGTTCGGCGAGCAGCCGGTCTGGGCCTCGGCGGTGCTGGCGGCGATGCTGGGGCAGATCGGCCTGCCGGGCGGCGGCTACAGCTACGCGCTGGGCGCCATGGGCCACTACGGCCGCCAGGTGAACGCGGTGCCGATCCCCACCATGCCTCAGGGCACCAACGGCGTGCGTGATTTCATTCCGGTCGCGCGCATCGCCGACATGCTGCTGAACCCCGGTGCGCCCTTCGAATACAATGGCCAGCACCTGACTTACCCCGAGATCAAGCTGGTCTACTGGGCCGGCGGCAATCCGTTCCACCACCACCAGGACATCAACCGACTGCGCGAGGCCTTCGCGCGCGTCGATACGCTGGTTGTGCAGGACAATGCCTGGACGGCCTCCGCCCGCCACGCCGACATCGTGTTGCCAGCCACCATGACGCTGGAGCGTGACGATATCGGCGCCGCGGCCACCGACCCGCTGCTGGTGGCCATGCGCGCCGCCGCGCCGCCGGCGGGCGAGGCGCGGGACGACTTCGCCATCTTCGCCGGGCTGGCCGCCCGCATGGGCGTGGAGCACACCTTCGCCGAGGGCCGCGACGCCACGCAATGGCTGCGCCACCTCTACCAGCGCACCCAGGACGCGCTGGCGGCACGCGGGCTTGAGGCACCGGATTTCGATACATTCTGGGCCCGCGGCGAGATCACCCTTCCCTCCGAGCCCGATGACGGCGGCCCGCTGCGCGCCTTCCGCGCCGACCCTGCCGCGCATCCGTTGCAGACGCCGAGCGGCAAGATCGAAATTGCTTCCGATGTCATCGTCGGCTTCGGCTATGCGGACTGCCCGGGCCACCCCGCCTGGCTACTCACCACCGAGCAGCCGGATGCGCGCCATCCGCTGCGCCTGATCGCCAACCAGCCGGCCACACGGCTGCACAGCCAGCTGGATTTCGGCGCCTATAGCCAGTCCAGCAAGCGCGCCGGGCGGGAAGTGGTGCGGATGCATCCGGAGGACGCCGCGCAACGCGGCATCGCGGAGGGCGACGTCGTCCGCATCTTCAACGATCGCGGCGCCTGCCTGGCCGCGGCGTGCCTCTCCGATGCCATGGCGCCCGGCGTCATCCACCTGCCGACCGGCGCGTGGTACGACCCGGAGCCTGAGGCCGGAGCGCAGCCGCTCTGCCGCCATGGAAACCCCAATGTGCTGACACGCGACCTCGGCACCTCCCGCCTTGCCCAGGGCAGTTGCGGCCAGACCACGGTGGCGCAGGTGGCGCGGTATGAGGGCACGCCGCCGCCCGTCGGCGCCCATATGCCGCCGGCAGGCGCCTGAGCCGTGGGACCGCTGGAAGGCGTGCGGGTGCTGGACCTCACCTCGGTGGTGATGGGGCCCTATGCCACCTCGATCCTCGGCGACATGGGCGCCGACGTGATCAAGGTGGAAAGCCCACAGGGCGACATCATCCGCCAGGTCGGTCCCAGCCGCAGCGGCGAGATGGGCGGCATGTTCCTGCACGCCAACCGCAGCAAGCGCGGCATCGTCGTCGACCTCAAGGCCCCCGGGGGGCGGGAGGTACTGCTGCGGCTGGCCGAAGGCGTGGACGTGCTGATCCACAACATCCGTCCGCAGGCCATGGCGCGGCTGGGCCTGGGGTATGAGGACGTGGCGGCGGTCAATCCGCGCATCGTCTATCTCGGCGCCTTCGGCTTCGGGCAGGACGGGCCCTACGCGGCGCGCCCCGCCTATGACGACCTGATGCAGGGCATTGCCGGCATCCCGGCCCTGATGGCGGAAAGCGGCGACGGCGTGCCGCGCTACGTGCCGGTCAACATCGCTGACCGCGTGGTGGGGCTGCACGCCGTCACCGCCGTGCTCGGCGCGCTGCGGCACCGGGACCGCACCGGCGAGGGCCAGCGCATCGACCTGCCGATGTTCGAGACGATGGCGGGCTTCGTGCTCGGCGACCATCTCGGTGGCCTCAGCCACGAGCCGCCGCTGGATGGTGGTGGCTACCCGAGGCTACTGACGCCGCATCGCCGCCCCTACCGCACCGCCGACGGCTTCCTCTGCGTGCTGATCTATAACGACCGGCACTGGCAGTCCTTCCTGCGCGCGGTGGAGCGGGAGGACCTGCTGGCCGACCCGCGCTTCGCCAGCCATGGCAGCCGCACCCGGCATATCGATGCCATCTACGCCGAGGCCGCCCGCCTGTTCACCACCCGCACGACCGAGGTCTGGATCGCGCTGCTGGATGCGGCGGACATTCCCTACACCCCCATGCACGACCTGCCCGGCCTGCTGGCGGACCCGCATCTCAATGCCATCGGTTTCTTCCAGCAGCAGCACCACCCGGCCGAGGGCACGGTACGCTCCATGAAGGTCGCTTCCAGCTGGAGCGCCAGCCAGCCGCAGCCCTCCCGCCTCGCGCCCCTGCTTGGGCAGCACACGCGGGAAGTGCTGGCCGAGGCCGGTTACGCCCAGGCCGAGATCGACCGCCTGGCGGAAGCCGGCGCCATCCAGCAACACGCCGACATCGCGACAGCGGCGGAGTGAGGAGCCGGCCATGCCAGGATTGTACTTCGAGGATTTCGAGCCCGGACGCGTCATCGATGCCGAGTGGCGCCGCACGGTGACCGAGGCGGACAACGTGCTGTTCAGCGGCATGACCATGAATGTCGCCCGGCTGCACCTGGATGCCGAGTACATGAAGGGCACCGAGTTCGGTCGCCCGCTGGTGAACTCGTTGTTCACCCTGGGGCTGATGATCGGCATGAGCGTGCACAACACTACCAACGGCACCGCCATCGCCAATCTCGGCATGAACGATGTGCGCTTCCCCGCCCCCGTCTTCGCCGGAGATACGCTGCGCGTGCTGACCACGGTGAAGGAGGCGCGCGCCAGCCGCTCCCGCGCCGATGCCGGCATCGTCACGCTGCTGCACCAGGCCTTCAACCAGGCGGATGCGCTGGTAGCGACCTGCAAGCGCGCCGCCCTCGTCTCCCGGCGGCCGGCGGCGTGAAGCTCCGCAGCCTGTTGTTCGCGCCGGCCGACCAGCCCCGCAAGGTGGCGAAGGCGCTGGAAAGCGCCGCCGACGCCGTGGTGCTGGACCTAGAGGACGCCGTCGGCCCCGGCGCCAAGGACGGCGCCCGCGCCGGCCTGGCGGGCCTGCTGCCGGCCCAGCGGCGCCCCGGCATCGTGGTGCGCGTCAATGCACGCGGCACGCCGTGGTATCTGCAGGACCTGGCCGCCGCCGTCGCCCTGCACCCGACGGCAGTCATGCTGCCGAAATGCACCGGCCCCGCCGACCTCCAGGCCCTGGACCACCACCTCGAGGCACTGGAGGCAGCAGCCGGGCTGCCTCATGGCGCCATCGGCGTGCTGGCGCTGGCGACCGAGACGGCGGCTTCCCTGCACAGCCTGGATTACCGGGGCGTGACGCCACGCCTGCGGGCGCTGTGCTTCGGGGCGGAGGATCTCTCGGCCGAGCTCGGCGTGCTACCACGCGATGCTGGGGGTGGCTATGCCGCGCCGGTCATCCAGGCCCGCGGCGCCATGCTGCTGGCCGCGACCGCCTCCGGGGTGCCGGCGCTGGACACCCCATTCCCCGACCCGCGCGACGAGGCCGGGCTGCTGCGGGAGACCCAGGCAGCGGCGCGCGACGGCTTCCGTGGCAAGATGTGCATCCACCCGGCGCAGCTTGCCCCGGTGAACGCCGCCTTCACGCCGGATGCGGCGCAGCTGGACTGGGCCCGCGCCGTGCGGGATGCCTTCGCCCGGCAGCCTGAGGCCGGCGTGCTCTCGCTCGACGGGCGGATGGTGGAGCGGATGCATCTGCGCCTGGCCCAGCGGCTGCTGGCTGGGGCCGACTGAGCCGGCCACCTCCCGGCAGCGCGGCTTGCGTATAGATGTCATCGTCGCGGCCGGGCCAGGATGACGGCGCCTGTGGTACAGCCGTGCCGATGCAGCACCCCGATTCCGCCCCGCCCGGCAGCCCAGCCGGGTCGCCCTGGGAAGTCTTCCTGGCCTTCCTGAAGCTGGGCCTCACCTCCTTCGGCGGGCCCGTCGCGCATCTTGGCTATTTTCGGGCCGAGTTCGTCGAGCGCCGCCGCTGGTTGAGCGAGCAGGCCTTCGCCGAACTGGTGGGGCTCTGCCAGTTCCTGCCCGGCCCGGCCTCCAGCAAGGCAGGCTTCGCGCTCGGCCTGTTGCGGGGCGGCAAGCTGGGCGCGGTAGCGGCCTGGGTCGGCTTCACCCTGCCCTCGGCCGTGGCGATGCTGCTGTTTGCGCGCGGGGCGGCGGACCTCGCGGCTTCGCCTCTGGGAGCCGGCCTGCTGCACGGGCTGAAGCTGGTGGCGGTGGCCATCGTCGCCCAGGCGGTCTGGGGCATGGCACGGGCGCTGTGCCCGGACCGGATTCGGGCGGGCATCGCGTTGGTGTCGCTGGCGGTGGTGACGCTGCTGCCGGTCTCGGCCGGGCAGGTCGTCGCCATCGCCCTCGGCGCCATGGCCGGCTGGTGGCTGTGCCGGGACAGCGCGCCTGCTGCCGCCCCGGCCGAGTGGCTGGTGGTGCCGTTCTCCCGTAAGGCGGGGCTGCTGTGCCTGGTGCTGTTCGGCCTGCTGCTGGTGCTGCCACCCCTGCTGGCCGGGGAGGCCGGCGCGCTGGCGATGTTCGATGCCTTCTACCGCGCCGGCGCGCTGGTCTTCGGCGGCGGCCATGTGGTGCTGCCGCTGCTGCGGGATGGCGTGGTGGCACCCGGATGGCTCTCGGACGATATCTTCCTGGCCGGCTATGGCGCGGCGCAGGCCATGCCGGGGCCGCTCTTCACCTTCGCCGCCTTCCTCGGCGCCAGCATTCAGCCGGCAGGCGCGGGGGTGCCGGCCGCCGCCCTTGCGCTGGTGGCGGTGTTCCTGCCGGGCCTGCTGCTGTTGCTGGGCGTGCTGCCCTTCTGGGCCGCTCTGCGCACCCGCCCTGCCGCGCAGGCCGGCATGCGCGGCATCAATGCCGCCGTGGTCGGGCTGCTGGGCGCCGCGCTCTACGCGCCGGTCTGGACCAGCGCCGTGCTGCGGCCGCTGGATTTCCTGCTGGCCGCATCGGGCTTCCTGCTGCTGACGGTCTGGCGCGCCTCGCCGCTCTGGATCGTCGTGCTCGGCGCCACGGCCGGGCTGGGCATCGCCGCGCTCGGCTGAATTCGCCAACGGCCCTTGATGGCGCTGCCATCCAGGCGATAGACCTGTGGCATGACACGCAAGCCAAGGGCCGTCCCCGCGCTGGAAGGCGTCGCCTCCGCCGAGCGGACGCTGGCCCTGCTCAGCGCCTTCCGCAAGGGCGACGCCACGCTGACCCTGGCGGAGCTCTCCGCCCGCACCGGGCTGGTGAAAAGCACCATCATGCGCCTAGCGGTCTCGCTGGAAGCCTTCGGCTATCTCTCCCGCACCGGTGATGGCGAATACCGGCTGGAGGCGGAGCTGCTGCGCCTCGGCATGATCTATCAGCAATCCTTCCGGCTGGAGGCGCATGTGATGCCGGTGCTGGAAAGGCTGGTGGAACAGACGGGCGAAAGCGCGTCCTTCTACATCCGCCGGGACGAGCAGCGCCTGTGCCTGTTCCGCGCCGATTCGCCGCACCGGTTGCGCCTGCACGTCCGCCAGGGCGACCTGCTGCCGATGGACAGTTCCGCCATCGCCCGGGTGCTGCGCCTGTTCACCACCGAGCCGCTGCCGGCGGAGGCTGCGATGCTGGATTTCCCGCTCTACACTGGCGGCGTCAGCGATCCGCATGTCGCCGGCATGGCGGCGCCGGTCTTCGGGCCGGACGAACAATTCGCCGGTGCGCTGACCCTGGCGGGCCCGTTGGCACGGCTGACGGAAGAGACCGGCCGCGGCATCGCGCCGCTGCTGCGGGATGCGGCCACCGCCCTCACGCGTAGCCTGGGCGGCCGCATGCCAGAAATTCCGACACCACCGCCTGCCGCCGTGCCACGCAAGCCGCACTGAGACCAAATCACGCCTGCGCTGGCCCCTGTTGGGTCAACGCAATCACGCTCCCCGGCCTTCGCCGGGGAGCGTAACTCAGCCTCTTGCAGATTATGCCAGAGGAGATCCGGCTTCAGGCGACTTCGGCCGGCTCCATCCGTGCCTCGATCGCCACCAGCGCCTCCTCCAGCGTCGCCGGCACCTTGCCGCCGAAATGCTCCTTCAGCCCCAGTGCCTCGACCCATTGCAGCCGCGCCTCGGTCGAGCGGCTCATGATCGGGTCGATGCCGACATCGGCCAGCGCCTCGGCCGCCATGCCGGCTTCCTCGGACCGGCGGCGGGCGTGGATGACGCCCGTGGTCAGCAAGCCCGCCGCGAAATCCTCGAACGGGCGCGACAGCGTCTTGGCGGCGGAGGCCAGCACGACATCCTCCAGCCCGTAGCGGCGCGCACCGAGCAGCATCTCGCCCGTCAGCGCCTCGATCCCCTTGATCAGCACCGAGCGCAGGATCTTGATGGCCGAGGCGGTGCCGAGCTTCTCGCCCACCGCGTCGATCTTCATGCCCCACGGCACCAGCGCGTCCCGCACCGCTTCCGCCGCCGGGCCGCTGGCCAGGATCGGCAGCTCCAGCCCGTCCTTCGGCGTGCCGACGATGGAGCCATCCGCCAGGATGGCACCGCTGCCGGCCAACGCCGCCGCCATCGTCAGCTTCACCTTCGGCGTGGCGGAAGCGATGTCGATGAACAGATGCCGGGCCGAGAGATGCGGCGCGAAGGCCTGCGCGCTGGCCACCGAAGCGGAGCCGGGCGTGACGCCGATGATGACCTGCGCCCGCTCCGCCAACTCGGCGGGGGATCGCACCAGGGTCACGCCGGCCGCCCTGGCGCGGCTCTGGATCAGGCTGGCATAGGGGCCGTCGAAGGCGCCGGTGTCGTAGCTGAGGACCTGCTCCACCCCGCGTTCCCGCAGGCCCGCGCCCAAGGTGCTACCGATCTCGCCATAGCCGATGAACCCGATGCTGATCTGCTGCGCCGTCATCATACTCTCCGCACGTTCCAGAATTTCACGAAGCCATCGAGCACGCCGTCGATGTTGCGGCGCCAGGCCATGGGCTGGAAGATCTGCCCGGTGGGGATGAAGGTCGCATCCCGCCACGCCTGGGCCTGCATCTGCTCGGCCAGCGTCTTCTGCGCGGCCGGGTCCTGCTCCTCCATCCACGCATCGCGCAGCCGCTCGGCCTCCGTGCTGGTCGGCCAGCCGTACCAGCCCTGCAGGCCATTCGCGCGCGCCACGCTGGTGACCGCCGGGTCCAGGATGTTCAGGCCAGAGACCATGGAGGGGAAGACGCTCCAGCCACCCTTCTCCACCGGCTCGCGCGAGTTGCGGCGCTGGAACAGAGTGCCGGTATCCATCGCCTGGATATCGACGTTCAGGCCGATGCGACGGAACAGGTCGATGCCCAGCTGGCCCAGCGGCGCGCTGACCGGGTGGTCCATCGGCAGCATGAACGCCACCTTCTCGCCCTTGTAGCCGGAGGCCAGGACTTCCTGCTTGGAGCGCTCGATATCCGTCTTGCCGAACAGCTCGTCGAAGCCGACATCGTTGGCCATCGGCGTGCCCGGGCAGAACATGCCGAGCTTGACGTGCCAGGTGTCCGGCTCGGAGCTGTAGGACTGCATGAATTCCGACTGATCCACCGCGCGCAGCACGGCGCGGCGCAGCGCCACGTTGTCGAATGGCGGCTGGATGCAGTTGAAGCGCAGGATCGGCGTCAGCCCCTGGCGGTCCTTCACCTCGACGCGCAGCTGGCGGTGCCGCCGCAGCATCGTCACCAGGTCGGGCGACGGGGTCTCCCACCAATCCACCTCGCCCGCCTGCAGCGCATTGGCGGCGGCGGAGACGTCCGGCATGGTGGTCCATTCCACCCGTTCGAAATGCGCCACCTTCGGGCCGGCGGTGCCGCCCGGCGTGCCATCGCCGCGCGGCACGTAGCCGTCGAAGCGCGCATAGGCGGCGCGGGCGCCGGCCATGTGCTGGTCCGGCAGCCAGCGGAACGGGCCGCTGCCGACCATCTCGGTCACCTGCTTGGTGGATTCCGTCTTGGCCAGCCGCTCCGGCATGATGGCGCACATGCTGGGCGAGGCCTTGGCCAGCGCCGCCGGGAGCAGCGGGAAGCTGCGGTTCAAGCGGAAGCGGATGGTCTTGTCGTCCGGCGCGTCCAGCTCATCCGTCGCCACCATCAGCGCCTGGCCGAAGGAATCGCGGGAGGCCCAGCGGCGGATGCTGGCGACGCAATCCTTGGCGGTGACGGCGCTGCCATCATGGAAGCGCAGGCCGTCCCGCAAGGTCAGCCGCCACAGCCTGCCGTCATTCTCGGTGACATGGCCCTGCACCATCTGCGGCTGCGGCTGGAAGTTGGCGTCCAGGCCGTACAGCGTGTCGAACACCATGAAGGCGTGGTTGCGCGTCGGCGTCGCCGTGGTCGCCACCGGGTCGAGCAGCGAGAGATCGACGAAGGGGACGAAGCGCAGGACGCTCTCCGTCTGCGCACGGGCGAGGCTCGGCATGGCGAGGGGCGCAAGGGCGGCGGCGGAGACCCCACCCAGGAATTGGCGACGGTGCATGATGGGCTGGTTCCTCCTGCAGCGCCCTCTGCCGGGGCGTCTGTCTGGTCATTTCAGAATGACGTTGCGTTTTAACCTGGATGGTGGCGGCCGTCCCTGTCAAGCGTCCGTTGAGCCAAGGCCCACCTGACTGCCGAGCTGCCGCCGGCGAACGGAGGGCGGGCCGCCAGCGGGCCCGTCCGCGTGCCGGCGCCGGTCCGGATGTTGGAGCGCCGAGGCAGTAGCCGGCTGCGTCACGGATCATCCATCAATCCTGGGTGCCGTGCACACCTCTCCGCAGTAGCAGCAAGTATCCGCGCCATCTCGCCGTGCATCCATTTCGTCGGGCTGCCATGATCCCACGATCTCGACCGTGTGATCGCGATGCCGGATGCTTGCGATGACTGATCCGCGCACGGTCCCATTGCTGCCATGATTGGACGCTTCAACGATCGTATCGATGGAGAGCACGGGATGGACATCGAGCGGGACGCGATCGGCTGGCGGCAGATCCTCGTCGGCTACGGGCTGGTGGCACTGATCTTCGGTGGGATGGGGGCGGCGCTCCTCTCCACCCAGGCAGCGCAGAGCGGTGCGAATTTCGAGCTGGTGTCGGTCGGCGTCGTCGTCGCGATCATCGTGTTGGACATGCTGTTCCGGCCGGCCCTGACGCGAGCCTTCGTCTGGTTCGGCCTTTCGCCGCTGGCGGAATTCCGGCTGAAGGTCTGGTCGGTGTTCCTGTTATGCGCGCTGTCCCTGGCCGCCTGCGCGCTGGGCGTCGCCGTCAGCATGAGGATCAACGGATGAGCCCCCCGCAAGCGGCGGACAAGCCATTCACGGCCTACTCGTCCCGGTTGCAGCTGATCGTGGTGACGGCCGGGATGTTGCCGCTCGTTGTCATCGGCGCGGTGTCCTTGCCGCTGCTGCCAGGGGCGCCGCTGGCGGCGCGGTTGATCGGGCTGGTCATCCTGGCGCCACTGCTGACCTGGCTGGCGATCAACGTGCGGCTGATCTTCTTCCAGAAGCCGGTGATCGAGATCGACGGCAGCGGGCTGCTGTGGCGCCGCTGGTCCGACAGGCGGATCGGCTGGGACGCCGTGCAACGCTGGCAGGTGAAGCGGCATATGGGGGTCGAGTTCGTGACCCTGTGGCTGCACAAGCCGTCGGAACATCGGTCGACCACGGTCCACCGCCTGCTGACGCCGGGCAATAAGTGGCTGGGGATGGGCGACGTGACGCTGAACGCGGGCGGCACCAACCGCAGCTTCGAGGATCTGGCGGCGGCGATCGGGCGTTACGGCCCGCCGCCTGAGTTGCCGGAAGACCCACGATTGGCCCGGCGGCTGCTGGCGGCGCGTGAAAAGCGCGGCCGGGCCGCAGGGCGCTGAAGCCATAGGACCATCCCTCCGCGTTCTCAGGCGGCGTGTTGAAGCCGGGTCGCGCGCCGGCGCATCCAGTCCCAGGCACAAAGGCGTCCATCATTTTGAAATGCCGTTGCGTTCGTTTCCGCCTCGCGCAATCCTGGCGCTTCGCGGCCAGGATCGGCCGCCACCGAGCAGGAGGAACGAATGGGTACAGGCTTCAGGATCTTGCCGCGCCAGCGCGCCGCCAGCGCCGAGTGGGTCGAGCGGTTCCGCCCGCTGCCCGTGGCCAATGTCAGCGACGTCATGGCTCGCATCACCGCCGGCGGCCCACGGCTGCGGCCGATGCACCGCGGCGGCGGCATGGTCGGCCCGGCCCTGACGGTGAAGACGCGCCCTGGCGACAACCTGATGATCCACAAGGCGCTCTCCCTCGCCGCCCCAGGCGATGTCATCGTCGTCGATGGCGGCGGCGATCTGACCAATGCCCTGATCGGCGAGCTGATGGTGGCGCAGATGGTCAAGCGCCGCGTCGGCGGCATCGTGCTGAACGGCGCCATCCGGGACTGCGCCACGCTGCGGGAGCAGGACTTCCCCGTCTACGCCGCCGGCGTCACGCATCGCGGCCCCTACAAGGACGGTCCCGGTGAGATCAACGTGCCGATCGCCATCGACGGCATGGTCATCGCCCCTGGGGACCTCATCCTGGGCGATGACGACGGCCTGCTTTGTGTGCCCTTCGAGGAGATGGAAGCCATCCACGCCGCCGCCGCCGCCAAGCACGCGGCCGAGGTGAAGATGATCGCCGATATCGAGGCCGGCACCAACGATGTCAGCTGGGTCGATGCAGCTCTGCGCCGGCTTGGCTGCGAAGGCCTTTAGCCACCGCGCCTAGCGGGGACGCGCGCCACAGGGGGCCATGGCCTGCGGCGGCCTGTCCCTGATCGCCGCCGCCGTGCTTTCGGCGTCGGCGATCCCTGGCGTGCGATTCCCGGCCCCAGCCTGTATCCTGCCTGCGTCGTCCTTCCCCCGAGGCATTGCGAGCATGAGCATGACCACGAAGCGCCTGGGCTTTTTCTCCCGCGTCCTGGACCAGACCGGCCCGGCCGAGCGCTATCGCCTGCTGACCGAGCAGATCCTGCATGCCGAACGGCTGGGCTTCGACGCCGCCTGGATCGCCCAGCACCATTTCGACTCGGAGGAAGGCGGGCTGCCGGCGCCGCTGGTCTACCTCGCCTCGCTGGCAGCCCGTACCAGCCGTATCCGCCTTGGCACCGGCATCATCACGCTCAGCCTGGAAAACGCGCTGCGGGTGGCCGAGGACACCGCCGTGCTGGACCTGCTGAGCGAGGGCCGGCTGGAAATCGGCCTCGGCTCCGGTGGCTCCGCCGCCGCCTATACCGCCTTCGGGTTGGAGAGCGGTGCGCGCGGCGCCATCTTTGGCGAGAAGCTGGACCTGCTGCTGCGCGCCTGGCGTGGCGATCCGCTGGAAGGCGGCGCCCGCCTCTACCCCACCGCGCCCCGGCTGCATGAGCGCCTCTGGCAGGCCACCTTCTCCGTCGCCGGCGGCATCCGCGCCGGCCAGGCGGGGGATGGGCTGATGCTCTCCCGCACCCAGCCGAAGTCGGACGGTGCCACGCTGTGGGACGTGCAAAACCCCATCATCGACGCCTATCTGCGCGAACTGCCCTCCGGCGCCACGCCGCGCATCCTCGGCTCCCGCAGCCTGTTCGTCGCCGATGACCGGCAGGAGGCGCTGCGGCTGACGGAAATCGGGCTGGAACGTGCCGCCGCCCGCGCGCGCAGCATCGGCCAGCCCTACCCCACCGGCACCCTGGCCGAGCTCATGGCCATCAACGATATGCATGTCGGCACGCGGGAGGAGGTGATCGCCAGCCTCTCCGCCGACACGGCCCTTGCGCGGGCCACCGACCTGGTGTTCCAGGTGCATTCGGCCGATCCGCCCCACCCCTACATCCTGCGCTCGATCGAGTTGCTGGCCACCCAGGTCGCCCCCGCTCTTGGCTGGGCACCGCCGGTGCCGGCACGGTTGCGCACGGCCGCGACCGCCTGACCCGGCCCGTCATCCCCGCCTCACGACAGGATACCGCATGATGGCTTCCACGCCTGACGTCATCGACCTGCTGGCCGGCATCACGCCCGGCTCGGCGCTCGACACCATCCGCGCCGCGCGCCAGCAGACGCGGGACAATGCCCAGGCCAGCTACCTCGCACTGTTCGAGCCCGCGGACACCGCCGAGGCCTCGCTGGAGGAGCGCTTCGCCGTCGCATGCTTCGTTGCCGGGTTGCACGCCCAGGCGCCGGAGGCCGGCTTCTATCGGGATGGCCTGGCCAAGGTGGCGCAGGACCCCTCCCTTGCGGATGCCATCGGCGCCGAGGTCGCGCGCGGGCAGGCCGAAGGCCCGACCGGCCACTTCCCCGCCGGCCCGCTCAGCGTCGAGGACCGCGAGGGCACCGCCTACCGCATCCCCGACGATTCCCGCGCCAAGCTGGGCAACCGCCTGGCCGCCGCGCTGGAGCACGCCCACATGCTGGTCATCCGCCCACGCGATGCCAGCGCCGATGCGTTGCAAGCACTGCTTTCGGCCGGCTGGTCGGCCACCGGCATCGTCACCCTCTCCCAGCTCGTCGCCTTCCTCACCTTCCAGCTCCGCGTCATCCACGGTCTGCGCGTCATGGCGAAGACCGCGCCCCACAGCGCCTGAAGCAGGAGAGACCACGATGACCGACACGATCGTCGTCCAGCACGCCGAGAACCCGCCCCTGGTGTTCACCCAGGCGCAGCTCGACTGGCTACCCTGGCTGCAGCCCCTTGCCGAGACCGACCTGACCGAGCGCCATTGGGACGGGCTGGTGGACAAGGCGCGCGCCAAATCCCCCTACTTCATGCTGCTGGCCCGCGACCCCGACATTCTCGGTGCCCGCACCAAGACCGACAAGGACATCTTCTACAACACCAAGGACGGCCTGCCGCGTCCGGAACGGGAACTGGCCGCGACCGCGGCCTCACGCTTCAACGGCTGCATCTACTGCGCCTCCGTCCACGCCCGCTTCGCCACGCAATTCTCCAAGCGCGAAGGCGACGTGCAGCGGCTGCTGGATCAGGGCGTCACCGTCACCATCGATCCGCGCTGGGATGCCATCATCGCCGCCTCCGTCGCCCTGACGAAGACACCAACAGCCTTTGGCGAAGCCGAAATCACCCGCCTGCGCGAAGCCGACCTCAGTGAACTGGAAATCTCCGACGTCATCCATGGCGCCGCTTTCTTCAACTGGGCGAACCGGTTGATGCTCTCGATTGGCGAACCCTCGCTTTAGGGCGGGCCGGAGAAAGGCCGGGGAAGGAATTCCCCGGGCCCCTTCTTTTCCTTTTTCGAGTTTTGGTCATGGCTGCCGGATGGATAGTCCCTGAGAGACGGCAGGGTGCGCCGGAGGTCTAGGACCTCCGGCGACTGACGGTTCAGCCCTTGCGGCTCATTTTTTAATATCATCAAGCAGCGTCCGCTCTCAGTCCTGAAGCGCAACGCCAAACTTGCAGAAAAAAAGAAAGGGTCTGGGGAATTCATTCCCCAGCCTTCCCTCCGCCCTACCCAGCAAAGCGCTCCCCAACCTCACCAAACAAGTCGCACGGTTCAGCCGAGCGCATAAGTCATAGGCAGCCCCACGTAATTCTCCGCCAGTACGCGGCGGGCGTGGTCGGAGGCGCGGATGTAGTTCAGCTCCGCCACCTGCATGCGCCGGGCGAAGTCGTCCATGTCGGGGAAACGGTGGGTCAGCCCGGTGAACCACCAGGAGAACCGTTCCGCCATCCAGACGCGAGAGAGCGCGCGGGCGGAGTAATGCTCCAGGCCGCTGGCATTGTGCTCCCGGTAGTGGGCGACAAAACCTTCGGCCAGCAGGCCGACATCGGACGCTGCCAGGTTCAGCCCCTTGGCGCCGGTTGGCGGCACGATATGCGCGGCATCCCCGGCCAGGAACAGCCGGCCATGGCGCATCGGCTCGGCCACGAATGAGCGCAGGGGGGCGATGCTTTTCTCGATTGAGGGGCCACGCACCATGCCTGAAGCGGCATCCGGACCCAGGCGCAGCGCCAGCTCGTCCCACAGGCGCTCATCCGGCCAGTCCTCCAGCTTCTCGCTGAGCGGCACCTGCACGTAGTAGCGGCTGCGGGTGGGGGAGCGCATGCTGGCCAGGGCGAAGCCGCGCGGGTGGTTGGAATAGATCAGCTCCTCGTCGCAGGGCGGCACGTCCGCCAGCAGGCCGAGCCAGCCGAAGGGGTAGACCCGTTCGAACACCCGCAGCACGTCGGGCGGAATGCTGGCACGGCTGGGGCCGTGATAGCCGTCGCAGCCGACGATGTAGTCGCAGTCGACGCGGTGCGCGGCACCATCCCGGCTGTAGGTGACGAAGGGGGTGTTGCCGGAAATGTCGTGCAAGGCGACACCCGCGGCCTGGAACACCAGGGCGGCACTGCGGGCCTGATGGGCGGCGATCAGGTCATGCGTCACCTCGGTCTGCCCGTATACGGTGACCGCGCGGCCGGTCAGTTCCTGCATGTCGACGCGGAAGGAAGCGCCATCCAGCGCCAGGCGGAAGCCGTGATGCGGCAGGCCTTCCCGCCGTAGCCGGCCTACCACCCCGGCCTGCTCCAGCAGCGCGACGGTACCGGGTTCCAGTACTCCGGCGCGGATGCGGCCTTCGACATGCGCCTGGGTCTGCCGCTCCAGCACCACGCAGTCGATGCCCTGGGTATGCAGCAATTGCGACAGCAGCAGGCCCGCCGGGCCCGCGCCGATGATCGCAACCTGGGTGCGTGACCGCATGGACGTCCTCTGTTTCTCTCTCTTGCTTCCGGTATCCGACACTTCCGACAGATTATCCATGGCCAAGGCGGCGTCTAGCATGCCCGTTGCAAGCAGCGGCGCTTGTGACAGGATGTGTCACCGAAGAAACGAGGGGCTTTCACCATGCGTATCTCCCTGCCCGGGCGTATCTCCCTGCCCGGCCGGCGCGGCCTGTCGCGGTTGGCTGCCGCTGCCACCTTGGGGGCTGCCATCGGCGCCACCCTGGCGGCCGCCCCTGCCACCGCCCAGGCCCCGGCGCCCAACCAGACCCTGCGCGTGGTGCTGATCAACGACCTGACGGCCATCGACCCGGTGCTGTCCCAGGCCGGCTTCGTGCGGAACCACGGCTTCTTCGTCTACGACCAGCTCTTCGCCTTCGACAGCGAGGGGAAGGCTAAGCCGCAGATGGTGGAGAGCTACACTGCCTCGCCGGACGGCCTGCGCTACAGCTTCACCCTGCGTGACGGCCTGGCCTTCCATGACGGCCAGCCGGTACGGGCGGTGGATGCGGTGGCCTCCATCAAGCGCTGGGCGCAGCGCGACATCGTCGGCCGCGCCCTGGCCGCCGCCACGGCCTCGATGGACGTGGTGGACGACAAGACCTTCACGCTTACTCTCTCCCGCCCCTTTGCGCTGGTGCTGGAGGCGCTGGCCCGCCCCACCGGCAGCGCACTGTTCGTGATGCCGGAGCGCGTGGCCAACACGCCGGCGAACGTCGCCATCACCGACCCGACCGGTTCCGGCCCCTTCACCTTCAGCACCAGTGACTGGCGCGCCGGTGACCGTGCCATCTACCGCCGCAACCCGGCCTACCTCCCGCGCGCCGAAGCGCCGGATGGCCTGGCCGGCGGCAAGGTGGTGAAAGTCGGCACGGTAGAGTGGCTGGCGATGCCGGACCCGGCCACCGCCGCCGCCGCGCTGCAGAACGGCGAGATCGACTTCATCGAACAGCCGACACCGGACGTGATCCCCACGCTGGAGCGCAGCCGCCAGGTGCGGACGATGGCGTACAACCCGGTCGGCTTCCAAGTCTGGCTGCGGCTGAACCACGCCCAGCCGCCCTTCAACGACCCGCGGGCGCGTCAGGCGCTGCTGCACATCATCAACCAGCAGGATGTGCTGGACGCCATGGGCGTGCGCCCTTCCGAGCAGATCCCGAACTGCCCCGCCTTCTTCTTCTGCGGCACGCCGCTGGAAAGCCGCTCTGGTGCCACCGGCCTTGGCGCGCCGAACCTGGACCAGGCGCGCGCCCTGCTGCGCGAGGCCGGCTATAACGGCGCCAAGGTGGTGTTCCTCAACGCCTCGGACAGCCCGCTGAACAACGCCTCCACCCTGGTGATGGCGGATGCGATGCAGCGGGCCGGGCTGAACATGGACGTGCCCTCGATGGATTGGGGCACGGTGACGCAGCGCCGCAACCGCCGGGAGGCGCCGGAGGCCGGCGGCTGGAATCTGTTCGTCACCGTGGCGAACGTGCTGGACGGGCAGAACCCGCTGACCAACCAGTACCTGGCCAGCACGGGCGATGCCGCCCCGGCCGGCTGGCCGAAGGACGAGCAACTGGAAGCGCTGCGCCGTGCATGGTGGGAGGAGAGCGACCCCGCCAAGCGCCAGGCCATCCTGGACCAGGTGCAGGCCCGCGCCTTCCAGGTGCTGCCCTACATCCCAGCGGCGCAGTTCCGTACGCTGTCCGCCTACCGCAGCAATATCGAAGGGCTGCGGCCGGTGACGGTGCCGGTGTTCTGGGGCGTCGAAAAGAAGTAGGCGTCAGGGCCCCGGGGGTGAATCCCCGGAGCCTCTTCGTTGCTGCCGCCGTGGCTGCGAGGCACGGCCGGGAACGCAGTCTCCAGACGCCCTTGCGGACCCGGGGTGCATCGCCCCAGCAAAGGCAGCATGGCAGGCCAACCATGCCTTCGGCCCGCATTTCGCGGAGGGCCCCAGGCCCAAAGCCGCGGTGGCAATGGGCCAGACGCGGCGGTTGAACGCCTCAGGCCAGCCCGGCCAACCAGCTCTTGCTCAGCGCCACGTCCATCTGCGTCAGGCCATGGCTGGCGGGCAGCTCCTTCAACGTGACCGTGGCACCACCGGCCCGCAGTTGCTCGGCCAGCAACTGGCTGGACGCGGACGGGATGATCGGGTCCGCGACGCCGGAGAGCATCAGCACCGGCATGCCATCCAAGGCCACCGCAGGGGGCTGCCGCAGCGGCGGCATGGCGCGCAGCAACACGGCGCCGGCCAGTACCTCAGGCCGCAGCAGCAGCAATGCCGCCGCGATGTTGGCACCGTTGGAGAAGCCCAGTGCCACCGGGGCCGGCAGGCGATACTGCTGCCGCGCCGCGGCGATGAAGTCGGCCAGCTCGTGGGCCCGGCGGCGCAGATCGTCCTCGTCGAACACGCCCTCCGCCATGCGGCGGAAGAAGCGCGGCATGCCGTTCTCCAGCACCTGGCCGCGGGGCGAGAGCAGCGCGGCGCCGGGCGCCACGGCCTGGCCGAGCGGCAGCAAATCGTTCTCGTCCCCACCGGTGCCGTGCAGCAGCAGCAGCGGCGGCAGGGCGGCGTGCCGCGCGGGTTCGAAGCGGTGGGTGAAGGCCAGGTCTTCGGTCGTCGTCATGGAAGTTCTCCTTCGCGCCCCGCCGCCTCGTCGGGCAGCGGGGCCGGGAATGGAAGGTCAGGCCAACTCAGGCAGCGTCGCCTCGATGCTGTCGCGGTGCCGTTCCAGGAAGTCCGGCAGTTTCAGCGCCTTGCCTAGCGTCTCGGACGGCTCGTCCACCGCGAAGCCGGGGATGTCGGTCGCGATCTCGAACAGCACGTGGCCCGGCTCCCGGAAGTAGACGGAGCGGAAGTAGTTTCGGTCCTTCTGCTCCGTGGTCTCGATGCCGTGGTTGGCGGCCAGCTTGCGCACCATCTCGGCCTCCGCCGCGTCATCGGCGGCGCGGAAGGCCAGGTGGTGTACCGAGCCGCGCCCCAGCCGCGCCGGCAGGAAGCCACCGACGCCCCGCAGGTCGACGATGCCGCCCACCTTGGTACCGGGGGCCTGGAAGCGGACGGTGCCATCCTCCCGCGCCGCCTCGGCGAAGCCGAAGATGTCCGAGAGGATGGCGCCAGTGGCCTCCGTCTTGTCCAGCATCAGGCTGACGCCGTGGAAGCCGCGCAGGGCGGATTCAGCGGGGATCTCGCCATTGTCCCAAGCAGGCTCGGCCTCGACGCCGGGCAGGCCGACCAGGGCCAGGCGCATGCCGTCCGGGTCCTTGAAGGTCAGCACGGTCTCGCCGAAGCGCTGCACCCGGTCCACGCCATAGGCGGTCAGGCGCTGCATCCAGTAGCCGATCGCACCTTGCGGGATGCGGAAGCTCGTCTCCTGCAACTCGCCGGCGCCGGCACGTCCGGGCGCGGCGTTCTCCCAGGGGAAGAAGGTGAGGATGGTGCCCGGGCTGCCGGCAGCGTCGCCGTAGTACAGGTGGTAGGCGCCAGGGTCGTCGAAATTGACCGTCTTCTTCACCAGCCGCAGCCCCAGGGTGCGGGTGTAGAAGTCGAGGTTCCGCCGGGCGCTGCCGGCGATGGCGGTCACATGATGGATGCCGTTCTGCGTCATGGTCTCGCTCTCCTGTGCTGCGCCGGTCGGGCGCTCTTGTCTGGACACAGCAAATAGGCAAACGACAGACGGAAGATAGCGAAAATCGATTGCATAAATGCAATCGCCGCCTTGCATGCTGTGTTTGAGAGCCATCGATGGCGGTGAACCCGTAGAATGCGGCGAGAGGGACCCGATCAGCTTTGTATGGATGGCGTTGCAGCGGGATGAACCCGGCCAACGCCGTCAGAAGCGGCGGAGACAACAACGGCGAGAGTGTCGCCGCGGCATACTCACCGGCCATCGGCTGAACTCCGCGCTGCTTGCGGGCGCCCTGGAGGCGCCGGCCACAGCGATCCGTTCGGTGATTCTCACAAGCCGGTCCGACGCGCAGAACCCTCCCTTGACGCATCTATTAGAACGTTCCATTGTCGGCGCCGGAAACCCAGACCTGAACGATGCAACGTGTTAGAATCAAGGATGTCGCGCGCGAGGCCGGTGTAGCCCTGTCCACGGCCGCGTTGGCGCTGCGGGATGATTCGCGACTTCGCGAAGAGACCCGCCGCGTGGTGCGAGAGGCCGCTGCCAGGCTGGGCTATGTGTATGACCGCTCGGCCGCCATGATGCGCTCCGGCAAGTCCCACACGATCGGCCTGCTGGTCTGCGAGATCACCAACCCCTTCTACGCCGAGCTGACCGCCGGGATCGAGGAAGCACTCGACGCCGCCGGCTACGTGACGATGCTGGCCAATACAGCGGAATCGCCGACCCGGCAGCGCCGCATGCTGGAACGCTTCCGGGAACAGCCGGTCGATGGCATCATCATGATGCCGGCTTCCGGCACCCCGCCCGGCCTGATCGACGAGTTGGAGCACTGGGGCTTGCCGCATGCCACCGTGGTGCGCGGCTTCCGCCGCGGCGCACATGCGGGCCCGGACAACCGTGCCGGCACGAAGATCGCGACCGAGCATCTGCTGCGGCTGGGGCACCGGCGCATCGCCTTCCTCGGCGGCGCGGCGAAGAACTCCGTCAGCACCGGCCGGCTTGAAGGCTATTCCCGCGCCATGGCCAAGGCGGGGCTGACACCGCAACATCTTTCCTGCCCCACCGAGATCGGCGCCGCCGCCGCGCTGGCGCAGGCGCTGCCACTGAGCGGCCCGACCGCGCTGGTCTGCTTCAATGATTCCGTCGCCTTCGGCGCCACGCTGGGCCTGTTGCGCGGTGGCCGCCTGCCGGGCCGCGATGTGGCACTGACCGGCTTCGACGACGTCCGGGAAGCCGCGGTGTGGTACCCGCGGCTGACCAGCGTCGGCGTCTCGTTGAAGGCATTGGGGCAGGCGGCGGCGCGGGTGCTGCTGCAACGCATCACCAACCCTGACAGTCCACCGCAGCGGGAAATCCTGCGGCCCTCGCTCGTCATCCGTGAATCCTGCGGCGCATCCAGGCTGGAGAATGTGCGGATCGCGTAAGTCTGCCGTGCCTTGCCTGTCCAAGAAAAAGTAAAGAATCGGGAGAAACATCCGGTGCCAGACACCAACATGCCGGCTGGCGTGTCGGAGTGGCATGTCGCCCTGCGCGACGCCGCCCGCCGCTTCGCCGATGACGAGATCGCCCCCCTTGCCGTCGAGCTCGATGAGACGGAGCAGTATCCGGCGGAGCTGTACCGGAAGCTGGCCGAGGCGGGGCTGTTCGGTATCAGCGTCCCCGAGGAGCTCGGCGGCGCCGGCGCCGACGTTCTCGCCTATGCGATGGTGATGGAGGAACTTTCGCGCGGCTATGCCTCGGTCGCCGACCAGGTCGGGCTGGTGGAGCTGCTGGGCACGCTGCTGACCCGCCACGGCACCCCGGCGCAGCAGGACCGCTACCTGCGCCCGCTGCTGAAGGCCGAGCTACGCTGCGCCTATGCGCTGACGGAAGCCGAGGCGGGCTCCGACCTCGCCGGGCTGAAGACGCGTGCGCGCCGCACGGCGGATGGCTGGGTGCTGGATGGCGCCAAGCTGTGGATCCATAACGCGCCGGTTGCCGATTTCGCCGCCGTGCTGGCCCGCACGGACCCGGAAGCCGGGCATCGCGGCATGTCGATCCTGCTGGTCGACCTGAACAGCCCGGGCGTGACGCGCGACCGCAAAGAGCACAAGATGGGCCAGCGCGCCTCGCAGGTCGGCGGGCTGCGCTTCGATAACGTGCAGGTGCCGGCCGACGCGCTGCTGGGCGAGGCAGGGCGCGGCTTCCACATGATGATGTCGGTGCTCGACAAAGGGCGCATCGGCATCGGCGCGCTGGCGCTGGGCATCCTGCAGGCGGCGCTGGAGGACAGCATCGACTACGCCAAGCAGCGCCGGCAGTTCGGCCAGGCCATCGGCGACTTCCAGGCGGTGCAGTGGATGATTGCCGACATGGCGAAGGACGCGCATGCGGCGCGGTTGATGATTCTGCACGCTGCGCAAATGCTGGATGGCGGCGGCCGCGCCACGCTGGAAGCCAGCATGGCGAAGTGCTTCGCCTCCGACGCCGCCGTCAGCCGCACCGCCGATGCGGTACAGATCCATGGCGGCTCCGGCTACATCCGAGGCGTGCGGGTGGAGCGGCTGTTCAGGGATGCCAAGATTACGCAGATCTACGAAGGCACCAACCAGATCCAGCGCATGATCATGGCGCGGAGCCTGCTGGCATGAGCGGCTTTTCCGGACACCGCCCGGTGGCGCTGGTTACCGGCGGCCGGCGCGGCATCGGCCGCGCCGCCTGCGTCGCCCTGGCCGGGCGCGGCTTCGACATCCTGATCGCCGATATCGCCGAGGACGGTGCGGCGGAAACAGCGGCGGAAGTGCGCGCGGCCGGCGGCGACTGCGCGTTCCGACAGTTGGACATCGCCGACCAGGCCAGCCACGCGGCCTTCGTCGAGGATTCCTGGAGCCTGACAGGCGGGATCGCCTGCCTGGTCAACAATGCCGGCGTCGGTGCCCTGAAGCGCGGCGACCTGCTGGACGTGACGCCGGAATCCTGGGACCGCGCCATGGGCGTCAATGCCCGTGGCAGCTTCTTCCTCACCCAGGCCGTGGCGCGCCGGATGGTGGCGGAGGATGCGGCAAAGCCACGCAGCATCGTCTTCGTCTCCTCCGCCAACGCGGTGCTCGCTTCGCCGGATCGCGGCGAGTACTGCGCCTCCAAGGCCGCCATCTCCATGCTGGTGAAGGTCTTCGCCCTGCGGCTGGCGGAGCATGGCATCGCCGTGCACGAGGTCCGCCCCGGCGTCATCCGCACCGACCTGACCGCCCCGGTGGCCGAGGCCTATACGCGGCGCATCGCGGACGGGCTCTCGCCGATCCGCCGCTGGGGCGAAGCCGAGGATATTGGCCGTGCCATTGCCATGCTGGCGGCGGGCGACCTGCCCTTCAGCACTGGCGACGCCCTGCACATCGATGGCGGCCTGCATCTCGGCCGGTTGTAACGCCCCTCCTGCAAGGAAGCATCATGCCCGATACACGATTGCACTTCGAGGACGTCGAAGTGGGGATGCGCTGGCAGACCAGCGGCGTCCAGGTCACCGAATCGCATCTCTTTGCCTTTGCTGGCCTGTCCGGTGACTTCTACGACATCCATGTTGACGACGAGTACGCCCGCGCCCAGGGCTACCCTGGCCGCATCGCCCACGGCCTGCTTGGGCTGGCCATGGCGGACGGGCTGAAGAACCGTGCCGAGACCAGGCTAGCCGCCATCGTCTCCCTCGGTTGGCGCTGGCGCTTTACCGGGCCGATCTTCATCGGTGACCGCTTGCAGGCGGAGATCCACATCACCCAGCTGCGTCCGACCCGGCATGCCGACCGCGGCATCGTCACCCTGGCTTTCGCTCTGCGCAACCAACGGGACGAAACGGTGCAGGAAGGCGAGAACGACATGATGATCCATCGCCGGATGGCTACGGCGGCCGAATAGTCCCGGCCGGGAGCGCGGCGGCACCGACCGCCGCATTTCTCTGTCGTCGTACAACGGAATAATTGGAACGTTCCGATCTTGCTGATATCGTCCTCCTTGTTGGAGGAAACAAACATGACCATTATGGCGATAAGCCGTCGTGACCTGACACGCCTGCTGGCGGGTGGCGCCGCCGCGCTCGCACCCCTGGGCCACATCGCGGCACAAGCCCAGAGCCGGCGCGATACTTTGGTGATCGGCCTGGACACCAGCGACACGGTGACCTTCGACCCGGTGCGCCAGGCGCAATACACCCCGCCGATGACTCTCGCTGCGTGCTACGACACGCTCATGACCTTCGCGCCCGGGGACTACATCAACCCCCGCCCGCTGCTGGCCACGAAGTGGGAACGGCGCCCCGGCGGCGATGGCTGGCGCTTTACCCTGCGCCAGGGCGTCAAGTTCGCCAGCGGCGCGCCGCTGACCGCGGAGGACGTCAAGTTCAGCTTCGACCGGCTGATCGGCATGAAGGAACAGACGCAGGTCTACATCAAGTCGGTGGACCGAGCGGAAGTGGTGGACGACCATACGGTCGACCTGATCATGAACGCGCCCAATGCGCCGATCCTGCCGATCCTCTGCAACCCTGCCTGCGCCATCATGGAAAAAGCCGTCCTGCTCAAGAACGGCGCCGTCGGTGGCCCGGATGCGCGGGAGCAGGACAAGGCGACCGACTGGCTCAACGGCAACAGCGCCGGCAGCGGCCCGTTCCGCCTCGTCCGCTGGGAGCGCAATTCGCAGATCATGCTGCAGCGCAACCCGAACTATTGGGGCACGCCCTCGCCGTTCGAGCGCGTCGTGATCCGCCATCTATCGGACAGCGCCGCGCAGCTGCTGGCGGTCCGCCGTGGCGACGTGCATGCCGCCTTCAACCTGATCCCCGAGCACATCGCGGCATTGCAGGCCGAAGCCAGCGTGCGCATCGACAAGCTGCCCAGCCTCGACCACGTCTACATGGCAGTGACCGAGAACCCGGCCGCCAACCCGGCGTTGGCGAAGAAGGAAGCGCGGCACGCCATCGGCCATGCCATCGACTACGACGGCATCCTGAATGGCCTGCTGGGCGGCGCCGCCACCCGCGCGGCGCACTTCCTGCCGATCGGCGTGACCGGCAGCACGCCGGAAGTCGCCAAGGAAGTCGCGTTCAAGACCAACCTGGACAAGGCCCGGCAGCTGCTGCAATCTGCCGGCCTGGCCGATGGGTTCGAGATGGAGATCGCCTACGGCAACGCGGCCGTGGCCGGCGTGTCCTACCAGGTGCTGGCGCAGAAGATCCAGGCGGATCTTGGCCGCGTCGGCATCCGGGTGCGGCTCAACCCGATGGACCAGGTGAACCTGCGCACCACCTACACCACCGGCAAGATGCAGGGTGGCGTACTGACCTTCTGGAACCCTCCCGCCGTCTCCAACGACCTCTGGGCCTCGGCGGTGGTCGAGCGGGTGGCCAAGCGTGTCGGCTGGGATGTGCCGGCCGACATGACCGCGCTGGTCAAGCGGGCGTCGGAAAGCCAGAACCAGGATGAAGCCGCCTCGCTGTGGATCGAGTGGCAGAAGCGCGTGGTGGACCAGGCCAACCACTTCATCCTGTTCCAGCCGACCTACCAGATCGGCGTTCGTAAGACGCTCAAGGACTTCCCGCTGACAGCCGCCGGCTGGCAGCTGGATATGGGTGCCGTCACGCTCGCTTAAGCAGGCGCTCCAGGCGGTGGGCGGCTTCGCCGTTCACCGCCCCTTCGGGCATCTGGCCAGCCGCCAGCGCCGCCACCTGCCGCACCGTATCCATCGCCTGATGCTCGGTCGCCGTCGGCGTCAGGCCGCCGATATGCGGCGTGGCGATGACATCCGGCCGGCTGGCCAGTCTTGGCGGCGGCATCTGGTCCGGCGCCATGCCGACATCCAGCGCCGCGCCGGCCAACTGGCCGGATTCCAGTGCCTCCTCCAGCGCCGCCTCGTCCACCAGTTGCCCGCGGGAGAGATTGACCAGGAAGCTGCCGCGCTTCATCTGCGCGAACCGCGCCGCGTTCAGCAGCTTGTTCGTCTCAGGCGTCGAGGCGGCCAGGCAGACGACGAAATCCGCCGCGCCCAGCACCTCCTCCAGCGATGCGCTGCCGTCCGGCAGGCCGGGGTCGTGCACGACGATGCGCATGCCGATGCCGCGCGCCATCTCCGCCAGCCGCTGCGCGATCCGGCCATAGCCGATCAGCCCCAGCGTGCTGGCGCCCAGCTGGCGGCCCATCACCGCCTCCGGCACTTTGCCGGCATGGAAGACCGCCGCCGCGCGGGTCATGCCTCGGGCGAGGTCGATCATCATGCCCAGCCCCAGCTCGGCCACCGCATCGGTGAAGCCGGGCGTCGCCCGCGTCACTAACACGCCGTGGGCGGAGGCGGCGTCGACATCGATGGTGCTGATGTCGACGGCGCCGCGCAGGAACGCCACCAGGTCCGGCGCATGCGCGAAGGTCTCCGCCGTGCCGGGCGTGGCGCGGAAGGCGACGATGGCCTGGCAACCCGCGGCGGCCTCCGCCAGCGCCTTCCCCTGCAGCACCTTGCCGCTGGTGTTGCGCACCACCTCGGCCACCTGTTGCAGGGCGGCCAGCGGGCGGTCGCCGTAATAGCCGGCGAAGGCTTCTTCCGTATGGGTCAGGTACACTTTCACCGGGAAAACTCCGCCTGCCGTTTCTCGTTGAAGGCACGGATGCCTTCCAGATGGTCGCCCGCGCTGAAGCACAGCACGTTCATCTCGTTCTCGTAGGTCAGGCCGGCGCTCAGCGGCGTCTCCATCGCGGCGCGCAGCGCGGCCTTGACGGATTGCACGGCCACGGGGCTGAACCCGGCCAGGCGCTGTGCCACGGCACGGGCGCGCGGCAGCAATTCCTCCGCGCTGACCACCTCATGCACCATGCCGAGCTTCAGGGCCTCCGCTGCGTCGATCTGCTCCGCCAGCATCAACAGCCGTGTGGCCGCCGCATGGCCGATCAGGCGGGGCAGAAGCTGCGAGGCACCGCCGCCGCCCACCCAGCCGCGCTGCACTTCAGGGAAACCGATCCGCGTGGTGGTGGCGGCGATGCGGATGTCGGCGCCCAGCGCCGTCTCCGCCCCGCCACCTAGTGTCCAGCCCTGCAGGGCGACGACGACCGGCTTGCGGATCATCCTGACCGCCGCCGCGTACTCGATGCGGTTACGGAAATGCCAGGCGGAGGGATAGGCCGCCAGCGCGTTCAGGTCGCTGCCGGAGCAGAAGGCCTTCTCGCCCGCCCCATGCAGCAGCACGGCGCGGACCTCGTCGTCCTCGTCCACCGCGCGCGCATGGGCGGCAAGCTGGCGGGCCATCGCGGGCGTCATGGCATTGTGCTTTGCAGCACGATCCAGCAGCAACTCCGCGATCCCGTCCACGACGGTCAACCGCACTTCACCCTGCATGTGTTTCCTCCCCAGGCCCTCTGCGTGGCCAGTCGATTATAACGTTCCAATAACACGCCGGGGAAGCCCACAAAGGGCTTGATGAGAACGTTCCAATCGGACACTACTTCCGGCAACGATAAAGCAGGAGGAACGCGCCGATGTCACGCTACATCGCCAAGCGGCTGCTCGCCGCCGCGGTCATGGCGATCCTGGCCAGCGCCGTCATTTTCCTGATCGCCAACCTCGTCCCTGGCGATCCGGTGCTGGCGCAGCTTGGCGACATCGCGGCCAGCGACCCGGCGACCGTCGCGCGCTGGCGCGCGAAGTGGGGCCTGGATCTGCCGCTGTGGGAACGCTACGGCATCTTCCTCGGCGGGCTGGCCCAGGGGGATCTGGGCATGTCCATCGCCACGCGCCGCCCGGTGCTGGACGATATCATCCAGTACGCGCCGGCAACGGTGGAACTTGCGACCGTCGCCTTCCTGCTGTCGCTCGCCATCGGCATCCCGCTCGGCATCGCCGCTGCGGTGTGGCGGGATGGCTGGGTCGATTCGCTGGCGCGCGGCCTGTCGCTGCTCGGCGTCTCCGCTCCCACTTTCTGGCTCGCCTTCATCATGCTGGCCATTTTCTATGGCGGGCTGGAATGGGCGCCCGGGCCCGGGCGGCTGGACCCCATCGCCTTCCCGCCGGAAGGCCCGACCGGCCTGTTCCTGTTCGACAGCCTCTGGGCCGGTGACTGGGAGACCTTCACGGATGCCGCGGCGCATCTCGTGCTGCCCTCCATCGTGCTTGCCGCCGCCACGATCGGCCTGATCACCCGCACCACCCGCGCCGCGATGCTGGACAGCCTGCAACAGGATTACGTCCGCGTCTCCCGCGCCAAGGGCCTGCGCGGCTGGACGGTGGTCATGCGCCACGCCCTGCCCAACGCCCTGGTGCCGGTGGTGACGCTCGGCGGCCTCGCCTACGCCAACCTGCTGGCCGGCGCGGTGATGACGGAGACGGTCTTCGCCTGGCCCGGCCTCGGCCGCTACACCTTCCGCTCGGCGGCGGCGCTGGATTTCCCGGCCATCGTCGGCATCACCCTGGTCGTCTCC